>JAABUK010012403.1_pt1 | contig 10861 bp, 12 predicted proteins | sample 5559141 | NCBI WGS metagenome assembly JAABUK01 (sample SAMN10711869, study PRJNA513367) | rock metagenome | isolation source: Antarctica rocks | place: Antarctica: Victoria Land, Pudding Butte nord | collected 2016-01-03
TGTCAATCTGTGTGAAACTAAATCTGCTACACAGATTGGATTAGACCTGTGTTCCTCAGGACGTATCCATTTAGACATCCCACTGTACTTCCTGTGTCATGTAAGCTATTTCGAGTTGACATTGTTACAGTATGATTTTGCCACAGCTTTGTTATATATGCTTTGCACAGCTTTATGTTCATTCTTTAACAGTGACATTACCTAGGCCTGTGATTGTTGGACAAAATTTTGTGTGGTGAAAGTGTCACTTTGGGTCAACCATTTGCTAACACTGTCAAACAGTGCTGGAAAGCATCTGCACATCGTCAATCTTCATAGGCAAATTATCCAAATAGACGTCTTGACAGTCCCCTAACGATATCTGTGACTGATGGGTTGTTGCAGCAGTAGTTGCATTGAGTATATGTACTTCAGAGCTTTACCACAAGCAATTTGCAACAGGCTGTAGTGACGACATTTGTCTCATATCATACAGCCAGCTGCATATAAAGCTGAACAGTCACTCACTGGCTTTGAATGCTCTAAATTCGTCATATCATTCGGTCACAATATATAACATGCCTGCTGGCATTGAACCATATTAGCAGTAAGCAGATCAGTGCTACATCACCCAGCTAGATTTGAGGTGCCAGCTCTGACAGGGTCAGCAGATCATGGCTTGTAAGGGTCGCAAGTGAACCTGCACCATACAAATGCTTTGGGCAAGAGCCATCTGAATTTGCTCCTCACATATATTGCAATACTTGCAAGCGTACACATGCAACAAATGTCCAGCGATACCTCCCAATGCAAGTCGTCAATGCAAGAAAACCCATCATTATCATGATTCAGTGCATAAGTGCATATGCCCTGCAGCATGGCAGCACAGCAGGTTGTCCCACAACTATTACCTTGAAGCACGGCCTTCAAATTGGCCATTGCCAACATAATGTTCCCAGGCTTGGGCTGCAGTAGAAACCCCCCCCTGGGGCAGGTCAGGGTTGTGCTCCAGGTAGAAGGCAGCATCCCAACACACAGGGCCCCTGCCCCTCAGGAGGGCTATTTTGGGAGCCCTGATGCTCTCAGCATCTGTCACGTATGCATTCGAGGTAACATCTTGCATCTTTTTGTCCTGCACAAGACATTTGTTGCTATATTGAATTAAGTAGATTATGCTTCAAAGCATCAAACATTGATTTTGCAGATATGCAGCAGTGATTGACTTCAGCAACCTGCATTGCTTGGCAGCATGTTAGGATTCAGACATTCTGTTCACACAGTACAAATCAACTTTTGCAAAGCTGTCAAGTGTTAAGATTGGCCAGGGTTTTCACCACAGCAGCCATCCAGGTTTGGTAGCGCAAGGCAGTTGTTGTGCCCGGTGTGCGGCCCTCCAACATCAAGCGCTTCAGCTTGACAAAGAGAACATCATACGGTCCCAAAGTCATGCCATCAAAATACAGCTCGCCAGTAGGATTGATCCTGCATTGCAAGTTACCATATATGTGTCACTGACTTCTTTCCAAGGCATGCGACCATCAACACTTTTGTCATTTACAAAAGTGTAGGGTCACATGGCAGGTGAGCAGGCAATGAATGTTTAGGGTTTCTGAGTTGTTTTGGAGAAGATGAGCAAAGTCATGCTAGCATTGCTGCCCTTGTGGCACTTTGCTTGGGTGGCCAGTGTTGTAAATGGTTATGCATGGAAGGCAAGACACGACAGCAACTGCAGAGGCCAAACCAACAAGAGACATTAGGAACAAAGCATAGACTACGTACCCGCCGTTGCAACCCCAATTTGCTTGTTTCCTCCAGTCAACGTCTTGATACCTACAAATTGCATGAGGCTGTCAGTGCTTCACAACTGATGATGGTCATGGTAGCTCTCTGGGAATGCTGGCTCTGCTGCAACTCAAGCAATGTGGATACACATGGAACGAAGGAGAGCAATGTTTGTGCATTCTCTGCAATGCCAGAGATGAATTGTCTGATGTGTTGCACACCAAACATAGCTATAGCAAGACAGAAAATCTCAACATTCACCCAATGGCATGAGTCCCAGCTGCACTTGCTTTCCTTACTGCTGAGAGACAAACACCACTGTGTTTGCAGAACTTACATAGTCATGCTGATTCTGACAGTCACTGTAGACCAAGTGCCAAACTGACAACATGCAGCAGCAGTAGCAGCAGCAGCAGCAGCAGCCGCTTACTTGGGAATGAGACTGTCAATTTTTTTGCCTGCCTTGAGGACGGCCAGCGACGACCCCAGCTCCCCAAAGTACACAGCATCCCAGCGATCATTATAGCAGTTCAGCACTGTGTTGTCCTTCTTCAGAATCTGTAAGGCCTCCTGGTCCATAGCCAGTACATACGACTGTACATGTGGGTTGGTGCGCCAGTGATCGCTGACATTGCCCTGATAGGGTGACCCCTCACAGCTGATGACGGGTCCCACCAGCTTCACTTCCTTTGTCAAGCGCTGAGTCAGCAAACGGTGCCAAGGCAGCTGCTTCTGCAGCAGCAGTAATGCGGGCAGGAGTCAGGGCTGCAGCACTTTGTCACTGCTGCTAATGCATCTGCAGATGGTCAGCTAGGACCAGATGATGCTTTGGTGTCTGAGAATGAAGAGGTGGCAATCTTGACATCTGGCAATGCACTTCAATGTTGCCTGCTGGTGCCTGCGTTGTTGCAGTCACAGTTCATCTGCACATGCAAGACTAGACTGGGATTGGGTAGATGGACTCACCGGTATGTAGGGGGGGAGGTAAGGGCCCCGGACAGATGAGTTAGTGAGGACTATGAACTTGTATTTGGATGGTGACACATGCCCAGACTTGAGCAACAGCCAGCCGAACGTTCCCCAATCATAGCACTCGTTTTTATGTTGTACATACTTGGCATTTGGAGGGAGTCTTGGCAACTTCTCAAGCTGCAGCAGCACATGCAAACAAATCTTAGTGACTGCCAAATAAGACCTTGAGACTCTTCAATTGCCATTCAGACACCCATGTACCACTGCAGCCGTAAGGAACAACATAGTTAGACCTACCACAGCAGAATCTGTAGACTGGACAACAACTACATAGTCTGACTGGTCTTGTGGCGGAATGCCCCATTGCACAAAAAACTTCAAGTTTTCTAAGTACTCCGGATCAGTGTCGGCGAATATATGGATGATAAGCGTTTTGCCGTTCGCTGCAGAGAATCCGTCAGTTGCGCCAGACAGGCCTGAGCTTCCCAACACACCCCAACGCAGCAGCAGGATTGTGGCCACACACGCAGCTACTACACCGACCGTTCGCCAAGTTTTGTTTGATCGTTGCGTCATAGGTTTCTTTCGATGCATGCTTTGCAGTTCCTGATCATCTTTGACGCAGCTGCAACGAAATGCACACTGACATCCGCATTGATTCCTAACTGTCTGCTACAAGTGTCAGAACTCAATTGACGCACCGTCAGACGACCGGCGTCACAGAACGACAGAGCAAATGTGCGCTAGTCACGGCCAGCTGGTTTTAGTCATGAAATTACAGTGGTAATACATGATCAACGCCGGACAGCGCAATCAACACACACACACACACACACCACCCAGACACACACTGGTTGCTGAGTGAGAAGTGGGACTCTGCATGCTCGTAGTACAGTGAACACCAAAAGACAGCGCTAGAGCTGACCCAAGTGCACAGCAACAAAAACACCATGGACACTACAATAGAGTCAAAATTTCGCAAATTCCGCACCTCAGTGCTTTCGGGAGTGTAGCACGTCAAGAAGGACTGTACTGTCTTTTGCATTGCACCTGTGTTGATTGAGTGCCAGCACATACACTCAGTTCAGCTGGATTTTCATGAAAGTTCCACATGACAGTACATTCTGCACCGTCACATTGCGTTGGCAATGTGGGTCTGAAGCCAAACCTGACATTGCTCTAACTTCTAGATGACTGTCTAGACCAGCCTTTTGCAGAAAATCCTGAAACAGAGCCTGGACTGCCTGCACATCTATGCTGCCCCTTCTGCTTTGCTGCACAGAGACTTCTGGAACTGAGTCTGGCCACGCTGCAGGGACAGGCTGCCTATACTGCAGCTCTGGATGTGCTGGTGTCTCTTGACAGCCATTGGCAAAGCTGAAGGAGCCATGGGAAACCAAAGCTTTGGATGTGCCATCAGCATGCAACCCATTTGCAGCCCAGTCATCAAAGCTGGCATGAGAGGCATGTGTGGGGTCATCAGGCCAGTGGGGTCTAAAGCTTGCTTTGTTGTCCTCTGCAGCAACCCTTGACATGGCAATGTCATAGGCAAAGTTTGCCTCACGCATGTTAGCAGCCTGCCTGTCTTCGTATGCTGCTTCTAGCTCATCGTCAGTATCTAGCGCAGACTCCTGTGAGTCACCACCAGCTGAGCGAGAGGAGGTGTCAAGCTCTGAGTCACATTGGTTTGCTTGGGACTTGTCAGCGTGACCTGGCTTGAAGTTGGCCAAGCTGGTGAGAGTGGTGATGTGGGCTCCTGGCAAAGGCAGAGTGCCTAACGACACCATGTCTGGTCTACGCACCTGCACGCATGCTGGAATCCTTAAGTATTTGCAGCAACAAAGAATGCAAAGAGTGGTGTGATCGCATGGATGCAGCCAAATCAATCACAATGCTCCAGATCATTCAATAACTGAGGGCACAGCCATGTGAATTTGCAGCAGTATGACAGAAGCAAAGTGCATGCCAAAGCCAACAACACACTTTGCTAGATAAGTTGCAACCCCCATGTGCAGGTGCGCCACATGCTTTTGCCAAGATGATCTGCCTTCTTGCAGGTGCAGCATACATCTTAACCAACAGTGCTAGAAGCAGGCAGCAATGCTGCTTGCAGCAAGTGGACCTCGATTTACGCCACAGCGTTTGGGGATTAGTGTGGGCAGTGATGACACCATGCAAGCCTTGTAAGGTAGTATCAGATTGGATGCACACTCAGGGGGAAGTAAGCATCTGACCTGCCAGTCACAGCCCAAGGCAGAGGCAAAGCCCTGCATGTCAGCCAGGAGGGCTGCATCATCCTCATCTGTGATGCTGCTCTCATTACCCAAGACACCACCATGCTGTGTAGGGGCAGCAGGCGAGGGCTCGGCCCCATGACCATTTGCCTGACCCCACTCTGTGCCTAAATCAGTTCTTGCTGGTGATTTTTCCAGCTGCTGCTGAGCCTGATGATGCAATGGTATAGGCTCGGCAACCTGCTTGGGCTGTGCTTGCTGTGACTGCGCATAGTCTAGCTTGCTATCTAGTTGCTCAGTAGGCTGTGCATGGGTATTGTCAGCTGCAGTGGTGTCACCAAGAACGGGCATTGGTGCAGCTGAGCCTGCTTTGATTGGCCCTTTGTCCCCAACTGCCATTGGTGCAGCAGTGACAGGTGTTGAGCTGATGCTGCTCTGGTGCACGGGCTGCCCAGGCTCTTGGACGGGTGACACTGTTGCAGGTAAGGGGTCAGAGGACGGGCGAGCTTCCACAGGTTGTGAAGCCTCACTATCAAGAGATGCGGCATTCAACATGCTGTTCTTCTTCTTGCTGCGCTTCTTCTTCTGTTTGCCTTTGGACTTGGCACTGCATCATCACAAGCAGTGCTCACAGGCTGATCACTGTTATCATGCCATAAGATCGTGCTGATGTGTCCAGATGCGGTCGTGCCGTGTCTTATCAATGGTGCAATGCTGTGCGCCAGCAAGAAGAGCAATGTCATCCACTCAAGCAGAAAGGCCATGCTGACTGCAAGGCAGCGTTCAGGTGCATGACGTAGGGAGAACACTGGTGAGTGATGATTTGAGGCAGGCCACTTGGAGAAGGGGTGCAAGACTTGATGTACCCAGGTGGTTCAGCGCCAATGAAGGACAGCAAGTCTTCCAGCTTGCGGTCATCACTGGGAGCCTGAGCTTCTTGGCGAGCCCTGGCCTCTGCAGCCACCTCCTCTGCCTTCTTATGGGCAACCTCCTACACACAACAAAGCCAGATTGGTCAGCCATGATTGGACCTAACTGGAAACACATGCTCAACAACAGCTTCTGGACAGCTGACACGGGCAGCCGTAGCATGCATGATGCTGGGAGCAGCAGCACTCAACACAGTGACACATGCAAGACGCTCACGTAGATAAATTGCTGACTCCTACTGTGTGTGAGTTGATGTTGCATGTATGACATTTGTGAGTCAAGTACTGCTCACACCTTGCGCTTCTTTGCATACAACCTGTTCAAAAGGCGTATCCTGGGATCAGCTGTTGCATTCTTGACAGGCTCCAGCTTCTCCTCTTCAGTGAGATCATCTGGAAGATGAAAAGTTTCCCTGCGATTTTGAAGTCATAGCATCATGAGCTAAACACATTGCTGACAATTTAGTGGTGATGCAGCTTGTCCTCAGCATGCACAAGCAATATGTGGAACACAGATCAGCCTGCAAATGCATACCAGAACCAATAGAAATGCAACAACATACACAACCGGGTTTCAAAGCTAGCCAGACATGATACAGCACAACTCTGCACATGTGACGTGGATGGAGATCCAGCACGCTGTGTTTTGCCTCTTGCACAGCGTGCAGATACATAACAGTTATTTGCCAAAAAGCCAGCAAGACATCACTGTGTAACACAGATACAGAGACATGTGGCATGTGCTTCACTGAGAAAACACCTTATCTCCTCTGCACTCTTGCCTTCAATCATGCGGGCCAATGCTCTGGAAGTCAAGTCCACGAGGGGCTTCATGTCAAGTGCATCTGCTGCACTGGTCAGTTCACACAGCCGCCGAGTGTCCAGTCTGATGAACTTCTCATCAAATAGCTTGCGTTCCTGAATCATGTTGCAGACCATTAGCTGCAATGGTGTGCATCTGCTTACCGGATACAATACTTTGAGCACCTGCTCTTTACAACAATGTGGTAAGATGATGAAGCAGCAGGCAGCCTACCTTGTCAGACCGGCCAGGAGCACGATGAAAGCGGCAGTAATCCAGTAGCAAATTGAGCACATCAGGGTTCACCTGCAAATGTATTTGTTACGTTACCCAATTGGGCTGTCTTGCTGGAGTACAAGAAGCAGGGCTTGACAAACTGGCCTAAATACCTGCTTGGGCAGAACCACTGGGTCAGCTTGTGCAAGCCCATGCCCACAGCGCAAAACCTCTCTTTGTATGAAAGGCGACAACAGAGCCACCTGAAAGACGACTTTGTTATGTCCTGCTAATTTTAGCAAGGTGCACGCACAATATTTGTGCACACCTCTCTCTCAATCTCCTGACACCTGGCCTCTTGCACATCTTGGCTCTCGACCCATATGCTTTGGACCTGAAGGGCTTCTTTGAGAGCTTCTTCACTCAAGCCTTGTGGCAGTGGCTGGGCCGTCTGCAGTTTGCGATTGCTCAGACACTGTGGACTCGCTTGACAGTCAAAGCAGCTCTCCATCACCTGTGAGGGCGGCATGAAGACCTGTTGACCTCTTTTGACCAGACAATCACTGTCACAGCCCGGCAAACGACATACGGTCTAGCAACGCTCGTATGTTTGCCGCCTATGCGTCTTGAGGCTTGCAAAGTGTCACGAAACAGCAACCTATGGGTATAATCGATTTCTGCGCACACAATTCCGGCCGTGACGCAGCCTAACAAGGCAGCTTGTCGGTTGAACGCTTGTCTGTACAAACTCTGCAGAAACTGTGCAGCAAGACTGAACAATGAATGGTACGGTACTGAGTCTGTACGGTACTGTATGCGCCCAACCGCTTAAGCTCTGCAGGAAGGCCTGTTGGGTGAATATCGACGGCGACAGAAGTAGTGCAGATCGCACGAACTCTCACATGGAGGGGGCACAGTAGCTTGACCGCACTGTTGCTCTGAGAGTCGTCACTTTTGCTACCCTACACTTTGCATAAGATCCTGGCTCTCGCCGCTGTCGACAGGCGCGCTAGCATCTGTCACAGCTCCACATGTATGTGTGCACATGACCACACGAGCCAGCACAGCTAGGGGTCAAGACAAACAGCAGTTTCAGGGTCGTGTGCGAAAGTGGCGAAGGCAGTGGGATATTGCAGGCGATACAGCGAAATACAAACTGCTCAGATGGGTATCAACAGGTTTGATGCAAAAGTCTGCTTGCAGCGATGCTGTGCTAGTGTAGCCGCCGTGTCTCCTGCCATATATTTACAGCTGCATGCAGAGGAGAGGACTGAGGATCGGACTGGACCCAGATTTCCTGGGTTGCTTCCCGTGCGTGCAACAACTCAAGGGCTGATGCATCTTGCCAATACACCTTTTGGCAAATCGCGTCTGCGTGCAGGTTGTCAAGCCTGTCAGGCAGCGCCAAAATTTGGGTCTTGTGCCTCAGAAAGCACTCAGCACTCATCAGCAGCAGGCTGTAAGTTTGCTGAAACTTTTGTGCATTTGTGTCAACGCACACTTGTGACTCAGCACATCAGGCAGTATCACCAGCATGGTTGTGCAGGGGAGTGTAACTACAATCAGGGATGCCAGCCTTGGTGATATTTCTCACACTGATGATCACCAGGACCCTAGCAGTCAAGTAGTAGGGAACAGCTTCAACATGAGTGCCACAAACAGTGTATTACCTGAACAAAATCAGACTCTACAGTTCAATGGAACAGTGTCGCAAGAGAAATTGCCTTTGAACTGAATCGTCAGAGCATTAAAGTGTCAGAAGGCATAGCTGACGTAATGCAGGGTGGCAAGTCTCATGGTAAAATGGAGTCACTTCAAGGCCATCATGACGATACATCACCACGATGATTGACAGTGGAAGTGGAACACCACACTAAGGAGACAACTGACTCTTTGGCAGCAGCAGCTATTGAGCAACAGCAGCGCTCTTGTCGGAGAGCTTTTATTTGCCTTCAACTCCCCAGTGAATTTCCCAGTGTGCCCACCTCAGCCATTTGGTTGACTGCCATCAGGGTGCTAGAATCGCCTGGATGGTTCTACTGCCCTGGTACATGGTACCTCATGTCCCTGAGGTCAGGCTCAGAGGTCCACGTGTGCACTTTATATTGGTCTCACCTGGGCAACTACTGGTATTGTGTTTCAGGAGCAGCAGGCTTGCTATACATGCTGTACAGCTCACAGCTATGCTAAAAGTGTGAGCACTTAGCATTTCGACAGGCTACTTCTGCTTTGCTTCTTGGACAGGACTTAGTGACACTGGCTCGATGTCAGTAACAGCCCACACAGGCATACTGCACTCAAATTCGACTAGCTGATGGCAAAGGTAGTCTTGATTGCCACACCCAGACCTTGCTAATCTGTGACAGAAAAAGCAACAACTGCTGAGCCAGTGATTGACAATTGACAGAATCCTGTTCATGCTGCGACCACAGGACTGACCACAGGGTTTTCTGAACGCGATTTGCCTACCTCGGTGACCTCATTCAAGTTACAAATAGAAGCTAGCTTGGTGGCGCGATAACGCTCGACGATGTGACGGCGCAAGTCCTGTCCATGGTGCTGTGAGGTTGCAGTAGATGGCTTGTCAAATAATCTTTCGACTCTGCCCGGCAGCTGGTGAGCCCAAGAGCATATCATCATGGCCTCTCAACTCAAGCAAACTTGCCACGATGTGATCCTCCGCCTTGCAGGGACACTCACCCAGCTGCAACTTCGGCATGAACTCCAATGTCTGGACACTTCGAAGCGCTGTTTTGCAGCTGAGTCTGACGCACACTTTGCTCGTGAGCTGCAAGCCAGGATAGCTGCAGCAGAGGTAAAGTTCCGCTTCGTGCCAGACATCACAAGTGCACTGCTGGATGGCAACGATCACTGTTGCTGTAGGCCTCCGCGAAGCCAAGCCGCGGCTCTGCTTGTCAAAGTCAGCTAGCACCACGAAGGTGCGAGTTTTCAAGCACACATACCAGCTGCCTTGCACAAGCCCAAGCACGTAAGTGCAGGCGATGAACCCTCTGAGGTATCAACAAGCCTTTACTCCTATGCAGGCATCAAAGCAAATGGCAAAGACAGCACCTCAATTACGGACGAATGACCAAGCTAGCAGTAGCTGCTGCTGCTGGAGCGTTTGTCCTAGGCTTAGCAAAACAGCAAGTGCAGCCAAGTGCGCCTGAAACTGCAGTGCTACAGGTGTCAAGAGTTCAGTCTATAAAGCTTTGCACCATGTGAAGTCCCACCTGGTCATTTCTTCTGCCACCAGCAGCTTCTAGCAACATGCTTGCATCTTGTTGGTGAATGACCTCCCTGCTTGCACTGAAGACATCATGTTTTGCAGGCGCAGTTATGCCCAGAGGCAATCCTTCAGCAGCAAGTGCAGCAAGCCTTTGCTTGTCCTGAGCTGAACCCAGGCTCTTTGCAGATTTGCATACAATGGTTGGAGGATCGAAAAAGTCTTTTGAAGGCAGAGCAGAGTGCTTTGCAGTTGCTGCCACCTACTAGTTACCAGCTACTGCGTGAAAAGGTGGGCAGTATATAAATGCTCATGTATAAGCCGCGTGAAAGACTGCATGTTCAGTTCGCGGCCAAAATGTGTTCTGGATTTACATGCATGTTGCGTGGTGAAGCCAAAGCTTTGTCCTCAATGTTTTTGATTTTGCAGGAGATCTACACGGATCTGCAGAGTACTGACATCCTCATGTCTGCAATTGTAGCGACATTGAAGCAAGAACACATGAAAGGTTCCAAGGCATGCCAGCACTAGCTAGCATGCATTCAAATGTCAAAACTGGTGTGTTCAGCTGTATAACATTGTATACAATACATAGTATGTTGCAAGTTATCCCTATATTGGGTTGTACCAGTACTGAAAGGGTGATTCAGACATGGTAGACTGTATCAGACAAGATCTAGTATTGACAAGTGTAACATATTGTGCTCTGAAGCGCATTTGC
>JAABUK010012405.1_pt1 | contig 10859 bp, 10 predicted proteins | sample 5559141 | NCBI WGS metagenome assembly JAABUK01 (sample SAMN10711869, study PRJNA513367) | rock metagenome | isolation source: Antarctica rocks | place: Antarctica: Victoria Land, Pudding Butte nord | collected 2016-01-03
GGCTATGTATGCTGGGAACCGGGCTGAATGTTTAAAAGGACCCGTAACAGACTACGGCTCGTCTATGGTGCAATGGATGCGACATCGCCAGCCACGGTACAAGGGAGGAGTGCGAATGGAGATGGAGAGGCCAAGTCCGAGCTACATAGTAGATGTGTGTAGATCAGCTGCGTTGTATGGCTCTTACAGATGATTCAATCTGATTCATGGTCTTAGATGCTACCGCCGCCAGCCAAGATTCAACGGCCTGTCGATGCAATACCTTCGCGGCATCTGCATTCTTCTACGAATAAGCTCAAACATCCAATTAACGTTGTTAAATGGACTCCAGAAGGCCGACGTCTGCTTACAGGGTCGAGCAGCGGAGAGTTCACTCTATGGAATGGCATGGGCTTCAATTTTGAGACTATCATGCAGGTGAGTTGAACTACCCTGGGGATTTTGATCGAGCTTATCACAGTCAACAGGCGCATGACTCCGCTATACGAGCAGCGAAGTATTCTCACAACGAGGAGTGGCTTGTCTCAGCTGATCAAGATGGAGTGGTAAAGTACTGGCAGCCTAATTTCAACAATGTCAGAGATATATCAAGAGCCCACACTGATCCTATCCGTGATCTTGCGTTCTCACCTAATGATACAAAATTCGTGACTGTCAGTGATGACGCTACCCTGAAGATCTGGGATTTCCATAGCGAAGCTGTACACCATGGCGGTACTGCAGAGGCAGAGTCTACCATCACTGGGCATAGCTGGGAGGTGAAATCGGTTGATTGGCATCCAACCAAAGGTCTCCTTGTCTCCGGCTCTAAGGATCATCAAGTCAAGCTCTGGGATCCGCGGACAGGTCGATGTCTGACTACTCTTCACGGCCACAAGAATACAATATCCAAAACCTTATTTGAGCCTAACAGAGGCCAGCTACTAGCAACATGTGCACGAGACCAAACTGCGCGAATATTCGATCTTCGGATGATGCGAGACATCTGCCTGCTCAAAGGTAATGAAAAGGACATCTCGACTCTGACATGGCATCCTATCCATGCAAATCTGTTGTCGACTGGTGGCGCGGATGGCAGTATTATTCATTATCTGCTAGATGAACCAAATAATCCACCTGGTACAGCAGTATCCCTTCCGCCATACGACAGTCCCGATCCTAGTAACACACCAGCTCAGACTATTCACCCCGCCCATCGTCTTCAGTATGCGCACGACTTTTCGGTCTGGTCCTTGGACTGGCATCCCTTGGGTCATATACTGGCCTCTGGTTCCAACGATCGTGTTACTCGCTTCTGGACTCGTGCACGGCCCGGGGAAACGGACTGCTTCAAGGACAGATTCCATCTTGGCGAAGCAGCTGCAGAAGCTCAAGGTACTTGGGACAGGCGAGGTGGGCGGAGATTAATGCGCGAAGAGGACGAGCAAGAAATGGAAGATGAAGCGGAAGGACTTGTCGATCAGAAGATGCCCGCGAAACAACCTGTTCTACCCGGAATTATTCCAGGCTTGACTATGCCAGGCCTTTCAACAAACGACGGTACAAGTACTGGCGCTCAAAGGAATATGCCCAGCATGGGAAGCCTACCCCCACCTCCACCGATCCCTGGCAGTATCGCGAATATGGACCCTGAGCAATTCGCAGCCATGTTTGCCGGTGGTAAAATACCTCTGCCGCCACCGCCATTTGGCGCACCGGGTATACCGGGCTCAGGTTTACCCCCACCGCCTCCATTGCCTCCAAACTTCGACATCTCGAAATTAGCCCCAGGAATGCTCCCGCCGGGTTTTCAATTACCACCTGGATTTCCTCTACCGCCTCCTATCAACAACACCGGGGGTCTGCCTGGTCTTAGTGCTGACAGCGTTAATGCAGGCGGTGGAAGTGTCCGGAGGAGGGCGCCTCTGCCTAGTCAGCAGGAGAGTCTAATGGAGGAGCAAAGGCGAGGGAAGTATCGAACTGCACGATGAGTTGAGTTTAGACATCCATATTGTGTATTTGAATACATTTGCAAAGATACCAGGATTGTTTGTGGATTTTCTTGTACTATAGTCATATCATAGGTCTGGCCGCGCTGCGAATTCAGCAATAGTCCATGTCGGCACGAGCCTCCGCATCTTTTATCAATCACCGTATTTCACATTGTTATCTCTCAATCTTCCTCGGTAGCACACGAGATCGTTCCTTACTTTGCGAACGTCCATCCTCCACGCGATGAGAATACTCTCAGTGGCCTATGATATCTGAGCCACGAGCACGCTTTCCAAGATATTCGAGAGCAAGTCGCGCGTCCTTCCATCTCCTCAACCGTTATAACATCCACCTCTTCTCGACAAAAATCCCCCCCCAAAAAAAATCAACCCACTCGCCCCAACCATCACGCCACCCGCAACCTCAGCCCTCTTTTCGCTCCAAAAAAGCATCCGAGCATCCACGCGTCCAAACACCGCATTAGTGTTCCCGCCAATATCGGCAGACTCCAACTCGTGGGTTTAAAACCCGGCCCCTTGCAGCCCGGTGCCTCCACAAAGGGCGGTGACGGTGATATCGTGGTGCAAGACCCTGGTTGCGCTGTCACGTTACAAAGCGTTGCGTTGCGATGCGGTCCTCGTATTTGGTCAAAGATGTTTGGTTGGGGGGGGGGGGGGGGGTTCGTATCGCGTCCCGTCAGCCGTTTGTGCGACGTCGGGATAGGCAGGAAGAAGTGGGTCTGGGGGCTGAGGGGCTCAGGGTATATATATAAGTTCTATCAGCTGCAGGTTGGAGCAATATTTTTTTTGGCCTTATTGATCTTCTGTCTCTACACTTCTCTCTCTCCCCGTCACAAGCTTCGTATTCTCACCTCCCCTAACCCAAGTCGAAAATCCCACAATGCGCTCCCTCATACCCATCATGACCCTCCCTCTCGCCCTCGCCACCGCCCTCTCCCCCTTCCAAATCCCCACCATGAACATTCAAGGCCCCGGCCCCACCGGCATTCCCGGCGGCGGCATCGCCCCCGCCAACGTCACCATCTCCTTCACCCTGCTGGATCCCCACACCGCTGCAAACACCACCTGCAGCGCCACCTACCTCCCGGCCAACTACCCGCAGACGTACATCCCCTGCGCGGACCCAAGCGTGGCGTTTAAATTCGAGGCGCCATATAATTTCGCGACGTTTACGCTTGATGTCCGGCACACGTATCTCAACAGCTCCAGCACGCTCGAGAAAAGTTCCTACGGCGGGGTTTACGTCGTCGGCAATGGCCCCGCAGGCGAGCCGGGGGATTATCTCACTTGCGTGGAAGGCGCGCCGTTCGATGGCGTGAGGTGCCACATCACCGCCTCTTCGCCGATCCTTATCCCCATTACCACGAGCTTGTCGTTTAAACCGCTGCAGCTGGCGCCTGTGAGCACGTATTCGCCTGCGCTGGGGTCGACGACGGATCTTACTGATTCTGTGACGTTTTCGGTGGCGGACCCGAATACGATTGGGAGTCCTTCCTTTGAGGCGGACTGCGCGGTTTCGTGGTCGAGTATTGCGAGTCCGCCTTTTGGTTGGGTGGATTGCACGGGTGGTTCGGGGTTTGCGGTGCTCATTCCGGACAACACGTTCATGGATGTTGCGAATTTTGAGTTCCAGGTCAGGCATGAGTATAGTAGTGCTTATCAGTAAGTCTTGATGGGTTTGTTTTCTCTCGAAGTGAGCTGATATATTGTGTTTCAGTCTTGAGCAAGCGGGGCCGGGGCCATTGGATAACATTACTAGCGTGGCAACTGGGGGTATACATGGTTCGGCCGGGCCGTTGAAGTGTGTGTACAATGGGGATGGGAGTATGAGCTGTAGCGATGTGAGCGGGGCGGGTCCGTTGTACGCGAGTATTACCAGTGTGTCTTAGGGGCAGCTGCCGATAACAAGTGATCTGTGAGGGCGTTGGTGAGTACTCTGGAAGGTGATAGACAAGGCAACTGTCGGAATGGAGGATAGAGAATGGGAAAGATAGGGTCGAGATACTGGAACAACTAGATAAGGGGCAAAGATTTCCTCATTGAACTAATATGTTCAAAACAATAAAATTCAATTCAACACTGAGAACGGGAAGTTCTTGATACAAGAACAGTAAGATATCTTCCAAGGCGTTCGAGACGCAGAAGCCAGAATCTTCAATAAACCCCTCAAGTCAAGTAGCAGCGTCGCAAGTCCTCTAGGGACTATGCGACCTTAACGCTCCAGGATGGCACCTAAAGCGGAAACTGCTACCTGGAATGATCGAAAGCACCTAGATGGGACATAGACGAACCCGTCCAAACAATATTTCGACTCTGGGAGAACCACTGCACGATCAACTTCGAGTCTAAGCTTGAGTTCATTCATGTCCATAACCTCTGCTGTTGTTTTCCAGTCCGATCAATTCTCAAGCGGATCCTCACATTGCTACGTCTTGTGCGTCGACATGCATCTAATCCGCGATCCAAGACATGTATGCATTGTGATCAACATTGCGTCAAGCTCCTCGGGGGCCATGGACGTCTCCCATGAGGAATAAGACTCCATGCCCATTCTTTGAGTTGCGGAAAGTTCTCATAGAGGCCAGGGCATCTCGGTGTCAGAATGAAAACGACCCTCAAGATCTGTTTCCACGATTGATTACCTACCTGTCACATCGCGTACCTGCATAAGCGGCTCGGTTCAGGGACCGTAAACCCACATCAGATCGTTCTTCCCTTCCTAATCTTCTACGCACGACCTCGTCAATTTTCGATCCGATCACGTGGTAATATACCCATCGCTTTGACTCGAAAGGCATTTACAGATGCCATAACAAACGGTTGCCTACTATGCGTTCGGTGTCTTCAGTTCGACCGACGGATCATCTCTGGTATCCTGGGGATTTATAATTCTAAAGTGGAGCGGAAGCGCCTGGTTCCGAGCCGGCGCGCTAAGTAAATACTCTCTAGATCTGTTTATTAAGGTAGCTATGAGTCCCCTCCAGTCTGCACGTCTGCAGAGCATTGTATCTAGCAAGCAAGTCCAGCACAACCTCCATACGTTGCTCATTCGAACTACTTCATTCAATCTCACTCATCATGTCCTCGGCCGTCGCCCTCACCGTTCCCGCCGAATATGGGTATCACTCCCTTCCCTACAATCCCCCATCACAACCTTCTAATCCCCCTTCTTCCCTAGCTACGTCCTCCTTTCTGCCACACTCTCCGCCTTCGTCGCCCACTGGCATAGCGTTCACGTAGGCATGTACCGTACATCAGCCAAAGTCCCCTACCCCAACGCCTACGCCAGCGCCTCGGAAGCCAAAGACGACAGAGCCAAGTACCTCTTCAACTGTGCGCAGCGCTCGCATGCCAATTTCCTCGAGCATCAGCCTGTTTTCTTGACCGGCTTGCTGATAGGCGGCTTGAAGTATCCAATGGTGAGTGCAGGGCTGGGGGTTGCGTGGTGTGTAGCGAGAGTGATGTACGCCTTGGGTTATACGAGTAACAGGGGGAGGAGTATCGGGACATGGTTTTGGGGTCCTGAACTCGGTGAGATTGGAGAGGCTGTTCAGACTGGAATTGGTGGGAATGCTGACCCTCTGCATAGGACTTCTCATTTGCTCTGGGCTGACAGGATGGAGTCTGTTGACTGGCCAGTAGATGGGGCCCTAGGGAGCCTAGGGAGGGTGATCGGCTTGCAAGTGTAAAATAATGTGGAAGAAGATATTTGCTGTTGCGCTTGCTATTGAACGTGATTCCTATCATAACATTTTCACTTGATGGCAGGACTTACTTATCCATAAGAGTGAAGCTAGCCGTTCCCAGCGTAGTACTACCTGTACCAGGTTCCTTTCCACAATCTCTCGACTGCTCTCATGCTTGATGCTTCCTCCCAGTCAGTGTGAACACGTCTTCATGTCCTGCTCTACTTGCAATATCCATCTTCCCATGCTTACTGTAAGAGACAAGTGGGTTATGCTTAACCGGATTGGCCCACTCGCTGAAGCGAAGTCAAAGTGTCTGCACTGATGCTTATCAGACCACTATCTATCTGCATATGTAGTCTTGCAGTCGTGTCGTTGTGTCGTTATGCTACGTGATACTTACCGAACCTCGACCAAGTTGTCACGAACTAGCTTTCGCGCGGAATATCGATCTGCTGTTCACGACGAGATTGTTCTTGTCCAGTGCCTAACACGCCAATCAGCCATGGATTCGTCAATCAACTGCCTGTTTCCAACTATTGTATAGCTAGCTCTCTTGCGATCTTCCTACCACAATAAATTAACTCTTTCTACTTTTTTCTCAGACTTGTATCTTCGATGAGCCTTGGTAATGCATGCAAGTATTTGGCTTGTGCCACAGGGCTTATCGATAAGAAAGCATCTAGCCGGTTCTAGCGTAGTATCATCAGTGGCTCTTTTCACGGGTTTGATTGGTTCTGGGAGACTCGTCTCGTGAACAAACGGCGCGTCGTCCACCTGCGTCCACCTGATGAGTGCTTGCCTTGAGCAAGAGAGGACCCCATAAATTACTGATGTTCTCTCTTCTCCTTTCTCTCATCCTCAAGTTCCGGTGCTCAAGATGTCAAAGACTACCCTAGCCATCATAGCAGGAGTATCTGCTGCTACAGGCGCAGCAGCTTCTGCTGCATTTTTCTCATCTCGTCGAGACCGTAGTGTTCCTACACTCCCGCCAACCTCGACTACTACCGTACCGACGCCTACAAAACCAGCTGCACCGTTCCCAGTACGTCTGTCGAGGAAAGACTTGATCACGCCTGTTAACCCTTCTGGGCTATTCCAATATGGCTTCCCTGGTCCTATATCAGATCTTCGTCCCACTCTGTCAACGACTTCGGCGTTTGACCGAAGAACTCGCAATCCAGCGTGGGTTGCAGAACACATAACACCTGCTTCTCTATTAGCCAACAATGGCGACCGGAAACACTCCTATTTCGTTGAAGACGAAACCATCCCCGCGAAGTTTCGAGCAAAGCTTCACGACTACTTCCGCTCGGGCTACGATAGGGGCCACCAAGTCCCTGCAGCAGACGCAAAATGGAGTCAAGAGGCTTTGGATCAGACATTTTTACTGAGCAACATGTGCCCGCAGGTCGGTGATGGCTTCAACAGAGACTACTGGGCGCACCTCGAGGATTTCTGCCGTCGTCTAACCAATAATTACCCCTCCGTTCGCATCGTTACCGGTCCTCTCTACCTCCCTCGAAAAGACCCCTCGGACGGCAAATGGCGTGTCTCCTACGAAGTTATCGGCCAACCCCCCAATGTCGCCGTTCCCACACACTTCTACAAAGTAATCTTCGCTGAAGATGGCAAGACGGGTGGGGACGTGAGCCTAGCCGCTTTCGTGCTGCCTAATGCACCGATACATAGCGATAAGCCGTTGACTGATTTTGAAGTGCCGATCGAGGCGATCGAGCGGGCTAGCGGGCTGGAGTTCGCGAGTAAGTTACCGTTGCAGAGGAGGAGGAAGTTGTGTGAGGAGATTAAGTGCTCAATCCTGGTGAGAGAGTACGCGGAGAGGCAAAAGAATTTAATGGGCCCACCACCTCCGAGGATGGGTTTGCCCAGCCCCCGGTGAAGGAGGCGTAATAAGAGTCTGAAGAGGAAGCATTGTTGGCGCTGGCCTGGTTTGCATAGCGGCACGTTTTGTGTTTTTTAGTTGCCTGTGGGAGTATCGCTCGATCTAGATTTCCAGCAGATAGATCCTCCATCCGTGTCTATAATCTATACAATGCCCATCTAATAGTTCATTACCGATATTCTTGCGATACAGCGCGTCCGTTGCATCCTTGCGTATGGCCCGCACATGCCCGGGCCCACCCCCATGCATAATACATTTTCCCTACTCAATGCCCATACTCATCCCCCGCATATCGTACCTCAATCCCGCACGTCCGTTCCGAATCATATCACTCTGTTCTTAAATGTCAAACGCCCCCATGCCCACATCACCTCCCCCCTGCGCTTTCTGTATCCGACTAACATACTGTCTCGAAACCGTATTCCACGTCGCCATGTACTTCTCCATGCATTGCGTGAAACACGTTTCTTCCTTTTTCGAGAGGGAGCTTCCGGGGGAGGGGATGCATTTATCGAAGCAGTGCATGTTAAGTTTCTGCGCGAGCGTCAGCGAGAGTCGGAAGGTTTGCTGGGTTCGAGCTTGGTAAGGGGGAGGGAGACTCGGGGGGGATGTACAGCTATTAGTTGGCGGGCATTGCTGACGGCGGCTTCTTGTTTTATCTGATTCATGATGGCGGCTTTGGGGTCGGAGGAGGAGGAGGGGCCGAAGGCCATGTTGTTGTGTATGGAGTCCATGTTTGTGAATTCTTGCGGAGGCGAGGCGGAGGGATATCGGATCAGTTGTGGAACCTGGAACCCAACGTGGAGCTGTAGTCGAGTCTTGGGTAGCTGAAGTATTGAAATTCGATCAGTCCATGGTCACGAGGCTAAGTTTGTGGTCCGAATGGCAATTATTGACTTCGATTGGTCGTTTCAATGATGCAGGCATTTTCATGTCGGCGTGTCGGCCAAACCTTTTCCGAGGCCTGAGACGAGGACAGCTTTCTGCACGCGAGCTGCTCCATATCCGCATAACCGTCAACTGTTGTTTTGAGTCTCTACGTTCAAGGTGGCTTTTGGGGAGGTCTAGCAATACAATCTACTCGTTGTTCATCTGCAGCTTGCCTTGACCTCCGCAATGCGACTGCCATGGCCGGCATCGGTGCTATGGCTTTTAGCAGGATCCTTTGGCGCATATGCCGCTATCCAGGCGGACGAGTTTAGGAGTGTACCCGTGAGTGATTACGAAGTAGACGTTGCTGGATACAAAGCTGATAGATACTTTCAGTTGCGGTCACACAGTATAGCACCAGTCAGTGACCATTGCCAGGAATCGATCCATGTGCTTGACGAGGGAAAGCGGGCGTTTGAGACAACAGGGGCTGACAGGATGTGGGATAGCCATATCTAGATTCAGATATGCAAAGTCGATACTTTGAATATGGGGGAGACGCAATAGTACGGACAGATCAGTACAGCTCCCATAACCCTTTTGACAATTTCTGGTTTTAACAGCTTCCACCCAGGTGTATACGTCTTACATCAGATCGGCCGTCTCAAGAGGGCTGGCTTTTCTCTCGTTTGCCCCTAACGGCAACAAACTGGGAGGTTAATAATCCGGCCTTCAGCTCCCCAGAAGGCATTGCTAAACCTCTCAATAGATGGAAGTTGAATTTAAGATTAATGGCCGCGGTACCCTCCATGGAGATGGTATGGCAATGTGGCTTACGAAACAACGGGCTAGTCCTGGCACGGTGTTTGGCCATGCCGATTATTTCGAGGGGTTGGGTATCTTCATTGATACGTACAAGAACCAACGCCCCGGCGTTGTATTTCCCTATGTGATGGCAATGGTCGGAAATGCGTCTGTATCATACGACAAGGATCATGACGGCAAGGACAATGAGCTCGCAGGATGTTCGGTACGGCGCTGAATGAATTGGGGGAGGAAATTCAGTATGACCCAGATTACTGATAAAGAACTAGGCACGAGGCCTACGAAACGCAGGTATCGCAACAAAGATGCGAGTAACCTTCATCCAGGATCAGTCACTCAAAGTCGAATTACAATACAAGAATGTGGACGAGTGGACTGAATGCTTTACGACCGGCCCCATCACATTACCAGGAATTTGCTACCTCGGATTCAGCTCCGAAACTGGCGAGCTCAGTGACAACCACGATATAATCTCGGTAACTACGACAAACAGATATGCTACCCGACAATATACGGAGGGCCAGAAGCAAGAAGCAAATAAACCAGGAAGGAATAAAGGCAAGGGATACAGTACGAGTAGTGGTCAACCGAGTGGGAGTGGGGGCTGGAGTTGGTTCTTTCTGAAGATTGTAATATTCCTCATCGTGGTTGTAGGTGGGTACGTTGGGTGGACGATGTACAGGAGTTCGAACAGGTCGTCAAGGTTCTGAAGGGAAATGTGAATTGAGCGGTATACTATATTCATTGCTGCATGTGAATTCTCTGACGGAAAAGTTCGCTCGCTTTATCTTCATTTGCTTCCGGGGCTTCACCAATGCTGCCTTGTTTCATGTGGTCCATGGTTGAATTTGATTCACAGCATCCTTCCCTTCTCGAGCTTGTGGGGTATATTACCTTCTGTCTCTTTCCTCAGTAACAGTTCAGATTCCATCAATGTCACAGTTTCACCTGCATCATACCCCTGCGTTTTCGAATTTTTACCAGCCTTTCATAATTCGCAAGTATGGCTTCGCAACAAGCACCTGAGGTCGTTCCCCCAATTCCTTCTGGCCAACCTCAGCCGAAGAATCAGGAAACCGCGACTCACCGGCAACCTTACCAGGCTCTGCCGAGTACCTCCCAATCCCAGGCTCGGTTTGACTCGATATCGATCTTTCCGGATGCTTATAGAGGGACCGACTACCCCAGCAATCCCCGATTCATCTGCATGCTTGAATATAGCGAGTCCATCTTCTCGAAACCCATCAATTACATCACTGTCGAAGCCGCTGCTCGCCAGCTTCAATCCTTTTACGGCCCCGGTAAAACCGTTTCTCGCCGTCGGCGCTCTGCCTTGAGTCGTCTCACGAAATATCTAGGCCGACTTCAAATATCAGGGAGATGGTCTGCGGACGTGATCTTCAAGATCTTCCATGACCTGGACGTCGCTCTTTTTGGGCGTTTACTCTGTCGAAACGTCTCCATGGGTTGGAAGACTGAGGACAGCACTCCTGGAATGAAAACGATACCTGCAGTGACTTATGGTCTGAGTGGTTGGAACAAGGGAAGGGGGCAGAGGGTGCATATTGCTCTCAATGGGAACAT
>JAABUK010012406.1_pt1 | contig 10858 bp, 8 predicted proteins | sample 5559141 | NCBI WGS metagenome assembly JAABUK01 (sample SAMN10711869, study PRJNA513367) | rock metagenome | isolation source: Antarctica rocks | place: Antarctica: Victoria Land, Pudding Butte nord | collected 2016-01-03
TGCAACTCATTACCTCACCTGAATTGCAAAGGACCGTGATTGCTCTGCTTGCCGTGCTGTCCTTTCTCTTAGGTTCTCCATGTCAGCAAGAACGCGCACAAGCTTGTCCTTGTAGTCAGCTACCTGCAACCAATTCAGACATGGTATGTGGCTCAAGGTATGCGCAGCAGACAACTCAGAATCTAGCACTCTGCACAATCACACACTTGCTGGTCTTTGTCTGCAATCAGTTGGTCCCTGGGGTCAACTGCTTCCTCAGCTGCTGCCTGCTGCTCGCTGTCTTTGCCAGCAGCTTCTGATGCTTCGTTTGCACTGCCAGCGGCCGCTGCGTCGGAATCTTTGCTGAAACATCTGGTCTGAAAGCTTGACAGTTGTTGGCTGCTCAGCTGACACCTGGCCAGTACGGTTGAACTGCTGGCCGCAGGTGTATGCAGTGCCTGCACATGACGGTGTGTTGCTGCAAATCAGATCAGCGTCACAATTTGCTTCTAATATGTGCACTCACCTGGCTTGCGTTTGCCGCTGATGAAGCAGCACGCTGCTCTGCCAAACAGATGTGCTTGGCAGTGGCTGCTGCTTGTCGAAGCCCGCGTCGCAGCATACAGAGCCAAGCCTAAAGAGGTTACAGGACCTGCTTTCTGAATGCGCTTATGCAATTTTAGGTGCTGGTTCGGTTTAGAGCCGCAGCGTCAATTTGAGAACGCTTCCTCCTCAGCATTGACTGCAGCAATCGGAAGGTTCCTTCGTCCAGGACCTAGAGGCCCCAGCCCAGCACTGACCCACCCCCCCCACCCCTTAGTTGATTCCAGATCATCCTGTGGCGTTGTGATAATCACAATGTGATTCTCTGTCCTTGGCAAGTTTGACCTGGATTGAACCTTCAGCTGCAGCTTGTAGACTTGCTTGCTGTCCTTAGAAGACATGCATTGCAAACACAAAATGTGTTTGTTTTGTAGCAGACTGTGTACTAACATAATGATGGGTACGGATAAACAAAGAGCTGCCTTTGCTGCGCTCGACTACTGCCGACAGGCAGACTTGTATAAAGTCATACCCTCAGTCAATTGCACATAGGTTACTATGACTGGCGGACGTTGTATGAAGGTGAGCGTGCCTTCAGCTCTGTGGTTAGGGAAGCCTTCCATCTTGCTGGTGCACACGCATGCCGCAAAAAGTCACGCGAGCCTGCAACACCTGAGAATTGATGTACTAGAGACCTCAAGTCCATCTAAGTCATGTCGTGCAGTTTTGATCAAATTCATGAATCAAATGCCGTCAAAGTTGTGGACGGCAAGCAGGTGCATTTACACCATTCAGGTCAAGTATGACTAACAATAGTCATGCGTTTGCCAGTCACTGCATTCAATAAAACTGATCAAGTCTGAGGGCAAGCAAGGAAGCGGCGCTAACGGCTTGTCCGTATTGACGGGCCTGCTTGCAGCTTCTTTCGCGTGAAGAGGTGCCATCGAAACTCGCACCAAGACAAGTGGGCTCTGGGCACTAAAGCTTACTAGGTAACCACCCTCACAGTCATTCGAATCCTATCAGGCAGAGAATGACTCTGGGAGCGGTGCCATTCCGTCACACCAAGGTTCGATTCTCAGTCAGCGTTGATGGTCTAGTTTGGATTGTTCAAACAGGACCTGGGTGCAGTGGCCTACTGATCACTGATAGCTGATGTTGACCGCTGAACTCAGGTCATTCATCTAATTAGACACGGGCAGGGTTTCCACAATGTAGCTGGCCACAAGGATTCTGCACAGTATCTCAGCTTTGACTGGTATGCATAGTTCTTACTGTGTGTGCAAACAATGAGCATAACAGTGGTCTCTTCTCTGACAACCATATGCTACATAGGGAAGATGCACACCTGACTGACTTTGGGTGGCAGCAGGTAACATGTCTGCATGTGCAATACGTTCTGTTCTCAACCAACCAGTGACTCAAAGCACTGCACGTTAGCTGACCTGCAGCCAGGCAACAGTACTAACCCCTTCACTACGTCTTCCTTGGCAGGCGGAGGCACTTCATAGACACATACAGAATCTACCAGAGCAGCTGCAGATAGACCTGGTCGTCTCCTCACCTCTAACTCGCACACTTGAAACTGCTACTGGTGTGTTTGCTGGCCAGGCCTGGTCCGATGACAGTCAGGGCATGCCCTTGATGAGGGAGCAAAGTGGCCATGAGGTCAGGCACTCAATGTCACCTCCCTGATCTTGCATGAAGTAATGTCTGTGTGACTAGGTGGATGCTATGCTAGACCTTGCATACCTTATGAGTAGATTGCATTGGGTGGCAGCAGTCTGCCAATGCTGTCATGCCTTTCGTTTGACAATAGAGGCAGCTGATGTGTTTGATCCAATGCGCACAACAAACCAGTCAGCTTTTCCTGGTATGTGTGCTGCAGGATCGTCAAGCCAAACGTCAAGCAATGTCTACAGCTGGGTGTCCACCTATCATTGCTCATGAGGTAATGATCATCAGTCCTTCAAACAGATCATCATTGCCTTGCCACAATGCGTAAACATTGTGCATCATGCATTTTTGTGCTGCTGCATATGTGCCGGATTGAAAGCTGTGTGTGGGTACTGTGGCATGCAATAACATTGCTCTGAGTGCTACAAGGTGTGACTCAGTGTCGCCATCAGGGAGCCTGAGTCATCACATGTCCAAATGTAGGTTCATTTGAGCCCTGTCTTGGCGATGCGAAGTCCTCAGGCAGGCTCACTGTTAGAACAGAGATTTCTTGGCTGTTCGAGGATGTGAAGGCAGGCTAGGCTTGTCATCCTGCCTATCTTACTGTACGCACCTTTGATGAAAAGGTTTATCCAGGCACTATGCCCACAATCAACCAAAACAGGGATAACATACATAAGAAATATTGCATGACATAGGCAGGATAACATGCTGAAGCAGGACATTTACTGATGGTGCAGCTATGTCGTGAGCATCTAGGGCGCCACCCATGTGATAAACGACGAGCCCTCTCCCACTACAAGAAGCAGTTTCCAGCTGTGGACTTCTGCTTGGTATGTGGTCTTGACAAAAGCTCAAAAGTGTGAGCATCTGATGTCTGCCATGCATTGTAACAATTTTTAACTGCGCAGAGTTTACACTTTGCTTCACAAATGCGCGTGCAAAGCACTGACTCATGACTGGGTTACATCACAACTGGCAACTTTCACCATTCACTATGGCCAGCTGACTGCCCTCACCTCCATACTGTTTACATGCGGCATGAACTGACGATGCTCAACACGCTTGCGCATATCATGTTGCTGGCACACACTGAGACTCACTTCTGGAGTTGCATGACCTCTATTGGTGCAGTCTCAGCAGTGAAAGCCATGTGCAACACAGCCTGGCTGTGCCCTTATTGCCAAACCAAATCTGCAACCTGCAGATTGGGTACCCACTTGGTGTGGGTACTTGGCAAGAACAATTAGCTACAACGCCTGTAAACAATTATTGATTGTTCACCTGCAGATTGAGACAGAAGAGGATGAGCTGTGGGGCCCAGACTTCCGAGAAGAGAAGGAGCAAATCAAGGCAAGGGGTCTCAAGTTCATGCAGTGGTTGATGACCCGCCCCGAACAGCGCATTGCTGTAGTCTCCCACTCCTCCTTCCTCTTCTTCACCATGGCCAACTTTGGCCTGCATGCACCAGCTCTTATCCAGGTGAAGATCTCTGCCTGTAGACTTCATGCTAGCCATTTGACATATCCTCCTGATGCATATCGCCAGCTGCAGATGCCACCAGGCTGTATGAAAGTGAGCACAACATCAACCCTGGGCAGCCCGGTATGATACTTGCCTTCTCATTAAAACGCCAATAGGTGTAGTCTTTGCTTTTCTGAGCACAACATCATGGCGAAGCAGCTAGCAGCCCTCACTAGACTTGTCGCCACTTCATTGGCAGCTCAGTCAGCAGAAGCTGTGGACCCAGCCTTGAGGGATAGCTCATTGACCTGCAGCTCGTTGGTCAGCTACACTTGCAGCTGCTGTTCACATGGGCTACTGGAAAGCCCTCTGGCTGTTACCATCCCTTTGCCAGCCCCAGTGGCAGCTCCTGTTGATCTGGTTTCATGGAACACACAGCCGCACAGACCACCGATCACTGCACAAACGCTGCTGGCTATTCATTGCTAGCTCAGTGACCTGTGGCTGTACTACAGTCTGATGCAGCTCCGGGCTCGCATCCTGATCGCAGAAAAACATGAACGTATCTTTTCTTTGTTTCTTCAGTCTGATGCCCCAAGCTGTGTTGAGTGATAATGTAGGGAGAGCTTCATCGGTGGTACGAGAACTGTGAGATGCGCACCATTGTGCTGTCAGACGATGCTGGCAATGGCAGTGTAGATCCCCTCTGGTTCCCTGGCGGCCACCAGCTACACAGAGAAGGCAAGCTTCTGATCCACAGCTGATAACAGAATTTTTGGCTTGCACTGTTGCGCTTGATAGATTGGATCTCAGATACACGTCCCCCAGGATACACTGATTTGCAGAGCCTGGTGAACTGCCTGGATCAGGCTTGCACTGTTTGCTGTGTGGGTGCACATGGTGACCGCTTGACCCAATTCTGCCTGCTGTAGTGATGCATGTCTCAATGGCGCATGCTGGTCTGAGTGACAATGCTGTGACACAAGCATAGCAGATGTGGCACAAAGCAGGCCAGGATACAGGCCAAACTCAGCATCAGGATACCCAGTGTAGGGTACACAGGTGCAGCTTTCCAGGCGGCAAGCATACTGTTATTGTGCCTGTGCAGGTGCTAAACCTCCCCGGGAGAACTATGAACCTCCAGAGAATGCAGAACCACCAGAAGTAGTTGTGCCCCCAGAAGCCCCAACATCGTAGCACTACATCAGCTGAGTATCAGATCAATGCTGCAATGTGGGGTGTCCACAGGACCAGTAGCGAGTATCATCCCATTGCTGTTTTATGCAGCCCTTGACTACCACAGAAGCTGGATAGCATGACCTGTGATGCAAGCATTTTTTGTGTGCTTCATGACCATGACACATAGTGCATTTGAAAGAACAAAATGTTCATGATGCAAATGTGCTAGCTTCGTTGACTTTGACAGCAGCAATTGGTAGATAGATTGCTAGCTAGTGTCATTACTGGATGTGTCAAGTCCTTGGCCTTAAATACAATGGATGCATATGTTGGCAGCGAACGATGCGATGTGAAACTCCATCAATCAAGGGCTTTTATTGACATTCACGCACTATACACATTGGCAGCCCAGCTGTGCTCGGAAGCTAGATGTCAGTGTCAAAGATGACTTGTATTTGACAGCTATGAGGACACAACTAGTACACAACTATGTTAGAATTATGTTAAGCTGCCTGTTAAACACAGGCAAGATCCCCGGACTCATCTTAGCAGATTCTCTCGGTCACTACTCATAAACTCATGCGTTTTGTGATACAGCACAAGTCACCAAGAGGCAGAAGGCATCGGGACTTTGCTGAGTGATGTCACTCTGTACATGCGTCATGTACAGCTACAAGCTGCACAACCATTGAAGGATAGCTTCAGCAGCTGTTGGCCACCGCGTGTCCTGCACAGGCACAAGTACACCTGAATGAGTCTTCCAAAGCACAAGTCACTGCACAGAACAATCAACTCTTTCAGCTGCTTAACAACGCCCTCAAGAACGACTGCTGCCATGGCCATACTGTCATGCCGGAACAGAGTGAGCAGGGACAATGGCTTGCTGCAGCAGTGTGTCTGTGTTCCTGAGCAGACGCTCACCAGCATGAGATCATGAGCAACACCCTGCAGCTCAATGGCCTCTGATTGACCAAAATGCTGGGCAGTCTCTCGAGCTGCCTCCACATCAACCACTACATCCTGATCACCCACCATGACCAGCACAGGTGTGTTAAAACTGGGTGGTGGTGTTGGCATTGGTAGCTCGTGTTTGTTCATGTAGCTCAAACCCACCAGCTGCACTGGACTCATGTTATCTTGTAGCAGCTTGAACCACCTAGCAGCAGCACAGGATAGTACAGCATGAACAAGAACAATGAAGGATGAGTGAGCAACAGCATCCTGATCATGAATGCTATGTAACATGACATACACTTGCATTGGGTTGCCGAGTGACTGTGGATGTAGTGCTTAACACAGCAGCTGTCAATCTTGCAAGGGTTGCAGGAAGTCACCGCTGCAGGTCCTGCTCTGGAATGTCATGTGACATGAACATCTCCTTGAAGAGTGACTGTGACCTGCTGTATGAACGTGTGATGAAGCCCCTGCAAAGTACAGCAGAACTCTATATCACCATTCGCAGATGCTAAACTATCACCATCCATTGATACCAAGAAATATAGCATGTGCTCTGCACAAAGTGGAGACTCTGGTAGACTATGCTGGCTTGGCTGTCATTGAGGTGTGAGCTGTGCCTTTTGCTGAAGCTTTGCTCAACAGCAACAGCATCACATCGAGGCCACCGACCACGTGACAGCATGATGACCTTTTCTGCAACCTTTCTGAACAGCAGAGCTTGGCAAGCGCCTCAGGCCCATGTTTTAGACAGGATAAATGTGGGAGCTAACCATGTGAGCCTGATGCTAAACAGTGGCCTTTTGCGCATGGTGCGCCCCACCAAGCTGCCATTACCAGCAGGAGGTGCACTTGCCAGCAACACAAGGCCTGCTGGTTGTGGATGTGGCTTTGCAGTGCTGTCTCCAAGCACATACCTGCACTGCTGGGCGTGAATCAGAAGGGTCTGCTCAACAGCCATGTCAACATTGAGTTCCACATGAGGTTGAGTAGACAGAACTGATCGAGGTCGGATGTGCCTTGTGACTCAATGCAGCACATGCTGAATTGTTCACGTGCAAAGTCCAAAAGTGTGAGCCACAATCACCTGCTCTGGCACACACACACATACGTCTGTTGCCAGAGAGCAGGTCAGCAGCAGCTAGCGTCAGACAAAAGAGTCAATCACTCCCTAAGACTGCACTTGAAAGCCACAACAGCTCAGATGTTGTTTCACGCACACGTTCGTTGGTCTTCATCGGACAGTAACACCAACAGGGCCAGCACCAAAGGGATCAGAGCAACTGCATGAGCTTGCTTGCTGACCAAGTTTGTAGTACTACTCCTAAGATGAACAAGAGGTACCTTTGGGCGATTAAGCCACTGAGGGAATGCGCGATGATGACAGGAGGCTGGTCAAGAGTGCTAACAAAGTGGTCCAGATCTGCAGCATGGCTGGCAAGAGTGCCGGCGGATTTGACCCCCAGCTGTCTATCGCTCTTCCCTTGGGAGCGAAAGCTGATGGCATAGGTATCGTGGCCCCTGTCAGCAAAGTAGGGCATGAAGGTCTCCTGTGATCATTGAAAAAGGACCAGTGGCGGCGTGGTAGTCACAGGTGTATGTTCAAGACACAGACTGGCTATTGTCAGCTTGACAGAGCATGGCAGTCCCAACTGAGCATGCCAAAAGTGCTGTGGACTGCCAAATAAAGTTAACGCAAGAACTTGTGTATAGTTGATACATCTGAAGATATGTGCTCAGCAGTGGTGTGCCCGCAAAGCCCACATTTGGTACTCAGAGTTTGAGAGGCATACAACGCTGTGTGATTGTGTGACAACTGTTGGAGGCTGTATGACTACAAGCAGTCATAACCATCCATGCATTCAGTGTTGTGGCAATTTGGTGCATGTGTGTCCGTTGTGCTCAGCAGAGAAGCATGCACATAACTAAGCATGGCGATGCAGGCAGCAAAATAGATTCATGCCATTACTGTGAAAAAGACAACCAAGGCTGACTTTCTTACTTGGTAGCACCAAGCTGCATGACCAGAGCCATGCAGCATGACTAATGGGGGCTTGGCATGTCTTGGTGCCTACAGTATGTACAACAGGCCAGTCAAAACATGTCACTATGGTGAGACTGGCAGCACAAGAAAGCTGCAGCCCCGTTGCAGCCTACCTTGTTAGCGTCCAACCTCAAAACTTCTAGCTGTGTGCCATCTGGCAAAGTATGCCTTTCTTCTTGAACAGGTGATGTACATACGTCTCCCTGAACAGCTGATAGGGTCGATATTACGCTCCTTCGCTTGCGCCGTTGTATCCTTGATTGCGATGTCGAGCGTAAAGGCGGTGTGGTCACTTCTGGGCAGAAAAGCCAGGAAGCTTTGATGTGATCACTTTTCAACGAAAAACGTCGCGAGACAGGAAGTAGTATAGAGGTCGAGCACGCTACACCTACGTACTTCATGGATTGAATGATGGAGTTGACATGTGTGTCTGTGGCAATGCGCGTCAATGCCTATAGCTATCTGATACGCTCATGCATAGTGAGCGTTACAGTTGCCGGTGGGCTCGTTTGCTATGCGCTGCAGTCACGGATGAGCTAGGGCCAACATGCCAGGGGCAAAGTATGGCCGCATCTTCGTATTTGTTGCCAGCTTCGGCTGTTGCGACACCCGTTCAATATGACTGTTATTTTTTGCGGACCCAGCAGGCGTTTCGGCGCGATCATAACGAAACTGCAGCTGTGCCACACCGCACTGCTGCGCTGAGAGACGCCCAGAAATTCCTGAGTGCGGTGCTGAAGGTGCTTTTATCTGTTCCAATTCCTTTGGCGTATCAGTTGCTAGGCTTTCGACAGCCGACATGTCTGGGCGTGGTCGCGGACGAGGGCGCGGCCGTGGACCCATTCTGCCCAAAGTCACAGATGATGAAGGCAATGTGGTGCCGCCGTCTGAGTTAGGGCCGCCCCCTCTGTTCCCTGTAAGCTGCTAAACAAGACGATGGCTGCTAATTTCTACCAAAACTTTTGATTTTGCCAGTGCAAGAGCTGTGTATCCAGCTCGATCACTTCCTGTTGTCCTGCAGAACGTAGAGTTGCCACCAATGCTTGAAATAGAAGCTCAAGATCAGAGGCTCATGGAGAGGTGGAGAGGACTCAATCAGTACTACATCAAGTCTCCCTACCACCTGAGAGGTCCACCCAAAGGTCAGAAACAGACCCATCCTTGTTCTATGTCAGCTGTGCGCACATATGACATGAGCATATTGTCAGCACACGCCTCCTCACTCGCTTGACACTGTCCCAGCTGATACATGGCTTCTACACTTGGGCTGTCTCAATCTGCCTTTGTCAATGTCAGCTGAACAGCAATCAAGCCAAGAAGCTGTTCTTTGGAATAGAGGCCCACCAACAGCTCTGACTGTGCCCAAATGGCTGCAGAGTATCATGTCTCATCATGACGGGCATGCAGCGCAGGTCTTGGCATAATATTGGCTGCTTTGCTTGACATATCAAACATGCTCACTGTAGCAGTCATGTCATGCGTTTGTATTGGAATGCAGATGGCGTTGCAGCTGACATTGCCAGATACACAGGCAAAGATCCGTCAGCTGGTCAAGATGCGAAGAGGTTGGCAATGGTTATGAGTCTGGATCCCCGCTACTTTCCTGAGGAGCTGTACACAAGCAAAGAGCGCAAGTAAGAGCTCCTGGCTTGCACATTGTCACTGTTCCTTGTGCTGCCTTGTGTAGCAGCAGACAGAGCACCGGCCTCGCCATAGTCACCATTCCTAGCACTGGGCTCACACTTGTCAACTCCATCTTGCTGTATGCATTACATGCGACATCAATGCCTGCAGGCTTTCATTTGCATTGACTAGTTGTGCCATGCTCGTGCGCCCTTGCACCATCACAATGCCGCGGTTACTTGCATGTATGTCTGCAACACACAGGAGGCAGCACAGGAGTTGTAACTGCATGAAGGCTTAGCTTTGATGCTATGCATCTAACATCAGAGATGACACTGACATGACAAAGCACGATGACATGCTGTTTTGACTGTTTGGTTATCTTGTCACAACCCTACCCTGCACTGTGGCGTGCTTGTGATCATTGTTTTGGGTGCAGGGTATCGTCACGAGCCGCTTCAGCTTCAGCTCAGCAAGCATACTGGGCTGCAGAGGCAAGCAAAATCAGCAATGGTGAGCAGCTAAAGTCAACCTGCTGCAAGTTTGGTATTGCTTGTATGCTGCTGTGGCACCAAGCTCAGCATGACTTTGAGTATGTTCAGACAAGGCTGAGTACAGTGCTCAAGAAGCAGGTTGCTGCGCACAACTATGAGACACACTGACATGACCATCTTGCCAACAGCTGCACACCCCCCAGGCAATGCTATCATGTTTGCTGCAATGCTGATGTGTCAACATAGCATTGTTCTGAACCGCACAGGCGACTTTAACACATGCATGTCTTGCAGCTCGATACCAGCAGGTCTTGCTCCTAGTGCTGCGTCATGCAACACATTGCGCTTGCAGATAACCCAATGCTTGATCGTTTGGCTCAACTGGAGACTGAATACGGGAAGCTCACACCTGAAAAAGGTGAAGAAGAGGGCGGGCAGAAGAAGAAGGCTGAAGATGGTGAAGCAGAGGAAGATGAACCTATAGAGGAAGATGAGGATGATTTTCAGGATGATGACGACTATTATCAGGTGACTTCATGGCCAGTGCCTGTGACTGCATCTGCTCAGCTTGCCTCGTTATCAAACTATGTTGTTGAACGCCTTGCACATTTGATGCTAAGTGTATGTCATTTCCCCAATCATTGTCTGTTGCCTCCCCTGATGAGTCCTAAAGACAGAAAATGTAAGTTGGTTGATTGATTACCCACCGGTCTTCAGCGTGAGCATGGAGCAAGTCGAGGCTGTTCTCATCTGCTCTTATGGGCAATGTTGTCCCTACACCAGTTTGCAAGCTACACAGCATTGAGATTACCCACCTGATGTTTGGTGTGATGCAGCATGGCAACAGTAACTGACAATCTGCTGTGCTCATGTGCAGGGCAATGTGTTTGATGATGATGAA
>JAABUK010012407.1_pt1 | contig 10858 bp, 11 predicted proteins | sample 5559141 | NCBI WGS metagenome assembly JAABUK01 (sample SAMN10711869, study PRJNA513367) | rock metagenome | isolation source: Antarctica rocks | place: Antarctica: Victoria Land, Pudding Butte nord | collected 2016-01-03
TTAATGTGATAGAAAAGTTAAAAATAGTTAGATAATAAATTAAGTTATAAAAGATTTAAAGTTTAATAAAGTTAATAATTAAAATATAAAGTGAGTGAGAGATTATTTAACTTAGACTTAAAAGAGATAGAAAGAGTAGATTAATAAGTATTATTAATTAGTGATATTTAAAGAAAAAGAGAAGATATAATTATTAATAAAGAATATTTATATAATTAAATTTTATAAGAAGCTGAATATGAAATAAATCGATTTATATAAAGTATTGAAGAAGCTGAGAGACGCGTATAAACTTAAATTATTTATATTTATAAAGATTCATTTTATCTTTTATACCGCTTTATTATTTAAAGACTTAAAAAATCTTTTATTTAAATAAGAATATCTTATATTTCTCTCTATAATTATAAAAATAGAAATAAATATGAAATAAGAAATGAAGAATATTATTAATATTGAGAGAATGAGTAGATGTCTTAAGATGAAAGTATAGTAAATAAATTATTTAAAGAATTTAATATATTATTCGATTAAGAATTTTAAGAATTTAAAGAATATTCTTAATAATTATTATTTAAGAAATCTTAATAAGTTAAAATCTAAGTGATTAAAAGATAGCTTTAAAAAGCGAGCTAAAGATAAGAATAAAGATAATATTTCTAAATTATCTTTTAAAGAAGAGTTATTAATAAGATTAATTAATAATAATGAAGTTAGTAATTAAAAATAAAGAGAGAATTAATATTATTAATAATTAATTAAGAATAATTAATTTAATAAGTTAGAAGATAATATTATAAATTACTATAATTATAAATAATAATTATATATAAGAGATAATTATAAATTGAATTATAGAAATTCAACTATTTTATTATATATATAATATGACGAAATGTTTAAGATTTAATACGTGAACTTAACGCGTTAAAGCTATATTTTCTAAAGAGATTTTAGAGCTAAAAAGCTATATTAAAATTAGTAATTATAATATATATTTAATACTTTTATAACTTTTCTATAAGCTAGATTAGTTTTTATAACTTAAGTATTTATTTTTATAAATTATTAAATATATCTAACTTAAGTTATTATATTCTTTATTTATAAAGAAGAATATTATTAATCTATTTCTAAATTAATTTGTGATATAAAATCTTTCTTTAATCTTTCTTAATTAAATCGAATTATATCGATATTTAATTAGCTTAGAAATTAAATTTTAAATTCTACTTTTAATTATATTATTTTAAGTATTCTTAAGATTCTTTTATTCGCGAAATCTAACTATTAATTAATAGATTTCAAATCTACTTATTTAATTCTCAGATAATCTTGCTTTTTTAAAGATATCTTTAATCTCTCTCTTTAAAAATAAATAATTGAATTTAATATATTAAGCTTATTTATAAAATCTATTTTATTATTAAAGAGTCTGAAAATGATTTTTAAAAAATTTAAAAAAGATAAGTTAATTTATTTAAAATTTAAATTAATTAAAGAATAATTATTTTATATTTATCTAAATAATAAAGAGAATAAATATAAATATATTATAACAGCTTAAACTAAATATATTTAATAATTTATGAAAATAAATACTTAAGTTACAGAAACTAATCTAGCTTATAGAAAAGCTGCAGAAGTATCAGATGCGCACTGCGATCACTAATTCTAACACAGCCCCCTAGCTCTGAGACCCCTTCGGGAGACGTAGTTCTAACGCGCCAAGCCCGCGTGTTAAGCCTCAGGCATTTCGCCGTACCGCACGTACGGCAAAATAGTTGGATTTCCACAACCCAGCCTGCAACCGCCTCTTGCGTACAACCGTCATTCATAGCTGTAACAACTCGTGACAATGAGGACAGTGATATTAAATTCAATAAGAATTAAAGACATCTAATCTAGACTCTAAATAAGACTGTAAACATCATCATCAGCATCAGACTTAATTAGTGTGAACGATATCAATCAATTAAAAGTGTGAAATTCTGATCAAAAGGGAGCTGATGTCAGAGCTAGGAGTGCCAGCCCGAGGGCGCAGTTGTCAGCTGACACGGCTTGGGGAGGGGCGGACAAAGCGGCGTGACGGCCACTGAGGGTCGCATGCACACATCGTCTCCACCATGATCGGGGGCGGGTGATCAATGTATAGATGAGAGAAAAGGCAGATGCCCAGAAATAAAAGCAGCAAGTGTCCAAGGGCGCCGCTTGACCGGATGCGGTTTCAGCACCTCCTGCACCGAGCCGTAGAATACGGAACAATCCTCAGGATCGAGCGGGCCGCGGCAGACACATCCATGACCAGACCTAGTGCGACTCAACAGTCACTTACGATGTGGAGGGTGGAGAAGACCCCTGGGGAACCACAAGAAAGTACCGGTAGGGAGCGCATCTTGGCCTAGTTGCAAAGCTGGTGCCTGGCTTCCGATGGTCTGGGAACGCATCCGGGGCACCAGCCTGGGACGTAGCAGTAAACCAAATTATTCGGGCTCGCAAGCAATGGCTTTGGAATCTGTATGGTTTGCAGCTGACACTTCAAATCTTGATAGATGGGATGCTGACCGTCTACAACGTCAAGGCCACTGATTTGGGAGAGCCTGAGGGTGAACGACAAATGAAGGTCAACGTAATTACTCGGTCTCCAGTATTGCACGCATTGGGCCAACCGCTTGTCGACTACGCTGCAGGTGGACCGATAGAGTGCACATGCGTGGCCCATCGTGGCCGCCTTGTAGAACCCACCTGATTCGCGCGAAGTTAGAAGAAACGACGAACGAATGGGCAGGTAGGAGAAAGATGAGGAGTGTTGTTTGCGAGGCCCATGGCAAGCTAGGTGTGCAGGTACTTTTACACCCTTGGATTGGACACGCACGCCTGCGTCACCCCTCAACTCCAATCCCGCATGCAGCGCCGATCTTTTATTCTTTCCTGCACCAGCTTCGATAGGAGGGCACAACGCAACATCTGGACAGTTTCCATCGTAATAAGATCTACCTCACATTGCGTGCAGGATAAAGCTGAACATCTACCTAGGTTCTGACATTTCAGCGAAGCTGATTCGTGTGAGGAATTGGACAGGAACTCCACCGAGTCTGAAAGCGCTCTTCCAACAACGACCACGGTAGACCGCATACCACAGCAGCCATGAGGTACGACAATATCTTTCTTGTGTCTGCTCTTTGTTCTGCATCTTCTCCTCCTCGTAACAGGCAAACGTTCATGAAGCTCTTTTGTGGTATACTGTTGGCGGATGCGCCTGCGGTAAGACTTCGAGAACAATCTCGCCTCCACCCATCTTTGCTTTCACTGCATGCCTTCTCAAGTCCACTTCTCTAATCCGTTTTTCAAGTGATTCCAAGCCTTCGACGGTGACTGTTTCAAGTGGGGCATCCGCCTCGGCGTCGGGTGATTCCAGGGTAGGGCAAGCTTCGCTCGGATCGTACTCGATGCAACGCTATGCCAAAGGCTATTGTCATGCGGAAGCATTCTACGTCGGAGCATCGAGCACTAGAAGTCATGGTGCTTTGTTTTCACAACTGGATTCGATCTTAACGCAGTTGCAAGCGTACGAGGTAGAGTGACGACGATGAGCTTTTCGTGGCCGCCTCTAAGGTACTCAACTAGCCCCACCAGAAGGTTGCATTCAATAATCTTTCCCTGCTCGAGTAGGCAGTTGTCACGTCTCTTACTGGGTCTTTTCGGAGTTTCAGGCTTTGGGCGACCATGAGCGGGCGCAGCGGGCGCCATCGACTTGGGTACTCGAGCACCAGGTGTCGAATTCTGGCTTGCCTTGCCTCAAGCCTTTAGGTTCCTAACTGTCAGCTTTCATCCTTCCCTATTCTCTTACTTTCCCCATCGATACTTTTGCCACGACCATGGACGCCAAGCCTCTCGGGGAAACATATTTGCGATTCCGAGGACCGGTGTCTAAATCGGGGCTGGTCTTCACTCACGTGCCCGAATAGCACGTCTTCGACCTGGTCATCATTTCTTCAGCAATCGCCGTCGATATCATCTCAAATGGCTCGAAGACGCCCAAGGCCAGATCAACACTCTCGGTCCAAGGTCAACACATCACAAATAAGCCGGATCAGAGGGGGCTGAAAAGTGACATGTCGATGAATAGCACCAACAGTTGGCCTGGATATCTCATTCTTGGATACGGACAATCCGAATGGTGTCGGCAATCACCTCCGTTCTTCCTGTCGTTGTTTTGGGGTTTGATAGCGATTGATTCATGGTGGAAAGAAGAAAGAAATTGAGAGCAGAATGAGGAGAAAGGGACAGGAAGGCTAGGGGTGCCTCCCACTATGCCCTTTTCGACCACTAGCTCAAAACAACTTTAGCAATCGACCAGCACGAAATCGTCCACCAATGAAGATCAACGCCACGGTGGAAGCCCTGCGGGTTTAGGCAGCGCATTTTGTAACCTCCGAGCGGCCTAGATGCATGATCTCGATTGCCTTATCGAACGACCATTATGCAACAATGAAGATCTCCAACATGTCGCAGCAATCTCTACGGTATTCATGACAGATGCTTATGATATGATTTCTATTCTTCATTTATGCGATACGTACGGAGTATGATTGGATATAAAGTATGATGTTGGAAGATTTGCGATCATGGACCATGTATTCAATGTTGTATGACATGGTGCTGGGAATCTGTAGCATTCATCACCATTCACCTGTCTTGGGCAATAATCAGACAGTTTCTTTTTGTGGTCCTCAGCAATGAAAACGCTCTCGTAAAAAACCGGCGAGCATCAGGCCTCCTCCGTCTTGCTCGAAGCGGAGAGATACTCTACAGATGTACCATTCATGGATTTTGTAGTCTCTCGCCCTCCACGCTCAAACACTGGTCAGCTAAGAGTCGGTATCATTGTCCCTCTATTGCCCGATAGTCGTGACTGGGAAGGAATATGCAGAGTTTGACATGGAAGCTGACTTCCCAACCAAAAACCCATTCAGAGCATATTCACTCGGCTCCCCAACCACTCCGTGCGATAAGAACTTCATCTCCTAAATGCAGCCTCTCAGAAAGTCTCCCTCCATAAAAATCGCGGCATAGGCGACGCAGTATCCTCGGGCATGAGTCACTCCCGCAGCTCATTCGTCGTCTGACTCAAATCACCCTGTGTTTCGTTTGCTCCGGAATTGAGCAGCTACAGCACCGACACCCGTCAAGCTTTCAAGTCTCAACCATTCCTTCATCCTTTCTGACCTCACCCAATCCCTACACCAACCCTTCAAGCCTCATTTCCTCAAATCTCCACCCCCTTCTTAATCCGCAAGATGCCCTCCCCTTCCCCCTCGCCCTCGCCCTCGGCCTCCCTCCGCAATCCCTCCAGCCCCGGACTCGGCACGGCCACTCCTCCTGCCGCCACAGTGCCAGACGAAGACCCGGGCGTCGACCTCCCGATGACGATGTCTGCGTCCGTCATCCTGACTAATCTGCCCAAGGATGCGAGCCAGGCACTGGAGGAGGTTGAGAAGTTGGATGCGGGGAAAGGTATGTCCTGCTTTTTACGATAATCACTTTTTATTGGCAGGGGCCTGCCTTTTAGAAGATACGAGCTTGGCCTGCTACTTTGAAAGATATCATGTTTGAGTGTACCGCTCTCTGCCTTCATCCTCCTCCTCCTCTCAATCTTATTTCCCCCGTCGCTGTAGAAGTATCGCATCTCTCTTCAGGATTGTATCGCGATGGGCCACGAATCAGATCCGAAGAACCACCAAGTCCCTCAGCCCCCGATTTGTCTTTCAGCACCCGCTCCCAAGGAAAATTTGTTAACAACCTTTACCCAAATCTATCTCCTGCTCGCCAACCATCAATCCCCTGCGATAGATGGAGCATCCCCCACTAACCCCCCTTTTACCCCCCAACCAGTAACCGTCCGCTTCAAAGCTGTAGGCTCCGCCCCCATCCTCCGCACCCTCGTCTTCAAGATCTCGGCCTCCATGAAATTCGAAACGGTCGTCAATTTCCTGCGCAAGAAGCTCGATTGCAAGCCTAGCGATTCGGTGTTTCTGTATGTCAATAGCGTGTTTGCGCCCGGGTTGGATGAGGGGGTGGGGAATCTATTCAGGGTGAGTGGTTGGGTATTTCTGAAGGTGTGGGATTGGGTGTTGGGCGGGTTGGGTGCGATCGATGGATGGCTAATGTGTGTGTGTGTGAAAAGTGTTTTAGGACGGATGATCAACTTATCGTGGCGTACTCCATGACGCCTGCTTTTGGATGAAGGAAGGAAGGATACTCGATGTGGAAATATGGATTATGGATTTTCATCGGATTTATCTGCTATGGCTTTGAAAGCTTTCACGACGGCTTCATCAACGGCATAATTGTGTTGGTCCGCTGGATACTTCCTCGTCTTGACCTCATCCCGGTACTGCTCGATTGCTGCCAGACTCCTCTCCCACACGTCTCCATATCGCTTCACAAATTTGGGCAGGAAGGAACCCTCGGGTCTGCAGCCCAGCATGTCCATCTGAACTAGTACCTGGCCGCTGCAGCCATTTCCAGCTCCGATGCCGATCGTGGGTATGCTGAGCTTAGAGGTGATGATGCTGGCTATTTCCGGGGGGACGCATTCAAGGACCACAGCGAACGCACCGGCCTCTTGAACGGCACGAGCATCCATGAGAAGCTTATCAGCGGCGGAAGTGGTCCTTCCCTGAACCCGGAATCCACCGAGGGCGTGCTGACGCTGCGGTGTCAGGCCGATGTGTCCACAGACAGATATTCCAGCACTGGTTATTTTCTTAATTGTGTCCGCAAAGTCTTTCCCACCCTCCAGCTTTACACTTTGCATTCTCCCTTCCTTGAGCATCCGGATAGCGCTCTGCAGTGCCTGCTCCGGCGATACTTCATAACATCCCATGGGCAGATCTCCGATCGTGAAAGAGCGAGCTGCTGCTCGGCTTACTGCTCGGGCATGAAGAATCATGTCTTCCAGCATGACTTCGGAGGTATCGGGCATGCCGAGGGAGACCATGGCGAGGGAGTCACCAACAAGGATAAGATCCATGCCGGCTGCGGATGCGAGGGAGGCGGAGGGGAAGTCGTGGGCTGTCAGCATGGTGATGGGGATATTTTTGCGGTGGAGGTCTCGGATGGTATGGATTGTGACTGGTTTTGCACTGACGGGCAGAGCAGATTGGGAGGGAGCGGGAGCGTGCGAGCTGTGACGGGTCTGGTTGCATCTCGTGGAGAGGGTAGGGAGCGGTGCAAGCAGCGGTTGATAAGCTATGAGCCGAGCATTATTGAGGATGAATTGAGCAATCCACGGACGCAATGTAGCGGCAGCCATGATTGTTCAGCCGGGAGAGTAGGAAAGACGATCAAAGAAAAGGTGGAAACAGTTTGTCTGTCCTTGAGGATTTTGATCCGTCATCCTTCTCAGCCGTAGCGACGGTGCCTGATTTATTATTCTCATCGTGATGGTACCTGCAGCGTAGAATTGAAGACGTTGGCCGGAGGTGTAGATCAACCGGCGGTGTTGACATTCTTCTACTTCCGGGCGGGGGCGCTGAAAGGCCTTATTATAGAGGGCCATAGGGGCTCCGTTCACGGCACCCGATGCCTGGACTTGGCCCCCAGCGGAAGGACCAATAGGGAGCGGAGGGCTCCCCGTTCGAAAGATGATCTAGACGACTGGGACTCGATATCAAAGATCGAGTCCTCTTGGTAGAACACGGAAGCCTGGAACCTCCACGCAAACCAGTTGGTTCTTTACTTCTCCGTAGACCAGAGGTAGGCGTACATGTTGTATGAGACGACTGGGTGGCCAAACCATACTTAGGCGTCGTCCTATGCCTGACGTGCTGCCGCAGGTGACCTCGGACGTCAAACTCACTCGCTGACATAGCCCCATGTTACCGGCATGTCTACAGGTCTGGCTCCCTACGGACATCTTGATTGCTTCCTTCCACCACACGCCTGCCATAACCCTGCTTCTCGCAAGCATTGATCACCTTGCGATACTCCCGTGCGCAACACTTACTGGTTCCACAAGATCGAGATCTCACGCGCCCAGGCAACTCCCCGCACGGAAGCTTTTCTTTGTCACCCGAATCTTCACCGTCGCCACCGGCTTGCAGATTCTTATCGAGGAGTCTGGGGTGATACAGCTGAATAACGCTTTCTCTACCTGACATAAAAGCACTTTTCTTCTGTGCATATTCGGCACCGAGTATCATTTCCCTTTTGCCGGTGGAAGACTACCTCCGCATCCGTCGACCAATATCATCTGACGGCCCTGCAAAGTTTGGATAGGGAGGAATACAACTTGCAAGGGGACGGGGATCCCATTGCAATATCTGGATAAGGGGCAAGATGAGCAGCCCAAAGAGGAGAATAGAGACGGATGTGATGAAGATGTATGAGCATTTTGTCCGATGGTATGACTCGAACTGACCACAGTTGGCAGGATGATGAGTGACTACGAGGTCACACTTATCAATGACAACAGTCAGTGCACCAGTTCGATCTGCGACCCCATAGCTGACTTTGAGCAGTGCAGGAGTTCTACGTCTCATTCAAGGGCCCCACGGAAAGTGAGTCGTCCAGATCTAAAGCATCCGCCGATCCTGGGAATATTGTGAAGTTTCGAGCGCTGTACTGACATTAATCTGCAGCTCCCTTCGCGGGTGGTCAATGGAAAGTCCATGTCGAGCTCCCAGACGCATACCCATACAAATCTCCTTCAATTGGTTTCGTGAACAGGATCTTTCACCCAAATATTGATGAGTCGTCCGCCACCTGTCCAACCTTACAGCATCTATCATTCTGACTTCTCGTACGCAGATCCGGCTCGGTCTGCCTCGATGTCATCAACCAAACCTGGTCACCTATGTTCGACATGATCAACATCTTCGAGGTCTTCCTGCCACAGCTTTTACGTTACCCAAATCCTACAGATCCTCTGAATGGAGAGGCGGCCGCTCTATTGATGAGGGAACCCAAAGGCTACGAAGCGAAGGTGAAGGAATACGTTATGAGGTATGCCTCTAATAACGGGGACAATGAGGCAGGCGAGGAGGGCGAGACGGATGGAGAGATGAGTTCCGTTGAGGATTTCGACAGCGATGGAGATGAAGATGAGCCAGCCGGTGCTATGGAAGATGTATGACTTTGAACCTCGGAGGGATCGAGCAGCTGTAGCATGATGCGGGTAAATATCTCATGGAGTTGTAGGGTATATTGGGCTGGATTGGGCTATGGGCCGGAAGGGAAGTCTTACGGGGCCAGCTGGCTAGAATTGAGCGTCATCTGTTTTTCGTGAACATCAATCAACAATCTTCCATCGATCTCCAACTAACTGGGCGAAAGGCGCTGGAGTCACGTCTTCAAGATCTGTGACGAGAACCCCACTAAAAACGCGTCATCGGCCGCTGTGTTTCGGACGAGGACCTCACCCAGATTCAAGGCCATCCTCCATTAGCCTGCCATGCCACACGATCTCGGAAATGGTGCGCGTGGTGAATGACTTTCCATATCATTCCAAACGTTGAGCTTCTTCACATGATCTTGTAGTTCCCGCCCATCAACCGCCCATCAACCGCCCATCAACAGCAATGGCGCAGTTCAACTCCCTCCCCCACGAAATCACCCTCCAAATCCTCGCCTATGTCACCTTGCCCGACCTCCTCTCATTATCTCGAACTTCCCATAGCCTCCGCACCCTAGCCCTCGATCCAGTCCTGCACACACAGCGCCTGCACGCCGCATCCCAAGCTCTCGAATACTCGCTACCTCACCGTCCCTCGCTCGACGCCCTTCGCCCGCCCTACCGTTGCATCTACTTAACCAGCACGCACCTCCTCGCCCGCAGCCTATCGCGCTCCCTCATAACCATCCGGCTGAACCGCAATCTCTCTCAGCGCCCCCACTCTATCGAGCTCGTCAGCCGAGGCATCCTCCCCAAGGAATGCACTAGCTACGCCTCGTCCATCTCGCCTGCCCTGATCTCTAGGCGGCAGACCTTCCTACGAGAACGGGTTAGGGACGTGCTGGGAAGGAAATTGCAGAAAAGACCTAGTGTGGCGAGTCTGGTGGAGCTGAATATCTGGCCAGAGGAGTGTGCGAGGAAGGGCGGGAATGCGGTGGCGCCGGGGTTGGTGGAGAAGAGAAGGAGGGTTATCAGGGAGAGGTTGAAGGATGGGTTGAGGGTTTGGGTTGAACAGAGGGCGGTTCTGATGCAGAGCCGTAAGGAGGAGGAGAAGGCGGGGGTCAAGGGTTTGGTTAGAAGATTTACGAGGAGCATACTGGAAGAAAAGGACGACACTTCTGTGGTGGGTACCGGGTTGGCGAGGCAGAAGAAGAAGGCGCAGATGAGATGGGGGAACGAGCTTGAGGTTGCTAGGAAGCGGGACGAGAGGAGCAGGGCGATGATTGGTGTTGGGGACGACTTTGGTGGCTGTAGTCAGCCTACCAGGGCGCACGTGCTTGGCCTGAGGAGGTTCTGGGAGGGTGTTATCAAGACAGCTTCGGGTTGACTCAGGGGTATGAGATTGATTGACGGACCGGCTAGCTAGGTGGATGATGAAGTAATGACCTACGCAAAGAGACAACAGCTTTGAAGCTCAATAGCTCAGAAGTGCAATACAGGACTGTTTCTTGGCATTGATATATTGCGACCTCGGTGATTTGCGATGCGTCTTCAGCGGCTTGTCACGATTAACATTTGATTCTTCTTGGGCGAGGCAATTCTGGTGCAAACGAGGCGCTCTTGAGAGTATTTGGAGGCCCAGCATCTCTGCTTAGTCGCGCTTTTAGACCATCTGATGTGATATACGGTATTGTGATGTTGTGCGCCAAGCTTAAAGGGGCCGGCGCTGAGAAGCCTTGG
>JAABUK010012408.1_pt1 | contig 10857 bp, 11 predicted proteins | sample 5559141 | NCBI WGS metagenome assembly JAABUK01 (sample SAMN10711869, study PRJNA513367) | rock metagenome | isolation source: Antarctica rocks | place: Antarctica: Victoria Land, Pudding Butte nord | collected 2016-01-03
AACCCTCTGCTGGTGACAATGGTGGAGTGCGTGATAGCAAAGCGTGGTACCTGCAGACCTTGAAATTGACCCTAAGGAAAGAGACATGTTTGGCAAATGCATGAAAGAACGAGTCTTCGTGGCAGCTCAAGCAAGCCCTCTGCTGGTAACAGGGTTGAGTTCATGATTCTGGGCAGCCCGGTATAATACTTGGCTTCTCATTGAATTGACGCCGAAAGGCGTAGTGTTTTCTTTTTCTTGAGTTCATGATAGCGAAGCATTGTACCTGCAGACCTTGAAATTGACCCTAAGGAAAGAGACATGTTTGGCAAATGAATGAAAGAACCAGTCTTCATGGCAACTCAAGCAAACCCTCTGCTGGTGTGACAGGGTTGAGTTCATGATTCTGGGCAGCCCGGTATAATATTTGGCTTCTGATTAAATTGACGCCAAAAGGCGTAGTGTTTTTCTTTTTCTTGAGTTCATGATAGCAAAGCGTGGTACCTGCAGACCTTGAAATTGACCAGCTTCCTCTGTGAAGACCCCGGCATCATCCACTGGCGACAGCAGTGGCAACCCATACTTCAGTCCCACCTACAAACACAGACAAGGTCACAAAGGTACGCAGGCAAGCAATGATGTTATTTGCCAGCCTGGCAACGTACCATATAAAGCAAACCACTATGTGTCAGTTTTTGCAGTAGGTTCCAACCCACAGGACTTTATTTGCAGGGGCCTCAGCCTCTGCAGTACAGTCATCATGCAATCACGCTGTAGGTGCACTGTCACGCATGCGCAGCTTGGACAGACAGACATCTGCCCGATTTGTGGTGCAACAGCAGTGATCTACAAGACGCATGATCTGTAGCTGTATGCTCTGTGCTGTCTGCTATGATAGCATGTGTGGGTGCTCATGATGCAAGGCATGTGTATGCAAGGACTGAACTTGCAATCAGAAGTCCTTGCATACATATTTAGGGTTTAGGGTCCTTGCCTGGTAGTCCTCTTGTCCATGCCCAGGGGCTGTATGCACCAGCCCTGTCCCAGACTCTGTCGTGATGTAGTCCCCACCAATCACAACAGGGCTAGTGCGGTCAAACAGGGGGTGCCTATACTGGCAACCTGCCAGCTGAGCCCCTGTCAAACTCCCCAGGGGCTTAAGTGATAGCCCCAGCTTCTCTGACAAGCGCTCTATTAGGTCATGAGCTACTATGAGGCGCCTGTTGGGCCCCTTGTCATCTGCCTGCCCCTTCAACATGGCAAACAATAAGTTGCGCATGCTGTACACTCTATAAAAGCTGTGAACTGCTCATGGTTGAGTGATAGTAAGCTTCATAGCTTGTCCCGGTCTGACCACTGCAGACCGAAAGCAGGCCTGAATCTGAGAAGCCAAGACGTACCATGCAACTGATCAAGAGCTATGACACTGTCCAGTGTCTGTGCATGCAATAATGCTGATTAAGCACGATGATGAAAGCTTATCGAGCGCGAGTACAGCAGCAAAGCCACATCAGCAGGGTCTGCAATTATGCACCTCAGCTTCCACTAAGCTGTACTGCAGCTTCTCATTGACTGCCACTGCTGCATTGGCTGGCATAGTCCAGGGTGTCGTGGTCCAGATGGCCAGGGCTGCTCCCAAACAGCCCTCCTTCAGCTCTGTTGGCACCTCATCCCCTGTATAGGAAGAAATCAATATTTATAATAATAACAATAAGAAGAAGAATAATAACAATAATAATAATAATAGAAATAATAATAATAATAATAACAACAACAATAATAACAATAATGATGATGATGATGATGATAGAGATAATAATGATTATGATAATAATGATAATAGTGATAATGATAACAACAATGATAATAATAATAAAGTCGCTTTCCAGCTCATGATGAGCTAGGTACATGCAGGACAAGTCTTGTCTCTCCAAAGCAGTCTGTGTTGCGCATCCTTATCAACGAATCTATGCAAACAGACTTGTGATGGATGTCAGCCCGACTGTAAGATACAGAAACACGCATCCAGGACCAGCTAAGCAGCACATTATCATATGAACATCAAGGTGGAAGTGCACAGGGTAGTGGAGGAGATACAGGAGAACAGAAAAGAAAAGAAGAGAAAAGACTATGCGTAAATTTCGGCGTCAATTAAATGAGAAGCCAAGTATTATACTGAGCTGCCCAGGCCTGTCAAGGACAAAGGTTTTCACCAAAGTTCGTCCCAAGTGCAGCAACAAAGATGAGCTCAAGCAGATCAAGTTCTGATGTTCTGGACATGTTTTCAGTGCAGCCAGCATCTGCAGTTGTGAGGTGGCTGTTCAAGGTATATATCTTCTTAATGCATGAGACCTTGCCTGTGGGAACTTAGACTACTGCTCTCCCAAACATGGTCTGTGACAAGTTGCAATGCCCAGGGCATGCGCATGACAAGACACAAACTGAACTGCTAACGAGGCAGGTCGCAAAACAAAACAAAACCTGTCTCTTGGTATCCTCATCAGATGCTAGACAATCAGCCTGGAAACTCATACCTATCTGCTCGATAGGCAGTGCCACATAGATTGAGGGGGAAACATGCCCTTCGGGATATTCCAGCTCAGACTCTGCAAGGGCAGTTTGGGATGAAGGGCTCCAGTGAACAGGCTTTCTGCCCCTGTAGATGTGGCCATTCAGCACCATCTTTGCAAACACCTTGAGCTGTGCTGCCTCATAGGCAGGATCTAAAGTCAGGTAGGGCTGTTCCCAATCGCCCCATATCCCATACCTGCAATGTCATCAGATGCATCAATTACATGTCAACATGACATAGACAGGTTTAAGCACAGAGCAGCAAGAATATACTGTCTTAACAGCAACAGTGTCTTGAAACTGTCTTCCTTGTCTACTTGTTTTGGTAGAAAGCAGATCATGTCCAGCCCATAAGGCTGTGACAAAGACAACAAAGCACTCATATGCTGGACCACATACAGCCACATGAAACTATAAGGACATGTGATGGCATGGCAAGCCAATGACACAACATGCTTAGTCATGTCTTACTTATCATACCACAGGGAGTGTTGCCTGTCAACCTCACCTTTTGAAGCTTTCTCGTTGCTGGTTGACAGCCTTCAAGGCAAAGTCTCTGGCCTTACGCCTGAGTTTGATGGTGGTCAGGTCACGCCTCTGCTCATCTGTCATGCCTTGAAGCACTTTCAGCTCTATTGGTAGACCATGACAGTCCCAGCCAGGAACATAACGCGCCCGTTTGCCTTGAAGGAGTTCAAACTTCAGGATGAAATCTTTGAGGACCTTATTCAAGGCATGACCTATGTGTAAGCAGGTCGTTGTCTCTTCCTGATGGTTGTGCGATGCGTTGAACCGCAGATCAGAGTGGATGTGTTCTATCTCCCACAATAGGCTCAGGTCCAAGGCTAGGTCCAACACGGCACTTTGACCTTTGTGCCAGACTTTATATGTTTGCAGAATAGCTTACCTATATGCAAGTCTCCGTTGGCATAAGGAGGACCGTCATGCAGCACGTATGTCTCCTGCAAGGCAAGTGGAACAGTGTCAAGCACGTCAGGATTTTGACCAAAGTACAAATGGAAGCATGCTGGGTCACCTTGGTGTCATCCTGCAGACAGCTCTCATACACCTTGTTGTCCCGCCAGAACTTCTGAATCTGTGGCTCACGCTGCACAGAGTTGGCACGCATGTTGAAGCTAGTCTGCGGAAGGTTGACAGTGTCCTTGTAAGGACCTGCGCACACCACAAACAAGGAGGCGTTTGATCAGCATCCTTGGGCAAATTTGTGTCTACAACAGCATCTTACTGTCGTCCTTGTTCTTGTCTCTGTTCTTGTTTTTCTGAGCCTTGCCCTTGGGTGGGGAAGCTGTGGTGGACATGGCTCTGACATGCATGGCCCTGGCATGTGTTGACCTGAGAGCAGTCAAGTGGGCACAGCCTGCCCACCGCTCTGCAGGATTTGCTTGCTGCCAATGACGCCATGACGGAGACAGCCTTAGTGGTCGACATAGCAGCTTTGCCTGTGTTAAACACTGACTGATCTGTGAGAGCCGACTGGGGGTTGTGATTCGAGCGCGAGCTTGCGTGGTTCAACGCAAATTTGATATGCGTGTTCTTTTCTTACCCGCTGCATTACGGGCCTATGAAGGCAACACGGGGCTAGGAAAGGACTAGCTTCGTGCAGGCATCGGCCTGTAGGCAACGCACTCATGTCCAATGCCCTTACCACATAGCGTCTGTAACACTGAAGCAGCTTTTGAATTGTGCGACGAGGTTTACATGTCGGTCCCCCGCATGGGCGGATGCAGCGGACAGTGGGCCAAGCATGTCGCTTGTGGACATGAGGAAGAAGATGTCTAGAAACAACGCCGATACCAATAACCCAATAACGAATGCATCCGCGTCCGGGTGCGTACCAACGGCGAATGCATAAGCGTGATCTACAGATCTCTGATATGGTGGCCTGCTGTGTATTGCCGTTCGTTGTTTTGGTGATATGCAACCAGTAGCACGTCGGAGCCTTGCATGCCGTGAGGCTTGTCCCTGACGTTCCAACGACATGAAAGCGTTTGCGTCTTACACGGATGCAACTTGTTTAGAGCATTTCCCTACGGTACATCTTACAAGATTCAGCCTGACACAAGCACTCACCTGTGGCGTCAAGACAGTGATCAGCACAAACAGGGCGTCCTCATCGATTGTCTCAGGTGCCAATTTCATATGTGCAGTTGCAAACATAGCTGAGGTATTCGCCCAGTCTAGGCGCAAAGTGCAGGTGCCATGTTTTCAGAGGAACTGCCATATGTTTTGCACGGCACTCAACACGGCTTTGCGCAGAACTTGACTTGGTAGTTTACCAGTACTGTCTGTGATATGCAGCAGTACCTGAAACTAACAGCATACTGCCCAATGGACGGCTCAAGATCGGAATCAACCTGCCTCTCTTGGCCCGACGTTTCAGATATTTGCGTCTGGTTGGAGAAGGAACCTCAGCACAGGCACATCCCCACAGCTGACTGCTTCCTTCACTTGTAAAATGCAGTTGTGCACGTCAACATAAACGGTGTATGGTACACACAGGTGATCCTTGCTGAGGACACCCATTCCCACAAGAGAAAGCTGGTGGTCATCAAAATCCTCAAGCGTCATTTTGCTGCTGCAGGCCATAAGGTATGCAATCAATCATGCAAAACTTTGCCATGCAGCCTCAAAGCATGCACAAGATACACTGGCATTGTGTTCCACCGGCCAAATGTCCCCATATTACTTGGATACCACATCAATCACCCGTGCCTCATCATGCTCTGCAGGAACTGCGCGCTCTGAGATTTCTTCATAACAGAGAAGCAGCATGGCAATCTGGCCTAGTTAGGCTGCTGTCAGGCTTCACACACACTGGCCATGTCTGCCTGGTGCTAGAAAGGCTGCATGGCAGCCTGTTGGATTATGTCGTGCACTCTGCAAGGCTGCACCCATCAGAAGCCTTGCACGATCTCAGGAAGATTGCTACACAGTTGCTGGTGGGACATCAAACACAACTCATGTCTTGAGCTGTCACTGCACATGAATCAGTCCTGCTGGTTTTGGCAGCATGGCTCTGCACTATCAGCCAAGACGTTTTTGGTCGATGCTTTGTGGTCATCTTGGCAGGCATGAACACAAACAAAGACTGTTCATGTGGCGTATGCGTGGCATTGCTTGTTTGACAGCATGATGGGTTTTTTGGTTGCATGGGCATGCTTGATTGATATGTGGCAGTTGCCCACACACAAACCTGCAGCAGTGTTGACCCTGCAGGGTTGTTTGGCCTTGATGCACAGCAAGGGTGTTGTCCACGCTGACATCAAACCTGAGAACATCTTGCTGACCAGCCCACCAGGTAAGCAAACTGTCTTTGCCAGCAGACATTGTGCATAACACAGCATGCACAGCATGTCTCCTGTGCATACCAGAGCCTGCACAGCATGTCTCCTGTGATGCGGCATACTGCCATAGGCTGTAGCATGATAAGCACGGCACTCGCTCATGAGAAAGTAGCCTCAGCGCTGCTGCATCAGCAAGTTTTTCATGTTGGCTCTGCAAAGTGCAACCCTACACTCTGTGCCCAAACTCTGATGCGATTTTCGTGAGTTTGTATCTGCATCACCTCTTCTGCATTGTTGCTGTGAGATAGAATGGATGACAACTGTTATGAGTCATCTCTCCAGCAACACTCATAGGGACTGCATAAGACATGTGATTGTTCAGGACCCGTTAGCTGCCCGTTTCAATATGTTCGCATCATGTAACATAAGCTTGCTTACATTCAAGGACACTTGCGGTTGGGATACTGCCCCTTTGAGTGTGTGTGTGCCACAATGTACTGTTGTGTGTAGAGAGCGGCAACGTTGGTGTGAAGTTGATTGACCTGGGCAATTGCTTCAGCCCAACTGGGACTGACACCTCCAGGATCAGCTTTGAGATGCAGACGCTACCTTTCAGAGCCCCAGAGGTACAGTCTACAGTCTGCCATAACGGCAATGTCCCTTCTGCACAGTCTACAGTCTGCCATAACGGCAATGTTCCTTCTGCACAACAGTCTACAGTCTGCCATAACGGCAATGTCCCCTCTGCACAACAGCATCTGATGCCGTGCTGTTACATGCAGCACCCAGAGCTTGTTGCATGAGCCAAAGGGCTCCACACACCTCACTGTTGGCACTGGCGTATATACTGTGTATCATGCAATCTTGGAACCACACATCTCACTGTTGGCACTGGCGTATATACTGTGTATCATGCAATCTTGGAACCACACATTTCACTGTTGGTACTGGCATATATACTGTGTATCATGCAGTCTTGAAACCACACATCTCACTGTTGGCACTGGCATATATACTTGTGTATCATGCGATCTTGGAACCACACAGCCCACTGTTGGGATTGGCACACTGTGCATCATGCAATCTTGGAACACTGCTCTCTGCTTTCTGCTCTGGCCCCTGCAGTACCTTGTTAGTACAGCAACGAGACAGCAGGACAGCACCCAACAAACTCAGAATCACAACATCAGCTTCAACATATACAGGTCAAAGACCGCCTGCTTGCACAAGGCTCTCCCTGTGTTTGTTCACACTACAGTGTATGAGCATGTATGCTTGTCAACACACAAGCTATGTTCATACTCTAGTGTGACCTGTACAGGCATTGACTGGCGGTGCATGTGGAACAGGGATAGATGTGTGGTCCCTGGGATGCGTGCTGGCTGAGGTGGCTCTGCAGCGCCCACTGTTTCCCATCACCACCACATCTGAGCTGATGCACCAGGTACCTCCTGTCCATGTCTAGAACCCATAGGTTACTGCACAGTCTCAAGCTGCCGTTCAAGCAAAGTCTCCAGCGCAGTAGTCTCACTCTCTCTGTCACACACATGTGAAGCGAATCCAGCCAATTGCCTGCAGCTCATGCACATGTGTCCGCCCCTGTCATGCAGCTAGCTCATGCAGCTTTACTGTTGCAATGCATGCTGCAGTCCATCCCTGATACCAGCAGCACACATTTCAATGCATCTGGTACCTGTTGGTCAAAACTCTGCATAGCACTTTCTGTGTCATGCTTTCCATGTGTTGGTGTATGTAGCCATGCTGATATTAGTGCGTGCAAATGCAGATGACAGCTCAGCTAGGGCCGCTGCCACTTTCTATGCGCTCACACTCACCTGCTCAGGCCTCAGCTGCTCCCGCCTCAACTGCTCAAGCCTCACCTATCATGGTAGCTCAAGCAGCCCCACCTGTTCACAAAGGCACAGACTCTGTCCAGATTCACAGCTGGGCACGTGGGCAGCAGGTGGGGTCCATGTGCTCCATCATGGCTCAGGCAGGGCCACTGAAGATGTGGCATGAGAGGGCGAGTCCTCTTCATCTGGAGCTTGCCAAGGTGGATCCTAGCATGGCTTCACTAGTCATGTCCATGCTTGACTATGATCCCCAGACTCGCATATCAGCTGCTCAAGGCCTGAGCCACCCCTTCCTCAGGGGCTTGAGCCCTGCGCTGCAACTGCCCCAGAGCAAGGCACACAGCTCTACTGAGCCATCTAAGCAGGCTGTCACAACCAACAAGGTGGATGTACACACCGCTGGAAGCCTAACAGGGGTGAGCTTGCCTTTCAAACCAGAGCCTAGAAGGCAACTTGGGGTCAGCCTGCCCATCGGAGCCAGTCCTGCAGTTCAGGCAAGCAGCGCCTCATGGACGCTCCCACTCCCAAGTGACCCTCTGTTGAGAGCTCCTGAACCCCAGCTGGGGCCCTTTCACCCAGCACAGCCACCACAGCTGGGGCTGTGGCGGCCACCACCGAGCTTGACGGTACAGCAGCATTCTCCACTCAAAGCTGTCCAGACCAAGCTGGAGCCACCTGCAGAGTCTGACTCTCAGCTGGCGCCACCACAGCTGGGGCCAAATCGTGGGTATTCAGCCCCAAGGCCAACTGTGGGCCTTTCCCCCAAGCAGCCCCTCAGTTCAATCACCAAGGCAACACAGCAGCTGCTGGAACAGCCTCCATTTTTAGGGAAGCTGAGTCACCAGTGCAGGAGAACTTCTTCCTCTCAAGCCGCTAAGCAGGGGCAGCGTGCTGGGCAGAAGCAGCATGCAGAGCAGGGGCAGCGTGCTGAGCAGGGGCAGCGTGCTGAGCAGGCGCAGCGTGCTGAGCAGGGACAGCGTGGTGAGCAGGGGCAGCATGCTGGGCAGGGGCAGCGTGCTGAGCATGACATACACAACCGAGTAGACACCCCCAGGCGGGTCCCCTCAGCAGTGGATGGACCAACCACAACTGCCCCTGCTACTGCTGGCGCCCTTGCTCAACCTGGCAATACTGGGATCCTACCTCATGCTGCTTGTGCAGCAGCTGACCTGCTGCCTGTTGGCAGTGGCAGCCCTGCTGCAGCTGTGGCCAGGCAACTTCAGGCCCCTACTGCAGCTGCAGACGGCGTTGCTACAGCTACCCTAGCTGATGCTCAATCCTCACCCTTGGTCTCAGATTCTGAAGGCAATGCCCCAGCCCTAGGGAATTGCTCCCTGCAAGCCCAGCATCAACTGGCTCCTGCAGCAACATACAGTTTGAAGAGTCCAGATCCAGGCCATGCACAAGGTGCTGAGCAGAATCCTGGGGAAGACTTAGCACAGGGCTTACAGCAAACCCTGGGCGAATTGGCTCGAGGAGCAGTGCAAACCCCGGGGGTGGTGAGGGCCTGGAATGGGGTGACCCGTCTGCTGGAGACGATGACCCCTGGTTCTGAGGTATGCTGATCACCAAACTGCATCATAAATCTGCACATGGCAACATCCCCAGCATGGCAGCATCCCCAGCATGGCAGCATCCCCAGCATGGCAGCATCCCCAGCATGGCCACATTACACCAATGGTTTAGTCAAGGGCTTCTTGACAGAAGCTAGGCTGTACAGCTAGGCTGCTTCCTGTGGCCTGCACGTTCAGCTTGTTTTCATTGGAGCTTGATGCTGAGCCTGATGTGGCATCACTGTGATGCAGTCTCTCACTCAAGCTGCACATGAGCCGCTCTGGCCGCCAGTTGCAGGTCATGTCACAGAAGAAGTGTGCAAGTTTGGCGAGGGCAGGTCTTGCCGGCAGTTGTGGGGTTTGCAGGCCCTGTGGCCCTGACACATGGTGCTCCATGGGTGTCTGCATATGACAGCAACAGCACAGGACAGGCTTCAAAAAGACACCTTGTGCAGCCCCATTACATGACTTTCAATGTTGTTGCAGGTACGACCACCTGTGCCAAGTCTGTCTGAAGCTCTGCTAGCTGCTGGCCTCCCCCAGCGCCCCCTAACTACCCATCATCCCCAACTGGCCCTGCCGTCTGCCCAACTATCACCTGCTGTGATTGCACAGCATCAGCAGCACCTGGACCAGCAGCAGCAGCAGCACAAGCATCGTTCCTCTCAACAGAAGGTCTCCACTGAAGCTGCGGTGATTGAACAGGAAGAAGGACAACCAGGGGAGGGCAGAGCCAATCTGCCCTCCTGGATCAGCCCCAAGCCCGAGCAGGATCACAGCTCCCAGCAAGAGTCGCATGTGTCACCGTCACATGTCTCTCAGTCTCCTGACAGCAGCAGTTCACATGGCTTAGCTGCAAGTCAGCAGTTGAGCCTTGAGCAGCGAAGCAGGCAGGAGCATGTGACAAGTGGTCACATGCTGCTGCCTGATTTGGCAATGAGTCAGGTGTCCAGTCAGGTGCAGGCTATTCAACCATTGCTGCAGACAGCAGACAAGCCTGATCAGGCCATGTCAGCAGCAGAGCCTGATCAGGCCATGTTTGAAGCTGACAAAGGTATGACTGATGAGACAGAAGCTCATGCCCTAAAACCCGCAGGGGCTGTTGACAGTCCTGCCCTAGCAGCCAAGTCTGCACCAATGGCAAAACAGAAAAGGCTTGCAAGCTCATCAGGCACTTCAGGGCAGAAGCTGCCACGGCCGTTGCAGAAGACACAGCAGCAGCTTCCTTGCACAGACGATGACTCCACAGAGAACCAGCCTCAGCAGCAGCAGCAAGGCAGGAAGTCAAAGCATAAGCCGTCTCAGCATAAGCTGTCTCAGCAGAAGCTGTCTCAGCAGCAGCAGCAGCAGCAGGAGGAGGCAAACTTGTTGCTGCATGCTCCCAACACAGAGCAAGCATACCAGCTTTCAACAGCAGCATCACGTGAGACCTCCGCAATCCCAGCGGAGTCTCAGCAGAGCGCTGTGCACGCTTTGGGTGGAACACGCCAAAGCCAACCTGCGCAAGAGATGCACCGCACCTCTCATGAGTGTGTCCCACAAGCTTCAGCCTTGTTTCAGAAAGCATTGCCTGAGCATCAAGCAACCTCTGGCAGG
>JAABUK010012409.1_pt1 | contig 10857 bp, 12 predicted proteins | sample 5559141 | NCBI WGS metagenome assembly JAABUK01 (sample SAMN10711869, study PRJNA513367) | rock metagenome | isolation source: Antarctica rocks | place: Antarctica: Victoria Land, Pudding Butte nord | collected 2016-01-03
AATTCCAGAGGCTTGGGTAGCACGTCGAACTCGAGGAATTGTGAAGAGTTCCATAAACCTGGTAAAGAAGTTGTCGGTCTTCGCAACGCCCATTTCGTTTACAAATAATTCCTCTTGAACTAACTGGGCGTGAATGAAGTAAAGATCGCGAGCCGCCTGGAGGTTAGTGTTTCGGATTCGGCATAGAGAACGATAAGCTTTCGCATGTTTTCCTTTCTTGATGAGCCATCTGGGGGACTCGGGACAAAACCAGATACCAAGTACCAGTGGGACTGCCGGAATGAAGGCAGACCCCAACTGCAGCCGCCAGGTAATGTTTCCGGCTCCTATGACGACGAGATTGGCACAAGTTCCGAGGAAAATTCCAAATGCTGTCCAGACTTGCCATGACATGACTAGGCCACCACGAATGTTTGTCGGTGCGTTTTCGGCCGAGTATACTGGGACGGTGACTTCCTTCAAGCCCATGCCAACACCGAGTAAGATACGGCATGCAACGAGCTGGCCCCAAGACTGCGTAGCTGCCGCTCCGATGGGCGCAAGTAAACTGAAAATGGCTGCGGCGAAAATCGTCCCTCTCCGACCCAGCCAGTTGTTGAGAGGATCGGAAAGCCAACCAGCACTGCCACCATAATTAGCCCTTTCAACTCATAGCATGATTTTTGTTCATGCGCAGTTTCAAACATACAAAAGCGCGATACAGATGTACGGGCAAGAGTTGATAAACCCAATCAGCCACGAGTTGCTTTCACACGTCCCAGCAGCGGTACATTTGTCGCCTTTGTCAGCAATACCAAATGTCACTGGGAACGAAAGATTGGCGCCGTTCGACCCTGCAACAGAAGGTTAATAACGGGAGCATTTGTTCATTACCATGGCATATACCTGTCTGGTCCCATCCTTGAATAGCGGCAGCAATGGAATTCAAGATTATGGTGAAATAGAGTGTTTTCGGGTGTCGCCATCGATGTGTAATTTCATTACGCAAGGCCTCTCGATCACTCTCATTGAGGTCGGGAATGTCTTCGATACCGAGAGGGTTTTGTGCAACCAAAGCACCCTTTCGAAGCATAGGCAAGATATCGGTGAGACTATTCGCTTGTGCGAAGTTGTCGACATCTTGTAGGAGCTCTGCTCTAGGGATTCCAACGAGAGGGTTCTTGATCCTTGTCAATGTTAGCCGCGAACGTCGTTGCTGGAGAATGTCGGCGCTCACTCTCCAGTGACGTTGTTCTTCAAAGCGGCCACACTTTCGCGGCGATGAGTCTCATCTGCAAAGATGGAGCCACGCCTCGCCGGATTCTCGTCGTGAGCAAAGTCGGCTGCCCTTTAATTCCCCCCGTTAGCTACAGCAGCAGCACTATTGACGTTTCTCATAAGGGGATTGTGAGGGCATACTTGGTACTAAGGTCTGGATGCGACGCCATCTCGGCGGTGGGATTGTCAAGGAGTAGTAGCTGGACGACTGGGAGTAATGAGACTGAGTAGTGAGGACGACCGGAGGTTTTATAGATTACCGTGTCACCCTATTTGGGGAAATAGTGGAGACCCCGCACGGGCGTTTCCCCCGCAAACCTTCGCAGCAAATCTTTGGATGCCTTAGAGGTCATACTACTACGTAGTGTACTACTAATGAAAGTGGCCTGACGAGGCACACACAGCTGGGGTACATACGGTAGGCACAGGAATATAAGACGAAGATTGCGAAGTCGAAAGGCACCCGTAGGTATCGGTCCAGACCATGTTGGTTGTTTGGTGGGTTGGTTGGTTGGTTGGTGGGTTGGTGGGTGGGTTGAGTCGTTGGAGAGTTATATTATATTAGGTTCGATTCCTAGAAGCGCTGGTACAATGGTGTTGTGGTTTTCTTCTTCTTTGGTTGGTTGGTTGATATCACCACACCTACTACGTACTAGTTAGTTCGACGTAGTAAGTCACACGGGCTGTATCATATCGGCGACGATAACCTAAATAACTGTACACAGTACGGATGTACATGCCTGAAAAGAAAGCTTCGTCGTGTGACGAAAGCAGCCTCACAGTCCGTTGGTGGCGTGCACTACAAGTAAAGCTCTGTTGCTGCTAGTGCGTCCGTAAAAGCAAGCCGCGCTTGGGATCCGACCAATCACCACGACGGTGCAGGGCTGGAGCTGTCATGTGACTCGTGCTCTGGTACGGAGTATACGGTGTACTACTACTAGTACTTACCACTGTGGTACCTTAGCAGGTACATACTGCGTACCTTAAGGTGGCAAGGATTAATTAGACATTAGTCGCACCGCCCTGCAACAACCGAACCAACCTGGTTATGTTTTCCCGTCTCCAAGCACTCGGTACATCTGAAACTCTAGAGGCTTCGTGGACGATATTAAATTACAGTACTCCGTATGGCAGGCAGATCTTGATGGCAGGAACGCCTGATGTGCCAAGTACGATAATTGGGAGAATTGGCAAACGACCTGGAGATCTTTCCTGTGCTGAGTACTTAGTCGTACCAGTCTCCGCCTCTGAAGCTATGGCACCAGCTCTATCAAAAGCACAACTGGAACATGCAGTAAAAGATATCCACCCAGAAAATGCGAAATGAGAGGGTAAGCTAATTACCTAGCCCTACCATAGCCGAACCCCGTTAATCTCTAGGCGATCATCACCTAAGTTTAGGGGACAAACCATCTGACTTCTAGGCATGAAAGTAATTATCGCCCCCAGGAATCGGCTATTGTAGGGCTACAAACTAAAGAGCATCTCGAGAGTACAGTACGAGTACAGTAAGGTAGGTAGTACCCAGGGCTAATCTCAAGGCAATTTGCATTGTGGTTGGGCGCACTACCCATGTTGTACAACTACCGACACTAGTAGAATGGTTGCATAAGTAATGCCTGCTAGAACGACAGACAGAGTTTTGTGTTTTCTCCTGGCGGGTAGCCGCCGCCAAGAAAGCCGCCTCGCGCTAAACTTTCCTCTTCACTCGAAAGGGACTGACCTGGCTGACTGCCGTCTCAACTTCTTTGATGAGATGGCAGCGCAAGAATGGCACCAGTTTTTTGATGCTTGCGTCCGGAAACGAGTGCCGCTTGAAGAATTCCACATCCTCTTTAAAACATTCAACCTCAAGCATGTTGCGCTTCCCGGTACAAGTCTTGTCCATGTCTTACTCGACCAGGGACGCAAAGCATCCAGCCGACAGGCGGACCCTCGCATACCGCTTTACGTCCGAGAGATGCTGCGAATGCGACAGATTAGTACGTGTGATACTTTAGCTGCCATATTGCCCCTACCTGTGGAAAACAACTCCAATGTCAATGAGGCCCAAAGCGATCAAGCGGCGATAGACGCAGTTGAGTCGCCAAGTCCGCGCCTGGAAACCCTGGTCTTCCAGATGATGACCATTGAGGTATCGAATGGCCTCATCAAGACTCGAGAGGAGTTGCAAGCTGTACTTGAATCTCTGGTAAAGACAAAATTCAACAGTGTAAATTCCGACGCCGTGGGATATTTTATCTCTGGAGTGTTAAATACAACCATAGCTCACGACGTCCTAAACCATGTCTTTTCGAAGAGTGTGTAAATAGTTTTCCTCGTTCACCGTGTAATACGTACTGATTCTTCTTGTTAGAACTTAGAAGCTCTTTGGCTCGTTTGCTTTCCTCTCTTATATCTCAAATCAGCCCAACCGACCCACAGCTTGCAAACACATTGGACTTCTGGCAGAAACAGTACTTTTTAATCGAAGATGCACCTGCAGGGCCTCTGGATCTACTGAACGCTGTTGACTTGGGCGCTTTATCATTTCAAGGAAGTGTTTTGGACAATCCTACAATCAACACTAGAGCTGGTCTCTATGTATATCTTAATGCTTTGGTGAGTAGCTATAGAGTCTTACTTTCAGCGTCCTTGGGTCAGGTTATTCATGACATGCGGCTGCTAATCTCATAAGCTTTACGCGCGACCTCTATTTGATGACCTTGTAGTTGTTGATTTTCTGAATATGCGATACAAGGTCAGGAAACGACGTAAAATCCTCCCCACAAGGTATTTCTAACGATAGCAGGGCGATGTTACCAACTTAGTCACAGATTTGATACTTGCTTCCTTCGACGTTCTTGCAAATGCAATGTATCGGAATGAGCCAGCTGAATCGGTTACCCTACTGCGGTCTTTTCTAGTCAACAAGTTGCCTGTTTTTCTGAACAATTATGCTGGCATGATTTTTCCACCTCTGAGCGTTCAGTATTGCATAGAACAAGCTTTGCTGCGGGTTGACCCTGCTGCGTTCCCTTCGTTTACGCAAATGTTTGACCTACTAGGAAAGAGCAGCATGCTCTCCGAAGCTCGGCAGGAATTTCTTTTCGCCTGCGCTCTGCATCAACTGATACCGGAGCAAAGCATAGAGCTTCTCCTAGGAGATGTTCCGATGCAGAGCTTACCTGCTTCTGGGAGATACAACAAAGACGATCTTGTCGTGCAGTGCCATGCTAGCCCTGGAAAGATCGAAGAGCTGATTGGGGAGCTTGACAATATGGAAGGGAATGCTGGCGAGATTGCGAGTGCACTCATTGAAGTAAGTCGAGTTGCAGACCTTACGAGCTCGGATCTCATCTCTTGTTCAAAAGCCATGAGTACCAGACTTCTTATGTTGAACTCCTGCGCCCCAGGAGTTACGAATCTCTCGCCACAGCATTAAGCTAACACGGTGTGATCCAGATAATACAAACCCTTTGTCCTAACAACGATACAATGACACTGAAGAATACTCTGAATGTCTTATCACGCAAGCCGTCAACCCTAGACGTGATCCTCTTATTTACCCGCCCCAGTATGCTTTTGCAGCCTTTATACCACATTCTCGACAGTTGGCAGGATCATGAAGACCAGGGTTTGACATTCACCATTCTGGTTTGAGGCTGACTGACTTCCATAGGCGAGTATCAACCGGTTTATGACGAGTTTGGCAGCATCCTATTATTTATCTTGATTGTCAGACACCGCTTTAAACTACAAGATTATGACCAAAGCAATGACCAGTCAGACTCTTTCGTCCGCAAGTACATGAAAAATGCCTGCGTCAGTCGATCTCCCGAGAGTCTAACGGAGCATGAGAACAAGCTGCTTGGTGGCTGGATTCGAGGGCTTTTTGAGACTGAGGGAATTAGCGACGAGTTGATGTCAATGTGCAGTCCTAAAGAATTCCACTTGTTGGTGGCGACGCTATTTGACCAGAGTCTTAAGGCCTGTCAGGCAAAGGTCTTAGCCCTTGATACATTGAAGGGCGGCTTTGAATGTAGGTGAACCGGTCTCCCTGTCTCTTAGCCAATCGGCTCTCGGAACTGCTCTCCGGCTTTCAACTTTCACAATCCGAAATCCGGTTGGGCAGTAATCTCATGTTGAAGGCTTGTTAATAATTCTCAGACCTTCTTGAACCATTCCTCCTCCCCTCCCTCATCGCTGGCCTAACCTGGTTCACCCACGACGTCTGGGAGACTACCGAAACCTCCACAAACATCAATATAATACTTCCCGCCCTCCAAACCCTACTCAAACCCCCTTCGATGTCGTCCGATTCCTCAGCAATGCACTCCGCCGTCCTTTCCATTGTCGCCAAACCCCTCGAAGATTCTTTGGACCACGCTCAAAGGCAGCATCCACTGCGTGTAGATATTAATCCATTGCTTGAGACATTGAGATCGCATGCGAATAAGGCAAGGCATGATGCTGCTACTTATACGGAGCTGGAGGGCTGGGCGGCAATGGCGGGTGGGGGTTTCAGCGCGGCTTTGAGGAATACCATTCAGAGTCTTGTATTATGGAGTAGTGCTGCGACGGATATGTCGCCACCACACTATACGCATCGCCAACTGGTGGATATAGTCCGAATAGTGGGCGCCAAAGCCGTCCTGCAAATGCTTATCGACGAGGTCATGACGCACTTCGAGGCCGGGACGTCTGACCTTGACATTGTGCTCGATATTATCGTCACCATGATCTCCGCCCCTCAGCACGACCAGCCTCTCTCCTCTTCATCTGTCATCACCGAGCACTTTAACTCCAAACGCCAGCTTACGCTCATCGATGCTCTCAACGCCGAGAACGCAGATGCCTTTGAGCTCTCCAAATCGAATCTCCCTCGCGCAAGCATGATTGTCCGCATACACCGCAGAGTCGAAGCACTCGTCGGCCGGGGGAGCAATGTCGCGAACGTTGTTGACGGCGGTAATGGGGGCATGGCGAATGCTGTTGTGCATAATGCCGAAGGAATGCCAACCGCGGATATTGATGATATTTTGGTCCATGCAGAGCAGGCGGATCAGCAGATGTCAGCCACACAGAACTTTTTGGCGGATACATCAGTGTCTTTCATGGGTGTAGGTGAGGGAATGGAAGTGATTTAGTATTTGACACCTGGCCATTTACCGACTTTTTGGACCATCAATACTTCGTTTCGGTTGCGGCGTCTTTCTGCAACAACGGCTTCAAATTTTTGGGACAGTTTTGGATTACTTCCGTTCCATGTTTTAGCAGGCTTGGAGTCCGAGATTTAGCCTTTATCGTCTCATTCTTAAGACCTTTCCATCTTTATCTACCTTGAGTATCGTGGCGTTTTCGGAATGTTCCAAGGGCGACAGGATCGACTTCAAAGAACCAAGGGGCATAAAACATCTGTACCTTTCAAACATCTTGTCAAGTAAAAAAATCTTTCAACGCCGAAAAGAAACTGCACCGAACTCTCAGACTCTCGCGATCAGTTTCGATACTACTGACCGACTCGCTTTTTCTTACAGTAATAATACATCATCCTTAACAGCGACCGTGTACTAGAAAGATATCAGTATACGCAATGAAAGTACGGTTTCTTTGATGAAGAAGGTCTTGCTAATATACTTGTGGGCTCTTCAGATCGTCGACTGCTCTCTTCAGAGCAATTTGACCTCTTTCGATGCCTGTTGCCCTAATCTTCCGAAACCTGCTAGGGTCTTTCCGCCCGTACCTCGGTTCCCCGCGTTTCAACCGTTTTGGCACTTCCTCGAGCTTTGCTTCACCATCCACATCGACGTGATTGTCTTCGCAGCCGTGAAAATGCTCGACTAACAAATCGCAAGACTTTGCCAATCTATCGCCACCATGGGTAAGTCACCAACCTCCCCAGCCTACGTCCTGGGCGTAGGCATGACCAAATTCATCAAACCCCGCGGCAAGGTCGACTACACAGAACTAGGCTTCGAAGCTGGCGTGAAAGCCCTCCTCGACGCCCAAATCAACTACGACGACGTCGACCAAGGTGTTGCCTGCTACTGCTACGGTGACAGTACCTGCGGGCAGAGGGTGTTCTACCAATTCGGGATGACGGGGATTCCCATCTACAATGTCAACAACAATTGCTCCACTGGATCGACGGGCCTACATATGGCGCGAAACGCGGTGGCACATGGAGTCGCTGACTGTGTCATGGTGGTGGGGTTTGAGAAGATGTTTGCTGGGAGCTTGCAGTCGTTCTTTCAAGATCGAGAGAATCCCACTGGTACAACGGGGGAGATGATGAAGGCGACGAGGGGGATTACCAATGCTCCTGGCGCGGCGCAGTTGTTTGGAAACGCTGGCCGAGAGTATATGGAGAAGTCTGTTTGCCTCTCCGCCATCACACCCGTTCTAACAACCCACCAGGTACGGCGCAACCGCCAATGACTTTGCCGAAATCGCCCGCGTCAACCACGCCCACTCCGCCCAAAACCCCTATTCCCAGTTCCAAACTGTCTACACTCTCGACGAAATCCTCAAAGCACCCATGCTCCACGACCCACTCACCAAACTCCAATGCTGCCCCACCTCTGATGGTGGCGCTTCTGCCATTATCGTCTCAGAATCCTTCCTCAACGCCCGCCCCCACCTCCGCTCCCAAGCTATCCTCATCGCCGGCCAAACCCTCGCAACCGACAGCCCCAGCCTCTTCGACCGCTCAGCTATGAACCTCGTCGGCTTCGGCATGTCCCAACACGCCGCCCGCTCCGCGCTCGCCGAAGCTGGCGTCCAAGCCAAAGACATCAAAGTGTGCGAACTGCACGACTGCTTCTCCGCAAACGAGCTCATCACGCTAGACGCCTTGGGCTTATGCGAGCCCGGGAAAGCGCACGAGATGGTGCGCAACGGCGACATCACCTACGGCGGCCGCTGCGTCGTCAACCCCTCCGGCGGCCTCATCTCCAAAGGCCACCCCCTCGGCGCAAGCGGCATCGCGCAATGCGCCGAGCTCGTCTGGCAGCTCCGCGGCTGGGCCAACAACCGGCTCGTGCCAGGCACCCGCTCCGCACTGCAGCATAACCTCGGCCTGGGCGGCGCGGTGGTATGCACGGTGTACAAGCGGGCAGATGGGGGCGCAAATGAGGAGGTGAGCAGTGAGGAGGTGGCGGGGAGGGCAGGGGGGTTGGGGTATAACCCTGCGGTCGAGGCGAAGGGGTTTACGCGGGCGCAGGTGGACAGGGTGAGGAGTCAGAAGGCGAGGAGCGAGTGGGCGTTGGGAGATGTGGGGAGGAAGGTCGAGGCGAGGTTTTAGGATGGGAGGTGGGATACGGCGGCGGCGGCGGTGGTGGTGGAGGCGATGTGAAAGAAGACATAGATCCAAGAGGGGTGGAAGAACATGGTGCAAAACAAAATAAAAATTCACACAAATCAACCACAAACTCCACAATATCCATCCCCGCAATCCCACACAACAAGAAAGCCCTCCGCCTCGGGGCGTCGATTCTCGCGCGTTCGGTTACCGAAACCCGCCCCCTGGGTCTTTAGTGCTGAGAGGCCTTCCTGACGAAGTCAAGAGCGACGACGACGGCGGATGATGATGATGATGATGATGGAGGTTTCTACAAGAAGAAAGACGGACGGACGATGAAGGGGAAGGTTAGGGAAGGAAGGGCGGGGGGAGTGTTCAGGCGGATGAGTATGGGGTTATACATAGGATACAGTACATACCAAAAACAGATTTTGCACCAGTCACCATCACTCCCCCCACCCCCCCACCCCTTCTTCTCTATTTCCCGCCTTCCTCCAGCCCAAACACCCTCGCTTCCTCCACCTTCCATTTCCCCCCCATTTTCCAGCCTTCCTCTCCCTCCTCATCCCTCCTTCCTTTATACGCCTGCGCCCCCTCATCTCACTTTTCCCTTTCCCTTTCTCTTACCCCCAACTCCTTTTTCTCAAATCGACCTTTCGCGTCTTCTCTCTTGGCTCGCAAACTTTTTTCGTCGTTTGAAGGAATTGTGGGAGTGGATGTTTCGATGATTGATGGTGGAAGTGAGTTGGGGTTGGAGGGTTGGAGGGTTGGAGGGTTGTGGGCTGTGGGCTGTGGGTTTGGGGAAGGGAGGAGTGAAGGAAGGGGTTTGGGTTGGAGTGGGGGGGGGAGGATTACGCTATTACAATTCAGTCTCCATTTCCTGCCGCCTCCTAATCGTTTCGCCACTCCGATCGCCTTTCCACCCTTCCGTTTCCCTCCATTTCCTTCGTTCCCTTCTTCTCCTTCCCGCTTTTTAAATCTTTTTCCCCCCCCGCTCCCCAACAAGCTCCTGAATAAGCTCCCCGACTTTCGCGCCCTGGCTGGTGTTTAATAATGATGAGGCGTTTGAGGCTTTGATGATTTTGGGTATTGCGTTGCGGGTTGCGAGTTGCGGACTCTGGGTTTCGGGAAGGGAGGGGTGAGAATTGGTGGGAAGGGGAAGGGGAAAGGGGAAAGGGGAAAGGGGAAGGTGGGTTGAATAAAAGACAAGATTTGCACAGCCATTAGATGTTACTGGTCGAGCAAAGCTGTCTATATTCCTTTTTGAGTCGTTCATAAATGTCTAAAACCTCCATATTCACATATCTCGTTCCCTCCTATGAGTAGCTCACTTCAGCTCCGGCGTATCCCCAAACAAGCTCTGCGCCATCTTCTCGGGATACCTCTCGCCATGCACCTCCGCCCCCTCCACCGCCCTCCGAATTTCCTTCTTCTCTTCCTCCGTCAGCTTCACCTTCAGCGCCCCCATATTCTCCTCCAGATACTTAACCTTCTTCGTCCCAGGAATCGGAATGACGTCCTCCCTTTGCGCCAGCAGCCACGCCAGCGTCAACTGTCCCTTCGTGCACCCCTTCTTGTCCGCAATCACGCCCAGCTGGTCCACGAGCTCGAGGTTCTTCTTAAAGTTCTCGCCTTGGAATCTTGGCGCTCCGAGTCTCCAATCGCCCTCTTCGAAGTCATCGGGGCTTTTGATCTGGCCCGTTACGAAGCCGCGGCCTAGGGGGGAGTATGCGACAGTTGCGACGCCGAGGTCGCGGCAGGTTTGCAGGAGGCCGATTTCGGGGTTTTCAATGTCGATGGTGAAAGGGGAGTATTCGATTTGGACGGCGGCGATGTGGTGGACTTTGCAGGCACGGCGGAGGGTGGCGGAGGAGACTTCCGAGAGGCCGAGATATTTGATTTTACCTGCTCTGTTGATGATCACGCTCGTAAGTGGATGTTCACAGACTAATTGATCTGGAAGATGTCTTAGCGTACTTCTTCAACTCCGCCATAGCCTCGACGGTCTTCTCAATCGGCGTCTTTCCGTCGACGCGATGGCAGTAGTATAGATCGATGCAATCAACGCCCAACCGCTTCAGACTCGTCTCGCAAGCCTCTTTGACATACTCCGGGTCACTTCTAACCTCCACCGTCCCATCCGACTTCATGTGGTTTGCAAACTTTGTTGCAAGGAAGATATCATTGCGTTTCCCAGTCCGTTTGAACCATTTGCCGATGAGTTCTTCGCTGTCAGCGTAGACATCTGCGCTATCCCAGTTTTTCTCGCCAAGCTCGTAGGCACGATCAAGGACCTTGAACCGTTCTTCGTCGGACTC
>JAABUK010012410.1_pt1 | contig 10857 bp, 15 predicted proteins | sample 5559141 | NCBI WGS metagenome assembly JAABUK01 (sample SAMN10711869, study PRJNA513367) | rock metagenome | isolation source: Antarctica rocks | place: Antarctica: Victoria Land, Pudding Butte nord | collected 2016-01-03
CACCACTCCGGCACCCGCTAGCGCCACGCGCAGCCAGCGGTTGTGCACCTGATAGAGCGTGACGCGTTCCAGATAGACTCCGGAGGCGGAAGTGTCTTCCGTTACCAACACGGAACGATTCAGGGCAGCATGCATCGTATGAGCGCTCATGAGAATCTCGGGATGGAACTCGGCACGGCGGAAGACCCGGACCGGCCGGAAAAGATGTCGTTGACGAGTTTAGGAACCTGCAGAACGCCATACGTAAAAGCCAGCATCATGATCAGCATCGGAGCGATCAACGCCCATTGCTGCGATCCGTTAAACGGTGGTGCCATGACTCCGATGTAACTCGTGAGCAGCCGCCCGAAGACATAGACCACCGCGTTTGCAACCACCGGATAAAACGAATATTGAACAAAGGACTTTAGCCAATTCCAGAACATCCAGTCGAGAGGCGGAACAATGAAAAAAGGGATCAATACCGGGCCCAGCAGTACGCAGACCGCGGAAGCAATAAAGCCCCACGCGATGATTACCCAAACTGCGGCTTCAAGCAGAATCACGACAATGAAAACAATGACCCACTCGATAATGTCCGGGATGTTCAACAGCGCTGTCAGGCTAGGCTGCTTGATCCCTTGCATCAGCGAGTCAAGGCTCGTATACAGATTCGTGACCGTGCCGTTATTCAACTGATTGGCGAGGTACTGCCCTTCATCCGAAATCAGATGGTGAAAATCGCGCCCGCCAAAGATGGCACTTGGGGTTGAGTAAAAGTGAATCATGGCGTAGCCGAACGAAAGCTTCAGCAGCATGGTGGCGAAACGCTCCATATTCATTCCGCCTGAAAGCGCCCACTGAATCCCGAACCAGACCACGATAATGACCGCGAAAGCTGAGTACTCGATCAGGCCGATGGATATAAAAAAGCCGGCATCGGCCGCCATCATGGACTGAATCTGTGCGAAGAGATCGACGAGGCTGTTCATTGTGATGATCCTTCTAAGGCATGATGTAGGTCATCATGGTGTTCGAAAAGTTGGCATGCTGAGTCCGAATTGCAGCCATTCCCACAGTTTGAAACGCAATCTGGTTTTCCACCATGGCTACTTCCGCATCGTGACGTTCTTTGTTGTCGATGAGCTGCATTTCTGCCTGGGTGACAAGTGCTTTATTTGTGTCGGCGACCGTACGCGCGTTCATCATGCTGGCCGAGTTGATCTTGTTCAACAGCGCTGCGGTCGTGTTGTCGTCCGGATTTAATGAGGCGGAATCTATCTCGAGAGCCATCAAGGCAGCTTCACTCTGCGATCCATGCAACCGAAGCGCTCCAATGGTCTGCATCGCCGTTTGGGCTGTTCCATCGCGCAGTTCGAGAGTGCCGTACTCCTTCTGCGCTCGAGCCTGCTGAATTGCCGGTGTCACCGCGGCTAACGTGGCATACGGAGGACGACCATATGTGGAATTCAGGAAACCGCCGCTTACATTCAATCCGCTGTTAACAGCCGATAACCAGCCTGACGTTGTCCCAGAACCGTTTGTAGCAAGCATGCCCTGCCATGAAGTCATTGTTAAGCGGTAATTCGACAGCCGCCGCAAGTACTGAGCCATGTAAATAGCTTGGTTATATTGCTGGGTGATGCGGGTATCCCTGAGCAGTTGCTTGATTCGAGCTACTGCCCTGATTCTGTAGCTGGTATTTTCAATCGGATTTTGACAGCGTGTTTCAATAAATTTTCTGCTTCAGCAGATTCTCAATGGATGCTGGTGATCCATAGGGGATGTTTCTTCGTTTTTCGCGCAGATCTTCAGTTTCACGGCGGGTTGGCTTTTGATTTTCTTGGAGTTTCATCTGCTGAATAGCCGTGGGGGCAAGCGTCTTGTGGGAAGCGGGTTTTGCTTTCCACAGGCGCGCCCGCCCAACTCTCGGGAGACTATCGGTATAAACCTATAGGCTTGTGTGACAAACTGCCCGAAGCCTTGTGTGACAAAGTGCCCGAAGAGCCTGTGACAAAGTGCCCGTGGATAAACTACTCTATCCACAGGGTTTTTAATCTCTGAAGGGATAACATTCCTGTCGCTTTGCACTCTATAGACGCGATTACCTAATCTGAACGACGCGGCGCAGTACCGGTGGAGGGCTGTTGTGCAGCCTCATCCCCTGCCCGTCTAAGGTGAAATGTGCGTCGCTATAAACGACTTTGACTTGCTTCAAGGTGCGCGTAAAAACTCGCCTGAAATCCACCATCCGACCATACTCATGGCCAAACTGCTCTTTGACTGAAAACCAGGGAACAAAGGCGGCCTTCTTCGGGTCTACGCGATGTAATCGTTGCGCTAGCCAAGTGTAGACATCCAGTCCCATCGCGCTATGTGATAGCCGCGCCACGGCCGCTTCATTGAGCGGCACTGCGTGTTGCATCAAGCTGTCGAAATACGTTCTGGAGAATTGCACCGTTGTAGGCCAGAGGACTCGCTGTTTGTCGCTTTTTGGAGTCCAAAGTTCGAAGCCGTCAATAACGTTTCCTTTGATCGTGACAGACCGCCCGTCCTGACCCATGCCGAATTTGAAATCAGCCGATGCCAAACGCGTGAGCTGATCTTTTACGGTGCGTAGTGTCCGCCCACCCACGTCGAGGCCAAGGGTCCGTTTTACGAAGGCCGTAAGGCTGTCTTCTAATTCCAGCACTGGGGATTGGGTCCGCAAAGCCTCAGCATTAAGGTGATACAGGACAAGGCGAGGTTTCGGCCCATGGGGAAGCCCTACATCAAGCCAAACTGAGTGGTTAGCATCATACGCGCTTCCTGCTTGTATTAAGAGTGAGACACGGCCGTTGCTTCGCTGCCATGCCCTGGTTTGGCTCCCAGGATCGCGGTAAGGCATACATGTCTGGCACAGGACTGAATGCTGATAAATAATCGCGGAGTCCTCATCCTCAGTTAAGGGTCTGACGAGTCGTTCCTGGATGCTGCTGAGTGGCTTGTGTTCAGGCTTTATAATTTCCGACAGCAGCTCTCTAGCGGGTGTGAGATCTTTCGACATTTAATTGGAGTTCCCTGCCCTTCTAAGCAATTGTTGGTTTCCCGTATTTCTGAAAAAGGTCGTTTATGGCCTCCTCAACAAGCGCTTGGCCATCTTTGTTCCGCTCGGCAGCCAAAATCTTAAATTGAGTGAAAGCAGGTTGCGAAAAGTATCCGGTGATTGCACGCTTGTTGCGTCTGCTAGGAGGACGATTAGACTTATCTGTTTGGGCGGCTCCGTTCACCGGCGCCAGCGTAACAACTGCAGCCGTCTTCTCGAAGGCCTGCATTGAATCCATAAGTGATTTTCTGGAAGCCATTTCTTTCCTGTAGCTATGCTGTCATGCCCACATGTATACATGTGGACTTGAACAGTGCCTTGATCTCTGCAGCTGCCGCACCATCTGGCTCATACTCGAACACAGTTTTCCCCTCTGTCACTGAATGAACGAAGGCCATACGTTGGGTTATACGCGTGCCAAGAACAGGCATCCCATATTTTTCGGTAATTCCTTGCTCAGCCTGGTTGGCAAGGAATCCCCTTGGCTGCGCACCGTTAATGACAATGACGGCTGGTTTCTGTGCGATTTTGGTGAGTTTAATTGACGTAGTTATTGCTTTTAGATCGAACGAGGATGCCCTGCACGGAATAACGACGAGGTCTGCAACATTCGCTGCGTCAAGGGCATTTGTTTCTGAATGGGGAGCTGTATCGATAATGCATAGATCAGCGCCGTTCTTCTTCGCCGCATTCAAAATCTCCGGTAGCCGTTCGGCATGAGCTGAAATAACGGCGGGTGATTCCTTGTTTTCTCGATCATCATGCCACTTCTTGGCGCTTGTCTGCGGGTCAAGGTCAATGATGACAACTGAGAACCCTTGTTCAAGAGCCGCGCCTGCCAAGTTGATCGCAAGGGTGGTCTTTCCGGCACCGCCTTTCTGAGAAATGATAGAGATTGTCTTCATAGTCTTTCCACGCTTGACCGGAAATCGCACATTATCATGCGGGATCGCCGGAGATTGATCATGCAAGAATGTAGGCATATCAGCATTCTATCATGTGGTTATGCAGTCATGCCCACATGTAACCACAATCTTGGTTTGTTCTACCCGGTGGCACAACAGCAAGCTATCTTGGCGCTTTTAATTGACTACATGTGTGCATGCAGGCATGTGGTCATGTTTACTGACCCAAATCTCCCCCCAGGCCTGATTCTGCAAAGCCGCTATTTTTGCGCCCGGCGGGTCATCTCGACCATTCCCAAAGGCGGACCTGTGTCGGTTGCTCCCGAAGGAGCAGCGCCGCCTCGAGGGCACCCGATTCCGCACGGCCCAGGGAGTCCCGGAGCAGTGGGCTCATCGCTTCGACCGTAATCGTTTCCGGTTCAACGGTGAACGTTTCCTGCCACTAACGCTGGTCTAAACGAGATTCCGCAGCATTCTATCTGTAGTTATGCAGTCATGCCCACATATAAACAAACTTTGCTTTTTTCAGCCCAGTGGCACAAAAACAAGCCATCTTCCTGCTTTTAATTGCTCATGTGTGGTCATGCCCGCATGTGGTCATAGTTGCTTGACCCAAATCTCCCCCCAGGCCCGCTCCTGGGAGACTTCCACCTCTTGCGCCCGGGTCATTTCAAGCATTCCCAAAAACAAGCAGGCCCGGCGGGCCGGTGTGGGTTGCTCCTCAAGGAGGATCGCCGCATCCAGGACGCCCGATTCCGTAGCGGCCAGGGAGGCCCGGAGCAGTTGGCTCATTGCGGCGACCGTGACCGTTTCCTGCTCGACGGCAAACGTCTCCTGCCACCGACGCTGGTCTAAACGGTATTCGGTAGCCCAGCGGGAGAGCTCCCGAGCCTGCTGCAGAAGGTCCCAAACGCTAAGAAAAGGCGGCTCCTCTAGTTCTTCGGAGCCAGTCTCGCCAGTAAAATCCTCACGTGAGCCCCGGGGAAGCTGTGCTGCGGCCCGGCTGAAGCGGCGGGCAAGAGCTTCGGCAGCTTCTTTCCTGTGCCGGCGCAGTTGGGCGATCAGCTCATCGCGGATTGTGTCCTGAACGGGCTCCGCGGTGGGCTCGTGCGGGAGCAGGGAACGGGACTTCCACTGGATTAAGACGCTCGCCGTGTGGAGCCATTCGATAGCGAGGTTCAGGTCTCTCTGGCGGGCGGTCTGGATGTAACCCAAAAAACGGGCGACAAGCGGTGCCATCTGGATCCGCTCGATAGCGACGTTCTGGCGCCGGACTTCGTCGAGGAGGAGGTCGAGCGGCCCCTCGAATTCCATCCAATCGATCGAGTGGGGCAGGGAAGGGCTCATGAGGGTTCGCCTGGCTCGGTGGCGCGCAGGAATTCCTCCCGGTTCACCCCGGCAGCGGCCAAAAACTCCGCCAGCTGCCACATCAGATCCGCGCCGTCGTCATAAAGAATCTCAAAGCGCCCCAGTGCTTCAGGAGAAGCGCGGCGCCAGCTGAGTGTCGCGGGCAGATCCGCTAGCCGGGCCCGCTCCTGCCGGGGTCGAGGGACGCGGAAACGGCGGGCCGCGGATTCCTCCCGCGCCGCTGCGAGGTGCCCGGCCACCTGCTCGCGTTGGCGCAGGAAGGCTTGGTAGGCGCTTCCCGCCCGGACGGCTCCCAGTTGTGCGAGGAGAGCGGAACGGCTGACGGCCAGGGCATCGGCTTGGCGTTGGGCCCCAAATTTATGCAGCAGCCGGATGCTGTCCCGATCGCTGACCCCGAAGGCGGCGGCGACCTGCTGGCGGCCGAACCACTCGGCCGCTACTTGGTGCTGGAGGGTCTCTTCGATCGTGTCGAGGCGGCTAAACCATTCGGGTTGGCGGGCCACGGGTCTCCTCAAAATGCTTGGATTTGAAGGGTTGTTGGCCATGTAACCCTTCTGGGAGCGAGTCTACATGAAGTGGCGAGGTTCTGTCACCTTCGTGTTAAATAGGGAGGTTCTGGCTACCGGGAAGAGAAGGTTCTCCGGGGTAAGCTGGAAAAGAATGCACGATAATGCTTTATATCGTGTATTCTTGTCACAGGCATGGAATCCGCCCTTTCCCTCCCCGAATCGCCCGTTCCCGCCCCCTCCGGTAGTTGCGGTTATTGTTGGCTGAAGATCCTGAACAGCCCGCTTGGTTTCTGCAACCACTACATTGCGAATAGTCGGACTTTCGCGCTTGATGCCTTGAGCAACTTGGGATGCCGTTTCCGAACGAATTATGCCGGTGAGTTCCTTGCTTGTTCGCTCTTTAGCAACAGTGACGACTATGTCGGTTATATTTTTTGTCTCAAATTCATCCGCAACCCGCTTCTGAACGCTACTTTTCACTTCGTCAAGCTGGGCTTGCGACTGGGCCTTAATCCCTAATACCGTGGCCGATAACTCAGCTTGGGAACGTTTGATTTCCGAATCAACAAGGCTTTTCGATTGGTCCCTGATCGCAGTAAAAGACCCATACCCTAATGCGCCCGCAACAACTGTTAACGCTGTAATGAACCCAGCGGTTCGATTAAAAATCGTTGTGAAATATTCACGGTTCTCTTTTGCTTGCTCTTGCGCAAACCTTAGATAGGCCCGATCTTTCTCAATGGCGTCCTGTACTATTTTTGCAACGTCCGTTTCTTCCATAAAATTTAGGGCAGTTTAGGCCACTTCCAGCCGCTTCAGTTTCAGATGATTGGCGCGGACATGGGCCAGGTCATACTGCGCCTGTTGCACAAGCCAGCTTTCGGCGGTACCGCCAAAAACCTTGGACAGCCGCACGGCCATTTCGGGCGAAATACCGCGCCTTTCGTTCACCAGTTCCGATAACGTGGTGCGCGTCACCCCCAGCGCGGCGGCGGCGTTCGTGATGGTAATGCCTAACGGCTCAATGCACTGGCGCAAGACAAAGCCTCCGGGGTGGGGCGGGTTTTTCATCGGCATTCTGCTCATTCTCCTTTTTTCAGTGGTAATCGACATAATCAACGTCCAGCGCCTGGCCTTCCGCAAAGCGGAAGATGACGCGCCAGTTGGCCCGGACTGTCACCGCCCAGAAGCCTTTGAACTCGCCCTTTAGCGGGTGCAGCCGAAACCCCGGCAGATCCATGTCTTCGACCATCCCGGCCGCATCGAGACGGACCAGAATGTCACGCAGTTTGATGACATGCTCGGCCATCAAACCGCGCGGGTCGTCCTTCTCGTGAAGGCGTTTAAGGGCCTTGTGTCGGATCGACCGGATCATTATGTAGCGTATCGCGTTACGTTACACCGGTCAATGCCTTTTGAATCTAAACTTATCCAGATTTTTATAATGAGCGTAGTAGGGTTTACATACCACCAGACTGGCCGCTTCACGATCCACTAGCCTAGGGAGCAGTTCCGCATACATACTCCATACATGGCCCGCACTCCCCGTTTGTCGCGTCACTAATTGTCCTAAAACATTTTGCCAAGGTGTGCGAATGCGTGGCTGTAGACGAGTCGGGGCTTATTTATACCGCCAAAACCGTGCTGAACTCTCATGCGGCCGCGCGTGAACGTAGCGCCCGGTGGTTGCTACGCTCGAATGCCCAAGGGTTGCCTGAACTAGGTGGATCGGCGCGCCGCGATCCAGCGCGTGTGACGCATGGGCGTGGCACATCCAGTGCGGCGAAACTTTCAGATCGATTCCCGCGCGAACAGCGGCTTTCCTGACGATTCGTAGTGCTTGCAACGGAATCCGGCCCGGCATCTTGCCGCAGACTGGTGACTGCTACCCACACCGCGAGAGTGAGCCGGACTACGCGCGTCTTGCGACCCTTCCCGAATACCGTGACCTGCCCTGTCTCTTCATGCGGCTGCAGGTCGCGCCACTTTAGGCCGCAAATCTCAGAGACACGAAAGCGGCTGACATACAACAGCCAGAGCAACGCTTCCGGGCAACGCTGCCATGAGACAAGCCTGTGAGCGAATCCGCGAACGCTTGGATATCCCGAAGGCCCACAGTAGCCAAAACCAACGCTCGACCGCTGGGCAGGTTCGCAGGATGGTTCCCTGCAAACTGCACAAAGCTTCTACGTTTTCGGGCGCGTACAAGGGCACCCCAGCTTCCGCGGGCATCCCCGGCCCTTGTGCAGCCAAGGCCCCACCCTTGACGCCAGAAGATTCCAGACGCTCCGAAGCGCTTCCCGTTGGCTTGCCAGACTGGCCCGTTCTACAAAGCCACTCCATACCCCGCAGCCTGTTTCGGGCTGAGCGCCGTCCGCTTCACTTCGTTGCGAGAAAGCAACTTACCGAGTTGCTCCGGATCGTTCGTTACGATCTCGACCGAAGTTCTGGAGCGACTCACGCCGACATAGCCCATTTCTTTCGTCAGCAGTTGGCGTGCGCCCTTGGCCGAAGTATCCGCATGGATTAGTACCCGTTCTGCCGTCGCGCCCTGTGCACTGTACGAGGTGCTCGCGTACGCAAAATCAAGATGAGGAAGGTGTCTCAGGTTGATTTGCAACTTGCGGCCTTTCTCTTCGAGAACAAGTTCGACATTGCCCACCCGATCGAGCTTCTGAATCGTGGCGCGGTCACCGGTAGCAATGCCATGCTCATTCAGCGCTTTTCGAAAAATAATACTTTCGCCTTCGGCCAGGTTCAGCGCCCGGGTTTCGTAAATCTCCACGCCATAGTGCTGCTTGGGATTGAAAGTGAAGCGCCGGCCTTTCTCCGTTTCCGCCGTGACGGTGTTCTTCTGCGTATCCCGCGTGATGACGGTGACGTATTCCCTCACCGCCACGCCTAGCGCCTTGTTAGCCCTCTGGAACTGCACGACGGTCCCTTCCCCGTACGATGCCGACAGCTTCCGCGATTCTTTGTTGATATCTTGCCGGGCTACCAGTGTGCGGACCACTGCAAAATCGGGCTTGAGCTTTCCCAGCCCTTGCAGCTTTTCCCGAATGAGCCCATTTAACTCCCGCCTGCTTTCGTTCGAAGGATCGATGACGATGGTTCCTTCGGGCTGAGCTGCGAACTGTTCGGCAATGAGATTCATACGTGGCGTGCGCTTCTCGACTACGGACACGCGGTTTTGTGCCGTGAGATCCTGAATCGCCTCAGCCGCCTTACCATCCCGCAGCTTCTCGACCACTGCGACCATCTCGGGTGACACCTGGCGCACGATCTTGTCCAGGTGAGCCGTGCGCATTCCGCCCTTCTGCTGCTCATCAAAGATCCGCGCGGTTTCGATTGAGGAGTGCTGGTGAATATCACCCACTTCGATTATTTTTTCTCGTGGCCCCAGCCGCTTCAGCAACTCGCGGTACTGCTTTGTAGACACCAGCGAGCTTTCATCCACGATAAATAGCCGGGGCTGATCGGTCTTCTCCTCTGCTCGTATCAGGAACCGCTGTAATGTTTGCGCTTGGATTCCGGCCGCCTGTAGCTCTTTACGTGCTCTTCCGGTGGGGGCCACCGAAACCAGCGGCTCTAGCTGGTACTTCCCTTCCCGCGTCATCTGCAGCACGTCTCGCTCCGCAGCAATCAATTCACGTGTGCTGTATTGCAGCCCCGGCACGTTCGGACGTCCATGCGCCACGACCACGAACTCGGGACCGGTCCGTTGCGCCAGGTTCGCCTTCACCGCCCCCACCCGCACATGTCCCTGTCCGTACCGCAGCGCCTCGGCGATCACGGCAAATCGTCTATAACCGCCGATCTCTCGGAAAGACTGCGCTTAGCAAATGTCACGGCTTCGTGTGCGCTCAGTTCCGCTTGCACCAGGGGCGTCTTCGCACGTGCCGCCGCCACCACGGCTTGCGGCTGGTTACCGTATCGTGTCGCCCGTTCGAGGTGCAGCGCTCGCATTGCTTCCGGCGTAATGTCCAGCTTCACGGCCCTCCCTTCGTGCGCGACCTGTTCCGCCGCCCTGGCGCCAGTTCGTTCGGACTCCCGCATCTTGCCGCGGATCCTGGCGGAACGCAGCGATTCAGACGCGAGATATTCGGGCGTTATGAGACAGTGAAGGCGGTTCGCGCCGGATGATCGAATCTAGACCGTCGATATTGGAGCTCACGATGGGGACGGAATGTTATGACCGACCCCCTCCCGCACCCTACTCGTTCCGTGGCGGCCTGCTTTGGTCCTTCCGGGAGTTGGGGAAATTCAGCATGCCCATCAGGCCAGCGAAGCCGAACCCCAAAAACATGCCTGAAGCGACGAGTTTCAGGACATCGGGGACGTGCAGCGCCTCTACACGCGGATTGCCCAGAATCATCAGGAGAAACGTCGCTCCCATCAGCGCCGCCACTAAACCGGTAACCCGGCTGGTTTTCTTCATGCACTCTCCTCCGGCCCGCATCCCGGCCCCGAATCATTGTGACAGGAAAGCCGGAATCGTTTCACCCCAGCCTGCGAGGTAAGCCCGACAGGGTGAATGCGAGCGCTGTTGCCCCCATCATCAAACATAAAGACGGGCGACTAAATTTGAACTAATGCAACTCTGTTCAAGAATTTCGTGTGGCGAAAAGGACCCTTTGTGGAACACGCAAGCGGCGGCTGCTTCGAGGCTCGCGCGCTTGCTCGCCCGTTGATTGATCCGCCCCAGATAACGCGTAGCGGAGAGTTTCTAGGCTTGCCCGATGACAAGATTCTCGCGCGCCGCCTCAACCACCTCTTTGGTCACTGACGGCAGGACGTTGATTTCGAGAATCCGCTCGACTTGCGTCAGGAGCCGGTTCAGCAGCCGGAAGTTGCCGCCGGTGATTCGGATGATCGAAGCCGCGGCGATTGAATCAATCGAGTCGCCCGGAAGTTTAACGCCGGGTGGCGTCCAGTGAGAGGAGAAGACACGAAACGGAATTTAAAGCACGCTAAGGATTCGACGGCGACGTCACGCGATCGCGCTTGACGA
>JAABUK010012412.1_pt1 | contig 10855 bp, 6 predicted proteins | sample 5559141 | NCBI WGS metagenome assembly JAABUK01 (sample SAMN10711869, study PRJNA513367) | rock metagenome | isolation source: Antarctica rocks | place: Antarctica: Victoria Land, Pudding Butte nord | collected 2016-01-03
GGAATCATGGCTGTTTTTGTCAGGATAGATAGGTCGTATACTGGAAAGCCGGCGGGAGGTAGAGGTTGGATGTAGGATTATAGTGTTGTGGATAGATATGTAGATGGGTATAGGTATAGGCGTGGTGGGTATAATAGGCTATCTGGACTATAGTAGGCTATAGGAGGAGGATTAGTGGGTAGCTAGAGCCAGTTATCTATTTGTAAGTTTTGAATAGGATAATATTCATGGCGAGGAGCTAGGTAAGTAAGTAGGATTGATATAACTATTTAAGCGTGTGAAAGTAGAATGAAGAAGAGAGTAGGGATGAATAGCTGTTTTTATCAGGATGATAGCTTGTATACTTAATGGCGGGAGATAGATATATGATGATAGTAAGGTGGATGGGTTTAGTGGTCGATGGGAGGATAGGCGGCAGGTATATAAAGCTAGCTACCTGTACGGTACGTCATGACTAGGATGATAGCGGTCCTGACGAGTGGGCTATGTGGGCTTGGTAGGGTTAATATGGATATCTAAGCGTGAAAAGCTTGGGGGGGAGATTGGGTGCTGGAGTAAGTGGGGGTTTGATGGCTAGTAGGGTCTGTAGATAGGTGTGGTTCGTAGATAAGTAGGGGTTGAAGATAGGTATAGTGTGGGCATTGGGTTTGTGCTGGGATAAAGTCGGTGTGGGGATGCTGTTAGGATTCGGGGGATCTGTATGGTTTGGGCATGGCGGAGTGGTGTACGTGGGCATGATGGGGTAGGGTTATTGATTGGATGAGGCGATGATGGCGGAGAATTGATTGTTTAGGGCGTGACTTCGGGGATAGTGGTTGAGTTCGTTGCTGTAGGTTATGCGCTAGTACGGTTAGGGTGCGATTGATGTTTTATTTTGGAGGTTGCGGTGACACGCGATAGTATTCTCTTGATGGATGCAGCGGTAGCGATGAGCGGGTTTGTTGGTGGACAAGCTTGGTGGCCAAGATGGTGTGCGAGGTGTGGTTTGGTGTCCCGGGCCTGTAATTGGCAATGCAATCTTGGCAGCGAAGGATGTCACGGCTGGGACATTGCTTATACGGCAATGGAGTACTAGGGTAGTAGTTCTAGGAAAGTTGGGGGACTAGGAAGGAATCGGCGGTGCGTAGTTGAGACTTTGGTTTGATTATGTTGACGAGATAGGTATTTGGCGATACTGGCAGACTCCATCGATCTGATGGCACCGCTGGACATCCGCTATCGCCTGGGTATTCATGATGTGGTAACGTGGGGAGACGCTCAAGGTTGTCTGTGATCTAGCCTGTCGACGATGCAGATGCGCCTTATTGCGGCGAGTGCTGCCTGTGGTGAGGCATTAACGCTATGAGGTCAAGCGGGTAGTAGGTATGGCGTATGTGGCTACCATTTACTAAAGGATTCCGAGCCATCTTAGCTGGGGGTTAGTGAGAGGGAGATACAATTAGCAATGGTGGCCCCTCAGGAGGTACTTCTGGTTCCCACCCTTTTGGACTCCGAACATACTTTTTCTAGCTTTGAAACCATTGACGTAAATCAATCTTACTTGGTGATCAAGTATAACAATACAGGAACGTCGACACGTATCGGACGGCAGAACGATTCATACAAAAGAAAGATTCGATGTGTTTACTATTCCTTGCACATGACGCTTTCAATGTCCACATCCTTCCGCACGTGTATCTCTGCCGCTCTGATCCCAAGTACGCGGTCTGCTTTGAATTCTGGCGAAGCTCTTACTCCATATTCCTTTTCTGAGAGCTCTGACGACTCAAGCGACGATGCGTATTTGTTCCAACCATGCTTTGTGGAAGAGAGGTTGACCATATGACTGATGCGCATCAATATGGGAATGCTGCCAGAGGTATTGGTCACGGTGGACGCCCCACGCTTTTGGAAGATGTCGCAGAGCTTCTTGGCTATGGGTCTCATCATGGGCAAGCAGGCACTTATGATACCGAGGAGCGTTTCCATGGAGGCCAAGAGTGCGATGAGAGAGTAAGCCTTCTGTGCGCTCAGGCTGTGTGGATCGCCAATGGTGGATGTCACCTGGACGCGATAGGCAGTTACAGCGCAGATCCTGCGATGAGATGCATATCAGTAATTCGCCAGCCATTGCTGTGAAGTGAGGAGCCATACGCTATCCCAATACCGAAGATGTAACTCAACGACATTTTCTTTTTCACAGCCATCTGCAAACGCCAGAGAATCGGCATGGGCAAGATCAACACGATGACGTCTTGAATCAGGTTCATGATAGCAATATACAGGTCGAGCGGCTTTTGGTTTCCGCAAGAGCCTTTGACGCTGAAATCCCATTTAGATGATATTGGTCGGCAGATGAGGCAGTCCGCCAGAATAGTGCTGAAAAAGAAGATGATGTTGAGAGCTAGCACGCCAAAGCAGACAAGACGGAATTGGCGAGTTGGGAATAGATGCATATATAAGGTGATGATCGAAGATCGGATTATCGTGACAGCAATTACCCAGATTATTGGACATAAAAACGAGAGCTGGTAACCAACTCGTTAGATCATTCCTTTTCAAGGCTTGAAGTTTCTACCTGGAGGCTTAATTTGATGTCTTCGGACTGAGTGGTGGATTTCCACTCGAATGGAAAACAACAACCTGGCGCAGGAAATGAGATATATGTTCCCAAGAAGCTACTGGCGGCGAATGGGGTAAATACCGTAGACATTAACACCAGTCTCAGCCAGAGCGAAAGCCTATCGTTATAATCAACCTTCACCATGCAGAAGTCATCATTCCTGCTTACCAGTCCTAGCGCAGTCAAGTAATCATTGAGCATCAGTGCCTGTTGCTGTATCTTGCGCCCCCAAATCCTCAGCACAACCGCAACTGTTGCGAGGAAAGAGAATACAAAGAGCGACACGGCGTGGGCCTTTCGGTATGAGTCGTCTTCGGTCGCGTGTTGCGCCATATTGATCGTACAGTATGGTCCAGCCAGCTGAACGTTGGGAGTGAAAGCACTAGCGAGATGGTAATGGTAGAATGGGTGCGCGCTGATATGGACCACGGTCCCACTGCTTGCACGACCAAAAACAAATTATTGGAGATATAGGAGCGAAGATTGCGAGGGCCGTGTCTCTTTAGACAGTCTACAAGAGAAGAACGAGCTCAGCCACGGACGCACATGCTCCCGCTTTCTGCAGGGTGTTGCATGGCTGCAGCTGAAAACAACGTCCGATAAATTGCTGTAAGCGTGAGCATTCTCGTAACGAGATGAATATACATGAAACCAGGTGCATGAGCACCACACATGGCGTGCGCATTTCGAATCGAATGTTCTGCACTGTTTCGAAATCGGCATCTCAGTCAGTCGGTAACAAAGGACTTTGTGCGGTTTGAATTTCTTGCATCTTGACAGCTTCACCCCGCATTGGCATGTTGTTTCAGAGGGTTGTATGCAGACCACACGGGTGAAACGCGAGGATGTGCTCAATTTCAGAATTCCCTTGGCTGCATCAACCCCTCAGTCGGCTGCGACATACAGATCCAGGGCTTTCAATTGGTTACCCATTTGTAGTAGTGCGCAAGGTTTTCCCTTTTCGGCAGATCTGCTGCCTTTTTGTGCATGCATGGGTGGATGCTATTTGGAAGGTGAGTGCAGGATACCACATCGCTTCCAGATCTTCTATCGAGAAGCAATTTCGGACTATGGATCGCGACACTTTAGCAATGAACACTGGTAATCAATGTCCACCACTCTTAGGTGCGGATATAAGTGTTACCATGATAAATCTAGTACTAGTGCGGCGTCAAGCGAAGGACGGGATGGTGTGGGCGGCGCGGAGAGTCGATGAGTTTTTTCCATGTTTTGTTTGTACTGACCCAACCTTGAATCTGACTCACGGAACAGGTATCAGAATCCCATCGACCTCGGGGAGTTTCATTCATCGCGCTATTTTGATACTGCAATTGCAATCATAGGGTGGGATAATGGAAGATCGTGATTACACAATAACGACGAGACCCAGATACGATTCAGAACACATGAATCTGATGGTCCAGTCAAGCAGAAAGAACGCTGAGTCTGAGCGAATTCCACGAGCGAAGCAGAGACCAATCATGGCCAGAAAGAAGACCAAGATGGCATCCAATAGCCTGATGAGACATGTACGAAATCATAGCGGCCATTGCAAGGAATGATACAAGGTAAGTAGCGCACAGCTCTCGTCTCATGAGTAACTGAGAAATATGTCAGACATGTAGCTTGTATACTCCAATCTGGGAGCATGAGTTGATGATCGGTGGAGGTCCAGTTCATGTGGGACTTGGGAGCTATCGACGGTGCCAAGGCTTCCGCTGAGTCATCTTGAGAGTATGGCAATTTATACGTATAAAGTGCTAATGCCAAGATACCTAATTAGGGTGGCCTTGGCTGAGACTTACTCTTTACATCTTCCTACTGTGTAAGTTGAATTGGTTAATTCAATTGTTTAGAGTACACCGTACAATGCCGAGGACATCAGTATTGGTCGTGGTACACATGGCCGCCGTCCTACAATACTGATAAGTCCATGCATGCAACAGGCAGAGTCTTCGGACTTCGTCCATTGGCATTCGTCAGCTCTAACGTGCTTTGAGCGTTGACACCAGAAGCAGCCATTTCACGCTACATAACACTAGGCTTTCGTCGATACCATGCTCATACTGATCAACTGCCGTCTAATGTCAACGGGATCTCCAAAATGGGTCGAGACCAGGTATCGCAAGGGTGCAAGATCGAGCCAGCAACGCACGAGCTACGAACCGCAGAGCAGGCTATGATGGAGCTGTAAGAGGGGGATTACATTTGGAGGAACACAATGAGCTCGATCGAGGTGGAGGTGGCTAGCTACACGAACTCTTCAGCTCATGTCAGTAGGATGAGACTGGAAGCTGGACGGAGGCTTGGAACAATATGATACACTCAGGCGGGGCATGTACAGGTACTGCGGTGACGGAGGTTTGTCAATGGCTTGGGCATCTCTGTCATGATGTGGACAAGCGCCGTTGGCTACGGGCCAGGCCTGACTGTCCCGCCTGATACGACACAACGGCTATAATTAGCCCCCTATTAGACGCTACCTTGAATTCTATCTAGTTACGATATAATACCTTGTAGCGAGACTAGATAAAGGCTTTTCAGGAGCTACCTAACATGGAGTAGTCGCGAAGTACGACTCCCCCTTAATTAAAAGAGACGGGTATTACTAAGTTTATTTACTATTAAGCCCCCGCTAAAGCTACGCTATAAGTACTCGCTTAACTACCTACGTATAATCCGTCTATATATAATATTAGAAGTCCGGCTTAACTAATCCTATTATAAGTCGTGTATTATAAATTACTAAATCTATCCTTAGCTAGGATATTAGGTTTATATTATATATACTCCGGCTGAAGTTAACCCTTAAGATTAAGGAAGCCGTTCTAAGTCGTAGTATAGTATAATTAATAAATAATTTTAAACTTAATTATATATAAATAAGGCTATTCTACGTTATTAAAGAACTTTTTACTATAGATTATTACGTTAACTACTAGACTAGTCTTATCCTCTTCCTCTATTAGATCTTTATAGACTCCGACTATATATCGCTTTAAGATAAGCTCCTAGGCTCTAACTAACCTATTAGGCGCTATTTAAAACGGACCTAGGCCGTTATATTAAGATTATATATAGTTAATACTAACTTAGTTACCTTTACTAACTACCTAGATTTAAGTTAAATATTAGATAGTAAGGGAAGTAACTCTAACTTTAATATAAGTATATAATCGAGCTTAAAGGGTCTTATATATACTATACTTACTATAACTAAGAAACTATTAGTCCTCTTTATTTAGTATAGCTACGGCGGGCTTCCTTTTAATAGTAATATTATAGCTTATTATATTATACGAACTATTATAGTAAATAATACGTAGATTAGTATCTATTATTATAGCCTATTTCTAAGTAGGATAATCTATTATATATAGTATAGCTTCTCGCTTACTATTATAATATATTTGATTTAGATAAGGATAATTAGGCCTTAAAGTAGATTATTACTTAGTAGTAGAAGGATTACCTAGTTAATAATATTAACTATCTAATTACAGAGCTTAATTACTAGCGGATAATCTTATAATCTACTAGTAATAATATAATATAATATCTAATTATAATAGTTAATATTAATTATATATAGGTTACCTATCCTAGCGTTAACCTAGGATTAGCCGAATAGTAAGACTTCTTATAATAAGGCGTAGAAGTAGCTACTTAATTACTAGAGGATAATCTTCTCCTTAGTCTATCTAAGGCGTTATATTATCTAGTAGCTACTTTATAAGATACGCCTACTAACTATTATCCTAATCGCTATTTTATTAATAATCCTTATAATTAATTATAAGTAGTTAAGGATTAGCTTATAATTCGTTTATATATAAACCCTGACCTTCGGTAGTAATTCTTTCAGGACGCGTGTAATCTCTCTTCCCCTTTATATCCTTACTTTAAGGCTATAGAATACTATTTATATATAGACTAGCGCTTCCTCTAGTAATTTATAAGCCTAATTTATATGATAGCTAGATTACCTTTACGGTGTAAAGAGCTTATAATACTCCTTTAGTATAATAAAGAGACCGCATGTAACCTTTATATTTACTAGGGGTTAGTAGCTATTATTACTAGCTATTATAAGAGTAAGTAATAGATTAATACTTAGTTAACTACTCGCTTTCTTCCCTTTACTATTAGCGACCTCTTCGTTTAATATATTATCTACGTCCTCCTTTTTTAGCGTTTCCTTTATCACTGTATATAGCTCCCCCTAACTCGTAGCCTACTCTTCTTTACGCTAGGCTCCGCGTAGACGGCTAATTAGATTAGTACTTATATTAAGTAATCGATAACTCTTCTACTAGGAGATCCTATTAACTCTTAGTAGTAGTAGTATATTACTATTACCCTTAACTAACGGCTATTATATAGAATTAGTTATAATACCTATAATATTTCTTCTAAGTAAGGCTAACGCGTATCGTATATAATAAAGGCTTTGAATTCAGAGCTAGATATAAACTATAACCCTTAAGGAGCGTTTAATCCTAATATTTCTTATAACGCCTTTACTTATTACTAGTAAGCTAGTTATAGGCCCTGTATAGGTACGGCGGTATATAATAACGACCTTAACCTCCTTACTAGTATAATAGATAGTCTCCTAGCCAGCTTCAAAGTAATTAGTAAATAGTAGTAAAGCTTAATAGGACTAGGTTTATATATATATAATAATACTATATAGAGTTTAAAGCGCCTTAGGAGCTCGAGCCTAAGTAATCTATAGCTATATAAGTAGTCTTTACTTATTCAAGGATAGCTTAATATCCGCCGCGAGATATAGAACTAGCCGGCCCTTTAATAAGGTCTATATATCCTTCTAAGTCCTAATAATTAGGTACGTAGTTAAAGCTAGCGAGACGGCCTTTCTATAATTATATATAGTCATCCGGAGACGATTATTATCATGCCTACTAGTAGCGGTAAGATGCTCCTTTACGTCGTACCTACTCTATTACAGCGTACCGAAGTTATAGTAGTAGTTATACCCCTTATTACCCTAAGATACGACTTGCGATACCGTTACACGTATATTACGATCGTGGGTTTTACTAAGTAGAGGCTTGGCATGGCTTAGTAATACAGGTCGACGGGTTGATATTAGCTAAGAGGTGTCGACCTAGTAAGTAGGTCGCTGGAACGATAGGAACGCACGGAGGGCGATCTAGTCGATCTAGGTAAGTAGGTTACTAGAATAATAGGAGCGTACGACGAGCGATCTAAGTAACCTATTAAGTATATAGATCTCTTATATCTATATAGATAACGATGTTTCCTAGTAGATAGGAGCTCCGTATTTAACTTATATTATAATTCTAGTAATCTCCTAAGTATTAAATATAATACCTTATATTAGACCTATTTAATATAAGCTTATTTATCCTACTTCCTTAATACTCCTCTTTATAAGAACTAATTATAAGTCTACTTTATCTATAGACGGAGTGAACCGTAATACTTTAAATACCCTTAAAATAAGTACCTTAGAAAGTAGAAACCCCCCCCTAAGCGTCTAGAGTTTATAACGCCTAATTATAGATAGTAAGAATAGACCTAAGGTCGCTAGATCTAACTTATTCTATAGTGAAAGAGAAAAGCTTAAAGACTAGCTTATATAGCTTTAGCTCTACTTTGCCTTTAATAGATAGATCTTATTAATAGTATAGTAGCCGGCCTTCACTATTATATATATAAGAGGACGAGCTTAGAAGTAGGTTTATCCTTCTCTTAAGAAATACCTTAAGGATAAAGATAATCTAGATAATTAGTATATCTAGAGTTAGATAAAGAGCTTTATATAATTTTATATTAAGATATAATAAGTCTTTAGTCCTTTAAATGAAAATAAAGTAGCTATACAAGTTATTTAATACTTATCTTAGAAGAAGTCTACTACTAAGTATTCCACTTAGTTCTAGTAATATATAATAAAGATAGACTAGGATAATAACGTACTAATAATAATATACCGCCGCGGATTAAAGTTTAATATTAAAGAAGAACTTATACGAACTAGAGTATAAATCGATAATCTTGATACTCTAATAGTAAAGGCTATAGAGGTTGATAATAAGCTCTACAAGTTAATAATAGAGAAACGATATAATAATAGAACCTCCGGAATAGGATAATTAGGAATCTTTACTAGTAATAGACTAGGAAGATAATAGTATTAGTAACGTAACCTATACGGATATATACTAATAGAATTAGACTTCACTTAGAAATAAGATAAGGGAAAATTCAGGGGTAAGAAGTAGCTTAAAAGGGGTAAGAAAGTAGTAACCTATTATAGCTATAATAAACCAGGCTACTTTACTAGAGACTACCGGTTAAAGAATATAGTACCGCGACCGTAGTTAAATATATTAAGAAGAGTTCTATATAACGAACCTTCTAAGGATCTAGAGAACTACGACTTAACCTACGAGTAGATAGAGGTAGAGAAACTACTAAAGGAAGTTATAAAGGAAGAACGCTATTTCAAATTCGTATAAAAAGTATATTAATTCATTAAGAATCTAAAGGATTATAGAATATTATCCTAGGATATTAATATAAGAACCACGAGGTATCTTATCTTAGTAGGATAAGAGGACTTAGAACTTAAGGAAGTTCTAAAGGACCTAGTTATTAATATCTAGATAGAGGTAGACTAATTATAACGACAACTCTAAGATATCTAAGAGAAGAAGATAGAATAAGAATCTTTAGATAACGGCGAGGTTCTGGAGTATAGCTTAGAATATAGATAAGAAAGTTAAGAGAGCTTAAAGGAAGAAGCGCTACGCTATAAACTTAGCGGGGATACTCTAGATAACTCTCTATCTTATATTACCGCATTATAAGGATTAAATAAAGGAAAACACTTAGAGAAAACGTATTACGAAGAAAAGCTATACGTTAAAGATTACCGATTTAATTTAGTATACCTAGAACATAGTACTATATATTAGATAGCCTACGCCGACGACTACTATAAGTACTACTCCTAGGTCCGGATAGAACTAGGTAGGTAGGTAATAGGTACGTCTTGTAAACGAATAATCTAGAGAGATTACACGAGTAATAGTTATAACTAGCACTTAACTAGTAAACGACTTAACGTATAATTTCTAGGATCTACTATAGACTAGTACGATAGTATAAAGAAATAATTAATGCATAGCCTAAATAAAGAATATTACTACTTGTTAGAGTAGTATACTTATATACATAATAGATACTAAAAGTATATAGAAATCAAGAAGATATACGGTTTTCTCCTTAAATAGGAAAAGGAGTAATCTCTTATATTACGGGGAGACATAAGTAGATTAATATACTAACCCCAAAATAATTCCTATGTACTACTTAGTACGATATATATATAAATATACCGGTATTAATTAATAGTTAGCGAACTATTATAATAATAGATTCTAGAGCGACTAGTAACTTCGCTTCTTAAGATTTAGTACGGTTACTAGGCCTACTAACTTGAAGGAAGAAAGAATAGTACGACTTATAGATAGCTAAAAGGTTAACGCTATTAATAGGAAGGATAGATAAGGAAATATACTCGCTACCTATAATAATTTAACGCTACTATAAGGAACTAACCTTTGATATAGTTAGGATAGCTACTTATTATATCATTTTAAGAATGCCTTAATTAAAGAAGTATAATCTAGTAATTAATTAAAAGAAAGGAGTACTTATAATTATAAATACTAGAAATATTACTAGTATATAACCTATACACTAATAGAGGATAGCGATAGATAAGAAATAGAATTAAAGACTAGTTGAAGCTTATTATACTTCAGTTTTAAAGAAGGATAACCTTAAACGAGGGTCTAACTTAGTATATACTAATAAGGGTTAGCCGGATAACTAAGCTAGAGTTATTAGGGGAAAAGACGAACCTCCTAACATTCTATAAGAGTATAAGAAATAGATATATCTCTTTATAAAAGAGATAATAGTAAAAGCTTTACCTATATACTAATCTTAGGATTATAAGATCGAACTTAAACTAGGAAAGGAACTAATATTTAGACTAATCTATATATTATTAGAAAAGGAACTTATTATACTACGCGGGTATATTAATAAAAACCTTAAAAAGGGATTTATTTAAGAATCTAAATTACTAGTAGGTTATCTAATCCTCTTTATACTAAAAAAGAATAGAAAGCTTAGGCTATATATTAACTATTAGAAGTTAAATGATATTACTATTAAGAATCAATATCCTTT
>JAABUK010012413.1_pt1 | contig 10855 bp, 10 predicted proteins | sample 5559141 | NCBI WGS metagenome assembly JAABUK01 (sample SAMN10711869, study PRJNA513367) | rock metagenome | isolation source: Antarctica rocks | place: Antarctica: Victoria Land, Pudding Butte nord | collected 2016-01-03
AAGTACCCCTGAAGGGCATATGCTACCCATGCAGGGCACACTGTCCCCGCCGGGGACTGTATTCCAGAGAGCTAACACTTGCTCCCTCTATGACAGCCTCTCAAGGCGAGGAGCACTCTATGAGCGGCAAGAGCGCAGCAGCGTATCCAAGGAGGACACTCCTCTGCCTCCTGCTGCTTATCCTGACCGCTTGTGGCGGCGCAGCGACGCCGACAGCGAACCCCACGCCCTCAGTCGGCGTCGCCACCGCAACGGTAGCCACGGTCGCGGCGACGACCGCCCCACCGACAGTCGCGCCAGCGACAGCGCCGCGCATAGCCAGCGTGACAATGCCAGGTGCCACGCCGTCCGCACGGATCGCGGGGACGCCGACCGCGATCGGCGCGACGTGCGGCGATGGTGTCGATCTTCTCGGCTTCTCCGACGCGCTCGATGGCGCGCGATTCGCCGACACCGACGTGGGCGGCCTCTCGGCGCTCGTCTACGATGCGGCGAGTGACAGCTATCGCAGCGTCGTGGACAACGAGGGGGAGACCCCGGCGCGTGTCTATACCCTCACGATCCCGCTCACCGGGGCGGGGCTCGGCACGCCCGCGATCATGGGGATCACGCTCCTGCGCGACGCCGCCGGGGCACCTTTCACCGGGCGCACCAGCGACAACGAAGGTTTGGCGCTCCTCCCGAGCGGGGAGTTGCTGGTCGCCTCGGAGACGGAGCCGAGCATCCGGCGCTTCGATCCCGAGGGGGGGCTGCGCGGCGAGTTGCCGGTCCCGGCACGCTTCCTCGTCGCGCCGCGTGGGGAAGCGACGAACAACCTGACCTTCGAGAGCCTCGCGCTGGTACCGGGCGGCGCGAGGCTCTACACCGCGACCGAGGGGCCATTGCGCGCCGATGGCTTCACCGCCGACCTGCGCGGGCGGCTGCGAATCCTGCGCTACGAGCGCGCGGCGGCGGGCGACTTCGCGCCGGACGCGCAATTCTTCTACCTGGCCGAGCCGGCGCAGGGGATATCCGACATAGTGGCACTGAGCGACACCGACCTGCTCATCCTCGAACGCGGGTTCATCCCCGGGCGCGGCAACACCGTCCGCGTCTTCCGCGTCTCGACCAGCGGCGCGACCGATGCAGCCGACCGCGAGAGCCTCGCCACGGCGGGGGTCGCGCCGCTCGCCAAGACGCTGCTTGTCGATCTCGCCACCTGCCCGCCCGGCGCGGCGCGCGCGCCAGCACAGCAGCCGACCCCGCTCCTCGACAATTTCGAGGGATTGACGCTCGGCCCGCGCCTCGCCGACGGGCGACAGTCGCTGCTCCTGATCAGCGACAACAACTTCGGGCGCGATCAGGTGACGCGCGTCGTGGCGCTGGCATTCGCCCCCTGAATGGCCCTCTCCGCGCGTTTCTGTCCAGAAGTTCAGCCCCGCAGCGCTCCCCGAGCGCGCGGCAAGGTGTTACGCTTGCTCTCCCCGCCAGCACTGTGCGGGCCGAGCGCGAAACGCTGACTCAACGATACGATGGTGAACGATGTACGACGCCCTGATGCTCGCCGCGATCGTCGCGGAACTGAACGATCGCATCCTCGATGGTAAGGTGCAGCGTACGCTGCTCCTCGACCCATTGACCTTCGGCTTCCAGATCTACTCCCACCACGGGCGGCACCAACTGCTGGTCAGTGCGGGGGCCAGCAATACGCGGATGCACCTCGTCGGGGCGGGCGAAGAGCCGACGCGCCTGACCGGCGACCCCGCCAAGGTTACGCCGCTCCTCCTCCTCCTCCGCAAGTACGTGCGCGGCGCACGCCTCGTGCGTATCTACCAGGAATCGCCGCTCGAACGGGTCGCCTTCCTCCGCTTCGCCAAATTCATCCCGTTCAATCTGCCCACCGCCGACGCGGAGCCGAGCGACGAGGAGGAAGACGACGAACTGGCGCTCGATGGGGAGCTGGTCGAGACGACCCTGGCGGTCGAGATCATGGGGCGGCACAGCAACCTGATCCTGATCGACAGCGCCGGACAGATCATCGACAGCGCCAAGCGCATCCCCAGTCACCTCAGCCGGGTCCGTCCCGTCCTCCCCAAGCGCCCGTACGAGCCGGTGCCGCCGCAGGACAAGGCCGATCCGCGCACGATCGGCCCGCGCGACCTCGCGGCGCTGCTCGCGGCCAGCCCGGATGCCCAACTCCAACAGGTGCTCGTCGGTGCCCTGCGTGGCCTCAGCCCGCAGACGGCGCGCGAGGTGGCCTTCCGGGCGACCGGCGCGGCGCGGACCAAGGCGGGCGCGGCCCAGGAGGGGATCGTCGCGATCCGACAGGCGTTCGATGAGCTCTACGCGCCCCTCCGCACCGGGGCGTGGGCACCCCGCCTCTATCTGCGCGCGGAAGAGCTGCCGACCGAGGCGGAGGCGGCCGACGAAGCGACACAGAAGGGGGGCGTGCCGGTCGCGTTCTCGCCCTTCCCCCTCTTCCACCTGCGCGACCTGCGTGAGGAGCGCTTTCGCAGCGCCTCGGCCCTGGTCGAGCGCTTCTTCGGGGCCACGGCGCGGGTGCAGGCCCACGCCCAGCGCAAGGATGCCCTCGCCGCTACGATCGGGCAGGAGCGCGACCGGCTCGCCGGACGCGAACGGGCATTGCTCGTCGAGGCGACGCGCGCGGAGGAGGCCGAACGCTGGCGACGGTGGGGCGAGGCGATCTATGCCTACGCCTGGTCGCTGGCACCGGGCCAGCGCGAACTCATCGCGGACGACCTGACGGTGCCGCTCGAGCCGGGCCTCACGCCGAGCGAGCAGGCCCAGGAATACTTCGAGCGCTACCGCAAGGCGCAGAGCGCGGCCGCCAACGTCCCGGCCCTCCTGGCGGACACGCGCGGTGCCCTGGCCTACATCGATCAGGTGCTGACCCTAATCCAGCTCGCCAGCAGCTACGACCAGATCGCGGCGCTCGACCGCGAGTGGCAGGACTGGCGCGCGGGCCGCCAGCGCCCACAAGAGGGCACGACGCAGCAGGGGCGTGGGAAGCAGCAGGGACGGCGCAACAAGGGCGGCGCGCAGGGCACCGGCGCGGGTCGCCCTCAGGTGCTGCGAGCGCGCGGCGGGCACCAGATCTTCATCGGCCACACCGGCGCGCAGAACGACGCCGTGACCTTCGACATCGCCGGACCGGAAGATAGCTGGCTCCACAGTCGGGGCGTGCCAGGTTCGCATGTGATCGTCAAGTGGTCCGGCGGGGATCGGGACGACGCGATCCTCCAGGCCGCCGCCGAGCTCGCCGCATATTACAGCGGCGGGCGCGAGTCGGGGCGGGTCGAGGTCGATCACGCCGCGCGCCGCGACGTGCGGAAGATCAAGGGGGGCGGCCTGGGGATGGTCACCTATCGCAACGAGCATACGGTGCGCGTCACCCCGCGCGGCGAGGACGAGTTGCGACGGATCGGGTTGGTAGACTGATCGCAGCGAACACACAAGCAAGAGGGCGGGGTCGGGCTTGATCGCCCGGCCCCGCCCCGTTGTGCTCACGTACCACTTGGCGGCTTATGCCCCGGCAGCGTTAGTCGCCGCGCGCCGCTTCGATCGGGCCACGAGCCGGACCAGCAAAAGGCCCAATTCGTAGAGGAGGTACATCGGTGCCCAGACGACCAGCATGCTGATCGCGTCGGGGGTCGGGGTGATCACGGCGGCGGCGACCATCAGGCCGACCGCCGCGTACTTGCGCGTCTTCCGCATCACCTCGAATTGCACGATGTTGAGCGCGGCGAGCAGGAACATCACGATCGGCAGCTCGAAGAAGATGCCGGTCCAGAGCGACAGGTTCGAGAAGAAGCCAAAAATGTCGCTGACACGAAGAAGATTGGTTATACCCAATCCGGCGCTGAACCTGAGGATGAAGTGGAGCATGTTCGGAACTGCTACCAATGCCGCAAAGAGTACCCCGCCTGCAAAGAAGATCATCGCGAAGGGCAGGGTGGCGTACAGATAACGCCGCTCGGTACGGGTGAGGCCCGGTGCGAGAAAACGAATGAGCTGATAGACGAGTACCGGCATCGCAAAGCAAATACCAACGTAGAGGGTGATCTTCAGAAATGTGCTAATGGCGTCGGTCGGATCGGTTTGCACCACCTGGGCACCGGCATCGGAATTGGTGACGACATACTGGAAATAGGTGATGACGTGCGGCGTGACGAAGAAACCACCAATCATACCGAGGAGGATCGCGACGCACATCTTGACCAACCGGTCGCGCAGCTCTTTGAGGTGATCGACCAGCGTCATCGGCCGATCGTCGCTCTCCTGCGGGGACGGCGACGGCGCGTTGTTGCCGACCGAGGTCAGTGCGCCCCCGGCGGCGGCGGTATCACTGATCGACCAGGCCCCTGCCCGTTGTTCTTCCTCGACCGTTGCCATAGTGTCTTATCCCCTTGTGCCGCCACGGATGCTGATGCGGAGCAGAATGATGAGCCGTGCGGCGCGACAAGCCAGTATCCGCTGTCCAATGACTGATACGGAAGTATACATGAAACGGGTCACGGGCAACCCTGTCGCGCTGACAGGATCGCCCGTGACCCGCATGGTCCGACTGTTGCGGCACACCACGTGTGTGCCGTGGCAGACTTAGCTCATGTGCTCGTTGATGTACTCTTGCGCGATGCCGACGGTCGTCAGCGTGTTGGCATCCTCGTCGGAGATCTCGACGCCGAACTCTTCTTCGAGCGCCATGATCAGCTCGACCAGATCGAGAGAGTCGGCATTCAGATCCTCGATGAAGTGGGCATCGGGGGTTACACGCTCTTCCTCGACGCCAAGCTGATCGGCGATAATCTTCTTCAGCTTCTCATTCACCGACCCGGTATCTGCGGTCATGCCTTCTCCTCCTCTGGTGCAATCCCCGGAACAGACCGAACACCCGGCACTATTCCCCAGTGATGGCGTAGTATAGCGACTCCACGGGCGCATGCAACACGCGCCGCGCGATCACTCCGCTTGGGGGCGCTGCTCGGTCACCACCGTGCCGAGGACGCCGTTGATAAAGCGCCCAGAATTATCGCCGCCGAAGCGCTTGGCGAGTTCCACCGCCTCGTTGATGACCGCCTTCACCGGCACATCGCGTTCGATCAGCAGTTCCCAGAGGGCCATCCGCAGGATCGTCCGGTCGATAGCGGGCAGTTGCGGCACCGGCCAGGCGGGCGCGTTCTTGGCGATGATGGCGTCCAGGCGCACGCATTCGTTGCCGACCCCACGGACCAGGCTCTCGATGAACTGTCGGGTCGCGGGGGGCATCTGCGAGCTGCCCAGATACCGCGCCAGCACCTCATCGGTGCCGTGCGTCACCGTGTCGATCTCGAAGAGCGCCTGCAAGGCGGTGATCCGCGCCTCGTGCCGCCGCCCCGATACCACCGTGCTCGATCCGCCGCTCATCGCATCCTTGGTGTCTGGGAGAACTGTGGTCACGAGCCGCACACGCCGCCCGCCGCTGACGAATTGTACCACCCCGTTTCGCTCACCGCGATACGCGGTCGCGCCCGGTCGGTACACCGTCGATCATCGCCCGACAACGCTTGCTCACGCACGCTCGAGGGATTCACGATAGAGCGCGTCGACATGGACCTGGGCACCGTCGATCACCGGAAAGCCGCAATCGTAGCCGTCGAAGGCCAGGAAGAGATCCGTGCCCCCTAACACCACGGCCTCGGCCCCCTGACGCTGGCACAACTCCCGACCGACGGAAAAGAACAGGGCGCGCTGCTGCGCGGTCGCCCGACCGGCAACGGCCAGCGCCACATATTCACGATGCACGGCGGTGAAATCATCACCCTGGGGGACGACGACGTCCACGGCGGAGATACCGCCATAGACGCGGGTATTCATGACGGTGCCGGTACCCAGGAGGCCGACGCGGGTCAGTCGCCGCCGACGCAACTCGGCTGCCAACTCGGGGATGACATTCACGATCGGCAGCGGGCAGACCTTCAGGAGTTCATCGATGCAAAAATGCCCGCCGATGGACGTGACCGCCACGGCCTCCGCGCCCGCCGCCTGGAGACGCCGCGCTAACTGGAGAAATATGTGCGCCTGTTTTTCGGGTGCGCCCTCGGTCATGTGCTGCATCAGATCGCGCAGTTCGGCGTGCGCGATCGTGAGTTCCAGCCTTTGTCCCGTGGCCGCGTGGGCGCGCGTGAGCTGGCGGTAATAGAACGCGGTCGCTGCGGGTCCGATACCGCCGATCAGGCCGAGGTGCATTGTCTTGCTCCTTCGTGGTGCGCGGCCCGTGCGGTAGCAGGATAGTGAATAACCGCCGCCCTGACGTCCAGGTGACGTTTCGTGCCGACACCCGTCACTGCGTGATACGCCTCAGGCGCGGACGTCGTCCACGTAGACGTTGATCGCCCCCACCGTCATCCCGACCATCTGCTCCAGCGCCTCGCCGACCTCCTGCTGCACGCGGTGGCCGAGTTCGAGGATGTTGGCGTCGGCGCGGGCGATGATGGCGATCTCCGCGCTGACCGTGTCGTCGGCGACGTGCAGATGCACGCCGCTCGGCGGGCCATGCTCGCCGAGCGCCCGCCCGCGCAGCCGATCGAAGCGGGGATGGCGCGAGCACATCGCCGCCACCCCCGGCACCCGCAGCGTGGAGCGCTCCACGATCTGCGCCAGCACCGCCGGGGCGATCAGCACCCGCCCGAGCGGCGTCCCCGCCTCGATACCCGGCCCTTCGCCGCCGCTCATCATTCCCCAGCCTCCTGCGGGCGCATCCGTTCCAGATAGTGCGGGATGAAGTTCGTGCTCAACTCTCCCCGCCGGAAGAGCGGATCGCGCAGGAGGGCGAGGTGGAAGGGCACCGTCGTCTTGATCCCGGTGATGACGCACTCTTGCAGGGCGCGCTCGGCGCGGGCGATCGCCTCGTTCCGATCCTCGCCCCAGCAGATCAGCTTCGCCAGCAACGAGTCGTAGTATGGCGGGGCGACGTAGCCGGGGAAGAGGTGCGTGTCCAGTCGGATCCCCGGCCCGCCCGGCGCGAGGAAGGCGGAGATCGTCCCGGCGTTCGGCTCGAAGTTGCGGTTGGGGTCTTCCGCCGTGATCCGGCACTCGATCGCGTGGCCGCGCGTCTCGATGTGGCGCTGTTCGAGGGTCAGCGGCTCGCCGGCGGCGAGGCGCAGCTGCCACTTCACCAGATCGATCCCGGTCGTCATCTCGGTGATCGGGTGCTCGACCTGGATGCGCGTATTCATCTCCATGAAGTAGACGTGGCCGTCCTTGCCGAGCAGGAACTCGAAGGTGCCGACGCTGGCGTAGCCGATCGCCCTGGCCCCCTTGATCGCCGCGCGGAAGAGGCTTTGGCGCACGCTGTCGCGCAGGCCGGGGGCGGGGGCCTCCTCCAGCACTTTCTGGTGACGACGCTGCAACGAGCACTCGCGCTCGCCCACGGCCACCACATGCCCCTTGCCATCGGCGATGATCTGCACCTCGACGTGGCGCGGGTCTTCGAGATATTTTTCGACGTAGATGTCGCCGTTTCCGAACGCCGCCTCGGCCTCCGCCTGCGCGACCGGCAACGCCGTCAGCAGTTCGCGGTCGGAGCGGACGACGCGCATCCCGCGCCCGCCGCCGCCCGCCGCCGCCTTGAGGATGATCGGGTAGCCGATCTTGCGGGCGATCGCCTGCACGGCGCGCGCATTCGGCAGCGGCTCCTCGCTGCCGGGCAGCATCGGCAGCCCCGCCTCTTTCATCAGCTTGCGCGCCAGGGCCTTGTCGCCCATCTTCGCGATCGCCGCGCCGGGCGGGCCGATGAAAGTGAGACCCACCTGCGCGCAGACATCGGCCAGATAGGCGTTCTCGGAGAGGAACCCGTAACCGGGATGGATCGCATCCGCCCCGGTGATCCGCGCCGCGCTGATGATCGCCGGGATGTTGTTGTAGCTCCGGGCGCTCTGCGGCGGGCCGATACAGACCGCCTCCTCGGCCAGACGCACCGGCAGGGAATCGCGGTCGGCTTCGCTATAGGCGACCACCGCCGGGATCTTCAGATCGCGGCAGGCGCGCAGGATTCGTAACGCGATCTCGCCCCGATTGGCGATCAGCACTTTTTTCAGCATCGACCCACCTTGATGAGTGACGAATGACGAATAGTAACGGGTAGGCAAGTAGAGAAGTACGCAGGAGCAGGGAGGACGTAACACCCCGGCGCCCCTTACATCGCCATGCCGCCGTCCACGCTGAGCACCTGCCCGGTGATGTAGCGCGCGGCGGGGGAGGCCAGGAAGGCGACCGCTTCCGCGATGTCCTCGGCCTCGCCGAAGCGCCCCAGCGGGATCGCCTTCAGCGCGCCCTCCGCCAGCTCTGCCCCGAGTCCGGCGGTCATGTCGGTATTGATGAAGCCGGGCGCGACGGCGTTGACGGTGATGCCGCGCGAGGCGACCTCCTTGGCGAGGCTCTTGGTCAGACCGATCAGCCCCGCCTTGGCGGCGGCGTAGTTCGCCTGCCCGGCGTTGCCGACGATCCCCACCACGGAGCTGATCGAGATGATCCGTCCGCTCGCGCGCGCCTTCAACAAGGGGCGCAGGGCCGCCTTGGCGCAGAGGAACGCCCCTTTCAGATTGGTGGAGAGGACGGCATCCCAGTCCTCCTCGCTCATCCGCAGGGTGAGATTATCGCGCGTGATCCCGGCGTTATTGACGAGGATGTCGAGCCGACCGAGCCCCGCGACGGTATCCGCGACCAGCTTCGTGGCCCCCGCACTGGTCGCGACATCCCCGCCGAGCGCGAGCGCCCGCCCGCCCGCCGCCTCGATTTGGGCGACGATCGCCGCCGCCGCCTCGGCATTGCCGCGATAGTTGACGGCCACCGCGATGCCGTCCTGCGCCAGGCGCAGCGCGATCGCGCGCCCGATACCACGGCTCCCGCCGGTAACCAGGGCGACCCGCCCCGTTGCCCCGCTCATCGCCCCCTCCGCGTGCCCCACCACCGCTCTCCAACAGGCGATCTTCCCGCGATCACCGAGCCCTCGGCAGGCGGCCCCGTCTCGATCACCGATCCTTAGACAGGCGGCCCCGCCTCGATCACCGATCCTTAGACAGGCGGCATGGTAGCACAAATCGGCGGGCGCGCGTTCCGATGTGTTACCATGCCGCCGTAGAACAAAGGTACGGTTTTCGCGTCTGGGTCACAGCGGGCGGAGGCGGCGCACACTGCGCGACCCCGCGATCGATCAGGACGCCAGCAAGGAGAGGGTCTCGCTGTGACCGGTAACTCCCACATCACCATCGGCGTGATGACCTATGCCGCGCTCTGGGCGCTGCCGCTCGGGCCGGTGCGCCTTCCAGGGTCATACGCCGTCTCGCTCATACCGGGAGAAACTCCTATCGGGCCGGTATCTGCGTCGATCGGCCCCGTCGGGGTGCCATTGCTCGCCGACGTACACTCATTGCCGATCCTGCTGCTCGCGCTCGTCCTCGTCGGCTTCGGCGCGCTCCTCCCCGATGTCGATCACCCGGAGGGCAAGCTGGTCAACGCGAAGTTCTTCGGCATCGAGTTCTTTCGGCTCTTCCCCTGGCTGCTCAAGGTGATCAGGGGGCTGTACAAGGCGCTCACCATCCCGGTGTCGTTCTTCTTCCGGCTTTTCGGCGTGCGTCTGCGCGGGCACGGCTTCCGCGCGAACTTCGGCCATCGCGGGATCACCCATTCGCTGCTGGCGCTCGGGCTGGTCGTCGCGCTCGGCGAAGTGCCGGTTTTCCCCTGGCACTGGCTCCACCTCGGCCTCCTGATCGGTTGGGGCTATGCCTCGCACCTCCTGGCCGACGCGCTGACGAAGCAGGGGGTGCCGCTCCTCTGGCCGCTCGACCGCCGCTTCGGCTTCCCGCCCTTCCGTCTGCTCCGCCTCACCACCGGCACCTTCACCGAGTATGCGCTCGTCGCCGTGCTGACGGTCCTCTGCCTGATCAATATCGCCAGGGCGTTCCCGTAGTCCGGGCCTGAACGCGGTCGCGAGGACTGGCGCGATACTGTGACGGAGTGGTGCGCGGCCCGTGCGGCGCACTACAATCGTCGCGGGCATCGGTCAGAGCGACGGAGCGAGCGTGAGCGACGAGGCGGCCACAGAGGCACTGCACATCCGCATCGGTGGGCGGCATTTCGCCTTCACCGCCCGCAATCCCCTCAAAGTGCTCTTCGGTGACGCGCTGGAACTCCTCGGTCGCCTCCCGCTGATCACCTTCCACAGCCGCTACATCGCGCCGCGCAGCCTGCATCTCGAAACGGTGCGCGTGGGCCTGCCGACTGTCACATCCGATCTCGCCGGATTGCGCGTCGGCTTCATCACCGATATCCATCACGAGCCAGGCCGTCCGATCGCCCTGCTCGAGCGGGCGGTGCGCCTCCTCCGCGAAGAATCGCCCGACCTGATCCTGCTCGGCGGAGATTATGTCAATAGCACGGCGCGCGATTTCGAGCGCCCGCTCGCGATCCTGGCGAAGCTGCGCGCGCCGCTCGGCGTCTACGGCGTCCTCGGCAACCACGATTACTGGGCGGGCGGCGACTATCTGGCCGCGCGCCTCGCCAGCATCGGCGTGACGATGCTCCGCAACGAGGCACGCCGCCTGCACGCGCCCGGTGGCGCACCCTTCTGGCTCGTCGGGGTCGATTCGGCCGTGCGGCGACACGACGATCTGGAGGGCGCGGTCGCCCCGATCCCCGCCGACGAGTTCCGCCTGCTGCTGGCGCACGAGCCGGATGTCGCGGACATGGTGACGCGGCGCAGCCTGCGCGTGGACCTGCAACTCTCCGGGCACAGTCACGGCGGGCAGGTCGTGTTGCCGCGGATCGGCGCGCCGATGCTGCCCCGCCTGGGGCGGCGCTACATCCGGGGGCTCTACAC
>JAABUK010012414.1_pt1 | contig 10853 bp, 16 predicted proteins | sample 5559141 | NCBI WGS metagenome assembly JAABUK01 (sample SAMN10711869, study PRJNA513367) | rock metagenome | isolation source: Antarctica rocks | place: Antarctica: Victoria Land, Pudding Butte nord | collected 2016-01-03
GGCCGCCATCAACCGCTTCCTCGCCGAAACCAACGATGATCCCAGGCCTTTCACATGGACCGCCGATCCAGCCCAAATCACCGCCGCCGTCAGGCGAGGGCACCAAGCGTTAGAGTCGATCCACTAGAAGAGGAAACCGGATTCCGTCCGCAGGGTCAATGCAACGCGCCTACAGCTTGCAAACTCATCGCTGTGTCGATGATTGTTTCTTCTACGGGTCGGAGTGACCAGCCCAGTTCCTTCTCGGCCTTCGCGCTTGAGGGCCGCCGAACCTTGCCGAGTTCGAACAATTGTCCGCGGACCTCGCTATCGAAAAGGCCTACGAGCCGCACCAGCCAGTCGGGCAGTTTGCCGGTCGGGACTTTGTTGGCCATTGAGCCCAGATGATCCTTTAGAATGGCAGCGATTTCGCTCATGGAGATGAATGGCCCTGAGCCGATATAGCGCTGACCGGCGGCTTGAGGCGCCGTCATCGCACGCACCTCCAGATCGGCAAGGTCGCGCACATCGACCACCGCGTAGCCGAAACGTGGCAGCCCTGGAAACTGACCGCTTAACAGCCCAGCCACGATTTGAACCGAAGCGCTGGTGTCCTTGTCCAACACGGGCCCCAAGACAAGGCCAGGGTTGATGGCGACCCATTCCAGCGGTCGTGTGAGCTTCGGCAGTTCGGCCCAGGCAGCCCGCTCGGCGATGGTCTTGCTGCGCGTATAGGGCACGTTGTCCTTGTGATCGGGGTCGGTCCAATCGGCCTCGGTGAACAGGTGCAAGTTCGGATCATCGCGGCCGTAGAGTATGGCGGCCGAGGAGGAGGTCTGAACGACACGCTCCACCAAGGCGCGCGAAGCCGCCCGCATCACGTTCAGCGTACCGTCACGCGCAGGCACGATCAGCTCGTTCGGATGCTTCGGCAAGGTGGACGGGATCGGGGACGCCACGTGCAGGACGTAGCGTACGCCTTCCATCGCGGCGGCCCAGCTCTCCGCATCCGTCAGTTCAGCCTCGACGAACGACAAGGCGTCGCCCGGATCGACGCCCCGTCGCGCCTTGGTCAGCCACTGACGAACCTCGCCGGCTCTTCGGAGCGATCGCAGGCTGCCTCGAACATCATATCCGCCGTCCAACAGCCGCAGGATGCAGTGACCGGCGACGTAGCCGGAGGCGCCGGTCACCAGAACCAAATCTGAACCCATGACGATGACCTCCGCAAGCCTGCCGTTTGGATCGGCGCTCAGGCAGCGTATAACGCTGTTATAGGCACGTCTATAGCGGTGTTATACGATTGGACTCAGCGGATGGGCGTTGGCGATGCACCGAAGACTCGAGAGGTTCTCTTGAGCGCAGCGGAGTCCTTGCTGGAGCGGCAGGGTCCGGCCGGGGTGACGACCCGCGCCGTATGTGCAGCGGCGAAGGTGAGGGCGCCCACGCTCTACCACTACTTCGGAGATAAGAACGGGCTCCTGGATGCGTTGGTGGCGGAGGGGATCTCGGCCTTCCTTGAGCGAAAGAAAGCCAGCCCGGAGACGCGCGACGCGCGCGCCGATCTCGTGTCGGGCTGGGAAGCTTACATCGCATTCGCTCTGGAGCGGCCGCAACTGTTCCGCCTCATCACTCAGCGCGTCGGGGACAATCCGCAGATCCTGGATGCGGCGATGGCGACGACAACGGCGCGCCTGGCTCGTTTGGCGAGTGAGGACCGGCTCGTCACCGATGTCGCGTTTGCTTGCCGGTGCCTGCTGGCGCTGTCGACCGGCGTAACAGCGCTATGGGCGCAGGGAGCCTCGAAGGTGGAGGTGGAGACGGTGGGTCGACTCTTGCTGGACGCAACCCTAGACGCGCTCATCCGCAAACCTCGGCTCACGTCGTGATCGAGCGCGTGGACGGGCGCTCGCACCATGTGCGGTTCGGTAGCCTCGAAGCGAAGGGTGACGCTGCCTTCGGCACCATCGTGGAGGCACGGGCGTTCACCGGCGACGATGGGCAACGGCGATTGTGAGCTTGTCGGTGCGATCGGACCTGCCATCCATGAGCGGCTGACGTCCGCCGGAGCGCTTGGGCGACGACATCATGACGAGCAGTCGCCAGCTCCCGGCGGTAAGCGTGGACGTCAATCTTTGCTGGAGGAAACAGGTGCTGAACCGATTGTCTTTCACCCCCAGCTTGCACGCATACCGTCAACTGAAGGGGGACATGACATTCTGCAGTTGGCGGGCAGGGTGGCGCTCCCTGCTCCTGCGGGCCTTCGACGATCCACCCGAGGTAGAGGAGTTGGTCACAGCACCGGTCGAGGATTACCTTGTGGTACTGGTCACCGACGGCTCGACCAATATCGAGAGCTTCGCGGGTGGTCGATGGCACGGAGCGGCCTACCGACCCGGCTCGATCGGCATGACCGCACCCGGCGAGAGCGCCCGCCTGCGCTGGCGGGGGTTGGAGCGCCATGCGACGCTCCAACTTCACCTGCCAGCCGGAATTCTGCGCTCCGTTTCCGACGAGCTGAACCAGGACTACTCCCGCCGATTGCCGAGTGCGCTTTCGCGATCCGCCATCCCGCCGTCGCGGTGTTCACCCTCGGCGACTACATCGACGCCGGAATCATGTCCGGTCCCCAGGCGGAGACGCTCCGCGCCACCGTCCGGGCCCGCAAGAACGTACTGGTCGCGGGCGGCAGGTCCACGGGCAAGACCACGCTGGTCAACGCGCTGCTGGTCGAGGTCGTCGCCACCGGCGACCGCGTGGTGCTGATCGAGGATACGCGCGAGCTCCAGTGCGCCGCGCCCAACCTGGTCGCGCTGCGCACGAAGGACGGCGCGGCCTCGCTGACCGACCTCGTGCGCTCGGCGCTCCGCCTGCGGCCCGACCGCATCCCGATCGGTGAGGTGCGAGGAGGCGAGGCGCTCGACCTGATCAAGGCCTGGGGCACCGGCCACCCCGGCGGCGTTGGGACGCTGCACGCCGGCTCGGCGATGGGCGGGCTCCGCCGTCTCGAGCAGCTCGTGCAGGAAGCGGTGGTCACCGTCCCGCGCGCGCTCATCGCCGAGACCATCGACGTCATCGCCGTCCTGACCGGCCGCGGCTCCGCCGGCCGGCTCTCCGAGAACTCGCCCTCGTCCAGGGCCTCGGCCCCGACGGCGATTACCGCCTCACCCAACCCCTGCTGTTCGAACCGGGAGACCTCGCATGACCCGTTCCATCCGTCGCCGCCTCGGCGCGGGCTTCGCCCTCGCGACTACAGCGCTCCTGACCGCGCCCGCCTACGCGGCCGGCTCCTACATGCCGTGGGAACACCCCTGCAGCAGATCCTGGACTCGATCCAGGGACCGGTCGCCAAGATCCTGTCGGTCATCGTCATCGTGGTGACCGGCTGACGCTCGCGTTCGGCGACACTTCGAGCGGCTTCCGTAGGCTGATCCAGATCGTCTTTGGACTGTCGATCGCGTTTGCCGCCAGCTCCTTCTTCCTGTCGTTCTTCTCCTTCTCGGGCGGGGCGCTGGTCTGATGACCGAGGCCCCCAAGACTCCGGCGAGCCCGTGCTCGGCTTCTACGCGCCGGTGCGGCGCAGCCTGACCGAGCCGATCCTCATGGCGGGCGCGCCGCGCACTGTCGCCATCATCAACGGCACGCTAGCGGCGGCGATCGGGCTCGGCCTGCGCCTATGGATCGTAGGCATCGTGATCTGGGCGATCGGCCACATGGCCGCTGTCTGGGCGGCGCGCCGCGACCCGGCCTTTGTCGACGTGGTATGCCGCCACCTCCGCTACCCCGCCCATCTCGGTTGCTGAGGGTGCGATGCTGAACCTCGCCGAGTATCGCAAGAAGCCTCAAGGCCTTGCCGACTCCTGCCCTGGGCCGCGCTGGTCGCGCCGGGCGTCGTGGCCAACAAGGACGGCAGCTTCCAACGTACTGCTCGCTTTCGCGGGCCGGACCTCGACAGCGCCACCGCCGCCGAGCTTGTCTCGACCACCTCGCGCCTGAACGGAGCGCTGGGTCGGCTGGGGTCGGGCTGGGCCATCTTCGTCGAGGCGCAACGCATTCCGGCCAACCGCATCCGCGTTCGCGCTTCCCGGATCCCGCCTCGGCGCTGGTCGAGATGGAGCGGCGCGCGCAGTTCGAGGAGGAGGGCGCGCATTTCGAGTCCGCCTACTTGCTGACCTTCTGCTGGCTGCCGCCTGTCGATGCCGCCGACCGCGCCGAGGGCTGGCTGTACGAAGGCCGCGAGGATCGCGCCGGCGCCGACGGCCGCGCGGCGCTGTCGAGCTTCATCGATCGCACCGACCGCGTGCTGGCGCTGGTCGAGGGGTTCATGCCTGAGACTGAGTGGCTCAGCGACGAGGAGACGCTCACTTATCTCCACTCGACCGTCTCGACCGCCACAGCGTGCGCGTGCCCGAGACGCCGATCCACCTCGACGCCATCCTGGTCGACGAGCCGCTATCCGGCGGGCTGGAGCCGCGGCTCGGGTCCGCGCACCTGCGACTGCTGACGGTGCTGGGCTTCCCGTCGCGGACCTGGCCGGGATTGCTCGACGACCTGAACCGCCTCGCCTTTCCGTATCGCTGGTGCGTGCGCGCCGTCTCCCTCGACAAGACCGACGCTACTAAGATGCTGACGCGAATCCGTCGCCAGTGGTTCGCCAAGCGCAAGTCAATCGCCGCCATCGTCAAGGAGGTGATGACCAACGAGTCATCGGTGCTGATGGACTCCGACGCCTCCAACAAGGCGGCGGACGCCGACCTCGCCTTGCAGGAGCTCGGCTCGGACCTGATCGGTCAGGTCTATGTCACCGCGACCGTGACCGTCTGGGACGAGGATGCGCGCATTGCCGACGAGCGGCTGCGGCTCGTCGAGAAGACCATCCAGGGCCGCGACTTCACTGCCATCCGCGAGAGCGTCAACGCGGTGGAAGCCTGGCTCGGCTCGCTTTCCGGCCAGCTCTACGCCAACGTCCGCCAGCCGCCGATCTCGACGCTCAACCTGGCGCACATGATGCCGTTCTCGGCGGTGTGGGCTGGGCCTCAACGCGACGAGCACTTCGACGCGCCGCCGTTGTTCGTCGCCAAGACCGAGGGTTCGACCCCGTTCCGGTTCTCGCTCCACGTTGGCGACGTCGGCCACACCCTCGTAGTAGGCCCGACCGGCGCGGGGAAGAGCGTGCTGCTCGCCGTCATGGCGATGCAGTTTCGCCGGTACGAGCGCTCCGAGGAGCTCGGTTGACGCGCTGTCCGATCCTCATCTCGCTGCTGCTCGGATCGGCGTCGCTGGCCGGCTGCGCCCACCACACCCCGCCCGAGATCGCCTACGACGACACGCCGCGGTCGGCTGTGCTCGCGGCCGATCCGCCCAAGCCCGTCCCGATCGTGCAGGTACCCCAGCCGCTGCCCCTGCCGGGCCAGCTGAAGCCGCTGCCGGGCGGGCGCCACCGCGCCGCCTGAACCGGCCGATCCGCGCACCCGCGTCGAGCTCGCCAACCGCGCCGCCCGGATGCAGCCGACCCGCGCCGGCTACCTCAATGCCGTCCAGGTCTACCCCTTCTCGGACGGCGCGCTCTACCAGCTCTATGCCGCCCTGGGACAGGTCACCGACATCTCGCTCGAGCCCGGCGAGCAGCTCGTGGGGTCGGGCCCCGTCGCGGCCGGCGACACCGTGCGTTGGATCATCGGCGACACCGGAAGCGGGTCGGGTCCGACCAAGCGCGTCCACATCCTGGTCAAGCCGTCGCGCGCGGATCTACTGACCAACCTGGTCATCAACACCGACCGGCGCGCGCGCTCCCGGTCTGCCAGGGCTGCACTACGCTAACGGCCGACCAGGTGTTCCTCATGAATCCGCAGCGGCCGGACTCGCTTGACTGTCGTTATTGCGGGCCGGTCCCGCGCGAGAAGCATCGTCGGCCATGCGTGACACGCCGATCGGTCATCGCCCGCTGTCGCGCGACCGGAGCAGGTCTCCCATCCCGCCGCCTTGTAAAAAGGCCGCGCGGACGCGATCGCCGGGCTTGTTGAGCTCCTCGGCACCGCCGTTGGCGGGGTCGATCGTGATGCGCAGCGGGCGTGTGCCGAACGGCATCTCGACCACACGCACGATGATGGCCATGCCCTCACCCCGCTTTGGAGGCGGTCGCGACCTCTGTCGTAAAGTCGCGGTAAGACCGCAGCGGACGGCCGAGCATCGCGACGAGCCGATCGGCGTCACCCGGTTTTGGCAACATGCCGTCGCTCTGGAAGCGATCGGCCATCGTACGCATGTCGTATGCCATCCAGGCGGGCGCATATTGCCGCGTTGCTATCTCGAACGCGGCGGTATCGTCCCCGTCATAGGCGATCGTACGGACCAAGCACATCACTCCAAATGGCGGCGATGTCGGTGCCGGTCAGCGTGTCGGGTCCGACCACGTCGATAGTCGTAAGCGGCAGGGGGGTCGGGGAGTTTTCGCGACGCAGCAGCTCGAGCGCGGCGATCTCGCCGATATCGCGCGTATCGACCATCGCCAGGCCCTTGCCGCCGACCGGCATCGGGTAGATGCCGTGGTTGAGAACGACATCCTTCACGCTCAGGTACTTGGCGGCCGATCGTGCCAGTCGCACCGGTTACGAGAATGGTCATGCTAGGATCCTCCTCAATGATAAGAAGCCAAAGTAGTGGCCCCGTAGCTAAACAAAAGGCTTTGATTTCGCCTCAGTCTGTTCCATGATTGAGACGGTATGGACCTACTCGCACTCGCCGACTTCAATTTAGTCGCTAGTCATGGTGGCTTTGGTCGCGCCGCCCGTGCGGAGGGGCGGCCGAAGGCCACGCTGTCGCGGCGTGTCGCCGAGCTGGAGGCCAGCTTGGGCGTCAGGCTGTTCGAACGGGGCGCGCGCACTCCCAAGCTAACTGAGGAGGGGCGAGCGCTTCACGAGCGGACCGCGGCTTTGCTGGGCGAATTGAACGCGGTCGCCGAAGACATCGCGTCGGGTTCCGACCGTCCGCGGGGTATGTTGCGCATCAGCGCGCCCATGCTGTTCGCGCATTCAGCAATGGGCCGGATCGCGGCCGGCTTCTTTCTGTCTCATCCCGAGGTGCGGGTCGAGGTGACGGCGGAGGACAGGGCGGTCGACCTGATCGAGGAAGGCTACGATCTCGTCATCCGCGTCAACCCGCGCCCCGCTCAGGACCTGATCGGTCGATGCTTCCTGCGCGACCGGCAGATCGTCGTTGCAGCACCGACGCTCGACAGGCCCGGGTCGGACGCGGCGGTTCCGGCGATCCTGTTGGGTTCCGCCGACGTCGGCGCCCCCTGGCTCGTGACCGACAGCGAAGGCTTTCAACGACCGATTATGCCGGACCCCATGCTCCGGCTATCCTCGCTCATCATGGTCCGCGACGCGGTTCGCGCCGGTGCCGGTGCCGCGCTGCTGCCCTTGTCGCTGGTCGGCGGCGACTAGGAGAGCGGCAGGCTGGCGAGTTGGGGCGAGGTGGAAGGAAGGCCGGTCGAGATCTGGGCGCTGCATACCTCGCGCCGTCTGCTCGGTAGCCGCGTATCGGCTTTCCTCCAGTATCTAGCGGCAGCGTTCCCGAACGGGACGCCCGAGGAGCTCGCAGCGTTCATCGCGGGCTGAGGATCGCCCTTTCGGGAAAACCAGCATTGTAAGAATGAGAGGCTGGTGGTCGGATCGAAGCTTGGCTCGACCGCGTTGAAATGCATCCGCGGCACCTCGCGGGCGAACGCCAGGACTGTGGCGAGGCTGCATTGTTTCGACGTGGCGTAGGCGTCGGACCCCGCTTGAGTCGAGCCTCCCGGTTCCCATTCGCCGCGCGCCGGCTTGCGCTGAAAGGTAACGCCCGCCGCGAAACCCCGCCGCAACCGCCGGTTTGCGCTCGGAGTCTTCGACGCCAGAGCAGATGAAGACGACATTCGCGCCGTCGGGAAGATGCGGCACGAGCGCCTCGGTCAAGGCGAACGGGCCGAGGTCGTTGGTTGTGAACGTCATGTCCCAACCCAGCGCGTGCTTTGTGGAGCGCGTCGGCATGATCCCGGCGTTGTTGAGCAGGCCGGCGATCGGCAGATTAAGCGCAACGCTCTCCGCGGCCGCGCGCCGCACGCTCTCAAGATCTGACAGGTCGCTGCCACAATACTCTGACAGTGCCAACAAGGGCGTTAGTGCCCCACCAGCCCTCTTAGCGATAAGACGGCAAGCGCTGCCCCGGCAGGAGGTCGTAAGGCGACTGCCAGCCCGTAATTGTCGAAAGCCGCGTCAGCCATGCTTGGACGTTCGGGTGACTGGCTTGCAGGTCGAAGCCGGTTTCGTCTTCCGGGTACGACAAATAGGCACACATTGATATGTCCACGATCGTCGGACGATCGCCGACCATGAAGCTGCGGCTGGCAAGATGATCGTCGGCGATGCCGAGGAAGTCGAGTACACGGCCGCGAAGCCAGTCGAGTAGTGCGGGATTGGCCCCACGTGTAAAGGTGCGAAGGAAGCGATAGGTAGCAGTCAGTCCCGACAGTTTCTGATTGTCCCAGAACAGCCAGCGCAGAATTTCGAACCGCTCCGTCGGCGTGGTGCCACCAAAACGATCAAATCGCTCGGCGAGGTGGAGCAGGATCGGACCGGTTTGGGTGAGGGTGATGTCGGCTTCCTGCAACACCGGGATTTCACCCATGGGGTTGACCGCCGCGCGCCACTCCGGCGTCCATGTCACCCGCGCAGCGAAGTCGGTCCAGACGGCTTCGAACGGCTGGCCACAAAGAGTCAGCATCAATGCCAGCTTGTAGCTGTTCCCGGACTCTGGGAAATAGTGCAACCGATACTGTGCCAATGTTGTCCTCCTTGCGAGGCGAGATCAAGCAGCTTCGTGCGTCTCGCGGAGTTCGTAGTAGATCGGCTCAAACGAGGAAGCGATGGACGCGACCCAGGGTTGGTCGTTCGAAGCCCGAACGCGCTTTCGGAAAGCCGCCGTCTGTTCAGGTCTAACCACATGTCTACGTTGGCGAGCTGACAGCCATTCCCGTCTCGCAAACGTCCACAATTTGGAACGTAATGCATACCCCAGCTTCGCGACAGCGGGAAGGCGATAGGCTCTCGGGCCTGCTTTACGGAAGCGAGCCGCGCAGCCGGTACCTGTCGGGCCCTCGCACCCCAGCCGGAGGGGTGACGAGCCCCACGCGATTGCTACTCGATGACAACTTCCTCTTCGGCGACGATCCGCCCGTAGGAGGACAAATCCATGAAGTTAACGTGGTCGGGATCGACCTTGCTCAAGAAGTTCTCGGAGAAGTAGAGCGCGTTCATATCCTCCATGCTGTCGAACCACGCCTCGACTATCGAGTCATAGTCCGGACCGGAGTAGTCGGGCGCGGAGATCGGGTAGGAAACCACGAACCGCCGTATGTACCGATGAGCTTCGGGGATCGCCATGAGGAGCGGCCTGTGGATTTCGCGCTGATAGCGCACGAACTCGTCATGGGCCATGCCTTCGCGGCGCTTGATCGTGATGATCATCTTGATCATGAGTGTTGCCAACCTTTCCTCAACAGCGAGGTTGCCGCAGCCTGTCGCAGCGGTATCACTCGCGTTCCGTTGGAGATCGGGTAGACAATCGGCGTGGTACAATCTATGCTTCGGAGTGCCAGAAACATTCGCGATTGTCCCAGATGCAGGTAGACCCTCTTTCCGACGTGCTCTCGCTGCTGACGCCGCACACCTATGTAGCGGGCGGTTTCGACCTTCGCGGCCGTTGGTCGATCCAGTTCGAGCCTCATACCGGCATCAAGTGCTATGCGGTGTTAAACGGCGGCTGTTCGCTGGTCCTTGAAACTCCTCCACAGGTTGTGCGGCTGGAGGCGGGCGATTGCGTCCTCCTGCCCAACGGGAGGCGATTCTGCCTCACCAATGACCTCGCGCTTCAGCCCACTCCATTCGACAAACTGCAACCCGTCGAGTGGCGTGGCGGCATCGCGACACTGAACGGCGGGGGCGAAACGCTGATCCTGGGCGGTCACTTCGCCTTCGCGGGCGCGCACGCCGACATGCTGTTGGGGGCCATGCCGCCCGTTGCACATTTGCGTGAGGATAGCGACAAAATAGCCTTGCGCTGGGCATTGGAGCGGATGCGGTTGGAGCTGGTCGAAGCGCGGCCGGGCGGTGTGCTGGTGGCTCAGCACCTGGCTCACATGATGCTGGTGCAGGCTTTGCGGCTCTACCTGTCCGACCTGGCGGGACGGCACGTGGGCTGGCTCTTCGCACTGGCGGATCCGCAGCTCGCAGCAGCGATCGGTGCCATGCACGCGGAACCGGGAACCCGCTGGACCTTGCCCGCGCTAGCGAATAAGGCGGGCATGTCGCGATCGGGCTTCGCGCGAGCGTTTAAGACGACGGTCGGGACGTCACCCATCGAGTATTTGACCAAGTGGCGCATGCTGCTTGCCGGCACTCGCTTGGCTGACGGCAACCAGCCATTGTCGGCAATTGCCATATCGCTCGGCTATGATTCAGAGAGTGCGTTCAGCACGGCCTTCAAGCGCCTGATGGGATGCTCGCCGAGGAAGTATGCATGCTCCAGACCACCGGCAAGTTTGCGCCATCCATGGCCGACAACTGCAATCGCTCGCGCAGCTGGAATTGCATCCTGCGCATAATCGATGCTCGCCAGCCTATTATCCCATTCCCGGAAGTGTTGAGTTCGCACCATCTCCTTAGCAGCCAGAGCTTGAGGCGCAGCGGCAACGGGTCGTCGCTGGCGCCGAGCGCATAAGCGACGTCGCGCGCGAGATGCGCCAGGCAGGTCTGCTGCCGGTCGGCATGGTTCTGTTGCGCGCCGTAGCGGTCCGAGAGCCACACGGCCGGCCGGTGGCCGTCCATCGTGTCGCG
>JAABUK010012416.1_pt1 | contig 10852 bp, 15 predicted proteins | sample 5559141 | NCBI WGS metagenome assembly JAABUK01 (sample SAMN10711869, study PRJNA513367) | rock metagenome | isolation source: Antarctica rocks | place: Antarctica: Victoria Land, Pudding Butte nord | collected 2016-01-03
AGGGTGACCAAGACATCCATCATGCTGGGATGTGGAGAGCAGCCTCATGAAGTGTTGCATGCCTTCCGCACATTGCGTGAAAATGGTATGTCTGCTCTTGCATCAGCCGCTGTGAGTGTGCCTGCTGTATTCCAACTCTGAGTTATAATCCTCAGCATGTATTTTCATTTGGCACATCTGGCTCACCACTCCCATGTGTGCACAAGTGAGGCATCATGCACGTAGTTGGTGTCACAACAGCACCAAGTTTATTCAGGGTCAACTCAGAATCAAACTGCTTGTTTTGCAGGTGTGGATGTTGTAACTTTAGGCCAGTATATGAGACCAACCAAGAGGCACATGGCTGTGGAGGAGTATGTAACACCTGAGATGTTCAGCGCATACCAAGCAGAGGCTGAGAAGATGGGATTTTTGTACGTGGCTGCAGGTCCTATGGTTCGATCTTCATACAAGGCTGGGGAGTTTTTCTTGCAGAACATTCTGCGGGAAGGACAGGATTTCAGGGTTGCTGAAGCCAGGTAGTAGATGATAAATGAGTGGCTCTTGAGCTACCTGGCTGTTCAGTTGTGGGAAAGTGAGTGTGCTGCATAGGAGTTGCTTGTCAACAGTTACATTGCAACTGCCTGTGTTCTAATGCAAGACAGATCAGGTTTTTATTTGATGTCTGATGCCTACATGAAATAGTCAGAAACACATTTGAAAACAGTTTTTGGTGTAGCACAGTTGCCTATGCCCTATGCTATTGTATGTGAAAGTGATATTTGCCTTGTGCTCAGAACGAGTGTTCTCTGAAGCATGCAGTGGCAGGTGGTTTTGAATGAGTACGACGCCTTTGTGTGAAGGTGGGGGATGATTGTGTGCTCATGTACTCAACACAAATAAAAATGCCCTGCGGCTCCTCAGTGCAACAGCAAGGTGTTGCAGACAGCCCTGTCAAACGCAGGTCATGTCGTCGGCATGGCGCTGTTTGTACTGACCTTTGTACAGTCTGATATGCATTATACTGCTTTGTCCCTTGGTAAGCGCTGCAAAGCAAAAAGCATGCAATGTGCAGTCACAGTTCCGAGCTTTGTGGTGTCGGAGCGATTTCCCAACTGCAAATGCGCGCGATCAGAGCGTCTCGGTTGCTGTTCCGCATGCTGCCAATGCCTTCACACTGATTAGTGTTCATAAGAGAGCTTTTGAGCGGCTCGATCAGTTGAAAGTCGTGCGGGAGTATGGCCATCACGGCCCAGATCACGGCCTGTTGAGCTAAGATTGTCAACGCGACCACTTGTTAGCTGTCCAACCTTTCTTGCGGTGTACCATCTACTGACTTGGTGCATAATGACCACAACCGTGTCGATAAAGTGGAGTGGCAACAGCTACGAGATCGAGACTGCTCGACTCGAGACAGTGGGCTCCCTGAAGCGTGCAATCGAAGGTCAAACAGCTGTCCAGCCAAAGCGACAAAAGGTTCTTAGCCTCAAAGTGAAGGGTGGCAAAGCAGTGACAGATGACACCGCGTTTGCCGATCTCTTGTTGAAGCCTGGCCAAAAGCTGACAGTGATGGGGTAAGCTTCTGAGGCCACTTGGTGGACCCTGCAGATGGCTCAGTGCTCCAGGCAGCAGCCTCTGTGTGCTCTAGTGCTCCTATCTATATTTGGTGCTTTTGCTGCGTGTGCAGAAGGGCCTGATGTGCTGCCTGTGCAGAAGTATCTCACATGATCAGGGCCCAAAGCTTCAGCTGTCATCTTTTGACTGATGCCGATGCAGGCAGCCTGAAGCTCATGTTGAAGCACTGGACAAGCAGTCTGAGGTGGCACCCCACATTCAGGATGACTTTGACATTCCTGAAGAGGACATGAAGTCTCTAGATCCCAGAGATCAAGAGGAAAATCAGGTACGCACAAATGATGGGATGCTGAACATGCTGTCTGTGGGTCTCAGGTGGTATCAAATACGGTGTAGTAGAAGGCAGGCCAAGCATTGACCTAGCCTGCCATGGACCTATGCCTCAACAAGCTTTGCTTTGCAGAAGACTTGTACACAGTGCTTTCCCCAGGGCTGTGCCCTGCTGCTGTTGAAAGCTCATGCAGAATCAATGTGCAAGTTGCATGTGTTGCAGGAAAAGCTCAGAAGGCGCGTGTCAAGTGTTGAAGTCAAGATCCTCAATCCACCCCGTGATGGCAAAAAGTGCTTGGTGTTGGACATTGACTACACCCTGTTTGACCTGGGGTCATCTGCTGAAAGGCCTGAGGAGCTTGGACGTCCTTATCTACATCACTTTCTGACATCAGCATATGAGCATTATGACTTGGTGATCTGGAGTGCAACGAACATGAAATGGGTAGATGTCAAGATGCAGCAGCTGGGCGTCACCAACAACCCCAACTTCAAGATCACTTTCATGCTGGATCATAAAGCTATGATGACAGTTCGTACTGAGAAATATGGTAAGTGTGCAGGAAGGCAGTCTCTGCTGATGCTGCCTGAATTGCAGGTGGTGCCAAACTAGCACCCCTTATGTGTCTTGAGTGTTTAAGCTGACCAAGCAAACCCAATGTGGTGCAGGTGTGTTTGACTGCAAGCCATTGGGCTTCATCTGGGCCAAGTTTCCAAACAACTACACTGAAGCCAACACCATCATGTTTGATGACTTGAGGCGAAACTATGTCATGAATCCCCAGAATGGCCTGGTCATCCTTCCCTACAAGCATGCCCACAGAAACAGAGACACTGATAAGGAACTTTTGTACCTTGCTGAGTATCTGCAGAGCATAGCATCGCTGCCAAGCATGGCAGACCTGAATCATCGCAGGTGGCAGCGGTTCCTAGAGAAACAAGGGATAGGGCAGCTATAGCTTAAGACAAGTTTGTTTGCTTAATGCATGCCTCATATGAGCACAAGCAAACCTATATCTTGCTTGCTGTGCTGTCTCTGCTGCCAAGAGTTTGTGCATCCATGGATAGTGGGCTTACATCCCGTATTCTCTGTGGATGCACTGTGCCTGAGTTACATTTTCTTGGTAGATTGGATCTCAGGTACACGTTCCCAAGGACTGAGTTACATTTGGTATTGATATCTGGCCTTAGATCTGGCTCTAGTATGAGTATTTGGCATATGGTGCAGGATCACTTTGAGTACTCACGCAAGCGCCACAGTGCAGTCACTGTATATGTACTGCTGCAATGCTCTGGCGTCACTGCTTGCGAGACTCGAATTTGGGCTACCCCTAGCCTTGCAGCCAGTGTTTTTAACGGTGCAACATGTCTGTTGTATCAATCCAAGCTACTTGTCCACAACCTTTTGCATAGGTTCTGTGGGTCAAAAAGTAAGATGCTGAAAGTTGTGTTTCCGTTGCAATTGTCATCCAAAATCAACTGCGAATGTCTAGCAGAGACCCAAGGATAGTCAAGCAGCTCACGCTCATGCAGTAGAGCAGCAGCTGGCACAAACATTCAGGAGAAAGGGCGGGCTTTCATGAAGCGGCTGAGCACGCCTGATTGGACTTGCTGCTGTGCGGGTTGCTTGCCTGCTTTGCTACATATAGTGCTCAGCTCAGTCACTAGATGATTGAAGGACGGTCTTGACAGTGGATCCGCCTCAAAGCAAGCGTGTGCTAAACTGACCAAAGTTTGGTGTGTGGTGCTGGGTAATGCTGGACGCAACTGGTCATCCCCAACTGCCAAAGCAACCTGCGGCAATACCTCCAATGAAAAGCTGGTTCAAGTCCCACTGTACAGCACACCAATCTAGAATTGCATTGCAGTGGGCATTCACAACCATGTGGACTCCAAGCAACCTGAATGTGCAAAGCAAATGGATGCCCGATGCATACTCCCATGCACTGTTACTCTTGCAAGCGCTATGACACTGCAAGGCTGCATGACGATGCTTTGGTGTTCAGTGATGAGGAAGGTTGTGACATATGGTCATCTGCATTACAGCTGCTTTGGCTGAACTGGTCCTGACCACAACCTGCAAAGGAGTCAGGTGCTGATCCTCGTAGGGAATCTTCTGAGTGATGAGCTCCACTAGCAACACTCCCCAGCTGTACACATCAGTCCTGCTGTTGTATAGCTCGTGGCGGATCATCTCTGGAGACATGTACAGGTAGGTGCCCGTCTCTCCCGTCAGGACCCCCATGCTTTCTGGGGTCAGCCACCGGGCTAGCCCCATATCTGCCACCCTGGCATGCCCACCTGTCCAGCAATTGTGCTGTCAGTACGCAACGACTTTGTAAGACTTGCGTCGACACATGCGTCTTTTTGCACCCTGCTATTGCACCCTGCTATTGCACCCTGCTATGGACCCTATGGACCTCCTGTACTTAGCAAGCTGCTTCAAAATCACAAACATCCCGTGTTTACTTGAGCAGCAGCAATCATCTCAGCGTATCTCCTTGCATCCTGCACTGTGGCGGCTTCTCAGCTACAGCTACTCTCTTCACACCTGTGTAGTGCTCTCAAGTGACATGAGTGCGACCTGCCATCACTTTTACCAGATTGGACTTTGATGATGACAACCCCAGAGCAATGTTGTTTTTTGACATTCAATGTTGAGCTGACAACACTTGCCCAGGTATGAGTTAGTTGCAGAGTTGCAGACTGAGTCAAATATAGCTCAGTTGCTCACCAGCGTCAATAAAGACATTTGTCGGCTTCAGGTCTCTGTGCACAATGGGGGGTTCATTCTCTTCTAAGGCAGCCATGCCACGTGCAACGCCCAGGGCCATCTGCAAGCGCTCCGCCAAAGGCCGCTTGGGTGGTAACCTGCAGCAAGCAAGCCATGTCAACAGTGGTGCCGGTTGCAGCAAGAAGGCCTTACTCACAGGACCCGTGCCCTTTGGATTCAGGAAAGATACCATTTACTACAGTCAGTGACTACAGATATGTTCTGGGCTATATCTGTTCCAGCATAAACAGAGCACCAGGTGTGTTAAAGCATAGCCAATATGGATGCTCTGCATTTGAGACTCTATGCTCACAGCGTTGTTGCCTTTAAATTTGCCTAGTCTTGCCAACTCCTTCTGTTTTGCAGGCAGTTCTGCACTTCAGCCTAAACAGTGTGACCAGTGTTACCTGCCTTGGCCGTACAGCCAGTCTCTGAGGTTGCCGCCTGGCAGGTACTCACACAGCAGCATGCAGTGCTTGGGCGGCTGCAGGCATGCCCCTGCATGCCAAACCTCAAACTGGCACCTTGATACAAAGCTAACAATGCTGTTGTATATTGGCAGACAACAAATGTGTTGTTGTTGATCACGTCGCTGATGGTTGATAGAAACCAGGACAAGCTGTTGTTGCATAATGTGCAAGAGCAGTGTTGAAAAAGATGGTGCATGCTTTTTACCACAACTGTCAGCTTGCTAGTCACTGGCTAAGAAGTTGCTGCACAGCTTTTACATGTAATCTGTACTTGCAATACCAAAGCTGCATGCTCTGCAAGCACAGATGGAAGAATGATGATAAGTGTATGCCTACCATAGAAAGGCATGACGTTTGGGTGACGAACACAGGCTAGCACATGCACCTCCCGCAGAAAGCTCTCTGCCTCATCACGCTGCTGGATTTGCACACATTTGACAGCCACATCACCTCCGCGCCATCTGCCCATGTAGGTTGTGCCAAAGGTGCCTTCTCCTAACACCTTGCCCAATTTCACCTGCACCATAACACTGGCATGCCGATCAAAATGACAAAATCTATATCGAAATGATGATGTGGGCAGCAGTGATCTTGCTATGGGGTCTACATGCTATTTGGGGCATGCCTCATGCTACCTTGCTGACACACATTTACACCACATCTGTCTCAAAATGCGCATTGTATGCTTTTGCAAAAGCATATAATGCTAGCTTTGACAATTGCCAAGTTTCTCACAGCATGTCTGAGCACTTGATATGGTGAAATCATGGCTGACACATGCAAGCTGGACCAGGAAATGCTGCTGAGCAGGCAACTTGCCATGGGATCATCAGAGCTGCAAGCGGCAGCAGGACATACATACCTGCTGATGATCCACAAGCCATCCTCCTGCTTCACCCAATTTGCGCAACTCTTCCCAGCGCTCTTCACATACCCAACTGGCCTCATCACGTTCTGCAGTGAAACAAAGTCTCCTGTGCTGTTATGTACAGATAGGACCTGATGCAAGCAGAATATGCAGAGTGCTGACCTGCTGTGGCAACATCCAGCTCATCAGGGCTTGCAACTTGAGGGTCTGTCACATGCTCTCCATTCTGCTGCTCCTGTAGTACCATTCTGCTAAGCAGGCTCATCAAAACATGCAGAGATTTTCACCATTCCATATTGTTATGCTGGTCCTTGTACACAGTGACAGCAGCACACCTCTTTTGTGTCAGCTGCTTTCTGTCTGCGCTCCTTCGCTAAGAGTGCGGAGAGGTCTTTAAAGTGCTTCTCGTAAGCCGCCTTTCCTGCTTGCAACTCCTTGAGCTGCTTTGTCAGCAAGTCTACCTGGCTGTTGAGGAGCGCATTTGCTTCTTGCTTTGCAACTAGGTTTGTTTCTGCCTCTTCAAGCCTGTGATCACAGCAGGTGTGCTGACTAGAATTGTTGTCAGACACTCGTGCATCTGCTATCTTGTAGTTCGACGGACAGCTTTGTTCCTGCCGAGTCAACGTGGTTGTCAATACCGTGTCGCGAGAGGTCGGGCAGCTTGAGATGCTGTTCTGCCTGACAAACTGCCAGGTCTAGACCCGGCTCTGGACTCATGCGTCTGACTATTGCTTCGAGACATGTCACTACTACTGAGTGATGTTGAGCCTCATATAGCAACACCCACCCCCCGCCAAAGTGCAACGCGTTCGATTCGTGCGCTCAAGACCTATCGTCGAAGTTGCAAACCATAAACGCCGATACGTATCCCGTTGATAGTGAGCAACAGCGTATGTTCACAACACAATCAGAGCTCGACGGAACGCATTTTTGTTGACATAGCAGCTTCTGTTGTTGACTGAAGTTTGTAGGGCTACCACGTTCAAAGTTGCTCCCATGAGCTTCATGCAGGATGCCCACAACTCTGTCAGCGCGGTTGCGGCAGAACGATTTGCACTTAAAGATAAGTGCTGTGTCGTCACAGGCGGTACCAAAGGAATTGGGTTTGCTATTGTAACCGAGCTTGCTAAACTGGGCGCAAAGGTCTGCGCCTGCATGCCTAGACATGCCGTTCGTATCTTAGTCAGCCTTCGAAGCAAGAACGAGCTTAGATAAGCCTCAATCTACGGTCAGTGACGTTATATGCATCGCGCGTCTCCAGGTCGTAACGTGTTCGAGGAAGTCTGACGAGCTCACCACTTGCTTGCAAGAGTGGCAAAAGCAAGGCCTTGACGTCCAGGTGGGCCACCTGCACCGGTCTCATACGCTTGAACACAAATAGCAAAACCCTCATGCCTGTCACTTGCTTACAGTGTCAACAGGCTTGACTTTTGTGGAACGAGCTGAGCCCCTGCAGGGCTGTACAGCAGATGTGTCGACTGAGTCAGGACGCTCTGATCTGCTGGCAAAGGTGACATCCTGCACAGGGGACAGGCAGACCCGTGTACGCTTTGTGAATGGGCAGTCTCATGTCATTGTACAGGTGCAAGATGTGTTTGGCTCAAAGCTTGATGTCCTAGGTATGTGCCACATTGCTAAGCTGCGCAGCTCCTGCCCCCAGCCCCATCATGCAGCGGCACCTTTCACGTGATGGTGCAGTGCACAATGTGGGAACAAACATACGAAAGTCCACAATTGAGTATTCGGATGACGACTATCAGCAGGTCATGTCTGCAAACCTGGAGTCCACCTACAAGCTCAGTCAGGTACCACTCAGTATGTGACAGTATACCTGGCTCATCACCGCATGCACATATGGTGCAAATCTGCAGCAACTCCTGGCCTTCATGAATATACCCAGCTGCGGTTGGACAATAGAGAGACCTGACTCCTCAGCAGGGTACAATTGCAGCTGAATGTTCTACCTGTTGTATGAACAGAAGGCATACCCCCTGCTGAAAGAAGCTGGTTCAGCCAGAATGGTGCTCATCTCTTCTGTGGCAGGTGGCCCAACAGCCATGAAGAGTGGCACTCTTTATGCAATGACCAAAGGCAAGAGGCCACAATCATCTTCGGTTTCCCTCATTTGATGACATTACGGACATTTGTGCACATCAGAGTACAATCAGCACTGCCTGTGCAGTGATTTGCAACCAAGCCATAACACATTGTGAGCAGCATCATGTGCTCATCATGCATGGCAACCTCATCAGTAGTCAAGCTTCATCATATCAAACCTGTTGGCTGTGTTCATGCAGCTGCCATGAACCAGTTGACCAAGAATCTGTGTTGTGAGTGGGGTCCAGATGGCATCCACGTCAATGCTGTGTCACCCTGGTATATACTTACCCCATTAGCTCAGCAAGTGCTACAGGACGAGGAGTACAAAGCCAAGGTGTTGTCACGCACGCCGTTGAAACGGGTTGGACAGCCACATGAAGTGTCAGGTAAGCAGTCTTGAGTTCAAGGCTCTGCTTGTCTATTGCAGCGACATAATGCGCTATGGCTACCATCTGCTGCATTACCTTGACAGCAGATTCTGGAAGTGACCGATATGGTGTTATAGCTTGTTTTTAGTCTGTTCATCATTGCTGAATCATAATGTGTTGGTCAGGACAGCTTGTACGTATTGCAATGCAGGTGTAGTGGCATTTCTGTGTGGTCCAGCAGGTGATTACATTACTGGACAAAACATTGCTGTGGATGGTGGATATAGTGTGATGGGGTTTTATTGAGAGTGTCACATGGTTTTATGTGCTGCTTGAGATGTGTGATGCAAATCCTGACTTCACAATGCACACATCTGCCATGCCTGCTTAGCAAAACAGGTGCAAGCAAAACCCTTCTGGGCAGTCCTTGCTCAGTTTCAGATTGCAGAAATAAACGTGACCATGTCCACCATGGCTTTCTGCATTGTATTTGCTGAACCAGCAGGTGTATGCTTGACAAACCTGCACAAGTTCTGTGTTGTTGAACAGCCACCTCCAATTTCATCAGCTGTGTGCTCGGTGCTTTTTTGGGTTTACGGCTTGATGCACACGCAATGCCGGAGAAGCCATGTTCCATAATTTGGCATGCAACAGACACATGCCGTTGCATTAGCATGCAGCAATTCTTAGAGCTTAAAAGACATGCTGTTGTTACTGATGTCTACATCACTGCTCGCAATAGCATTAACAGAAAACCACCTGCGCCATCCAACAGTATCTCCATGCATGCATTTGACCAGCAAAGTGACCTGACTGTTGAATCAAACGACAAACGTTCTTGGCGCATGTGTGAACCCGCTCACACTGGCACTCAAACGGTCAGCTTGAGAGAACAATTGGCATGAGATCCGGTGGCTCTAGGTTGTTCAAGACATTGCTGTAGGCCCAAAATCTTCCTGTTGCAGGAAAGCTCAACTGTATTTTCTTGTGCAGATGCTACAAAGGAAAGTTCAAGCCAGCTTGACCAAGTGAGTCTGCTCATCCTGCTGAAAATTCTGTGCCAAGAGAACGTGCAGGCTGCAAATTCATGTCCTGTATTGACAGCGCTACATGCGAGCATGTGAGATTGATTGCTACACTACGTTGGGCACCTTGCCAGCCTTGGCTGCAGTGAAGTTCTCAGATACCTGCGTGCAATTGCATTTTAGACACAGGTTGTCCTGTGGTGAAAGCCATGGGCACAAGACCAGTCAAGTGCAAGCACATTTGCAGTATGCACTAACAAGCATTACTGCAGCCGGACAACTGTGATAGTAGCTCATGCAGATGGAACTTGTCTTTTTACTTGCAGAATGATTGCTGATCGACTGCAACACAGAGGCACTGCTGCAGTACAGCATGTGGAGGAGGAGCATATGCAACATCACTGACCTGCTCCCAGTTGACAACATTCCAGAAAGCTGAGATGTACTCAGGCCTGCGGTTCTGGTACTTGAGGTAGTAGGCATGCTCCCATACATCCAGACCCAAGATGGGGATGGATGGGTCATCAGCAACTTGCATGAGTGGGTTGTCCTGGTTGGGTGTGGAGGTGACAATGAGCTTGCCATCCTTCACTGCCAGCCAAGCCCAGCCTGAACCAAACCTGGCAGCACCAGCTGCATTGAACTTGGTCTTCATCTCGTCCACGCTGCCAAAGGCTGAGTCAATGGCTGACTTGACCTCTGAGCTTGGTCCATTGGTGTTGGAGGGGTTTGTCATTGCCTGCAGTCAGCGCTCAACTTGCCATATGATCCATTCATGCGGTCCTTGCATGCTCTGGTGAAAGTGAGGTGTGGGACCAACCTTCCAGAAGAAGGAGTGATTCCAGTGTCCACCTCCGTTGTTCCTGCAGCCACAGTCACTCTCAGAATTTTGCAAGACATCTCCAGAGACCTGTCACTAAGACAAGGTGCCAGCAGCTTGTGTCTTGCTACCTGACAGCTGTGGCTGCCTCCTTAGGGATTTTGTATGTGCCCACGGACTCGTTGAGTGTGACAAGGCCCAAGTCCTTAAGCTCTGGAAACTTTTCCACTTGAGCGTTCACGTTTGTGACGTATGTCTGCAAGAGAGAGTCTTACCCATCAGTGCATGCAGGTTAGCGAGTTCGGCTTGCGGATGGCTTCAATAGAGTCGACCTTCATAATCGAGATCAGAACAATTGGACCACACAGATGGCTGGAAACCTAGCATTACGTCTGATGCAAGGCTTTGCGGAAGCTCGTGTTCTGAGCAGCATGCATGCCAGTGTTGCACCCTAGTTTACGGAAGCGTTTTGCACCTGATGATGCTTTCCATGATGGATCTGCATGGTCTGGGCATCAATGCTGGGCTCCAGGGATGTGTAATC
>JAABUK010012418.1_pt1 | contig 10850 bp, 12 predicted proteins | sample 5559141 | NCBI WGS metagenome assembly JAABUK01 (sample SAMN10711869, study PRJNA513367) | rock metagenome | isolation source: Antarctica rocks | place: Antarctica: Victoria Land, Pudding Butte nord | collected 2016-01-03
TTGCGCATGGTTCTAGAACCCGTCCTCTGCCCCGCCTGTCAACAACCGGAATCCGTGTATCGCCACGGCAAAGCCACGGATGGTACGCAGCGCTACCGCCATAAAGTGCATGAGCCGGGAGGGCGGGCCAAAATCACGGCCCTGGCGCTGAACGGCAGCGGGGTGCGGAACACGGCCAGGGTGCTGGGTAGCAGTCCGCGAACGATGATGGGCGAGCTAAAAAAAAGTGAAGCCGTAAATCAGTGCCCGCCGTATCATCCCACTTACGCGCCCGAAGTGGGAACCGACTTGCGCCGCACAAACGACCACGAGTTGGCCGAGACAACGGGCTGGTTTGGCGAAGAGCAGCTGGCCGACCGGCCCGCCGTCATGCGCTGGCTGGTACCTTTCCCACCCTTTTGCGCTCTGTACTGTTTATGAAAAAGTTGACCTTGCCGGCCCTGGCGGGCAGCGCCCTGCTTAGCACCCTGGCCCTGGCCCAAACCACGCCCCCGCCAGCCACGCCGCAATGGCGGCCGGCCTACCACTTCACGCCCGCCGCCCACTGGATGAACGACCCCAACGGTATGGTCTTTTACCAGGGCACCTACCACCTGTTTTTTCAGTACTACCCCGGCGGCATGACCTGGGGCCCCATGCACTGGGGCCACGCCACGAGCCCCGATATGCTGCGCTGGCAGGAGCAGCCCGTGGCCCTGGCCCCCGATAGCCTGGGCTACATCTTCTCCGGCTCGGCCGTGGTAGATAAGAATAATACGGCGGGCTTCGGCAAGGACGCGCTGGTGGCCATTTTCACCCACCACGACCCCAAGGGCGAGAAGGCGGGCACCGCTAAATTTCAGAACCAAAGCCTGGCCTACAGCCTCGACGCCGGCAAAACCTGGCAGAAATACGCCCGCAACCCGGTGCTGAAAAACCCAGGTATCAAGGACTTCCGCGACCCGAAGGTGAGCTGGAACGAGCAGGCCGGCAAGTGGATGATGACGCTGGCCACGCTCGACCGCATCACCTTCTACTCCTCGCCCAACCTCAAGGACTGGACCAAGGAGAGCGAGTTTGGCGAGAAGCTGGGGGCGCACGGCGGCGTGTGGGAGTGCCCCGACCTGTTTCCGCTCACGCTGAATGGCAAGACGCACTGGGTGCTGCTGGTCAACATCAATCCCGGCGGCCCCAACGGCGGCTCGGCCACGCAGTATTTCGTGGGGCAGTTCGACGGCCACCGTTTCACGCCCCAGGATGAGCGCACCCGCTGGGCCGATTACGGCCCCGACGAGTACGCGGGCGTAACCTTCGCCAACACCGCGCCGCGCCGTATTTTCCTGGGCTGGATGAGCAACTGGGAGTATGCCAACCAGGTGCCTACCTCGCCCTGGCGCAGCGCCATGACCATTCCGCGCGAGCTGGCCCTGCGCCAGCAGGGCCCGAAAATACTGCTCACCATGACCCCGGCCCGCGAGCTGAGCAAGCTGGCCGCCGCGCCTACCGTGCTTAAAAACGTGGCCGTGAAAGTGCCCGTGGACCTGAGCCGTCTGCGCGTGCCGAGCGGCAAGTTCCGGCTCGACCTGAAAACCAACCAGCTCGCCGGCTTCGAACTGGTGCTGGCCAACGCGGCCGGCGAGGAGCTGGTGCTGGGCTTCGACCAGGCTAAAAACCAGTACTTCATCGACCGCGGCAAGGCCGGCCAAACGGGCTTCAACCCAAAATTCGCCGGCCGCCACACGGCCCCGCGCCTGGCCACTGCCGCCCCCACCGACCTGACGCTGTACTTCGACGCGGCCTCGGTGGAGCTGTTTGCCGACGGCGGCCTGACGACTATGACCGAGATTTTCTTTCCCTCAAAACCCTTAACCGCTATCCGGTTGCGCTCGTCGCGGGGTGTTATTTTTCAAGAGATAAGCAGTGCCGCGCTCAAGCATGACCCTGCTAACAAGCCCGTTGAAATCGGGAAGCGATGAGGAGTGTCAAGATAGGTCAGACGCCTCCATTACTCATCGCATAGCAACGCGCCGGGCGTAGCAGCGCAGTAGCGGCTGAAGCCTGGTGCGGAGTTTTTTTGCGCACATCTTTTTGGGTAAAGCGTGGCTTGCGCGGCTTGGTGGGGGGTAGGAAAGTCCGGCGTTTTGTGTAGCAAAAGCGTGAGTTTGTGTAGCTCCGACGTACGGCCGGGCGCGGACCTTTGAGTAGGTTGGCTGTTGTGAGTAAACCAGTCAGTTTTTCTTCAAATTCCGCTTCGTATGAATCTCACCGATTTTCGTACCCTGGGCCGCTCGGGCCTGGTAGTCAGCCCGCTCGCGCTGGGCACCATGACGTTTGGCACCGCCCGCTGGGGCTCGGACGACGACGTTTCGCGCGCCGTGTTCGACGCCTACGTGGAGGCCGGTGGCAATTTTATCGACACCGCCGACGTGTACGCCGGGGGCCGCAGCGAAGAATTGCTGGGCGGCTACGTGGCCGGGCGCGGTCTGCGCGACCAGCTCGTGCTAGCCACCAAGTTCGGCTTTGGGGCGCAGGCCGGCAACCCCCACGCCAGCGGCAACGGCCGCAAGCACGTCTACCAGGCGCTGGAAGGCTCATTGCGCCGCCTCAAAACCGACTACGTAGACCTGTACTGGCTGCACGTCTGGGACGGGGTGACGCCGGCCGAAGAGCTACTGCAAACGCTGGGCGACCTCGTGCGGACCGGTAAAATCCGCTACTTCGGCTTCTCCGATATGCCGGCCTGGTTTGCTACCAAGGCCGCCACGCTGGCCCAGGCCCACGCCGTGCCCGGCCCCATTGCCATGCAAATGGAGTACTCGCTGGTGGCCCGCCGCGTCGAGAGTGAGCATGTGCCCGCCGCCCTTGAGACGGGGATGGGCATCACGCCCTGGAGTCCGCTGGCGGCAGGGTTTCTGGCGGGCAAGTACGAGCGCGAGCAAGGTGGCCCGAAGGGCAGCGGCGAGGGCCGGCTCAACGGCCCGAACCCGTTTGGCGATATGAAATTCACCGAGAAAAACTGGCAGATACTTGATGCTTTGCGGCCGGTGGCGGCCGCGCTGGGCCGCCCGCTGGCGCAGGTGGCGCTGGCCTGGGTGGCGGCCCAGCCGGGGGTTACGTCGTCCATTATCGGGGCCAGTCGGGTCGAGCAGCTGCACGACAATCTGGCTTCGCTCGATATTCAATTCAGCCCCGAGCAGCTGCGCACGCTGGACGAGGCCAGCCTCGTGGACCCGTTTTACGACCGGATGTGGCCGCTGCTGAAGCAGGCGGCGTTTGGGCGCAACCAGGTGCGGGGCTGGCGGTGAGTCTGCCGGTGGCGAAAAAGCTGCCCGCGAGTTCCGACCCGGTGCCGGGTCAGAACTCGCGGACGGGGACGCTCGTAGCACGTCGGTACTTAACTACTGCCCGCCGGCCGGCTACCTACCATGAGCGACGCGATTCCGACCTACCACCTGCAACTATTTGCCGGCTACGACGAAGTGGCGGCCGAGGTCTTCTGCCCCGCGCATTCGGGGCAGCGAAAACCGGGCGTGCCGATTGTGATTCCGCACCGCAGCAGCTACTATAAAATCGGCTTGTGCCTGCGCGGAAACGCCGAGCTGAAAGTCAATCTGCACACCTACACCATCGTGCCCGGCTGCGTGGTGCTGGTGACGCCGGACATTATCAAGCAGTGGACGCATTTCTCCGACGACTACGACACGCTCTCCGTCCTGTTCACCCCCGACTTCCTGACGGCCGATAATGCCCAGGTGGGCAAGCTGGGGTTTCTGCGCGACCCTGGGGCCCACGTGCTGCCCCTGGCCCCCGCCGACGCCGCTAATATTGCCGCCTCGCTGCGTTTTCTGGCGCAGAAATACTACACGCCGCATCCGCAGCGCCGCAATATCGTCCGCAACGTCCTCAACGGGCTGCTCTATGAGCTGGGCACCTGCTACGACCGGCCGCCCGGCGGGCCGCCCGCCGCGCACGGCCGTGGCCAGGCGCTGACGGCGGCGTTCAAGCAGCTGGTGCTGGCGCACAGCGCCGAGACGCGGAGCGTTGCCTTTTATGCTGATAAGCTGTGCATTACGCCCAAGCACCTGACGGAGATGCTGCGCGAGGCAACCGGCAAAACCGCCAGCGAGCTGCTGGCCGAAGCCGTGGTGCTGGAGGCCAAAGCCCTGCTGCAAGCCACGGCCCTGCCGATGGCGCGGATTGCGGACCAGCTGCACTTTGCCGACCAGTTTGCGTTTAGCCGGTTTTTCAAGCAGCGGACCGGCCTCTCGCCCACGGCTTACAAGCACGCGTAGCGGCTGCCGCCGTTTAGCCAAATCCTGCCGCCGTTTGGCTATGGCCCGGCGGCGGGCGGGCGGGCACCTTTGCGGAGGCAAATGCCAGCCGGCGACGCGGTGCCGCCGGGGTCCCTTTTTACTCACTTAAACAGCTTATTTCGATGATTTTAATAACCGGAGCTACCGGGCAGCTCGGCCGGGCCGTGCTGCAAACCCTGGTACAGAAAACCACGCCGAGCCAGCTAGCGGCTCTGGTGCGCGACCCCGCCAAAGCCGCCGACCTGCAAGCGCGGGGCATCAGCCTGCGGGTGGGCAATTACGGCGATGTCGCCTCGCTCGACCGCGCCATGCAGGGCATTACGCAGGTGCTGCTCATTTCGGGCGGCATCGGCGAAGAGGCGCTGCAAGAGCACTACAACGTGGTGGATGCGGCCAAACGAGCCGGCGTGCAGTGCCTGGCCTACACCAGCCGGTCGCTGAAAGACCCCGCCACCCTGGCCAACAAGATAGTGGGGAAGCACTTCCAGACCGAAGACTACATCAAGGCCAGCGGGCTACCCTACCTCATATTTCGCAACAGCCTGTACATGGACGTGCTGCCCTTCTACGCGGGCAAGGACGTGCGCGCCACGGGCCTCAACCTGCCCGCCGGCCAGGGCCGGGTAGCCTTCGTGCTGCGCAGCGACCTGGGCGAAGCCATCGCCAACGCGCTGCTCACCAGCCCCTGCGATAATAAAATTCACACCCTCACTGGCCGCCAAACCTACTCGTTTGATGACGTGGCGGCGGAATTAACCATATGCTACGGCCAACCGATTCGGTACACCGACGTGACCCCCGACGTGCTGCAAGCGCAGATGCTGGCGCAGGGCTACCCGCCCTTTATGTTTCAACTCATTATGGGCTTCATGGCGGATATCAGGCAGGGCCAGGAAGTTGTCGTAACCGACGAGCTCGAACAGCTGCTCGGCCGCAAGCCCCTCGACTTGCGGGAGGGGATGACGCGGCTGTTTAAGCAGTAGCGGCGGTTTGTGCGCTAAAAGCGGTGGTTTGTGCAGGTCCGGCGGCGAGGTGCCGCCGGACCTTTGCGTTGTAAATCAATCCGTTTAATCTTAACGCACTAAGAAGAGCAGCATCAAAAAAGTAGCCCTAGGCAGCCAGGGGCTGGACGTATCGGTGGATGGCCTGGGCCTGATGAGCATGACCGGCATGGTGGGCGGCCAGCTGAGCGTGTACGGCCCGGCCGACGGGGCCGAGAGCATCGCCACCATCCACCGCGCCCTGGAGCTGGGCGTGACGATGCTCGACACGGCCGCTATCTACGGGCAGCTCTAAAATGAACGTCTGGTGGCGAAGGCCGTGGCTGGCCAGCGCAGCCAGGACACCATCGCCACTAAGTTTGGCTACGAGATTGACGACGCGGGTCAGATGACCAATGTCCTAAACGGCCGGCCGGAGTACGTGCGCAAGGCCATCGAGCGCTCGCTCCGCAACCTGGGCACCGACTATGTGGACCTGTATTACCTGCACCGCCTCGACCCCGCTACCCCCATCGAAGACACGGTAGGCGCCATGAGCCGCCTCGTGGAAGAAGGCAAGGTGCGCTACCTGGGCCTGAGCGAAGTGCCGGCCGATATCCTGCGCCGGGCCCACGCGGTGCACCCTATCTCGGCCCTCGAAAGCGAGTATTCGCCCTTTGACCGCCGCGTGGAGGAGGAGGAAATTATTGCGGCGGCGCGCGAGCTGGGTATTGGGTTCGTGGCGTATTCGCCGCTGGGCCGGGGCTTTTGTCGGGCGATATCAAGTCGCCGGACGACTTCGAGGCCAGTGACTCGCGCCGCTTCTTTCCGCGCTACCAGGGCGAGAATTTCTACAAAAACCTGGAATTGGTCGAAAAGCTCCAGGCGCTGGCCCAGGCCAGAGGCGTGACCGCCGCGCAGCTGGCCCTGGCCTGGGTGCTGGCCCAGAACGTCATTGTGATACCCGGCACCAAGCGCCGCAAGTACCTGGAAGCCAACGTGGCCGCCGTCAGTATCGCGCTCAGCTCCAGTGAGCTGGCCGCGCTCGACGCCATCATGCCCGTGGGCCGCGCCGCCGGCGCGGCCTACCCGGCGGGGTTCTGAGGAGTGAGTTAGTTTGTCATTGCGAGCGAAGCAACGCGAAGCGCGGCAATCCTTCCTTCACGATAGGATAGTTACTTCAATAAAGAGGACGGCCAAGGAAAGATTGCCACGCTCCATCTCTGCTTGATGCGCAGAATGTTGCGCTCGCAATGACAAACAATTACTTAGCATTTGTTAAAAACGTTTTTATGAAAGCTCCCGCCAAAGAATTCAAGTTACTAACCTCGGTATCAGATTTTACGCGGCATTTCGGTTTTCCTGCCCTGGTGCACCCGCTGCTGACGGTTATCGACCTGGCCAACCACCGCCACGCGCCGCCGACTACCGGCCCGGCCTGGCGCGAGCTGTACATTATCGGGCTGAAAAAGAACCTGAAGGGCCAGCTGCGATACGGCTGCCAGCCCTACGATTTTGGCGAAGGCGTGCTGGCATTTTACGCGCCCGGCCAGCTCTGCGAGAGCACCGACGCGGTCGATATCCCGGAGCTGAGCGGCTGGTTGCTGGTCTTTCACCCCGACCTGCTGCACAAGTACCCGCTGGGCAGGAAAATTACCAGCTACGGCTTCTTCTCCTACCAAACGCACGAGGCGCTGCACCTGTCGGGCAAGGAGGAGGGTATGCTGGATGAGCTGGCGGCCAGCGTCCGGCGCGAGCACGGGCAGCCCGTCGATGGCTTCAGCCAGGACGTGCTGGTGGCGCAGCTCGATGTGCTGCTGAGCTACGCTAACCGCTTCTACCACCGACAGTTCCTGACGCGCCAGCCGGCCGAGCACGACCTGCTCAGCCGCTTCGAGGCGCTGCTGACCGGCTATTTTGCCCAGCCCGCCGAGCAGCCCCTACCCACCGTGCAGCACTTCGCCGATGCGCTGCACGTGTCGCCGGCCTACCTCAGCGATATGCTGCGCACCCTCACCGGCCAGAGCACGCAGCAGCACATCCACTTCGCGCTCATCGAACGCGCCAAACAGCTGCTGCTCAGCACCTCGCTCACGATTAATGAGACGGCTTTCCGGCTGGGCTTTGAGTACCCGCAGTACTTCACGCGGCTTTTCAAAAGCAAAACCGGGCAAACGCCGGCCGCCTTTCGGTTTTCGGCCCACTAATCAGCGGGTGGCCTACTGGGGCGCGCCAGGGGGGGTAGGGGCGGGGCGTAGTAGCTTGTCGGCCCCGGCCCCCACGGCCAGCAGCGCGCCGGCCACCGGGCCCACCACGTAGACCCAGGCCGCCACCAGGTGGCCGCTCACCAGGGCCGGGGCCAGCGAGCGGCTGGGGTTCATGGACGCCCCCGAGAGCGGGCCGCCCACCAGCGCCTCCAGCCCCACCGTGGCCCCGATGGTGATGCCCGCCAGCAAGCCCTGCTCGTGCGAGCCGTAGGCTACTTGCAAAATAACCAGCATCAGCCAGAAGGTGAGGCCGATTTCGACGCCCAGCGCCACGCCCACGCCGTGGCTGGGCAGCGTGGCCCCCAGCGCCGAGCCGGCCGGGGCCAGCGGCAGCAGCAGGGCGCTGCCCGCCAGCCCGCCCAGCCCCTGCGCCGCCACGTAGGGCAGTACCCGGCGGCCCTCAAACCGGCCCGCTGCCCAAAAGGCCACCGTCACGGCCGGGTTGAGGTGGGCGCCGCTCACGGGCCCGAAGGCCTGAATCAAAATCAAGACTATCAGGCCAAAAGCCAGCGCAACGCCGCCGTGACCGATGGCGCTGGTCAGGTCGTCCACGACAATAGCGCCGGTGCCAAACAGCAACAGGGCGGCCGTGCCGAGCACCTCGGCAAATAACGCGCGCGTAAAAGCACTCATGCGCAGGAGCTGGAAAAGAAAAAACCGGCTCAAAGCTACACAAGTGCCCGGCCCGGCCGATTGTCCAAATCCCTACCCCCGCTGTGGCGGCCAACGCGGCTAGCGCCCCCGAATCTGGTCGAGCAGGCTGATTTTGCGCTTGATGAGTACGTAGCGAATCGAGAACGCCGTGGGAAAGCGGGCGTAGTCGTCGCCGCCAAACTCCAGGGTAGGCTTGAAATCGAAGCTGAGCGCGATGGGCAGAAACGCCACCTTGTACTCGACGCCCACGATGCCATCGAGGCCGCTGAAGCCGCCCGTGTCCTTGTTGTGGCCCAGGTGCCCGCCCGCGCCAAAGTAGTAGTTCAGGCTCGGCCCCAGAATGCCGAAGTGGTACTCGCCGAGCACCGTGCCGCTGTACTCGCGCGTGCCCAGCCCGGCAATGCCCTCGATGGTAACGCGCGGCGCCACCAGCTGCTGCACCGTAATGCCATAGTTGCCGCCGCCCAGGCGCACCCCGGCAGCGGTGATGTATTTCTGCGCGGCGGCGGGCCGGCTCACGGCCAGCAGCAAACCCAGGCTGGCTAGTATAAAGCGAACTGACATAGGGAGCTATAACGCAACGACCCTGCCAAAGGGCCGGATTTTGCAGCGTAAACGCGTTGCCTCTGGTGCTAGTACACGGGAAAGAAACTGAACCGTAGGGCGTGCAAAATTCCGGCTTTTACGACCTTTTTTCAGCCACTAACGTCTGTTAGCCGGAACTTTGTTCGTAATTTCTATACTTCCCCTACCCCCTACCCCTCCGTGTACCTGCACCACGTGGCCGCCTACCTACCGGCAGCCGTCGTTACGAACGAACATTTTACCCGGCTCAACGGCCTGGCGTCGGACTGGATAATTGAGCGAACCGGCATTCGGGAGCGTCGCAAGGCGGCCAGCGACGAGAATGCCAACACGATGGCTATTTCGGCCACGCGGGCGCTCCTGGCGGAAATACCGACCTTCGACGCCGCCAGCATTGACCTCATCGTGGCGGGCACCTACACGCCCCACGACACCATCTATACCGCCGCCCACGCCGTGCAGCGCGAGCTGGGTATCAATGAGATACCGGTAGTGAGCATCTCGTCGGCCTGCTCGTCGCTGCTCAATGCCGTGGAGATTGTGGAGGGCTACTTTGCCCTGGGTAAAGCCAGCCGCGCGCTGGTGGTAGTGAGCGAGCACAACACGGCCTACAACAACGAGGAAGACACGATGGCCGGCCACCTCTGGGGCGACGGCGCGGCGGCGCTGCTCTTCACCAGGGAGGCCCTTGCCCCCGCCGACCTGCACGTGGTGCAGATACTCACCGGCGGCGCCGCCCCAATGGGCAAGGCCGACGAGGCCGTGACCCTCAAGCCCGTCGATAAAGGCATCGTGATGCCCTTCGGGCGCGACGTATTTCAGCAGGCCTGCACCTACATGGCGCGCATTACGCAGCAGCTGCTCGATGCCCACCAATTGCCCGTGGCCGAGCTGAGCTACCTCATCCCGCACCAGGCCAACCTGCGCATCTCGGCCAACGTGGTGAAGCAGCTGGGCCTCGACCCCGCCCGCGCCGTCAACAACATCGACCGCCTCGGCAACACCGGCTGCGCGGGTGCCGCCATCGGCCTGGCCGAAATCTGGCCCCAAATCAAGGCGGGCGATAAAATTATCATCACCGTTTTCGGCGGCGGCTACTCCTACGGCGCCATGCTATTGGAAAAGAATTAAAAATTATGAATGATGAATGATGAATTGGAAAGAGGCGCTGGTTATTCGCAGATGCTTACGCGAGAAAGTAATTCATCATTCATCATTTTTAATTTATAATTCAATTTCATGCTGCCGCCCGTTGCCGCTTTTCTACCCGAAATCACCTTTCAGACCAGCCGGGCCAGCGGGCCGGGCGGGCAGAACGTGAACAAGGTAGAAAGCCGGGTGGAGCTGCGCTGGCACCTGCTGGCCTCGCAGGTGCTGACGGACGCGCAAAAAGCCCTCATCTTCGAAAAGCTGGCCCCGCGGCTCACCACCGAGGGCTACCTGCTGCTGGTGGCCCAGGACGACCGCAGCCAGCCGCGCAACAAGGAAATCGTGCTCACGCGCTTTCACCAGCTGCTCGAAAAAAGCCTGCGCCGCCCCAAGCCCCGCCGTGCTACCCGGCCCAGCGCCGGCGCCGTGCGCAAGCGCCTGGAGGGCAAGAAAATCCAGAGTGATAAGAAGGCTAACCGCCGTCGCCCCGACTAGCTATTACATTACGCCACTCGGCCCACGCCGCGCGGGGCAGCCTGGGCCGGTTTGGGCCGGAAAAGAGGGGGTAGCGCAGCCGCCGGGTAAGCAGACAAAGCCTGGTAGCTGGCAAGCAGAAGCGGATAAGCAGGTTTTCGTAGTTAGAAAGGATGAAGGAAGTAACTCGGCGAGAATGAGCAGGTTGCCTGCTTGCGTGCACTTACGCCCCCTCATTTTCCATTGCAAAGGACCTACCAGGCCGTCGGTATTACTAGCGCAGAAATACCTGATTTTGAAAACAGGTATTTCTACGTGCTACCCCCAGACTAACCGCACTATGTGCCCTCGGTGTAAATTTGAGATTTACGTTCTTTTCAGATGACCCTGCTTGCCCACTTGGCGGAGGTGCCAGACTTTCGTCGGCAGAATAAAAACTTTCGCCACAA
>JAABUK010012419.1_pt1 | contig 10848 bp, 14 predicted proteins | sample 5559141 | NCBI WGS metagenome assembly JAABUK01 (sample SAMN10711869, study PRJNA513367) | rock metagenome | isolation source: Antarctica rocks | place: Antarctica: Victoria Land, Pudding Butte nord | collected 2016-01-03
CATAGAATATCGGACAGCCCCCATGGGAAGCCTGTAGTAGATCGGTGACCAAGCTGTATTAAAGGGCGGAGTCTTTCCCTCGTTTACTTTCCAAAAATTCTCCCGCTGATACAGACTCCACTGTGGGGTTGTCCTTTCGCAACCGACGGGGCTTCGGCGTTAGACATATCTTCTTAGATATCTAAAGACTAATACTTGTTCCTCGAAATTTAGTAATTGCCCTATCTTGGGGGGCAATGGCGTACGTAGTTATGGAGGTCGGAGCAGAGGAGAGGAACGATACGGATATTTCCAGTCTGATCTGAGCAGGAGGAAGATAGAAAACATTTTATAGATCGTCTCCGGGGATAACGGGACCGGATCGCGATGCTCGATGACGTTTCGAGGAGCTCACTGCGATTGGGAACAAGCTTCGATAGGAACAAAAGAAACGTTCCGGCTTGAACGCCGGTCACTTTCCCATGTACGGAAATTTGAAGAGAAGTCCGGTAGGGAAAACTGTTGTGTATTTCCCTTCGCTGATGAAGTCACGCTGCACTTCTATACTTTGGACGCTATCCCAAACTTGCAGGATATCAAGGGAAGGCAAGTAAGTGATGCGCAAGTCACGGTCGGCACATTGGAAGCGAAAAGACCTTGGCGGCTTTCATGACATGCCCAAGGCACGGAATTTGAAGCGAAGGAAGGTGAAAAAAAGATCAGACACGTGATATTAGCCTGTATATCATGATCATTCTGTCTTTGTCATCTGGCACAAGCATGAGATCAGACTCGCTTTTGCCGTCCAAAACAATCACTGCTCTCCAAAAATTGGACCGTTCAAAGTCATCCAGAAGAAGAATCGAAATTCACACCAATACATCCACAAGCCAGTGTCAACCATCGTCATTGCAGGTCACAGTGTCAGAATGAAGTGCGCACAGCGCAGGTTCCGAGATTTTGGCCGGGGGTTCTGTTCTTTAGAAGCGTCTGTACCCAGACGGAAGGGTGGTTGGCTTCGACTTGGTTAAGAAGCCCGAGCTTGCGCACTTCTTCTTGGACTCGGTGGGACTGGCCGCGGTGCCATTGTTGTAGAGGGCGACAGAGCCGGTGGAGAGGATCGGCATGGAAGAGCTTGCAGTGGCAGAACCGGCGTCTTCCGTGCTGGACGCTTCTGGAGAAGCGGCAGTGGACGGACTAGCGGTCTGAAGCAATGTCAGCGAGACACATCACAATTCTTTGATACTTCGAGACTTACCACTGTGATGGTTGACTTGATGGTCTCCGTCACTGTAGCTACAGCTGCACATGCAGAACCTGTCGCGGAGGCACTCTTACCGGCCACGGAGGTAGCTCCATAATCGCCAACGACTGAATCTGTTGTCTGGGCTGCAAGAACGTTACCACCGGATGCCCCGACAGACTCAACAGTGACAGTCCTGGTAGTTGTGGAACGGTTGGTGACAGTGGTAGTAGGCTCGCCAGGCGCATCCGCAGCAACAGAGGTAGCGGCGTTGGTGTAAGATTGGCCGCCAGATTTTGCGGCACCCCCAGCCTCCTTGGTAGCATAGACGGTCTAGGAACATGTCAGCCTCCAATTATCGTGTTGTGTGTGAAGAACTGCTTACGTGAGTACGATTTAAGGTTTCAGTACGCATAACAGTGGTAGTGATGACAGTGGTAGAGGAGCCTGATCCCATGGCATATGTCAACGTCGCATTGGTGACCTTGGTAGTCATGGCATCGGCCACGGAGCTGACCCCAGTTCCCATAGGCACAGAGCTAACCGGAAGAGGGGAGACGACAATAGTCGACGTAGCCGGATAAGTCTCGTTGTCATGCTGGCGAGGGTGAAGGTGTGGTCCCACGGCATGGCGAGCTTGAACCGTGGATGCGACAGAAGCCGCTAGGATGAGGGAGATGTTGATGAGCTGCATCTTGAATTTGTTGGTATCGGATGCTTGTCACTTGGATGTTCGGTGTGAAATTTCAAATCTATTGCTTTTGTGATGTTTCGATGTGGTCTGGTTGGCGAGTTGTGGGGAAGAGGGTTCGAGATATCAAGGTCCTTCAAGGAGTAGCAGACGAAATCGATTCGCTGAAAGAGAGGCAGATCTGGTCTATAAGGAGTGACTGGAGTTGAAAAGAATGGCAGCGTCTAGCACAGAGACAGTGTAAGGAATGTGTGTCAAGGAACCAAAGCCTTGAGGACGCAAAAGATACAGATCCAGATCTGGAGAGCAGTGCTGGAGAGGGAAGAGAGGAAGAGAGAAGAGCCGGCGGCCAAGATGATGTACCTGCCCCCCTGGTTATCGTCTGGGCGATTCCAGATTACCGTGGGAGAGGACAAACAGGGGCAAGTCAGGAACAGCGACAGCGACGACATGGGTGGTGAGATTGCTGATTGGTAGCTGGATTTGGTGAAACTGTCGGTCGGCGAAGATCCAAGGCTTGCGGCCTCATTAGCGCTGTGAAATGACCCCTAAATCATATTTCCCGCAGAGTCGGAGTAGGACTACTCCGTACTGTATGGTAGGTCAGTGTCCTCAGGTGTCACTCGTTCCGACGCTGTAAGACAACCGTGTTGCACTCAAGAACCACTCTGATCACATTCTTGTAGGGTTCGAGTTTCCGATTGGGGACCATGTCTCTCAGCCAAAGGCAAACACTTTTCCCGAACTCAGTGCAAGGTCCCGGGTTGAACACCGAGGTACTGCGAAGTGGCTCACGAGACACTTTGGATTCTGAATCGCAATTGCACTAGATCACTACGGTGTTTGGCGATTCGTGTACCTGCATGCCGATAGCCAGGAGTGATTTCGCATCCATGCGCCTGGCATAACCCTTATAAGCCCCCCGAGTCCCACTTGCGGGTTCTGTCGAGGCTGCGGATTGAACACTAGCATCGCGGTGCGACAGAGGACTTGCATCGGAAATTATTGTCCATCACCACCGTCGTCGTTCGTCTCTATTTCTCAGTAAGGGGAATGTGATCAGACGCCCCCAGATCAGGATCTCAAGTTCGGAGGTAAATGTTGCAGAACGGTGTGAATTGCCAAAAGGGGCAACTTAGGCACTTTGGCTGTCCAGCTCGGCATCAAGCAGGTTTCCTGCCGTAGAGTGCCACTCTATCTCTAATGTTATTATCTGCTGCCAAGCGCGAGGGACGAACTTACATCTTTTGGTACCCGTGTAACGATCGTTTCGGCCATTCTGATCTCACCTGCGCTATCATCACTTGAGCCTCTTCTACCGACCAATTCAGCACTCGTGTGAAAGGCGCCAGGGTGAATGCCTCGATCCCCTCCATATTATTCAAGCATTCATACTACGCAGCTGTTAGCCAGCTGCTCCCTTAATCGGACGCAATTTCTTTCGACTTACCTTTCCAATTTCTTTCATCTTTGGGTCCTTCGGCCAATCATTGGACGCTCTCCTATAGAACCGTTCCTGCACGTCAAGAAATCCTGCCTCCTCCAGCAAGATTTTGTATTGGATCAACTCGGGCAGTGTTCGGCCCATCTTCGCCAACGCTTCCTTGAAGAGCTTCCCCCATTTCATGGCCGCGTGGTTCTCATTGTATGATCCATCATCACAGTACAGCTCCGGATCCAGGTCTTGGACCTCAATATAGCCACCTGGTTTCAGTGCGCTGCAGGTAGGGGATAAGAATTGGATGGGATGAGCCGAATGAGGAAAGTAAGATCACTTACTCGAAGGCCTGTTTGTACAGCCTGGGGTAGTCTCCAACACTTGTCAGCAACAACCTGGCGAAGACGAGGTCGAATGTGTTATGTCCGAAAGTCCAGTCACTCTCGAAATCGTCTACTTCGAATCGCACATTTGAAGGGACCCTATCCACGATTTCAGCAACCTGTCTGAGCAGCCATAGGATGCAGAGGAAGCTGTTTCGAATACCATTTCGGCTGTGTTGGAGACAGATCCGTCCCTATCACCTCCGCACTGGGATACTTGTCAGCGGCATCAATTGCCCAAAGACCTGTTCCAGTGCCGAGGTCCAGTATTTTCTGTGGTGAGTTCAGTGGAGCCAGATGCAATTGGCCTACCACGAGACCAAATATGTGGTGGTCCAGGTCCATTCGATCGAGTTCATCCTGCATCTGTCAGTGACAGATTTGTCGTTGGTATCAAGACGGACGGACCTCATCATTCGGAAAAGCGTAATCTGTCCATCGGTGTCAGCCATGATTCCAAGAGATGCTCGACGAGTCTCCTCCTTACGGCCAGCCCTGTAGGCGTGGTATCTTCGCCCATGCTCAAATTGGTACTTTGTGATGGCAGACCTCAACGAGGTGGTGCTGCTTGCAAGTGAGTCACCAAAAGCGGAGTCATTGTCATGCTGAGACGTCAGATCAGTATCGTGCTCATTGCCTGGTACCAACAGCTTCGCACCTCGTCGGCTTCCATTCCTGCCCACCTGAATGCAGTGTTTTCACAGTTATACTCCTCGGGCCAACGTTCTGTAGCAGCTCTGCACCCTTCTTTGTACAGGAGAGAAGAGACGCTTTGGTGAGAGCCAATTCTGCCTGTACTGCCTGATCATCAGCTGGCAGATGTGCCATCGCGAGGGGAAGTAAACGAGGTGACCGATGACCAACATCTTGGAGTAGGACGACTGGTCCCACGAAGGCCATTGGCCACGCTGGAGGAAGCTGCTGCGGCACGTGTTCAACTAGCGAAGTAGGCGCAGATTGACCGGAGACCGGATTCTCTGTTGCGCGCGGGCCTGCTCGGGTGTTGATTGCCGAAGGACCCATACGTAGTAAAGCCACTCAGCCCTTGGGGCCCGGCCTTGATTCGTGCTTTTGACTTTTGAACGCTCCGTCCCCGCAGTGCATTGAACAAAGAGCTCTGATGCACTGCTCGCATCTGCTTCAATTCTGTTACAAAGCAGAAGATAGAGGCCGGATGAAGTGCGGTGTGGGGAACTCGGCCCTTGTCCCCATAGCTGGCCGCTTCTCCTCGGTGACGGTTACCAATGCCCTTTTACCTCTCATTCTCTCTGCTTCCAAAAATGCTGACCGTCATCGCTCACGACCGAGTGTTCATGAAGTTCACATATTCCGAGTTGGGCCTAATGACGTTGTTACAGATGATCCCGAGATCATTTGGCGCATCAATGCTGTTCGTTCCCCCTACAAACGGCTGATTTGGTATGATGCCACCTCTTTCGACCACAGCAGAGATCACGTGTTCTGCGGACGAGATTTGAATTAGACATGTGGAATGACGGAATCAGAAGGTCCCTGGAGTATGTTCGTCTATGCTTCGAGAGCATGGACTGATCTGTGGGTTTTAGTACTCTGGAAAGGACAATCCTTACCTCGAATTGAGTATGGATAACCGGCTCGCCTCTTTCACAGCTTCATACGCGAGAGAAATTTGTCCTCTTCAGTCCAAGCGTCGACCTCAGAAAATTCAGGCGTTCAGTCCTGTTCACACGTCTACAAACCTGTTGACTTCGCGCGCATGGCACAGTATTCCGCGCTGGACGTCATTTCGGACCTTGCTTTTGGACAGCCTTTTAGATTTCTTGCGACTGACTCGGACTTTCATGACTACATCCAAACTCAAAAGGCACTTCCCACTATCTTCGAATGGCTGGCGACATTGCCCTCCCTCGAAAAGTTGATTTGAATTGGATGGGCAAGCAAACTTCTCATGCCGACGCCAACAGACAAGAAATGCCTCGGACGGTTGATGGGGGTTACGGAAAGGATTGTCAACGACAGGTATACAGCGGCGACTAAAGGTCGACCCTAAATCAAATATGCTGGGTAGCTTTATCCAGCACAGCCCTTCCGCAGGAACGAGCCAAGATGGAAACCGTTCTACAGATAACGGCTGGCTCCGATATCACAGTTGCGACTCTGCGGATGACTGTTCCTTTTTGTGACTACAGCGCCCTCCGTCTTACAGAGAGTGCTGGCGGAGCTCGATGCGGCTGAGAAGCAGGAAAGCTGACCAAGACAATGGCGCGAGACAAATGAGATCGAATGCACTTACCGTGTCTCTGTGCCTGTGTCAAGGAGGCGTTGAGAATATAGCCTCCAGTATTTAGTTTAGGATTCAAGGAGGTCCCTAAAGGTGGTGATACTATTAAGGTCATTTCCCTTCCCGCTGGTTGGGTAGGGTGCTTGGGATTTGCACCGCTCGAAGGCCGTGTATGGGGAAGATGCAAATATGGATCGCCCTAGAAGATGGACAGCCACGAAAGACGAGGAGAAAGTCGCAGAAATGAACAGATATGCTGATCTGGTCTTCAGCTATGGCGCATGTGGTTGCTTGGGGAAAGCAGTAGCCTTCATGGAGCCCAATAAAGCTGTCAATGGGGTCAAATTTAATCCCCAGCTGCGCTTTCTGTATCCTTCTAATTAGAGGCTAATGACGTGAAGCTTTTCGCCCGTTCTGGCTTTTCGCTCGCTCCGCAGCCTCAACAGTAATGGGCTGTTTTGTTCAATCCGACATGCCGGTGAGGATATCGCAGCGAGAAGGCGTTGACACATCTTAAGACAGTTCCGGTATCACTTTGGAGGGAACGGTGAGGATCTTTGGAGGAGGTCATACAAACGGCCCCAGCTTTGACTTCCACGACTTCTGTCAGACGAAGCATTTTCACGCATTAGGCATCGGTGCCCTGATTCCATGCTGAACATATCCGACGCCCCTTTCCAACAATTGGTAAGATACGGAGACCGATGCGCTCAGCATGATTCCATAGCAATGGGTCGGAATTCCGTAGTCTGGGATGACTGCACGCCGGGCACAGCTCGCAATTAGCGCTGGAGAGCCTTGGTGGTTGAGCTGGGCTATCGATGTCGGGCGAGCCTCGCCGCGCAATTCCCTATCTCAACCCAGCTTTAAGTACCTCCCACCCGCCATGCCCCGTCCCCATCGCTCCTCCCCGCTCTATCCTCTCCGAATTGTGTGTCAAGTCAGTCACGACCTCAAGATCCCTACCTTCATACCTATCTTTTCCAATTGCCTTCCATGCGTACTGAGCAGGACTACGTTGATCATACCATCTATCTCACAATACATTGAACGACCCCGCATTCTGCGTTCGTCCGCGTCGTACGACCACAAGAGCACAGCTGAAGCGCTCCAGGCCTCCTTACCATCAGAACGCCCATAATCTACTTCTCCTTCGACCATGGCAGCCCCCCGATCCTCCTCCTTCAAAGCTCTCCGGAACCTTCAGAAGGCCGGGCACTCGGTCCCCGCACGACGCAGCCTCCATATCACCGGGTCAAACTCCTCACCGCAGGCATACCAGCAACAGCTGAAACACACATATGCTCCATTGAGTCTATCGGATCTTCGCAGCGAATGCCGACGAAGGAGCATTCTCTACACTGGCACCAATCATGAAATGGTGGACAGACTCGCAATTCATGATAGCATGCAAAGCCGCGCTTTCAGCATTGCCATGAAAAAGCTTGGAACAGATCAGGCAAGGAAAGGGTTGGGTGCCAAAAGTCCTGTGGAGAAAATGCCAAATCGTCATTTCAATACGTCTCTAGAATTGAAGTCTGTCAATGATTCAAGCACCATTGACTTTGCCTACCTTCCGAGACTCTTCGACGGATCTCTTGATCCTCCTCCCGCAGGTATTCGAGTACCAATCCTGCCTCACATTGATTCAGTCCAAGCCCAAACCACACTTGCTCAAAATCCGGAAATTGATGCAGCTGCAGGTGGATTGCAGGAGGCGGACGGCAACAATGTGATGAAAGCTCAAATCGTTACAGTCCAAGAAACCATGGCTGACGGTGGTGCTCACGTCGACCTGGACCTCAATGCTCACGCAAGCGCGATGAGCGAGGTGGTAGACAATCACGCAGTAGAACTCGGTATCGACAGCCTGACAGAGCTTACTGAGACTGTGGGCAAATCAGCTCGAAAACTTGTAGATCAGGTGGAAGAATCGACCGTGAGCAAGGTCTGGAAGGGATTTCTTGACGACGTGTTCGGCAAGACAAAGGGAAGCAATACAAGGCTATCGTAACATGTCATATCGTCGACGATCCCCACCGAAGATTATATCACTGGAGTTGCAATTTGGTATCGGCGTCTCCAAGTCAGGAGTACCTCTTCATGATCAAAGCAGTGGAGCTGTTACTGTGAGCGCATTTGTCCTTCGTTTCTACTCGTAGCTAGAAGCTGCAGTTGCAACACGTGTGCATCACAAGTATGCAATGCGATGCATTTTTCCGTCTGCTGCTATGATGTTTCGTTCCAGGCTCCAGACTCGACTGCCCACTTCACTTTCTGGTTCAACATGCCAAGCCCGTGATGCGTTTCTGCTTCAGCCAACCCGCAGAAAGTGGAAATGTCAGGGCTGATCCCTCGACGCGCGGCGCTCGCATTAACCACGACGGCGTGAGATCATTCAGGCGGCCAGAAGTGAACGAGAGACACCGCCCGCTCGGAACGATGTGGACGTGCAGCTAAGCTCGAAAGGGTGGTGTGGGACGCTGGATCGAATGAAGCTGATTCTGCCCCTGACTTGCCGCCCATCGAGTTGAGAACTCAAAATCTTCTTCCGGCAAGCCGTCAGCTCGATCTCAATGGACCTTTCCCCACACTGGCAGGGACACCGTCAGCGCTATTGGATGCGTCGTCTGTCGCTTCCACACTCACGGCGAGTTTGACCGGCCTCTGAGTGGATTCTGTGCTGGCGATGTGACCAATTGTGGAAAAAAGGGAGAAAACATGCCTCGAGCTGGCTCTCTCCCTTTGGCCGGATCGACCAGAAAGGGAACATAGTCCGTCCTTGACACCCTTGCCTTGGGTGGGAACAGCCCCTTGTGGCATGTGCCAGGGCCTTGGCTCCAGAATTTCGCTCTCTCGTCGTCGTTCGCTATTCAACTCCCAGTCTTGTTTCTCCATCGCCAACTCCTCAACTGTCCTTGAACAATCTCTGTTGTCGTCCTTCTTTTGACCCATGCTGTTTGGACCTCTTAGTTGAGAATCCGACCCACACAGCGCCTTATTTTAATCATTTCTTTTAATCCTTCTCGAGTTTTTCGCAATCATTACATTGGCAGGGCCTAGCATATCACATACTTCTAGCAGAGGCTGGCACTCCACCAAGTGTTGTTCGTAGTTTGAGAGGATCCGAATTCGCGCTATATCACCAGATCGTTGGTTTCACGGTTCTTCCCAAGAAGTACGATCAATCGATACAGATCTTCCTCACCCAGATTTGCAACCAAGCACTGAAGGCCAATAGATGGTTTCTCTTGCATAAGTTTGATCCTACTGCCTACTATGCACTATAGATCATGGCTCGCCTCTGCTACTCTATTCACGATTTCGGTCTCGGCTTTCTATCCCGTCAATGGGAACTCAAGCCCAGAGGAGGAGGATGCAAGCGTTCCATCGTTAACAGACAATACCCGAGGCTTCGCAGATGGTCAGACACCCACCATTGACATCAGAAAACGACGGACAAACGTGAGTCTTGATCTTCTTGCGTGGCTTGTGCTCGACAGCTGACCTCACTGATAGAGGGAGAAACGGGACAACAAATATCCAGTCTCTGGGGCGTCACCACCGACACTCCCAAATAGCATGGGCATCAATCAGGACGGGCAAGACTATTCATACTTTTCCAGCATCAAAATCGGCTCCACGGCTAAGGACATGTGGATGCTCATCGATTCTGGCTCAGCGAACACGTGGGTCTTTGGAGCTGATTGCCAAACGCACGCTTGCAGCAAACATGATACCTTCGGCAAGGTGGACTCGGATACACTGAACATCACTTCGAATAAATGGAGCGTGACTTATGGCACTGGAGATGTGGGCGGTGTTGTTGCCAGCGATAAGTTTGCCTTCGCTGGTTATGAAGTCGACATCGGATTTGGCCTCGCCTCGAACGCATCGGACGATTTTACAGCATATCCAATGGATGGTATACTTGGCCTTGGAAGAGCCTCCTCAAACAAGCTTGGAACACCAACTTTGATGGAGGTCATGGCCAGCCAAAAACTATTAAAGGCGAATTTGTTTGGCGTACACCTGTCAAGGAGTGCTGATGGCGCAACCGATGGCCAGATCACCTTCGGAGCCCCAGATACCTCGAAGTTTTCAGGTGACTTGTCGTACACCAGCAGCGTCTCAACCGATGGGCTCTGGGAGATCCCAGCTGACGGAGCTGGGATTGACGGCCATAGTCTTGGTTTGATTGGCAAGACAGCAATCATCGATACCGGCACATCGTACATTCTGATGCCTCCGGGGGATGCCAAGGCATTACATGCGAAGCTGCCTGGGAGTTCGAATAGTGGAGAGTCCTTCACCGTTCCATGCGACACTAAGCTACCAATCCAGTTCACTTTCTCGGGATTGTCGTACGATGTGTTACCGAAGGATTATATTGGGAAACCCGACAAGACTGGCAAAAATTGTGCAAGCAATATTGTTGGACATCAATCTTTTGGAGCAGACACTTGGCTGCTTGGAGATGTCTTTCTGAAGAATGTATACGCCGTGTTTGATTTTGATAAGGACCGAATAGGCATGCCTCTCACTCTCTTTGGCATGGTTGACTTATTACTGACAATTGCTTAGGCTTCGGCATCAGGTCTACCGCTGCGAGTGCGGCTACGACTACCACAGCCTCAAGTAAGTTTCCCCCGTTCTCTCCCTTGCCCTCCGAAATAATCCTACCCGATATCATTGTTCCCCCCTCAAACTCACAAGTCATTCTAACTACAATCCATCCTTCTTCTCTTCCTGGAAACTTACCTTCGGAAACAGGCTCTACTTCAAGGGTGACAGCGACTGGGAAAGTAAATCCTGTGTCGTCTTCATCATCAGTGCCACACGCCACAGCAATAA
>JAABUK010012421.1_pt1 | contig 10848 bp, 17 predicted proteins | sample 5559141 | NCBI WGS metagenome assembly JAABUK01 (sample SAMN10711869, study PRJNA513367) | rock metagenome | isolation source: Antarctica rocks | place: Antarctica: Victoria Land, Pudding Butte nord | collected 2016-01-03
CTTGCTGCTTCGCTGAGCATCTCGGTCCGGTTTACCTGTAGCCCTGTCTTCTGGATCGCCTCTTGCGGCTTGCCGTGCAGCAAAGTCAAGAGGTCTGCTCCTGTCAGGGCTGGGATCGCGTTTGGTGCGCTGTCGGTCTCTGCTGCGACTTCTGTGGCTACGTGAGGGCTCTTTGACATTTTCGGGTACAGGACTGCGCCTGCTTCGTTTGCTGTTCCTATCCCTGCTTCTGCTGCGTTCTCGCTTGTGAGATCTTTCACGTGAGTAATCTTGCGCTGCCATGGCGATGCTTGCTTTCGGTTCTCTGTGCATGCATACTCCACCTCCCCATAGGGTTGCTGGTGCTAGCTATAGGTTTCTAACCTAATTGATCAATCAGTGCAATGAATTTCCCAGCACAGCTAATTTACATGCTGAACCCTAAACCCAGTCATTTTATGATCATGCCATACCTGATGCTGAAAAGCAGGCTGGAGCAGAAAAAGGGAGTGCATAAACAGTGATGCAATGTCTGATCTGTTGATTGTTGGTCCCTTAAGAGAGTACACTCTGAGTTGACAGGCTCCTATGGGGTGATTTGACGTAGCACCCATGCAGCTTCAACTTGCTGACTTGACTCAAGTCTCAAGCTTGCTCAAAGAAAGGATTGCACACCTGGATAAACTCAGGCAATCATTATTCTATCGTAGCAAGAGCTCCTAAAGGTGAAGCCCATGGGTTAGCCACTCAGTGGTCACCAGCGGCTAGGAGTAAGTTCCTTCCAGCAGATGACATATGGGGTCATACCCAAAATGAAGTTATTGCCGCCATCTCTAATCCAGGAGTACTCCACAGGGAAGCCCAAACATTTGAACCAGGCCTTTTGTTACTACTTGCCATATGCGAGTCATTTATCCCTTTTCCTTGGGAGGTTCATGTATCAGCTGTCACAATGGTCATGACAAGATGCCATCGGATGATGCTAAGTATCCCAGCCCTTGCAGGATAGCCTTAATTCAACAAATCAGGTTGTTAAATGTGCTTAGTTACATCCCAAATCAGCTTGACAGCGCTGATGGTGATGTCACTTCTGCTAACATCCATTTTGTTGCTGCACGCCGCATACCAAAATGAACCTCTCCAAAGCAATGACAGGCGCTGCCACTGAAAACGAAACATTTGTTGGTGAAGCAAAACCTCCCTTTCTGTGTCACAGACTTCTGTAGTTAACACAGGTTGTCTAAACATGTTCCAATGTGCAACACAAATGTATAGCAGGTGACATCAAGAGACTGAATTTGTTAAGCTAGCTAGGCGTTGGTACTTCAACTTTCAGTGTACAACATGTCATCTATGTTCGCAACTGTCCTCCTGCTTGCATAATCAACACATATCACAGTATCCACAAGCATTATAAGAAATTTCCAAGTTCAGAGTTGCCAGACATGGTGGTACATTGCTCTTCTTCTGCTGTGACTGTTCTTGGCCCTGCTTATGGCCCACGCCGCATTGCAGCCAGGTCCTCATACCATTGATGGCTGTGTGTCATGCGTGTCATGGCCTGTTGCATCTGCAGTGAAGACACAGGGGCCTTGCATGTGGTTTGGAGCAGCGCCACCCTGATATCTGGGGGTTTGGCCAGCTGTAGATCTGGCTGTAGTGGTAACATGGCTGCTGATCTTGGTCCTGGTCTCAGGGTTGTAGCCCTTCAGTGGAATGATGACTTCTGCGTCATCCATGAAAGCCTTCACCTTCCTGCATCCCGCATATCTGCATGAGCTCCAGCTGCATAGTCTCATGCAAGATGGGCTTGATGCAACTGGCACAAGAGCTTGTGGTTGAGATATGTACAGGAGCACTTGTGCATTACGGGTCTGTGTTTTGGATGACGCAATGTAATATGTATTATACACTATGAGCATCAAGAGACATGCTGACACATGCCAAAATGGATTGCCAACACTGCTTTTGTCTCAAAAATGCAGAAAAGACCTCTGCAGGTCTTGCCAAGAGATGCGTGGCAATGCAGCTGACAAGCAGGCGTGCACAAAGCAAATGCCTACTAACATACCTCATCTTGATGGGTGGCTCTATTGGAATGCAGCAAAACTTGCATCTTGTCGCCTTTGCTGAGATCGTCTCCATGCACTCAGGACATGTTGTTGGCGGGAAGAAGTAAGCTGACAGCTTGGAAACTGCAGCACGAGACAGGAACCCTCTGCTTGGTGCAGCCTTGAATAGCTGATATACTTACTGAGGGGGAAAATCGCACATGCATGTCAGACAGAAGTACCTGGCAACACCACAGCATAGTAGACAATTAAACAGGTAAACAGGAACGTCAATGCCTTGTTGATCAGGTCTCCATAGGCAAATCTGGACCTGCAGGGCATACCAAGCTGTGTCAGGATCTGGGCTGCAGTAGGTCAGCAGCAATGTCTATGGCTAAACTCTGCAGGTACCTGTGTATTGTGAACGTCAAACTGGCAAAGTTAGGCTGGCCTGCTACTGCAGCGATCAATGGTGTGATGATGTCTGCAACCTGCTCAACCAACACCAATTTGCATGTGACTCACGACGTTTGCGGCGGAAGCTTACACCGGACATGTACAAATCAAGTGGCCACACGTCTGGAAATCTACCGCAATATACGGAGGCAACACATTGTGGCGCAATGCGTGTTGAAGCAGAGCCATAGCTCGCGGTTCTTTCTTTCATTTCCCAAGTGGGTCAGGCGTGCTCACCATAGCATTAACCAGGTTGAGAGTGGCTCCTCCGATCACGACAGCCACAGCCAAGTCAACAATCTGAACGTGACACCTATCACGTTGAAAAACCATTTCAAGACGCGACGCGAGGTCGCGTTCACATGCGGCCGGGAGCAGTTACAACAAGCGCTCGGCTGCAGTACTGCACTACTGCAAAGCCTGTCCGATCAGCTACGTGTGCACAGACGGCTGTGCACCCAGCCGATGGTATGCCAGATTTGGAAAATACCTTTCCTTTCAACAGAAAGTCTCGAAACCCCGAGACACTGCTGCCCATGCAGCCTGCGGCCGCAACCCCTCCTTTCTGCAGCTGGGCAGGGTCCAGCGTAACCGGCATGGCTGTGCAGCATTTCCGGCCGGTTCGCATGTCCGCAGATTATCTGCGTCGCCCAAACCAGCAGTGCTTGCGCCTTGCCACCAAGTCGGCTTTGTGCGGACCATTGACTGTGTGTCTGCTGCTTTCAATGTCAGATGCTTGTCGGACTCTGAAGCTCCTTTGTCGCTGAGCGTACTGTAGACGGAGCACGTTTCCGTGGAGTAGGTTTTTCAAAGTCAAAGGAAACCAAAACAAATGAAGTTCAAACTTTGAACGCTCGCAAGTTTGTTTTGCGACTACTGTCAGTCTTGCCCGCCTGGCTACAAGTTGTGTCCAGCGTTATCAGCAGTATCGCCGACTGCACTTAGCGGATTTCAAAGGTCTCACACCTTTTGCGTGGTGTGTGCGACCTGGGTCCGTCCGTCGCAGCCGCGATCTCCGAAGTCTTGCACGCGTCGGCAGCTGCATCTGATTACACCCTTACCGTGTGGCACCTGTTGTTTTGCAAGTTTGAGGTCAACCTGAAGTAGTTCATCGACTTGTCTGTTCAGCAGGATCTCGGTGTCAGCTTCCCCCCGGTACCATGCGACGAGCACGGGGCGTGCACAACACGCCCAGCCTTGCGGGTCAACTGGGCTTGGTTGCTGTAGTGATCGCAGCACTCTTTGTGTTGCCCGCTTCAGCAGGCACACCTCACCTTGATGTTGCGGCAGACTTGAGCGGTGTCTTGGCAAAGTCACTGCAGTTTCTCCGGTTAAACCTAAACAGCATTTTTGGGTACAGCACTTCACCTGCCCCACCACCAAGTCGGAGTCTCCTGGACACAAACACCACTGACTGCTTGCTGCCAGTTTGGACCTGCCCAAGCTGCATCAATGTTCCAGACAGCGTGTACCAGACAGTGTTGAACACCACCTGCGAGGCTGTGACGGGCCTGGACCTGTTCGTATGTGGTTCGTCCATATTGGATGCAAGCGTCGTGACAGCGGTACAGAGCAGGCAGTGCGTCCAGACGTGCGCCGGAAGCACATCTCTTCAGTGTCCGTCATCACCTGCCATTGCACCAGCGCCTGCTACTACCGCTGGTGTGATCGCGACACCTCAGACATCTCCTGCTGCGAGTCCAGCAATCTCTGCTGTGACTTCCTCGCCCACCGTGTCTGCCCCTGTCACATCATCTCCTGCAACACCTATCACCACCAACTCCTCTCCTGCATCTTCTCTGCCAACTGCTGCAGCCCCTGAAGCAAGCGCAGGCCAGTCCTTTTCAGGTGCCATTTTTACACTTCCAAGTCATGTATGCACTTTATCTGACCATGTTGCAATGGCACGTTTAAGCAGCACATCCCACCCTTGCCTGCATGATTCTGTGAGCTGCTGCCTACATGCATTGCATCATGACTGCACCCAGACAGCAAGAATCCATTTTAAGCCATGTTCACCACAACACCAACGTCTGTAATGACATGCAGGTGCTCCAGCTCCCCTACCAGCTAGCTGCAATGCAGGTGATGCTACATATGCCTGTGCCTATGGAGGCTGCACAGACTATGTGTCCCCCGACATGTATGCCTACCTCAATGCTGCCAATACCACCTGCATCACGGTGCTCAGCCAGGTCATCTGTGGCTGCTACGCTGTGGACCAGAGCACCTATGATGCTGTCACCAAGGGCAGCTGCACTCTCTCCTGCCCCCAGCAGAGCAAGACCTGTGGCAGTGTGGCTACCCCCAGCCCCGCCCCTGCCACTCAACCCCTGTTTGGTCTCTCTCTTGCACCCATTCAATCTCCCATCCCTGCTTCCCCTACCCCACCTGCTGCATCACCAGAGCCAACACCCACAGTGTCTGCTATCACAGGCTCAGGTGCATCCCCGTCATCACCCACAACTCCTATCTCTCCATCCCCAGAAACCAATCCTGCCTTGGAGTCCACAGGTGTCCTACCACCCTCTGCAGCAGCTTCACCCTATCCCTTGCCAGAAACCTCCAGTGCAGCCCTGCCACCTGTCACAGGGCCCTCCCTGGCTCCTGCTATTGCCCCTGGTGCTTGCCCAGCCTCCACCTGCCTCATGCCCCAGTACCAATGTGGGCCAATGTCAGAGTACCGCATCTCCCTTGCCCTGCATACCGCCATTGATGAAGCCACCAGCTGCACTCCTGACTTGGACCCCGACTTCTGCATTGTGGATGAGTTCATTGTGGAGCTTCCTGTATGGGATGCCGTCAAGTCCAACAACTGCAGCTACTCGTGCCTTGATGGCAGCTCTCTAACTTGCTCTGCTTTGGCCCCTGCGCCAGCAGCAGTTGCTTCACCAGTTGCTTCACCAACTGCTACCCCAGCTGTCACAGCTTCTCCTACAGCTTCACCAGTGACTGTCCCCAGTCCCACAGCTGTACCCACCCTAGCCCCCACCCTAACTCCCGTCCCAACCCCCACCCTAACTCCCACTCCAACCCCTGTCCTCAATGCCAGCTGGGCTGCACCTGCCCCAGCTGCACCCTCCCTCACAGGCCTGGCTCCTTTTGTGCTCAACTTTGGCACCTACGGTGATTGCAGCGTGGAATGTGGAGGCGGCAATGCTACAAGGGCTCTCACTTGCGTCAGTCAAGCTTATGGCTTGCCTGTTGAGCTCAGCAACTGCCAGTACAACATGTCCACCATTGCCAACTTGACAGGCAAGTTTCCATCCTTCTTGTATGCAAGTTCCTGATGAGTATGATCTGTGCGCTCCAGAGGCCTATTACTCACTTGCGCAAAAGTCTACCTGTTGCAAGTGTGTGAAACCTTCACTCCAAACTGCTGTGCATTGGGTGGCAGATCCACTTTGCTGCACGCTCAACCATTTGGGCATCTTCTAACTATGAAGTCATGACATTCACACGGTGATTGATGACTGCAGAGTCCTGCAACACAGCATCATGTGGGCAGTACAGCTTCGTTGTGGGTCCCTATGGATCATGCTCAGCCCTGTGTGGGGACAGCGGCACGGCAGAGCGTAATGTCACATGCATGCACAATGGCGCAGCTGTGGATTCCACATCCGATGAGTACACTCAGAACTGCCTGCCGCTGGGCGAGCCAGTCAGCATTGAGCAGTGCTTTGCTACACCCTGTGAGGCTTACATGTGGGAGACTGCTGCCTGGGGCAACTGCACTGGTGGCATGCAGAACAGGACTGTGTCCTGTCAGCGCATCAAGGGTGGTTCAGCTGATGCTGCGGTGGGTTGCTCTTCACTGTGCTGTCTTACTGATGGCAGTCGTTGCTTATGCCATTGGTTTTGCTGTGCTGTGTTACTGTGTAAGCTTGAGGAGCTGACTTATGACGACCTACCTTCATCCAGCAATCTGTCATAGCTGGCAGCATCCAGTGCTGTACCTGCTGCTCCCATGTCATTGTTTGCACATTTGTAACTGATCCTCTGCTCAGTCCATTACTTGGAACCTGCATGCTTATAATTTCAGCTGCACTGACACACAGCCAGACCTGGGCATCTTCCTGTACAACTTGCTGTCTTGCTGCCCTTTGATTCCCATCAACTACATGGATACTTACACAGCTCATCCTTTCTGTTGCAGGTGTGTACAAGCCAACTTGGGTACACTCCACTGTCATCCCGCCTGTGCAACACCTTCACATGCAACACCACGGCAGACTGTTCCAACAATGGTGTCTGCAATGCCACCACCTCTGCTTGCCAGTGCCAGTCTGGCTACACAGGTCCCAACTGCGCCATCTCCACAGGCTTGTGCAACACCACTGCAACAGCCTCCAACAGCAGTGCAGCTGGCAGCAACTCTACACAGATCTGCTGCAGCACAGGCATTGTCAACACCAACGGCACATGCTGCAGCTCTGGTGAGTGTGAAGCTGCAAGGCTTGCTTGTGATGTCATGAAACATGCTGGCATTTGCACCTCCACCTATTATTCATTGCACCAATCCAAGATCCTCCCAAGCCTTGCTTTGTATGCATGATGGGCAAACAGTGTGATTTTGGCTGAGATGGCAGTCCTCCTTGACAGCGACGGATCCTCTGTGCGTCAATGATTATGTCGCACTGAGAAGTTCATCAACATGCTTCCTCCTTTGCTCCAGGTGTTGTCAGTGATGCTGGCACCTGCTGTGCAACGAACACGACTGCTGGAGCCAGTGTGACTCTAGACAGGGCCGGCCAGTGTTGCAGCCAAGGCCTGGATGCATGTGGTGTCTGCGGTGGCACTGGTCTCACCATAGACTTCACTGGCACCTGCTGCAATGGGGCCCTGGATGCCAGTGGGCTCTGCTGTGCCTCGCCCCATGTTGTGGATGACTTTGGAGTGTGTGCTGGCAACTCCTCCACTGGAGTGATTGTGCTGGACCTGAATGTGCTGTCCTCCAATGTGACAGGTGAGCTTGTCAGCTGTGGTCTGTACCTTTCCAACAGGATGGCTGTCGGTGCTTTGCCACGGTGGGCTGGTAGGGGTTGATGATGCTTGTGTTGCATGTCTTTGTTGCCGTGTATGGGCCTCTGCAGACTGTCAGGTCAGCCAAACACAATGCGAATGTACATATGAATATGCATGTACATTGCATAAATATCTCTAGGCTGGGCACATTAGCAGCATTGGCAGAACTAACAAGTGCTGCTGTCAACAGCAGACCTTCATACCTTTGAGCTGCACTTGCAATGTGTCATTAGTCCTCAAGCGATGCAATGCTTGTCTTTGCTGGGTATCAACTTACAATCTATTTGCTGTGCAGGGCTGGCTGATGCAAACTCATCAGCCCATGCAGCTTTTGCCACCAACTATGAGACTCTGCTTGCATCTGTGCTGTCAGTGCCTGCCAGTCAGGCTCAGCTGGAGAGTCTTCAGACTGGCGCTGCGTCAGCACCTGCCCCTGCTCGCAGAAGGCTTCTTGACTCCCAGGTTTGTCATTGCTGTTGCAAAAAGAGTGCAGAAGTTACAATCAAGTGCACACTGTATGGTGTGTGATGCGCTGTAGCTTTGTGTGTTCATCCAAAATTTGTAGCTTGTTTTTTGGTTTAACTGAGCAAGTGGGCTTTACAGAAACGCTGCTTGGACATCATTGTCTTGTTATGCTGCTGTGGGTTGTAACCTGCAGTAGCTAGCTTGGCACTGCATCTCCTTTGAGTTTTAGACTTAAGTGTGTTTGAGCAAGTTTTAGACTTAAGTGTGGTCGAGCATTCTGCCATTGACTCATCTTAAGTCCACAACAAAGTTGAAAGACTTGAGCTTGTACAGGCTGCAGCACCATGACTCTGCTCGCTGCAACATGCTCCACATAGCTGGCTTGATGTTCTCATGTGCTGAGGGACCATATTGAGCACACAAGGCAGATGTGAAAATGCAACACTCTTCTGCTTGTGCAGGCTGTTGAGTCTAGCAAGCAAGCAGGCACAGGCGATTGGAGTTCGCGTTTCAGAAGCTTCCTGGTTCACAGCGCACAGCTGACACATCTGGATTCCCTTCTGGCATCAACAAGCCAGCCTGCTACTGTTGCCCCTCGGCCTGTAGGCATGGCACCATTCCTTGACATCTCCTCTTCCTCATCTAAGCAGGTCAGCATGCTGAAACCCTGGGTTGTACTTCATCATCAAGGCTTTTGTGAGCCTTGACACACCATACGCTGTGCAAGAAACATTTGTTTGCAGGCAATGCAGACCTTTTGTTGCATCATGTTGCCATTTGCTGCTGCAACATCAAGTTGTTTATACTGCCAGCACTGCTGTATGTTCATTGTTCCATCAGCATGGCCAGCTCTGCCACTAGCCTCTAAAGTGCTGCATGTCTTCTGCAGCATCAACACAGCTCCACTGGATGTCAGTGCAAGACCCTTTGTCATGCTGCCAGCACTACAGTCTGTATTCAACCTCTTCAATCTGATGCAGGTGCCAATGTCACGCAGCTTGCTGGCTGCGTCACCATACACAGTCAGCACATCTGCATGGATCAGCCCACCCTATGCTGACTTGACCTACCCAGAGGTCCAGGATCTCATCCAGGCAGCATACTCCAACACCACAAATGCTGCTGGCCTTGCTCTACAGCAACTGACAAGCGTGAGCAAGCAAGGAGTGGCAGGGAATGGTCTTTGTGAGAATGGGGAGATGCCCAGCTCTGTAGGCAACTTCACAGGTGAGCTTTTGCAGTGAATTACCAAGCATTTGTGCCCTCAAAGGTCACGTGCAGGTTTCCTGTTGTTTTTCTAACGCTGTCTGGCTCAATGCAGTTGATGCACTTGTTTTGGCTGTTACACTTCTTTGCACAGTCACAACATGTCAACATTATTCATCTGCTGGAGGTGCTCAAGCGTGCTGCCTGACTGACTTAAACCGGGCACATGTCACTAACCTCACCATGCCTTCAAGTCAGCAGTCACTGCAACATAGGCTGACAAGACCACATTGAGTGCAGGGGTGCCAGCAGATTGTCCCATTACATTCCACCCCATCCCTGCCAGCTCAGGCACAAGCCCATGCTCAGGGCATGGTGCCCCTGTGGCTGCTCAAGGCACATGCCAGTGCTATGTGGGTTATGACGGCACAAGCTGTGGCGTGTGTGCTGATGGGTACCAGCTGGCAGGTGGTATCTGCCAGCGCACCCTCACTAGCTTCAAGGCTCAAGCTGCTTTGGCCGCCATTGCGCAAAGCAATGCTGCCAGTACTCAGAAGGTCAGTGCCAGAATGAGTCACCGATGATGTCATGTCGCTGTCTGTGTACTAAAGCTGTCTGGAAGCCACTTGGCCAATTAGATGTGTGGATGGCAGACCTTTTGTCAATGCTTGACCAGGAGTTGCTGATGTAATCATACTGTCAAGATTTGCCTAAGTGGATCAAGCGGTCCCTGTGTGTCTCTTGGCCAACAGCAGCTGCAGCTGGCCAACAGTCCGAGTACTGGTAATCTGAATGATTGGCTTTGTAAACAGTCCTGTAGAGTATGGTCTGTGTCGAAAAGAAAGTCAACCTCTATACCAAGAACCTCAAGCCACATTCATCATGAAATATGCATCAGGTGGCTTGCTGCCCTGGCAAACTATCTCTGACTGGACAAGTCTGGCATGTAGCTCCGGGCTGCCGCCTTGGGAGGCTCCTGTTGGGAGGCTCCTGTTACGATCGCTGGAAAGCATAGACTTTTCTTTTCAAGTCTGACATGGGTCCCATCTGAGTGCAGACATCAGGAGCTTCTGTGGGCATGATTGCTGGGGCAGTCATTGCAGGAGTGGCAGCTATGCTTGTGGCCTTGGCTCTGTTCACCACTTACAGGCGGCGCAGGTCACACAGCAGGCATGTGTACATGGGTGCTAAGGGTGCCACAGGCAGAACCAGCGGGTTAGTCACAACTTGTCATGCCCAAAAACCTCAATGCGATGCCTATCTGGCGCAAATTGCGTGCGTCAGTATGCTGTGTGGCTGGTACACACTGAGCTCTCATACATGCAGGGTCACAATGTGCCTGTAATCAGTGCATGGGTCAATGCATTTGCCTGCCTGATCGCTGCTTTTCACCATGGAAAAGAAAAGAAGTGACTACACCTTTTGGCGTCAATTTGATGAGAAGCCAAGCACTATACCCGGCTACCTAGCCTTTGCCACATGCAATACATCAACATGCGCAACAAGTGTATCATTGAGTTGAGTATTTGTGCTGTTTAGGGCTTTCACAGCAGCAAGCAGCCAGGGCAGTCAGAGCTCATCAGGGCTGAGCGGGGGGATGGCCTGGGCCTTCCAGGACCCAGAGCATGGCAGCACCACCTCCAAGGCCTCTGGAGCACCCACCACC
>JAABUK010012422.1_pt1 | contig 10848 bp, 9 predicted proteins | sample 5559141 | NCBI WGS metagenome assembly JAABUK01 (sample SAMN10711869, study PRJNA513367) | rock metagenome | isolation source: Antarctica rocks | place: Antarctica: Victoria Land, Pudding Butte nord | collected 2016-01-03
GGGCATTGTCAACTTGACCGACCGGCAGTGGGGAGAGTGCGCCCGAGGGCGTGCTTGACCTGGGCCAGCCTGCCGATCAGGCGGCAGCGGCCACGCCGGTGACCTCGCCCCAGATGGCGTGGGCGCGGGCGCGGTATTCGCGATAGGCGGCGGCGGTCAGACGGTGGCGGCGCGGGCGAAAATGGCTGGCGATGGGACCATACGCGGCGAGGAACCGTTGGGCGTGCCCCGGCGACTTGAACCGCCGCATGCGCCGCTCCCGCTCCCGCGTGGGTTGGTGCGAGTTCTCGGCGCGATTGTTCAGCCCTTTGTGTCGCCGATGCTCCACGCTCGGCAGGACCTCCCGCTTGGCGGCGCCATAGCTGGCGAGCTTGTCGGTGATGACCACGCGGGGGACATACGTGAGCCGCTTGAGCAGCCTGCGGAAGAACTTCCGCGCGGCAGCGGCATCGCGGCGGGACTGCACCAGGATATCGAGCACCGTCCCGTCCTGATCGACGGCCCGCCACAGATAATGCTGCACGCCGTTGATGCTGATGAACACCTCATCCAGGTGCCACTTGTCGCCAGGCCGCGGTCGGCGGCGGCGCAGCCCGTTCGCGTAGGTCTGGCCGAACGTGCGGCACCACTGGCGGATCGACTCGTACGTCACGATGACCCCGCGCTCGGCCAGCAGCTCCTCCACATCGCGGTAGCTCAGGGAGAAGCGATAGTAGAGCCACACGGCGTGCACGATGATCGCTCGCGGGAAGCGATAACCGGCGTACGATGGGGGCGCGTCAGCTTCTTTCATGCGGCAAGTATCGCATGCCGACGACCCACGCCCCCAAGTTGACAATGCCCACGGGAGAATGCCGAAAAATCAACAAACCTTCGGAGTATCTACCACCGGCTCGTGTGGGGCGGGCGACCGGTGCGTTATCGTTACGAGTGTATCCTGGCGCGTGGGAGGCCAGCGGTCAATCCGCGCGGCCAGCGCCATGCGCGGGCCTGCCCGCCTCCAGCGGACGTGCGTGCTGGCCTGGCGTATCCGGGCCGCACCGCGTGTGCTAGCATCGCGTCGGGCACGGCCCTGCACGGATACGGCGGCGCGCGGCGCGCCGCCACAGCGAGGAGGGGGATCATGCACGGCATCGCCGCGAGCGTGCTCGACACCATCGACAGCACCCCGCTGGTGGCCCTGGACCGCCTCGCCGCGGGGTTGCCGGGGCGGGTGGCCCTCAAGCTGGAAATGGTCAACCCCGGCGCCTCGATCAAGGACCGCGCGGCGCGGCGCTGCATCGCGGAGGCGGAGGCGGACGGTCGCCTCCGCCCGGGCGGGGTCGTGGTCGAGCTGACGAGCGGCAACATGGGCGCGGGGCTCGCGCTCGTCTGCGCGGTGCGGGGCTACCGCTTCGTCGCGGTGATGAGCGTCGGCAACAGCCGCGAGCGGGTGCAGATGCTCCGCGCGCTCGGTGCCGAGGTCGCGCTCGTCCCGCAGGCACCGGGCGGCGTGCCGGGGCAGGTCTCGGGCGCCGACCTCGCGCTGGTCGAGGCCCGCACCGTCGAACTGGCGCGCGACCTCGGGGCCTTCCGTCCCGACCAGTTCACGAACCCCGCCAATGCACGCGCACACGAGCTGACCACCGGCCCGGAGCTCTGGGCGCAGAGCGGCGGGGCGGTGACCCACTTCTGCGCCATCGTCGGCACGGGCGGCACCTTCCTCGGCGTGGCCCGTGCCCTCAAGGGGCACGACCCCGCGATCCGCTGCCTCGCGGTCGAGCCGGCGGGGGCGCGGCCGCTCGCCGGCCTGCCGATCGCCGACCCGCGCCACAAGTTGCAGGGGGCGGGCTACGCCGCCGTGCCGCCGCAATGGGACGCCGCGCTGTGCGACGGCACGGTCGCGATCGGCGACGACGAGGCGACCGCAACCGCGCGACTGCTCGCGACGCGCGAGGGAATCTTCGCCGGCTTCAGCACCGGGGCGAACGTCGCGGCGGCGCTGCGGCTGGCGCACGACGTCGCGCCGGGCAGTCTTGTCGTCACGATCGCCTGCGACAGCGGGCTCAAATACCTGAGCACCGACCTCGTCCCCGCGTGAGTTGCGCGCCGGGCACCCGCGGTCGGGCTGCGGCACCCCGGTCGACAGGCCCGGCGCCTGGCGACCGGTGCGGGCGGCGCTGGTGGCGTCGAGTGCCTACGTCCCCAGGCGCTCTCCGCGGGACGCGTCGTGGGCACGGCCCCGGCCACGCGCCACCTGTCCCGGGGACCGGCACCACGCGACCGCGCACCATGGCCGGGGACACCACCCGCCGTCGGATACGGGTCCGGCCAGGATCGGCCGCCCTGCCACCGCGTGCACCAGCCGCGCGGTGGCATCGTCGGCGTAGCCGGGAGTTCGAGGATGGTTCGTCCGCCGATCCGTCGCCAGCCCGAAGAGACGCCGCCGCGCAAGGAGTTGCGCGGGGTGGTCGAGCGGCTGACGTACCAGAACCCGGAGAACGGCTACACCGTCGCCCGGCTCGCCCCCGAGCGCCCGCGGGACGAGGCGAGGGCGGCCCAGGCCGACGATCGGCTGGTCACCGTCGTCGGCACCCTCGCCGACCTGACGCCCGGGGAGGCGATCGTCGCGCAGGGGTGGTGGAAGAACGACGCGAAGCACGGCTGGCAGTTCCAGGTGCTCGACTATCGTACGAGCCTCCCCGCGACGACGCAGGGGATGCGCCGCTACCTCGGGAGCGGGCTGGTCAAGGGCGTGGGCCCGGTGATAGCCGGGCGGATCGTCGACGCCTTCGGTGAGGGCACGTTCGACGTCATCGACGCCAGCCCGGACCGCCTCACCGAGGTCCAGGGGATCGGGAAGGTCCGCGCCACGCGCATCGCCGCGACCTGGGAGGAGCAGCGCCACATCCGGGCGGTGATGGCCGCCTTGCAGGGGTACGGCGTCTCCACCTCCCTGGCGGTCCGCATCTACAAGCGCTTCGGCGACGACAGCGGGCGCGTGGTCAGCCAGGAGCCGTACCGCCTCGCCAGGGAGGTCTGGGGGATCGGCTTCAAGACCGCCGACACGATCGCCCGGGCCGTCGGCATCGCCCCCGACGCCCCCGCGCGCCTCCAGGCGGGGGTGCTCCACGCCCTGGGCGCGGCGGGGGACGACGGCCACACGCTGCTCCCCGAGCGGGAACTCCGCGAGACGGCGGCCGAACTGCTCGGTGTCGGGGCTGAGGGTCTGGATGCGGCGGTCACAGCGCTGCTCGCCACCGGCGACCTCGTGGCGGCGCAACGGGCGGACACCACGCTCCGCCTGCTCGCGCTGGCCCCGTTCGCGCGGGCCGAGTCCGGCCTCGCCTCGCGGCTTGTGGCGCTGGCGGCGGCCGGGGCCGACGCGCGGGTGGCGCGGGTCTTCGCCGACGCCGACTGGGCCGCCGCGTTCGGCTGGCTGGCGGCGAAACACGGGCTGACCCTCGCCCCGGAGCAGGAGGACGGGGTGCGGATGGCGCTGACGGCGCCGATGAGCATCCTCACCGGCGGGCCGGGGACGGGGAAGACGCACACCCTGCGCGCCCTGCTCCTGCTCGCGCGGGCGAAGCGCCTGCGCCCGCTCCTCGCCGCGCCGACCGGCCGCGCGGCCAAGCGAATGCAGGAGGCGACCGGGCTCGACGCGGGGACCCTCCACCGCACCCTGGAGCTCCGACCGGGCGGCAAGGCCGGGCGGGGGCCGGACCACCCGCTCGAGGCGGACCTCGTGGTGGTGGACGAGGTCTCGATGCTCGACGCGCTGCTCGCCAACCAGCTGGTGAAAGCGGTCGGGGCGGGCTGCCACCTGCTGCTCGTCGGCGACCCCGACCAGCTGCCGAGCGTCGGGGCGGGGGACGTGCTGGCCGACCTGCTGCGCGCCGGACGCTTCCCGGCCACCCGGCTCACCCGGATCTTCCGGCAGGGGGCCGGCTCGGGGATCGCGGCCAACGCCGCGCGCATCAACGCCGGGCAGCTCCCGCGCTTCGGCGGCGACGTCGCCGACTGCTTCTTCCTGGCGGCCGAGGATCCGGCGGCGGCCGCGGCGACCGCGGTCGAGGTCGTCGCCCGGCGGCTCCCGCAGCGCTACGGCCTCGCCGCGGGCGACATCCAGGTGCTCGCCCCGATGCACCGCGGCGACGCGGGGGTCGGGGCGCTGAACACGTTGCTCCAGGAGCGGCTGAACCCGGCGCGGGAGGGGCTGCTCGAGGCGCGGGGCGGGGGGCGGGTCTACCGCCCGGGCGACCGCGTCCTGCAGCTGAAGAACGACTACACGCTCGACGTCTTCAACGGCGACCTGGGGACGGTCGCGGACATCGACGCCACCGTGCAGGAAGTGGGCCTCGCGCTGGACGACGGTCGCCGTATCCGGTACCCCTTCGCCAGCCTGTACGCGCTGACCCACGCCTACGCGATCTCGATCCACAAAGCGCAGGGGGCGGAGTTCCCGGCGGTGGTCATCCCGCTGGTCACCGCGCACGCCGCGCTGCTGGGGCGGACGCTGCTGTACACCGCGTTCACGCGGGCGCGGCAACTCGTGGTCATCGTCGGGCAGCGGAAGGCGCTGTCGATGGCGGTGCGGGACTGGCGGCGGGCGCCGCGCTACACCGCGCTCGGCGGCCTGCTCGACGGGACGACGCGCTACGCCTGGGCGCGCGAGCGGGGCGGCGAGGTGGTCGAGCAGGCGGCCGACGACGGCTGGTGGGAGGGGCTGGTCGGCGCGGGCGGCGAGCCGTAGGGCGCCGCGCGGTGCGTGCGCTGTTTGCCGACATGGGGCGACCGACTCACCGACGCTTGGTGGTGAGGGACGGGGGACGCACCGCTCAGGCCAGCGCCCGGGTGCCGGTGAGCGCCCGCCAGGAGGCACAGTGCCGGACGATGGCGCCGCGAAGATGATCGCTTGGCACGGCAGGAGCTGCGGGGATACGGCCCTCCACCAGGGCATTATTGTGCTGTTCCGGTATCGGGCACCCCATCCGCGGTGCCCGCGTGCAAACGGAGGTCGAGACGGCGGTGCGCGAGCGCCTGCCGATGATGACGATCCTGCTGAACAACGCGCAGATGGGCGGCTACGATCACCACATGCCCGCCGCGAGCGCGCGCTTCGGCTCTCGGGACACTACGCCGGGGTGGCGGCGGAACTCGGCGCGTACAGCGAGCGAGTCGAGGATCCCGCCGACGTGGCGGCGGCGATCAGGCGCGGTTAGCGCGCCCGCCGGTACGCCACGGCGGGGGCCGACCGCGGCCGTGAGGCGATTACGTCGCGCGCTCAAGAGCGCGGTGGTCGGGGGGGTGCGCCCAGTTACCCTTCACGGACGGCGCACCACGCAGCCGATGACGCCCCGCGCCAGGACAATCCCGACGCTGTCCCGCAGGCTGCGCCGGTAACGCAAGGGCCCGGGGATCACGCGCAGCACACACCGGGGGACGCCCGCCGGTGGTTGGACAGCGTGCCGGTATGCTCGTTGAACGTCCAGGGGACAGGTACGGCAGCGAAAGGTGCCGTCGCGGAGGAGGTGCACGGGAGCGCTCCCGAGATGCCCTGCGTCATCAGGTGTCGTCGCGCTCTTCCGACGCGCGCGGTGCGGTCCCGGCCAGCTCGGCCTCGAGTTGTTCCGGGGTCGGGAAATTCTCGGCGAGCCGCGCCGGGAGGGCCGGAGCGAGGGTGAACCCGGCGACGCCCAGGGGCTTGGCGATATCCCGGAGCGCGTACTCCACCAGCACGCGGTTCTGGCCCCGACAGAGCAGGATGCCGAGCGTCGGGCCGTCGTCGGGGTGGCGCAGCAGGTCGTCGACGGCGGAAAGGTAAAAGTTCAGTTTCCCCGCATATTCCGGCTTGAAGGCGGTGAGCTTGAGGTCGATGACCACGTAGCAGCGAAGGCGGACGTGATAGAAGAGGAGGTCGAGGTAGAAATCCTCACCGCCGACCTCGAGGTGGTACTGGCTCCCGAGGAAGGCGAAGCCGACGCCGAGTTCGAGCATGAAGGCGCGCAGGTGGGTCAGCAGCCCGCGCTCTAGGTCCCGCTCGCGCGCGTCCGGCCCCAGGGTGAGGAAGTCGAAGGTGTAGGGATCTTTGAGCGCTTGCCGGGCCAGCTCCGATTGCGGCGCGGGCAGGGTACGGGCGAAGTTCGTCGTGGCCTGGCCCTGCCGCAGGTCCAGCCGGGTCTCGATCTGGGCCTCGAGGATCGCCCGGCTCCAGCCGTGCGCGATCGCGGCGCGGGCGTACCACTCCCGCGTCGCGGGGTCCTGCAGCTTCTCGAGCAGGGCGATATTGTGCCCCCACGGCAATTGTGCCACGACCTGTGGCACAAAGTCGGGGCGGTCGCGGTAGGCGCGGTAGAAGGCGCGCATGCGGTAGAGGTTGCGGCGCGAGAGGCCGCCCGCGCCGGGGAAGGCGTTGCGCAGGTCGGCGCTGAGGCGCTCGAGGACGGCGTCGCCCCAGGCGGCGCGCTCCTGCTGCCCGACGATCGCCTCGCCGATCCGCCAGTAGAGCAGGATCAGCTCGCGATTGGCGGCCAGCATCGCCCCGACCTGCGCGCCGCGGATTTGCTCTTTCAGCCGCGCGAGGAAGGCCGTATAGTCGGGCGGGAGCGCGCCAGCGACCGCCGCCCCGACCGCCGCCCGCGCGCCGTCCCGTCGCTTCCCATCCGCCATCCGTCACACCCCCGCCATACCCTCACTGCGCGCTACGCCTTCGCCCCAGCCGCTACCGTTCCCCGCGCCGTTCGTCGCCGACGATGTGCCCCTTGCGCTGGCGTGCCCCCGCCCGGCGTGGCCCGACCTGCGCCTCGCCCCGCCCGCGCCAGCTTCGATAGGCGTCGATGTGCGCGTCGAGTTGCCCCAGACGCCCCGGATCGACCTGGTCGGGGCGGAACCCGCGCAGGAACAGGTCGAGCTTCGCGGCCAGTTCGTCGGCCGCACGATCGGCCGGGGCGCGCCGGACGTGCGCCGCCACCACTGTTCCGCCGTTATGGAAAGCATTGCGTTGCGCAATGCTTTCCATAACATCCTGCGGCTCTCCCCCCGCATCGAGCGCCGCGTTGATCTCGCGGACGACGAGCCGCAGCTCCGTCTGCGGGATCGCCTGCCCTCGCCCCTGCGTCGCGGACACCAGCTCGACCAGCGCGGCTTGCAGGTCGTGCGGCGCGGTCAGGAGTTCCTGCGCCTGGCTCTTGGTGAGCTGCCCCGCCACCACGGCCGGCGCGAGGTGATCGTGGGAGAAGATCCGGTGGTTGCGGCTGACCCGCGCCGCGCTCACCCCCAGCCGCGCCGCGATCTGCTCGACGGTGTACCCCTGGTCGATCAGGATCGTGTAGGCCGCCGCCTCCTCCTCGTCGGACAGGTTCTCGCGCTGCAGGTTCTCGACGAGCATCTCGAACGCGCGCACGTCGGCCGGCGAGTCGCGCACGACGACCGGCACCTCGTTGATGTCGGCCAGCCCGGCCGCCCGCCAGCGGCGCTCCCCGTTGACGATGAAATAGAACCCCTCCTCCTCCGCCGAACGGACCCGCAGCGGCTGGAGGATGCCGACCTGCTTGAACGATTCGGACAGGTCGGCGAGCCGCTCCTCGTCGAAGACCTTGCGCGGCTGCTCGGGGTCGGGAATGAGGAAGCGGCGCTCCACGAGCAGGGCCCCCGGCATCGCCCGCTGCCCCGGCCGCACCATCAGCGGCGAGAAGTCGAAGTTGCCGCGCGCGGTCGCCCGATTGGCCAGCGCGGCGCGCATGTCCTTCGCCATCAGCGCACCCCCGCCGCGACCGGCAGGCCCACCCGCGCGGCGATCTCGTCGGCCAACTCCAGGTAGTCGTTGCCGGTTGTCGTGACCTCGCCCCCGTCGTACAGGGTATCCTGCGTGAACGAGACGTCGCGGGTCCGCTGGCTCTTGCGGATGATCGCCTTGAACGCCACCTCGCCCCACTCGGTGTCCAGTTGCTCGCGCACCAGCCGGGTCCCCACGGTGCGGCGCTCCGCCAGCACCAGTACCGGACCGAGGAAGGCCAGGTCGGGCGTGTAGTTCTCGCGGATCGCCTCGATCGTCGGCTGGAGCATGTCCAGCCCCTCCAGCGAGTAGGGGGAGGGATCGACCGGCACCAGGAAGGCGTCGGCCGCCACCAGCGCGTTCGCGGTCAGTCGCGCGATCGCGGGCGGGCAGTCGATCAGGACCAGGTCGTAGTCCAGCCCTTGCAGGGCGCGGCGCAGGCGCGTGTCCCCGCCCAGCGAGGTGGCCAGATCGATGTCGGCCAGCGCCAGGCGCAGGTCGGCCCCGAGCACGTCGAGGTTCGCTCTGGCGGCCACGATCGCCTCGCGGGCCGGCAGCTTCTCGAGGAGCACCTCCTTCACGGAGGGCACGCCGCGCACCGAGATCCCGAGCTGGCGCGTCAGCGTCCCCTGCGGGTCCATGTCCACCACCAGGACGCGGAGGCCCCGTTGCGCATAGGCCACCGCCAGGTGCAGCACGGTCGTCGTCTTGGCGCACCCGCCCTTCGCGTTGGCGACGGCGATCTTGATCGGCCCGGGCATAATGTTCCTCCCCGCCCCCGCCCTATCCGGCGACGGCCATATCGATCAGGTCCTCGACGACGCGGAAGTAGTACGGCATGCGGTTCTTCGTCCCCTCCGGGCTGCCGTCCGTCGCCTCGCGCTCGACCGGACGGGGCTGCGTGATCGTGCGCGCCTCCTGGAGGATGTCCACGAAGGTCTCCTCGTCGAGGCCGCTCTCGGCCCACAGTCGCATGGCACGAGTGCGATTGCTCCGCTCGTGCGCGCCGTCGTGGAAGAGTTTGGAGAAGTCGGCCATGACCTGGGAGATGTACGTCGAATAGAGGCGTCCCTCGTCCCCCCCCTTTTTCTCGATGGGGGTTCCTTTCGAAGACTTCGAAATTCCGGTTTGTTGATTTTCTGTATCTTGATCGTCTGTTTCTTGTGGGTCTCCCGCGGCATACTCCCGGGGTACGGCCCGATCGACCCCCCCGTCTCGCGAGAGAGACCCCGGGGTCTTCAGGGGCATACCCGGGGGTACATCGGAATATACCCCCGGGTCTCCGCTGCGATACTCCCCCGTCTGCGCGTCCCGCGAGAGCTGCAGGGGGGCACGGGCACCGTCCCCGGCGCGCATGTTCAGGGCGTAGACGGTCGGGCGCGACCCGCTCGCGGCGTCGTACTGCTGCAGCGAGACGATCAGGTTCTTCTCGCGCAGCGAGCGCAGGGCGGTGAGGACGGTCGGCCGCTTCAGCCCGGTCCCCAGGTCGAGGCGACGGCCGTCGCGCCGCACGATCCCGTTGCAGAGCTGGTCGATGCTGATCGCGTCGGCCGCCTTCTTGAAGCCGAAGGTGCGCCGCACGATATATAACAACACCTTGAGTTCCGCCCCCTTGAGATAGGCCATGATCCAGTCGAAGACCTCGTCGGGCGTCTGGGTGTAGGCGGGCGCGGCGATCCCCTCGAAGCGCGACCAGTCGACCTCGGGCAGATTGTCGGCGAGATCCTTGTCCCGCGGCATGGGCTCCCTCCCCCGGGGCGATCGCTCAGCGGGCCAGGACATCCTGGTAGTAGTGCCGGATCGCGTCGCGGATGATCTCCGAGCGGTCGATCGAACGCTTCGTCGCGGTGCGGAAGTGGACGCGCAACTCGTCGAGCGAGTTGAGCTCCTGCTCGGTCAGGGTGACGGTGGTGCGGAAGCGGGCGGACTCATCGCGCTCGTTCGTCGGCGGATCGGCGTGCTCTTTGTCTCCGCGCACGGTCACTCCTCCTGCCAAAAGATGTGTACGTTCAGTGTGGCGAAGTGTCCCACTCGGGAGGGATAGATGTCAAGCCATAGAGAAGGAAAAGCATCAATGTGGGTTCTGGCGAGGTGGCGTAGTACCGGGCGCGTGGTTTGGCCCGACTCTGCGGCGCTGGTGCCAGAGCATCCTCGTGATGTCATCGTATGCCAGGGCGTCGCCGACCGAACCGCCGCAGCAACGTCCCCGCGCGCAGCATCAACGGGCTCTCCGCGCAGTCGTCATACGCCACGTACTGGGCGCTCATCCCACCCGTGATCGCCGCTCGCGCACCTCGGAAACAGTGAGTGCCAATCGACCGGAGACGACACGTGTGAGCGACGACCCACCGCCCCCTGACACCGGCGCGAGATCGCTCATAGCGACGCGTTCGTCATTGACGCGCGAAGAGCGACGCTTGGTGCCAGACCTGGCGGTTGAGGTGTTGGAGCAGCGAGGCGCGATCGGCAAGGTCGTATCGCGGGAGCGCCGCGTCGGTCGGCCGCACGTCCATGCCGACATAGGTGTGGCCGCGGAAGGTGTACAGGCCGATGATGCGATAGGACGTCGCGGGGCGGTGGGGTCGCAGCGGAATCGGCACGAGCGAGCCGGTCGCTACGAGCGGCCGTCGATCGTGACGGTATCGGCGGGGCGTGACTTCGCGCGCACCTCGTCGTACATCAAGGTATCGAGCGCCCGATCCGCCCGCCTTCGTGTAGCGGGCCCATCCAGGAGCGCGTTCATGAGATAGGGCGGCAGCGGCTGTACCGCTGTTTGACCGGAGCGTGCGACGAGTGCCGCGAGCGCGGCTACGAGCCTAAGCTCGACTTTGGCTCTTCGGTGCCACGCCCGATGGCGTAGCGCCTGGGAAAACAAATGGCGGTTGGAGTTTTCGCTTTCCGGGTGCTCGATCCGACATGCAAAAACTTCGGCGGCGCTCCCGGCGACAAGCGCGCGGTGGCAGTACACAAAGGCATCCGTGCCCTACGCACTGGATCACGAAGGGCCAAAGTCGAGCTCTTGTGATTTAACCACGCGAACAGCCGCGCGGATTGCGAGAATCCGCGCGGTCGTGCTGGTCCGCGGCCGCAGACGG
>JAABUK010012423.1_pt1 | contig 10847 bp, 12 predicted proteins | sample 5559141 | NCBI WGS metagenome assembly JAABUK01 (sample SAMN10711869, study PRJNA513367) | rock metagenome | isolation source: Antarctica rocks | place: Antarctica: Victoria Land, Pudding Butte nord | collected 2016-01-03
ATGGCTGGGTGCATGTAGTCAGGATGAGGTATGGGGCCCGCCATCATCAACCCAGGGGGGCCTGCTGGGCTGTGCGGGGCGGACCCCGGGGAAAAAGGTCCCTGCATGCCATGGTTAGCCATGCCACCACCCAGCTCTGGGAACTGCATACAGTCAGCTTGTCAGCAAGGCCAGCAGCTATCTTCTGTTTGGACTCGGTGCTTTTCACAAGCTGCATGAAGTTTGAACATGGATAAGTCGCTGTACATGCTCACAAGAGCAGCTAAGACAGCTTGAGCATGCATTTTACTTTCAAAAGTTGCATTCTTCTGATGCAGGACAGGCCTTCATGAGCAGGATGTCACGCAGCAATGTGAAGCAATTTTGCTCAACTTGGTGGCTCAGCCAGATCAAATGCTTACCTCAGAATTGTAGGTGGGGCGAATGTACATGCCTTGCTGCATTCCAGTCATCTCGCCAAAACCAGGATCAAACCTAGGAAAACTGCGACCAGACAATAAACTTCGCCACCTTGGTCAATGTGATGCTGACTGCATATGCAGCATGTAAATGCATATGTATATGCATATAAGTAGCATATTTTGCAATTTTGTGTATACTCAACAAGCCAGACTATGACTCCTCTGTATAGAGCAACAAGTATCCAACGTTCTTCTGACAGACACAGTCAAGACACCATTGAAATGCAAAGTAACCTGTAGAACCATCCTTATCACAATGCTTGAATAGCTTAATGAGATGCTGCCTGCCATTGTTGATCCAATGAAACTCACTTGTAACCTCTGCGGTAGTCAGGATCCTGAAGGTCCTGTTCTCTATTCCTAAAGACAGCCTTCTTCCCTTGGTCTCCCCTGCCGAGAAGACCCCTGCCCCTGCCACTCATTGGGGCCATGTTTGGAGCTCTGCTGCCATTCATGGCTCTCATGTTCCCATCATGCATTTGGGCATGGGCAGGGTCAGGGGGGCCTAGACCAGCTTCAGGATTTTGTTGCATGCCAAAAATGCGAGCTCTGGCTTTGGAGTAGTCTTGCTCGCGCTCTTGTACAGTCCTGAATATGCCAGCATGGCGTGAGAGCTTGCTCTCAGGGCAAATTGAGGTGCAACTTGTGTTCAGCTTACTTGCAGCCAGATGCAAGACAAACGGGCCTTATCACTTGTACAAATAACAAATGGCAGGACTTACTTTCTGTTCTTGACTAAAGGATGAATTCAGCAAGCTGGACATGCAGTGTGCGAATAGATATTTGTCCTGCCACAAAGACATCTATGAGGTGCTGTGTGCACCTGTTGTTGGCTTGGCCGGAACCTTCACCATTAGCAGCTGCAGCTGCAGCTCTGGCAGCCCTATCTGCAGCTGCACGGTTCTTCATCAGCACACGTGGAGGTGTCTCCACTCGCCGCTGATCCCGAGAATCTGCCAACTTGACATCTGCCAGCCTTACCTGCAGCATGAAAAACGAACAATTATGCCATCGACAACTTGAGTGTGAGTAGCAGCAAGCCCTGTGTCAGACTAGTGAAATGACTTACCAGTGGCATGCCAGTGATATGCGTCCTTCGAGCTAGGATTTTCCCTTGGTCCTCACCCTCATCCACAGTGGAGGTGTCTAGCCCATAGTATTGTGCAACTCGATGACACAGTAACCTCTGCATTATGACACAATCACATCAAGCAAGCAAGACTGGTGATATACGCTCTCAGCGTATCATCAAAGTAGCAACAAATTGACTGGCAGATCAGGACACTACCTGATAGCCTGTCAAGTTAGCATCAAAGGTAAGGTCCTTCTCCCCACCTTCTCGCACAAACTTTTCAACATCTGCTTCAAAGCGCAGTACTGTACACAAACGGAAGTGATCAGAATGCAAATCTGTCCAATCTGCTGAAAGCGACTGCACACGCCTGCATCGGATCTAACCTTGTATTCTATACTTCGGACTAATCAAAGCATCACGCACTGCAGGGTCGATAATGGGCTGAGTAGGGGAACTACTGCTACAACTTTGCGCGCTGGACCGACTAGCTGCTTCTTCGCTCTCGTTTAGGCGTCCTTCGTTGTTACTGCAGCAACACACTGAACGTTAACAGGTAGCGCTCGGGTGTCGAAAACGAGAACACGGCAAATCGCGTTTCACCTGTTCACACCGGAAGCTCCCTTTTGAGCTGCAGGTGTCTCGGGCTTATCTTCTGCTAAAGACAACTTGTCCAGAGCTAGCTTGTCAAGATCTTCCCATGTCTCGGCAGGTTGCTCAGAACTGGCCATAATCCCAGCCTTCGGAGCAACTGATAGAGCTTGCAGACATCAACCTTGATCGCACGTTGACAAGCTCTTGCTTAATGCCATCATTGACTCTGCGTTGCTTAGCTCTGCGAGCTTTTGCTTGACGGCGTCTGTTCTGTCTTACGCATGCACATGGGTAAATCTGAAGTCATCACGCAATCCTCTTGTCTCGAGTGACATCTGGCCCCAGATCTGGCCGCAGCACAACCACCTGTCCTTTTTCTTAATGGTATGAGTTTGATGACCAACCCCCGGAACTGCACTTTTCAGCAAAGCACGGTAAACCGTCGGGGGACCAGTGGGTACATATGAAAGTGTCACTGCACAATCACCCTAGGCTTGCGCCGTGTCACAGGCAGACACGTATATTGTTTGAAACACCATTCGCATAGTTTGATGTTTGCCTGAGTGACCATCTTATCATGGGTATACGATGTCTATGTTTGAAGCTTGCTGACTTCTGAGAATATCGGATAAGTGGCTGCAACAATTGTAATCCAACTTTGCGCTTTCGGGCAAATGTTGCGACACCATATGATTGCAATGAAACATGACGCTGCGCTTTGAAATAAAAGATGTGCAAAGTGTATCAAGCCTCGGACAACTCATGTTCACATGACATACATGTACAGAGCTTGGGTTGGTCAGGATCTAGCGCTATAGATTACACTTGAATATATGAGCGGTGAACTTGTATTGTGAGGGCTCTTACAACACAACGTTGTTAGGTTAGCACGCTCTACAGCTACCATTTTTCACCAGCTGGCCTCACATTCAGCTCATGTGTCCAGGCGGATGGATCTTGCTCATGCAACGCCCAATATGTGTCCGCAATTGCAGCTGGCTTCAAGAAAAATTCATCAGGCTTGTCTTGTCTCGATGCTGTTGTTCTAGGCAGATCCACTACGCCGTCAATGTTAACATGGGCTATGTGTATTTTCTGCACATCAAAGACATCGTATCTGTTGTGCCGGCCCATTCAAGACCCATATGCAGCCTATGACCATCAGCTCACCAGCTCAGCTGCAAGCTGGCCATGGCTGCCGAGAACAAACTCAACCATATTAACTCAAATCTACCACTTTTCAATGGCTGGTCGCAAGTCAAGCTCATGCGTCCATGCTGAAGGGTCCTGCTCATGAAGAGCCCAGTAAGTCTCAGCTATGGCAGCAGGCTTGAGAAAGAAACCATCAGGCTTGTCTGGCATCATGGTTTTGTATCTTGGCAGCTCAACCATGCCATCAATGTTGACATGTGCAATGTGGACTTTCTGCAGGGCATGCAACTCATGCATGAACAGGTAGGAGTCCCTTGGAAACAGTGCTCAATACGGTCTCACACAAGGCTTGTCTGAGCGCAAACCAATGCATCACTCTGCACAATATTTGCACATGCAACAGTAGCTGCAATACACTTTGCGAGTCGCTAAGGCAAGACATCTGAACTTGCTTGATGCTAATTCTGCATGCTTCATGTGGAAACGCACACAGAGACCATGATTTGGCCTTTTACCTGCGGCTGAAATTCCCTTGCTAGGGATTGTGCCAAGGAGCGCAGCGCAAACTTGGGTGCTGACAGCAGGGAGAACTTTGCCCCTCCTCTCAGTGCTGCGGTTGCTCCTGCACAAAGCAAAAGCAGCATTGTTGCATGCTGGCAATCATGTCACTCACAAAGCAAAAGACCTGATTGCGACAATATGATGTTGGATGACTGTGCCATGAGCACTATAAGTAATTAAACTCTGTGCATCATCCATGAGAGACATTTGAGATTGCCAAGGACTTGCTCTTGTCTACTGCTGAGTGTGAACAGAGCACGCTCGTTGCACAATGTGCAAGAAGGCAGAGCAGAGTCTGACATGCGCATGTTACGGTGAGACTAGTACAAAAGTTTGTGCAGAAACATGGGCAGACATGGTAGAGGGGCAAGTTGAGCACCTGTGAATATGATGGTGCCATGTTGGTTTTCAATGAAGCCAGGCAACACCTGCAGCACACAGCAAGCTGCAATCTAAGCTGTACTGGTAGTCTGGCACTGTCGCTATTACACTGCAGCATGGGGCATGGTGATGAATTGAGTTCAATATGAACAGTGCAGCATGCGGAGGATGGCAACTGACAAGAGTGGCTAAATGTCCAATGTGTCGTCCTAAAGTGGGGTGCCCAGACAGAAAGACAGGGGACAATGGTGTTCAGTTGTCCACAGGACTTGGTAAAGGTACATGCACTGGATGGCAGCATTACTTGCTGTGATGCTGTCAGGGCACCAACCACACCAGATGAAAATGCTCCTTCAAACACCTCAGGTTTCAGGTCAAGTGCACCTGCAATTGCCATGTTGATTGTGAAGATCTGACGAGCTCTTTTGTGACCTGCTGCTGCAATTTACACAGTGTGTTGTTATCAACGCAATGCATTCAGACAGCAGACACTAGGGAACGTTACTTGGTGGAGGAAATGTCACTCCTCCAGGTCCTGCATTATAAATGAGAACCTCTGGGTGCCCTAGCTGCTCCTTGATTGTGTCGAATGCTGCAATGACTTCTGCAGGCTTGCCTGCGCTCAGACACGGCATTTTGGCCATACCCTCAGCGCAAACAGGTGACTAGCAGGGGCACTGCAGCCTTGCTATCCGAGGGGGACTTTCAAGCTTGCAGGCTGCTGAGGAAACGCACGTTGAGTGGCGAGCTGGGATGCCACTACCCCGAGACTTACCAACGTCTGTGGGCAAAGAAAGCGCTTTGCCACCAGCTTTGCTGATCTCTGACTCGACTGGTGTAAGTTTGTCGATAGATCTCGACAGCAGAGCCACGGAGTAGCCCTTGGATGCAAACTTTTTGGCCGATGCCGCTCCAATTCCTTACGAAGCAATGTAGACTTGAGTGAAGGCATACTTGCCTGCCGGCGATTGCAGAACAAGAACTCACGACACACAGTGCTGAGGCATGCATCGCACCTGGTCCTACTCCGATCACCACTGCTACTTTCGACAAAGGGGCCATGTTCGCTTTGAATATCGCTTGAACCTCCAGACTTTGTCAAGGCGGTGGTGCAGTGTGCTGGCTAGTTTGCCCGATGTTGTCATGCATTTCGCAACAATGTCATGTGGCATCATGCTTGCACGTGCCGTTTTGCAAACAGTTGGGTGTCAGTGTGACGATATACATTGCAATTCCTTGATAGATTGGATCTCAGATACACTTTCCCAAGGATACACTAATTTGCAGAGCTTGGTAAAGTGCCTGGACCATACATTGCAATTGCAAGGATGCACTTGGTTTTTGTACGGCGTCGTATTTCTGGCAAGATGTTTATGCATATTGTGCAGCGTCTACAAACTGCACGTCTGTTCTGCTACCAGTGATAGCAGTCTTGCCACTGATGCACCAGGCAAACTTGCTGCAAGCATCATATATATCTTGTCATACAGCTATTCAACTCGTCAGCCCAGAGCTGCATTAGATATTACCTGTGGTCAATGTAGGGGACACCAGGTAGGTCACTAGACCTTGTCATTGTGGCTACTGCATGACCAACTCACTGACACCCTTTGTTTTGCCTGCAGTCTTCCAAGACAGAAGCGGTATGATAGCTCAGAAACAGATACCAGCTTCTCTTTTGATCCTTTTAATGTCCCAAGGTGCGGTACTGGCCTCTCTTTCTGCATGATAGCTGCATTGCCAATGTCACACTATCTGTGCTTGCTTGCAGTCTCCCCAGAGAGTTGCAGCACAGGACCAAGCTACTCAGACAGGCCTGCATGAACATCAATCTGTGGAAACACTACAGCAGCAGCACTGATGCAGAAAGGGATGCACACAAACGCAAGTTTCACCTGCGTTTCCAGAAGCTCAAGTCAGGCGAGATCAATGCTAATGCCAGTGTTGCATTGAACGACTACGAGGTAAGCATCTGGATACATGTAACGCAAATCGATGTCTTCCTGGAGTGCATGCTTTTGACCTTTGTCATGCTCTTTCTTACACTGGACCTGCGTTCTGCAGCATTGGTGTTAGGAGACATTCGGTGAGATTAAGGCCATTGACAGCCTGCAGATGTTTGATGACCACATGACCTGGCTTGCAGCCAAGAAAGCCAGCTGCAGAACAGTAGTGGAGATCTGGCACAGAGCACGCAAACACATTGCCAATCTTGCTGCTTACCATGGATACCTGCCATCCTTTCACTGGAGTCAGAGCGAAGTTGCCAAGTACGAGTTGTCTCAGCTAGTGCATGACCATTCCATTGCACAAGCAGCAGATACTGATGGCAGGACAGTCAGGCAGGAAAGGCACAGCTTGAGTCCAGAACAGCTTCAGCTCCTCTACATCTATGCCATGAGCCTGTCTGCAGCTGAGTGTGCCTTGCTGCTGGCTTTCTGTGGCATCATGGGCCAGAGCCTGGCCAGATCAGGGCAGATTTGCAAGATGAACAGGGTCCATATCAGCTACAGCGAGGCAAATTTGCCAGTCACTCCTCTGTTTGGGCCTGTGCGGATGTTGCACCTTGGGGACAGGGGTCATCACAAGGTCAACAAGACAGCAGACATGGCCCATTGGGTCATGCGCACCATGAAACCTTCTCTTGCCTGTCCTTGGTTTGGGCTTGCTCTCAAGACTGCTTTAGATGCCAAGCAGCGCCAAGGGGCACAGTATGAAGAGCTGCTTTCTCAGCGCACAGGTGGGCCTGTTGCTAACGGTGTTGTCTGTTTTGTTACTTACTTTGGTAGTGCATGCTTTGGACACGGTCACCATCATGATGCTCATGCCCTGAGTTGTGTGCAGTGCCGGTACTGGAGAGGATGTCAGAGCATGTGCACAAGGCCAAGTTTGTGGATAAGGTCGTGTACAGGATGGCACCTTTGCTGTCTACATCAGAGCTGCTGGAGACAGACCCACTAGAGATGCAATCAAAGCCATTCAGGAGAGTGTCCACCTACGATCTGATTGACATCATTGCCAAGGCATTGCGGCATCTTGGCATTGCACACCAGAAGAGGGGGAAGAAGACCAATTTGATCAGAGACTCCTTCATTGCGCTGCTGACCTTGCTGGGTGGTAAGTGACTCCTCTAAGTGTCTGCTGACCACACTATTGCTTGTCACTTAGCTTCTGATCCAAGCTGCTTTTCATTGCAGTGACCGAGGAGAACATGGAATGCCTTAGCAAGCACACCCTGGAAGCAACAGCTCTCAGAGGGTCGTACAAGTTCAAGAGCGCAGAGGTAGCAACCATCATGGTAGCGGCAGGCTTTGCAGTTGGAGTAGCTGGCAGGGCCTTCCTTTGGGAGTACCTGTATGTACAAGGCAGACAGCTTGCCACATCAGAGCTGATCCAGAGCGAGTGGCCAGAGACGTGGACACAGTTCTGCGACAGCGTCTTCCCTGGGCTACTCAGTTTCAAAGCGACAGTGGACAGCTGGGGCACCTTTGACCTGAATGATCATCAGCTGGACTGCCGTGACCAGGCTTATGCTGACTGGCACCTTTGTGCGTGTCTGCTGACAGACAGCACATTCCACTACTGGGATCACAGAGACAGTCGGATCTGGCAGGAGCTGGACATCTTCAGCGATCCCACCACACCCTTCATGGTATGGCATCATGACACCTTTGCCCCCTATGTACGTCAGCTACAGCATGACGCAGACAGAGCTTACAGGAGCATGTGTGATCAGAGAGGAGGCAGGAAAGTGCTAGATCAGGCCAGAGACAACCTGCGCATAGAGGTGGCTTCCACCTTTGACCATTCCAGAGCTATCCTGGCTGAGATGATCAGGCTGTTGGACGAGGGCAAGGGCTGTTATCAGGGGCTTCCACAGCAGCCTGCCCCATCGCCCCTCGCTCCTGCAGTTCATGTTCCCACCATCAGCCTGCCACCAGACATAGCCAGTGCCAAGGAGCTAGGTCCGCTGCTGCACCTGTGGGAACACAAGATGCGCCAGTACTTCTCCCCCCTGCTGCAGCACAAGCCAGCCCCTCCAGTTTGGGCAGACGGCAGTAACAAGAGCGGCAAGGCGTTTGCAGCTCGCAAGGACATGCTGTTTGAGCTGGACACTCAAGTGGCTCATGCTCATGCCAATATCACCAAGGTCAAGGACAGGTCCAAGGCTGTCCAGCATGTGCTGAATGCATGGAGAATCAAGATGGACAAATACAGCTTTACAGACAAGGATGGCACGACACGCTGCATCACGCTGCTGCCCACTCAGGTGGCGCTGTGTTTCAAGCAGGCAGTGGGTCAGAAGAAGGATGATGTGCAGCTTAAGGTTGGCAAGGGAGCTGGAGAGCAGAAGCAGGGGGAAGTGTGGGGACAAACCAAGGAGTTTTTGAGTGTTTTCAAGTCGTCTTTGTAACTACATATAACATCAGCAGAAGCAGCAGGCAGTATCTTGGACATGTATTTACACATTGACACTGTGATATATGCAGCTTTCATTGCCTTGGTTTGTGTTTTCGACGTCTGTAACTTTACTTCTTGTCAATTTGGTTCGACTTTTGGCAATGGATATGTCTACCCAGTTCATAAAGAGAGCGCAGCTTGCAGAGTTGTTTGGGTTGTGATTAAGCATATAGTCACGGTCAACCCGGCCTCTGGAGAGGTCTCTGGAGACCGTAAGCCATATGATTAAGCATATAGCTCTGCACGAGTCTTGCCAGCTGCCTGGCGGTAATTGCGAAGCGCAATGAAATACACCTGGCCATCCTTGGTCAAATTGAATATAGTGATAGTTTGCTTTGTGGTAGCCAAGGTTCCATTCAAGCACTAGGTGAATGACAGGGCATAGTCAAGGACTGTACAGGTCACCATTGTCAGCAGGCTGCCTGGCTTCAGCTATGACTTTGATGGCAGAGAGTGTGGTAATATCATAGTACTGCATGTATGTGATGCTTGTGTAATGAGATGTTTGTAGGATGTGCTCCTATACATGTACAAGTTTGTCATAGAGCATTCGAATCACAAAATGAAAGTTGACATTCTCACCACAGTTCAGTGGCGGTCACATGCACGCCTTTCAGCTGCTCTGTGAACTTGTTAGAGACAGACTGTAAGGCCAGCCTGAGCTGTTGTGCTGTCAGCAGTCTGAGGACGGATACATGCACAATCTGTGTCTGCCTGATTGGTGCGCCGGGAAAGGCTGCCCTTAGTTTCTGCCTCAATGACCAGTGCTGTCTGTGAGGCAGACCAACAGAGTTCCGCTGTCTGCAAGAAGCACTCGATGAACCTGCACTGCATTGGGTATGGCAGTCAATCATTCTTTTGGGAATGCACATTACTAATTTAGTATACTGAGTCATGCGGTGGTGCTTTATCTCGACACCTAGCCCATGACTTGCTTAGAGGGCTGCAGCAAATGGTACAACCTGTATAAGCTTTTGGGACAGAACGCATTGTTGAAGATTAGACTGCATGGGCATTAAGAGTTGCTGCTCTCACTGACACTACCCAGCAAGTGCTCGACATGCTGTGGATCGATGGATCAAGATTCAGGTGAGTATCTGCTGCTGTGTTCTCTGGCTGAGCAGAGAAGGAAAAGGCAGAGCGGCAGTGACGCTATTACGCTTGCGAGGTTTTGGAAGGTCCACTGCAACCCGCCACACAGGTGGCACAGCGTCCGACCTGCTCTCGCCATCCATATCATGGCTACCAATAACTCCACGTTGCGCAGGTGCTTCCGCCTGGCTGGTGGCACGAACCGTTGCTGTCCTTTGTCGTACTTGGCAGCCAGATCCTGCAACGTCTCGATGCCGGCAGCCACGCGTTTGTCGCGCTCCTCTCTCCTGTAACAGCTGGAACGCAGACAGCGTAGATACATAGCGCGAGCCGCATCTTCGTCTGACGCCCCGACCGGTCGCGTATAGGGCAGCACATGGTTGTATGCCGTGCGGCTCATGCCGTCCAAGCGCAGACTCGTGTGACTAAGAGCAGCTACAGGAACGACCACGGGTCTATTTACGCTTGTACAGCCACAAAACAGGAGACGGAAGAACTGACAGGGAAGAAGGGAGAGCGTGAGGACAGCCTCGGAAATTTCCGGGCAGAAGAAGAAGAAGAATTATTTTACATGTTTCGGCCAGACAACACGTCCGATCACATGCAGCAGGGCCTAATGACCCTGCATCATATCATCAGTTTGCAACAATAATGTTTGTTTGTGAACACCCCAGGCACAACGCCCAAAGCATCATAGGACACATCAATCTCAATATCATAATGTTCATAAAATTCACGACGTCAAAACGACTGCCCAGCAGCCTGATTGGCGACATCATCGTCAGAGGCGTGCACCATACTATCAAAATCAGCAATAATAGCCTGGGCTGCCTGAGCCACCACACTGCTAGGATCAGAAAGCCCATCAAGAAGAATACCATGCTGGTGCAGAAGGACTGAAGGGTCCATGGCCACTGGAACACGCGGCTCTTGAGCCTGTTGCTGCCTGGGGGGTGGAGGCGCTGCTGCCCTAGCTGCCTGAGCTGCAGCTGCCATAACCTTGTTGGCTTCGCCCCGAGCACACTTGCGGATGAGTGCCCCATCCTTATATCTCAGTGTAATGCCTCTGAAAA
>JAABUK010012424.1_pt1 | contig 10844 bp, 17 predicted proteins | sample 5559141 | NCBI WGS metagenome assembly JAABUK01 (sample SAMN10711869, study PRJNA513367) | rock metagenome | isolation source: Antarctica rocks | place: Antarctica: Victoria Land, Pudding Butte nord | collected 2016-01-03
AGCCCAGCTGAGCGATGTACCGCAGCATTAGGTCAGCGAGCACGTCAACTGCAGATTCATGGACAGCCTGAAACCCAGAGGTCTCTGCTATCTGTCCCACAACGACCTTGGAAACGTATCGAGAGTAGCGTTCCGCCATGCGTCCGCTTTGGTGTGGCGCGCACGGTAGCTGCTGATCACGTATGGACGTACTTCCACTGGTTGTACATGGCGATCATCCACAAAGCAACACAGATGAGGAGCAGCAGCACTGCAATGGTGTTACCAGCAGCGTTCATGAGCAGCCTTTGGCGAAACAGAGCAAGCTCATCACAGCAAAGCGTTTCATGGCAGGCATGGAAGCGTTACACCCTGGTTTTGAACGCAAGAGATCATCGAAGGAAGCTCCCCAGGGGAGTGTCGCCTGAATATGGGCTGCAGAGCAGCACTGAGTTGCACATGCCAGCGAGCGCAGCAAGTGCCGTATAAGCAGCAGCTGCAGCAACACATATTCTTTCACTCATGGGAGTGTTCGGTCGGTTTCGAGAAAAGGTGCTTTGTCGCGCAGCGGAAATGTGGCGCTTCAGACAGCATGTGTTTGTGTTGTCTTGGCGAAGTTATCACTGTTGTTACAGGTGTCGGAAGTCGGCGGCCCTGGACATTTCAAAGCCACCAGCAATGATCGGGTGAACCTCATGTACAAAGAAGGGTGTGAGTTCGCACGCAGACTGGACAAATGCGCCAGACAGATCAAGGCTGTAGAGTCTGCAACATCAGGTCACCCCCGGAGAGACAGGAACATACACCGTTTCAGATGGCGATGATCTGTATATACATGACACAGATAATAATAGCGTGTGTTCACTGCAGCTATGCTACTCACCACAGAAGACACATTGTCCAGACCTATGCCTCATGTCTACCAAATTGACAGCGAAACCAACCAGGCCAAGCCTGTTGTTGTGCCAGAGGCAATTCAGGAGAGTGCTGCAGCTGTAGGCACTGGCATAGGGTCTTTGCATGATGTGCGGGTCAAGGAGTTAAGAATCATTGCACAGCAACAGGTGAGGCATTGAGCACTTCACTGATGCATACATACAGGCAGATCATTGAAGCAGGCCTTAAAGCCATTCAAGATACTTTCTGATATACCGTCATGTCTCAGGGGCAGAAGATGCAAGCCACAGTACTAAACCCCTTAAATCAGTGGCTGACAGTCTTCACATCTTTCTCCTCCAGAATCAAAGCTTTAGAAAATCGGAGGCTAGGTATGGGCACCAGGCCTAAACTTCATTACATACTTGGCCACTTGTCTGATGATGTGGACTCACTCTTGTCACTCTTGAAGAGCTCACTCTTGTCACTCTTGAAGAGCTCTGATCTCAGAGCTTTGACATCTTCCAGCATGGCTTGTGAGATGTTGCATGGCTGCAGAGTTTGATGCAGAGCGGCGAGGTTTCAACAAGCTTGAGCTGAAAAGGATACGGCAGCAGCAGGCCCAAGATAAAGTGGAGCCTGATTTGGTAGCCAAACTAGAGGCAAAGGATGCCAGCCTAACAGGTACTCCCTCAAATTTTGTGCGTCAGGTATCAACAACTTCTATGGCTGAGGCTCAGTGCAGATCTGAATTGCGCATCATATGAAAAGTTGCCACTCCTGCTGGTTCCTGCAAGTTTTGCTGCTACCAGGACATGTTTTGTCATTGATTGCCAACCTGCCCATAGTCTGATTCATTGCACTGTTCATGCAGCCAAGCGCAATGAGTACCAGGCCTTTGAGACAGAGATTTTTGAAAGTTTGGCATCTCTGGTGAAGGATGCTGCCTCACTGAGGGTGTATCTGGCAGCTGCCATGCGAGTAGAGGCAGAGGCTTTCACCCGCGCCACAGTCTAATTGCTGCACCACTGTTTGCCTGTTTTCAAGTCATCACTAAAGGGGGCATGCCTATGCTCTCTTGTTGTCCAACATATGATGCAGATCAAACCTAATGAGGAGTCTGAAACACATCCTGATCATCAGCCACAGCGGCACATAGGCATCTACTAATTGTATCATGTCTGATGGGGCACAATGGTATCTTGCTGCTCCCGGACCCTGTTTGAAAAGGGGAATTCCTTCAGGAATCACTGCTCTCACTAATTACATCTTTGAAGTAGACAGTGTAGACGGTGTAGATGCTGTATTATCTCTGCAGCTGGCCAGTATATAGTGCCAAATGCTGTGTTGCATAGTCTAGACAGAAGTGTATAATACTCATCATGTCTGCCATTCTTTCATTGTGTAATGTACCTAAAAAGCTTGACGCATTTTGTGCCATACTTGACAGTCTCATGTGTACTGAAAGTTGTGTCATCAGCAAGAAATGAACAGTAGTTGAAAGCAGCAGACAGGTTTCCAAATCCCACAGGGACAGCTGGTTGACATCGCTGCGCATCTTGCTTGTGCGCGCTGCACAACCCGTCCGCAGTAACAAGACTGGGAAAGTCCGCAATACGAGACTTTTGAATAAAGTTTGCAACGCGTTCCTGATTGGTGTAAAGTTGGCCAAGACAGGTTTTTTGTCAAGTGTGATCCGTGGAATCTGCAAGGCTGCAGCTGGCGTTATAGTACCTGGTCGCTGTTGATAACGCATGTAGAGCTTGACCCTTGGCGGGGCCCTGGGCGAGGCCTGGTGCAGCAAGACGGAGCCGGATTTGCTTACCTTGCTCACAGTACCATGCCTTTGCAAGCGAAACCCATGGGAGGGGTCCCAAAAGGGGGTCCACCACCAGCAAACAAGAAGTACGCCAATGTCAAAGCTCGCTTAGACACGGGGTGCAACGAATTGAAGATCAAGTCGTCAGAGACTAAGGCCAATGCAAGGTTCCACAGAGGAGAGAACTTCAAGAGGCTCAAGGTGGGCAGGTTTTGCACACCACATGTAGACCTGTAGCATGTCAGCAGATACTGCTAACACAACAGGCAAGTCACGCTGTCTCTCCCGCAGGTCAGCAGCTTAGCAGCATTGATGCAAGACATGGTGGCAGACGCACTTCTGCTGGACTTGCGGGATGAGGATGAGTTCACACAATACCACCTGAAAGGAGGTGCACATCACTTCACCTTTTTGCTGCTTGACTTGTCTTTCTGCTGTCCACTGCCACCATGTACAACACAGCTTCTCACAGCTGCATGTGCAGTGCAGCTGTAAACTATCCCATCCGGCTGCTGTCAAGGCAGTGCAATCCTTTCACCACAGAGATCCTGGCTTACATCAATGGTGCACCTCAGAAGATCATAGTGCTGTCAGATCTTTCTATGAGAAAGGAGTCGACAATATTTTCATTGTATCTGGAGGTACTTCATCAGTCTGGCCTATGCTTACCCCATCCTATCATACTGCAACTGCGCATGAAAAGATTTTAAAAAGCCACAGCATGTCTGTTCTGTACTGAGGCTACACAGACCATGCACATGGGGTGGTATGATCATAAAGGCGTATGCAAACCTGACAGGTGAAAAGCACAATGTGAGTTGAAAGTGCCTGACAAGGCAAATCAAAACAAGTGGCAAATCCTATGCATGGGACTCTTGAGCTCCGGCCAAGAAAGTCCTGTGCAGTACTGGTTCTTTTCAATCCACATATCCCAAGCAACAGATTGAGATCTGTTGCATGGCGCAGAACAGTTAAGCCCTGACCAAAGCTGCCGTTGTCTACTTTGCTATGCACCCCACCAACCCTCCCTGCAGCTCATTTGAAGTAAGTTCAGCATGCAGAAACTTTGAATGCAATCTCAAGCTTGATCCCAAGCTCAGCATGTAACATCTGATGCAATATCTAGAAGATGGCACAGCACAGACGGCAGCTAACAGCCTCACTGCGCGAAAACACACACCTCAACCCTGGCAGTATGCACTGTGTGTGATGCGGCACAAGAGTTCATCAACACGTGTCCAATGTTCTGCAACCAGCAGCCTTGTCTCCACTAAGCCTGTTGTGTGTGTGTGTGTTCAGGGTGTGTGTGTGTGTGTGTGTGTGTTTGTGTGAAATGGTTCAACCTGCATGGCTGTGTAGGCATGCAGGCATTCCTGCCTGCCACCTTCTCGTGCTCTGGAGAGACAAGACTTGCCCTGCACATACCTAGCTCATCATGAGCTGGAAATCGCAATATTTGTTGTTATTGTTATTACCTTCTCTACCTCAGTTATGGCATATGCAAACAGAGAAGCCCGGCAATCCTGTTCTTCTCTTACCATGGCATCAGCTGCTTGCCACAAGGCCTAAGCCAAACAGTGTGTCATGCAGGTGGCGCAATTGGACTGGGGCAACTGGTCTGTGCCTGCTACTCATCACCTGGCAGGGCAGCAGACACATCCTCTGTGTGCAAAAGTTGTGCCGACTTGTGGTTGTGCATTGCAGTCACCATGCAAAAGATCTTGACTGTAGCAGGCACAATACATGACTTGGGTATCAATGCCGACCTGCTGGCTTTTTGGTGCTCGGCCGAAGCAGTCATGCTGTCCTGAATACACCTGATAATGACTCACACAATGCTGTATGCTGCAGGACCTTCTGAATCAAGCAGCAGCTGCTTTGACCAAGGGTTGATCGTAGCACATATCATGATGTCCGACAAAAGTCTGGACGTCTGAATTTCATCTGCATGATGCATTTTAGCAGGTGTTGTGGTGATGCAGGGCTGAAGGAGGTGCTAAGGCAGGCCCCAGAGCTGTGTGAGGGTCATTGCGTACCCCAGGCTGTGACTCCACACCGCCCCAACACCAGCCAGGTTAAGGCTCAAGCCAGGCCAGACTCCCTCATAGCAGTCCCCAGACAGGGCTACACCCCAACTGGCAGCATCAGACCCAGAACATCCGCTAGCCGTGTCTCTTCAGATGAACAGCAGCAGCACTGGAAACAATGAGCATGACCTGAAGCAAGGATGCACCAAACCTGGCTAAATGTGACAATGTGCTGGTTCCTGGGCAGATCAATTCATAGATACTTTTACTCAAGGATGCACTGATTTGATAGAGCTTGGTAAAGTGACAACAGGATGGTTGTAAGACTTTTGCATGTGCATCATGTCTAGTTGAGCACCAGCTTGCAGTATTGTGGTTATCTGCAATGGAGTTGCATGCGCCAGCCAAACGCTAGGATGGCGTCAGGAGTTACCCAAGTCAGACTTTGTACTCATGCGCTCATGCATCATGTTGCTTCCATTGCAACAGAACAATATCACGCCCATCATGAAGACCATGTGAGCATCATGATGTTGTCACACACGCATGCGCAAGATAGGCAGAGGCAACTCTATGCAGCTCTTACAGACAGTAAGGTTGCACCATTGCTAAGGAGTACAGCTCAGGCTTCTTAAGTTCCAGGACTGTGAACTCACTTTGAAGAATGCACACACAATTCTCCCTACACTCATTTTGAAAGATGCACACAATTCTCCCCACGTTTACTTTACCACAGCCATGCAACAGAAGCTCATAATAGTAGACAATTCTAACATTTTTTACAAAGAAGGTTAGAATAAATCAGGTCTCTTGCAAACAGCAAGGATCTGTACATGGAGTTCCACAGTCCCAATGATAAAAACAGACAAATCAAATTGCATTGCAAAGCGTTGCAAGGCTGCACCTGAAGACATTTGTTGCGATGCATCTGGCATACTGCCAATCCTGCTGAAACTGTACTCGTACTGAAAGTGTCAAAAGCTAACCTAGGCAGTGAAATGCTCAAGACAACCGAGCTCCATGTACCAACGTATTGTTTTGACTGCCGTAAAACAATACATCTCTCGGGTCCTGAAGGATGTATGGGTTCTCTCAAATCGAATCTGTGTAAGCAGCGCAGGCGAGAATAAAATAGCACTCACACCAGGAAGGTTGATTTCACTAAGTCAAGCTACTGCTGCTTAACGTACATCTATTACTGCGTCAGGTCTCCAGACGGAGGTCAAGACCATATACCAAGCTAAACTCCAACCTCCGTAGTCAAGCACCCAGACCGGCAATGTCAAGAAAAGGGGGTCAAGGACAAACTATCTACACGCTGACATCTTTCAATGCAACCAACACCATTGCACCATTGCAACTAGTGTCAATCACATCATCGTCCATAGTACCCGGCGTTTCCGTACGCCGCTGGAGATGGGCTTGCTGGAGCCATGCCAAACAGGGTGGGGGTGGCAGCGGGGCTAGATACAGGGCTGGCTGCTGCGTAAGGAGCAGGGGATGAAGAGTATGGGCTTGGGCTGTAAGGCTTAGGGCTTGCATAGGGTGCGGGTGAAGCTGGCACTGGTGAGTAAGCAGCAGGTGAACTGACTGATCCAAACAGAGTTGGAGCTGGAGCCGCAGGTGTGGGACTTGCTAGGACTGGAGATGGAGAAGCATAAGCATATGGCTTAGGGCTGCTGTAGTATGCTGCTGGTGATGGGCTGCTGTATGCTGGGCTGCTGTATACTGGAGCAGCTGCTGAAGATCCTGCAACAGGAAGGGTCAAAATGAATATAAGTACCAGCAAGAACTATGTGGGGCTGGGGTTGACCACACACAATGCACTATGACACAAGAAAACCTGCATCTCTGCACACTATGTACCGCACCAGCAGATGTAAAAGCCGAGACTTACCAAAGAGAGGTGTGGCAGCAGGGGAGCTGTAACCATAGCCGTAGCCATAAACAGATGGTGATCCATATCCACTAGCCTACAAAAATCAGAAAAGATTCACAGGCTGATGTCATTAGCAGTACTGGCCTTGTAGGTAGTGGACTGGAGGAATAGCAGCAGCAGCAGCAGCACCATCATTGTCAGCAAAAAGTACTCACCAGGAGGGTACGTCTTGCAGACTGCGTCTGCTCCAGCAGCCTCCGCGAGGCAGGAGCAGCCTGTGCACTTGACCCAGCCAGCAGCAAAATCGCCACCAGAGCCAAAGCCGACACGTTCAACTGCAACACACGACGAGAGGAATGCTTAGACAACTGAAACTCGAAGAAGACATGCTGAGAACAAAAACATCACAGTGGTCGAAGAGACATGCAGCAATGGAAGCCACGCAGCACAAGAACGGTCGCTGTAAGCGTCAGGTAGCATCAGCTGCCCGAGTGCAAAACTACCAGGCCAGGCTACGGTCAAGCTCAAGGACAATCACAAGACGCTGCTTGCTGCAGCCTTACCCCTGTGGACATTTCTGATCTTGATACGGACCGTCCGAAGAAAGCCAGCGTTCTTGGCTGACCTAACGAGCTCCGAGTCGTCGGAGCTGATGTCACTGACGGCTGAAACAACCGCTGTAGCTGACGCTTGTTTTGAGAAACTGGAGCAAGGCAGCTGCTAGTTCTGCTTATTAAAGCCGAGCCGACGGTAAAATCTGAAGGCTGATACCGACAACCGTTGCTGTCACAGACAGTTAGCTGACCTACAACGTATGCTTTCTGTGCTTGCCTGCTTATCTGCTGCGCTTACTTGAGCTGCAACCTGCATCACCAGCAAAACAAATGAGTGTGCTGGAAGCAAAAGGCTGAAAAGCCGCGTTAATCGGTTGAAAAGACAGACGTCTAAGATCTAACAGCACATCGAGCCGCGGTACAGCAACAGCACGCGCAAGCATACATCTTTGCGAACATGCTGACGAGCGAAATCTCGTACAACAAACGGGCTAAGCAATGTGCACGAGGTTTATTGCATAGCAAAAACAACCGCATAACCGCGAAGCAGAGCATACTGACCTGCGATGTCAGCGACCTGGTTCCTGAAAGGTAACCTCGAAAGCAAACAACACAGGGCAACACAAGCAAGGCTAGCAGCGAAGGGCTGTAAATGGAATGTGATAGCGCTCGAGGCCGCCGTGAGGTGATTGATATTCAGCAACCTTGCAAGGTCGGTCGGGCTCTTTCCTTGCAGCAGTGCACAGCGTCGACCCCCCTGCGAGGGATGCGCCCTGCGCTGACCATCCTCGCTGCCAAATTGCCACCTGGCGCTATTCCAGTACATTATGTTGTACTGTCTTCACCTTACAAAAATAAAGCCAATTTCACGATTCCGTAAAACGATAAAATGCTTACGGAGCTTCACGGCATCAGCCTAACCTCTCTTACTAATATCCTTTTGTCAAGCGCCCTGGCCTCTCAGGGCCTCAGTCTGAAAGCCACTGTTCCCTGGCTGCGCAATGCATGGCAGTCACAATTGTCGGGCAGCCCGTGTCGCATTGCACGCTTCGACCAACTGAGCTCCTGAACTTTTCAGTGTTCGGTAGCAGCAACGCTGGTTGTCAAGCCTTGATTAGCTGCTTGTTTCGACCCATCAGGAATCCTGATCAGTAAGGGGACATCAAGCACACCGCTTACTCGTTTCCATTCGCAACGTGTGTTCCTATGCATATTGGGCGTTTCGAGAAGCAGCTGATTTAAAATGCCCATTCTGGAGCAGATACAGGGTTTGCCTATGCCAAGCCTTGCCACTTCGAAAGACTTCAAGCTGAAGAACCAGCAACACTGTCGGCATCATCAACTAAGTCCTGGTACACATGCCTAGCCACTCATGCAACTGTACGCTGAGCGGTTGTGCTAGTTGTTGCCAGACATGAGCCCTTCCAGGTGCCAGGCGCAACTCAGCACTCATTTACCCAAAAGGTGCGGCATGCATGCAGCAGCTTCATAACAGACTCCTCAGGACAGAACAAGCAGGATGATCATGCTAGTCAGTTCATTGCTGTTGGCCTGCATGGTCAGCGTGCTTCATTTCTGCTGAGCCTTGATCTTTCCATTTCCAAATTTGTTGGCAATTGCAAGCCCTTCTGGTCATGAGGTGACAGGAGCCCAGTGACTTTGTAAAAGTGCAGCACCAAATTCATTCATATTTCATTACCAGTGCTCCCTTTCACGAAAGGCTGGTCTGCGCCTGGGCAATTACGAGGCATACGCAGGTCAGCTGTGTGACATATTTCTGCTCGAGGTAAAAATCTTGCGACGTTTTGAGTTCCAGTGTATGCCTTTTTGCAAACGCAAGTCAACCTGAATTAGCAGCAGAGGAGGTCATGCTCAGCAACCTTGTTTCTTGATAGTATGCAGCTCGAAGTGTACTGCCAGGGGAAGATGCTGATATGGCATTGCAGCAAGTGGTGCAAAAATCAGGCTACACTTCATGTTTTGACTGTGCCTAAGCACGGCACACACTGCAACAAATGTCTGTCTTACATATCACCTCGAGTGTTTGTCAATCAGCAGGCTTGCATGCTAAAGGCTCTAGTGTTAACTCGTCTGGAGAATGCTGAGGCCATGAAATACTGGCAAGGCCGCATCTGATCTGTGGCAGCTATGTATGTCATTTTGCTTTTTGTGGTTGCATGTATGACAAAGCTTGCAGGTGCCATGGTTATGTAGTAAAGGACTGTGACAATACAGTGGCGCCAGTGTTGCAGTGGACTCCGTGTTGCAAAAGGTTTCCAAGGGCAGTCTTCTTCACATGCACAGGAGGCATGTGCTTGGCTTTAAAGGCTTTGGCATTCAGCATGCAGGAGCGCTGCAGGAGCTAGCTGGTAGTGCAGTTGTGCTAGCTCAAAGCTACAAGACATAGTTGCTAACCATCTTCAGTCCTCCTGCCTGTCCAAGCATGGGCAGATCCCTTTCGAGTACATCTGGCACCAGGTCATGACAGCGCGGGATACATCCATTTGGCATGAGTAGGCCAACAGAAAGTGTACCTTGTGTATGACGGTGTGTAAGACCGTAGCAGGCCTCTAGATCAACAATTGGAAACTGCAACACAACTTGTTGCGACAGCAATGATGCACTGAAAACAGATCTTTAAATAGGTCCCACTGGGGCAAGCTGAAAAGCTGCAGCAAGTCACATTGACCCTACGTGCGCACTGCGCGCTGCGCACAACACGCATCACGTTATTTCCCGGCAGCGCCAAGGTGCATAAGGTAACGGCGTTAACTGACGGCTTTAAGTAGGCCCACAGCCACACACAAAATTATCGGTGGTGATGCATGCAAGAAGCCATCAAGCTATTAATGACGGCTCACATCCACGTCACGTGAACCTTGGCGCTGTAAGCAGGAGTCATCGTTTCGATATGTGACTCAGTCCCGCTGCTCGAGCGCCCGCGGCTTACGGAGAGCGATAGTTGCAACGCAGAGCTGGACGGAGAGCGCTGGTCCAGTTGGCTTTCAATTGGCTTTCAATGGTTCTTCCAAGCATTCCCTGGGCACTTCCTGAGGTGACGTTCGGTTAACACGCTGTGAAGTGTGCAGAGGTTCGTGCCAGCTTGTAGTCGGCTCCTTCCATCCAGAAAACCAGATGGAAGCTTCAACTTCCAACTGAGTCTTCTCTGTTTAAAAGTCGCGTCAGGCATAGGTCGTCCGTGTCTCAAGATCTGCGACCTCTGGTAAGTCCGAGTTGCCACTCCAGTTCCACGTTGCTGTCTTGAGTATGACCGGCTGTGCAGTGACCTGTTTGAATTCGAGTCCTCCAGCTGCAAAGCTTTGCCCACTTCCATGCACCTTGTTTGGTGCACGTTACCCATTTGTCTTGTCATGGTGCAAATGACTTTTTGCTAATGCTGACATGCTCCATGAAAGCTGGGAAGTGTGTAGAGAAAGCTCATGCTTGTCCACTCTACCGACAGTCGGTGTCCGTTTGAGATGACAACTCCTGTATGTGCGTGTGCGTGTGTGTCAGCCGGCCTGTTTACTGCAGGGCTGACCAGACTTGCATATCAGGCAATCAAAGTTTGCATGCTCTGTGCAGGACCTGCCTACATAAACAGCCCTTGTGAGTGCCGCAATCACTATCAAGGAGCATGTCAACTCAGAACAGGCGGGTTGATGTGCCAGCAGCAGGCAAGCAGGACACTGCAAAGGTGACCAGCACAG
>JAABUK010012425.1_pt1 | contig 10844 bp, 15 predicted proteins | sample 5559141 | NCBI WGS metagenome assembly JAABUK01 (sample SAMN10711869, study PRJNA513367) | rock metagenome | isolation source: Antarctica rocks | place: Antarctica: Victoria Land, Pudding Butte nord | collected 2016-01-03
AACGCCAGCCCTTGGACAGAAGTGTGCGCGCCCAGAAAGCTTCCAGCTCGGGGAGCTACGACTCTGAGGGGGACGACCTTTTGAGGGAGTTTCAACAGTACGCAGACCCGAACAGACTTCAGAACGTCACAAAGAGGCTCGAGCTCACCTGGAGCGTGGACAGGGTGAGTTTAGCACCGTGTTGCAAGAAGCATAGCAGAACATATTTCAAGGTGTTGCTGATAGTGCTGAACATATGTTGTAGAGAAGACGCCCAGCCCCTTGCGACTGCTGTGATGGCACAGGCCAGAAGGAATGCACATGGTGCAGAGGCACAGGTAAGTTTCCTCGCTTCTTGAGCTTCAGGCTGTGTTCACTTGCTGTACATGTTGATTGTGGTCACAGGAGCTATGATGGTGGGAGAAGAGCGCTTCTGCTCACTCGCACATGGTTGCAAGCAGTGCCCAATATGCAAAAGCAAGGTCAGACTATATCTGTGTTGGCATGGTGCATTTGCATGTGAATGGCGCATGATGCACAGTTGTGCCCTCAAGCAAATGGTGCAGTGTGTTGCTTAATATATTGCCTTTGTCAGTGTGTCTTATGTTTAGGTTCAAGGGAGACTGTTGGTGTGGTTTCGAATGAGCCTGCTGCATGCTATGAGCCCAAAGTCTGCTCACAGCATGAAACACATGCAGCACGGCATCATGAGGCAACAAGGCAGTGACGTGCATGCTCACAGCATGTAGCAATAACACACCACATGCTAAGTCAACACCAGATGCTGCAGATTGAACAATCACAAGCCCTGCAGTCATCTCTATCTGAGATTGCAGTCAGTGTTCACACTTTTATAGTGCTCTTTGCAAGTGATGTGCTTTGACCCGCACAAGCAATCACGCCAAGTCTTTGATATTGCACAAGTTCACAAACATGTGGCTCTGCAGGGCCATGTGGGCTGTGATCACTGCAAAGGGACAGGCTTTAGGGCTGGCTGGATGGAGCCTGGCTGCCCAGCCTAGTGCAGCACTTCAGCAGGCAGACCACCTGCAGCAGCATGAGCAGAGTGGCTGACAGAGATGCAGCATACCTTTGCCTGCTGATAGCAATGGCTCAGCCTTTGCTGCACCATTTATTTGTCTTGACTGTATATTTGTGTATATCGAGTGTTTGGCTGAAGCTTCCTTGTGTTGACGGCTTGTACGCAGCATTGTATAACAAATGACAATAGCACACAATGTAAGTGCTGATAAGGATTCACAATGGTGTCTCAGCTTGACCTAATGTCAAGGAAACATTATTTTTTGTGAAGATACATTTGATGAGTGTAAACACTGCTATGATGTAACAGAGTCAAGAATGCAACAGCAGTTACAACAGCATCCTTTCATGCCCAAGCGCTTGGCCACACCTGGACTCTGCCACACACATTTGTCCAATTGCATGTGCACTACAGTGCTGATACCATTGCACTGCTGCAAGTTGGCAATTTATTTCAACTTTTTTTACAGCAGTCAACAAGCTCAGACCCAAATGGTGTGCTACACAAAGGTGCAAGCTGTGGGTTGAGGTACGCAAGACCAGCACAGCAGCAGATTGGGCCTATGTAACCAGCACTTGAATTACCACGCTCAAGAGGCAAATCACAAAGTGCTTTTGGAGTTTGGCAATCTGCCAATGCCTTGCATCAACTTTGTGCTCTGCAATGCGATGTCAGTGCCATCATATTTTGGCATAAGACCTTTGCTGGTGAGCCACAAGAGGCAGCGCAGTTGCAACACCAACAGAGGCAACTGCATAGCAACCCAAGGGATCACAACACCCACACAATACACATGCACAGCTGACAGCAGTGACTCACCTGACTGCATTGTCCACAACAGGACACTGAAGGGGCAATCTTCCCCACACAAGGCTAGCTTCCCCACCAAGCAGCATCTTTGATTAGAGCACCTGGGAGTACGTGTCCACAACTCAATCTGAACAGTGCAAAGTGAGCGCATGACATGTTTTGCCCACCCAGCAATATGGGCGCATGTGGTTGTGTGAGGTATGAGCGCTGATGCTTGTGACACAGTTGGCATGTTACAGCACACCTGCTGCACATACACTGCACAACTGATGATCATCAACCTGTGTAAACAAAGCTCATCACAGTGAATGCAATACCATAGCACCTGTAACAGACATTCATTATGGCATGTGCACACCGCACAGGATGACCCACATTACTGCAGAGCTCACAGCAGCAACGCACTTTAGGGACAAAGCCCAACTGATGATCATCAACCTGTGTAAACAAAGCTCATCACAGTGAATGCAATACCATAGCACCTGTAACAGACATTCATTATGGCATGTGCACACCGCACAGGATGACCCACATTACTGCAGAGCTCACAGCAGCAACGCACTTTAGGGACAAAGCCCACACAAGCAAACACACAGCTCACGCCGGCCCAAAAATTGGGGCAATCCGTGAATTGAACACGGGACCTCCACTACCCTAAAGTGGAATCATACCACTAGACCAAATGCCCAGAGTGTTGCATGTTGGGTTGCCCAGATAATGTGCACGCCAGCTATTTTTGGTAAGCAGTGACACCTTTGTCATCCTTCCAGTGACTTTACGACTGAGTCAGTTGTGCACAACCTGTCAACTTGACTCTCAACACACACAAGCCTGCGCAAAGCTGTCGTGTACTGCTTGCAGACCGCTCTGAAGCTTTGGGCTTGACCGGTGCCGCCTCTGCTAGCCCCGAGTGGCAAGATCACTCCCAGCTCTTCTGCGACTTCAGCGTCGCCAGCAGAAAGGTAGACAGAACTCGGGCTGATGAGGACAAGTCGACAGCTGAAGACTCTCGCTGTGCGACCATCGGTCCTACTCTGTGAAGCAGGCTCAAAGCATGATAGCTTTTCATAATTTTATTTTTTCGAAATCGTCGAACCAAAATCTGCAACGCTCATCATTGCAAAGCTCTGTCGAGATGGACTTTGCGGCAATGACGCGAGAGCAAGCAGCTATGAGTGTTCATGTGGAACACACGGACGCTTTGCAACTTGATGATCTCAGACTGCTTGGGGGTCTGGATATTCAATGGCTTGATGACTCCCAAGGCATTGCAGCGCTGGTGGTGCTATCGTGGCCCTCGCTGTCGCTCGTGCACAAGCACACTATAGCAGTGACAACACAAGTGCCATAGCAGTCAGGCTTCCTGGGCTTTAGAGAGTGTCCTTGTTATGCTAGGCTGTTACAAGCAGTGAAAGGGACACTTGTTGAACCCCAGATATGCCTTGTGGACGGCTTTGGAGTCCTGCATCCTCGTGCCTGTGGCTCAGCAAGCCACCTTGGGGTACATACAGGCATGCCAACCATTGGCGTGGCCAAGAGCCTGCTCAGACAGTGCTGCAAACTGACAGAGACGGATGTGAAGGACCAGCTCAGCTACTCAGGCCAACTCAAGCTCAACCTCACTTCACTTGATGGCGCTGTTATTGGCTGTGCTGTCAGGCGCAACCTGCAAGCCAGGCAGCCAGCGTATGTCTCTGTGGGGCACAGAGTCAGCCTTGCAACAGCCTGTGACATTGTGCATGGGTGCTGCTTGCACCGCAGTCCAGAGCCAATCAGGCAAGCTGACATTCTGGCAAGGGCTGCAGTCAGATTGAGAGCACAGGCTGCAACATGTGAGTAGCATAAGTAGGCATCGCTTCTCTTCAAGCACCTTGTGGACACCGCTTATCATGGCAATTGGATGGGTAAACATGATACCTCGCAGATGTGTTTGGCATAGATGTGGATGTTAGCATTACCGGTGATAATAGTTAGGTATTTGATACACGACCTGAACTGGGGTCGCTTTGAAAATGAACGTTACCATAAAACCCTTGTTGACATTCACTTTGTTCCTCAGGGTCAGGATCTTGACATGCCTGTTTCCTTGGCAGATGGAATTTCAGACACATGTTCCCAAGGACATGCTAATTTGCAGAGCTTGATAAAGTGCCTGGATCGTAGAGACTCTACATCAGATGCAGTACGCAGTCCAGCAAGGTTGTATTAGGCTGAATGCGGATCTTGACATGCCTGTTGAATAAGCGAAAACAAGCAGTGCCTTTCTGCTTACAGCGTGCACAGTACTTATTGTTGGACAGGACGTGGTTTTTGACCAAGTGTGTGCTTATGGAACATGTCTGAAATCACTCGCCCAAATGTCGGGCAGGGTCGGGCTCAGATACTTTGATGCATGTATAGGCAAGTATATATAGCTGCACTGCCTCTGTTGACACCTCTTTACAGAAGCGGAGCTTCAGAGATACTTTTATGCACATTACAGTTGTGCGCAGATGGTTCACACGTAGCATTGCAATTTTGAAGGCGCTGCTTGCAAGCTTGCCTTGATTACGCCTAATAAGGCTCAACACACGTGTGAATATGGCATGCATTGCTGCTAGACAGTGCAATTCCTGTCACCGATATATTCTGACCTGCTCTGGTGCCGGCGTTCGGTTAGTGTGATCACGGGCATATGCATGTTGGCATTGTGCCACGATGTTAAAACATGTCAAACTTTGCCAAAACTTCGACCTTCAGAATTTTTTCTCAACACGCTAAGCTGAGGTATGTTAGTCGTGGTCCTGATTGTCAACAAAATCATGCACAAAACCCCACTGCAACAACTGTCAAAAACCTGTGACATCCTTTCATGCAGATCCTACATTGGTCCCAGCAGGGGCAAACTTCTGATCTAGATCTACTACAGATCTGTGCGTAAATAGACATCTGGTCTGCAATACCTCAGCTTGGAAATGAGCGCTCTTATCCTACTAGTTGATACCGCAACGTTTGTACCACACTTTCGCAAAGCTACAGACCTCAAGCTTTTGACGTGCACCAAGTCTGACAAATCAGTGATGAGCATCAAATTGCCATCAAATAAAGACAGATGCTGCAGTGCTAGCATTTCCTTCCAGGGCACGCCCACAATCAAGGTCGAGGCACCGTTCAACAGACCACATACTGTCAATGTGCGCAAACTTCTCAGCATAGTGAGCTGTTCTGTGAGAAGAATGTGAGTAAATTGAGCATATATGCACTGAAGGTTGGTCAACTGGTAAGCACAATCCAAGTCATACAATGTCATGCTGGCATCTGAGGAGGACAAATGCAAAGCTGTCATCTGTGACAATGCTGTCATGCCTACAGGTGTGAAGAACGGGGCTGCTTTGAACCGGACTGCGAGGGACGCAGCACCGCCTGATGCATGGATATTCCCGCTGGCACAACGGAGCATCTTCAAATTTGAGCATGCTGATACTCCACCAGGGATTGTGCATTTGCCATCACGCAGCGAGAGCTTTGCAAGAGTGTTTGTGAAAGCACAAGGGCCAACGCCGGCTGCCTCAGCTCTGTCCATGTACATGTTTGTGAGGTGAGCTGCAGCCTGCAGACTGTGGAAACAGCCATCACGCAGGCGCAGCTTCGACAAGACTGGTAGGTTGTGCAGCGGTAGCAAATCCAAATCGCCCGATAGATCACAAATTGTCAACGCTGTGAAAGCTGCAAGCAAGTTTGCTGTGCAGCACGAAGCTCTCTCGAAAAGGGCCTCATGTACTTGTGGATCATGGCAGACCAAGACTCCAAGTGCTGCTGCAGCATATTCACTGTCGCACTGTGCTGCCACAAAAGTGACTGCACCTCCAAAGCGCTGCACCCATCTCAGCAAACTCAGCATGGACCGGCTTGGCAGGTCATAAGGAAGCAACAGAAAATTTGCAAAACTGGGTTGCTGAGTCAATATCTCGTTGAACAGCTTGCACACGAGTTTCAGTCGCTGGAAATCGCTGTACCCAGACCAGGCATGGTCGTACACTGTACCATCCCCGGTAGCCCGGCAAGGATCAGGCTGCAAGTGCTGCAGAACGCATGCCCAAATTTCAGCGGACAACGCCGGAGGCATAGGAGCTGAGCACAGGCTTTCGATCCGGGGCCAGTAACACGAGTGCGGAACGACTAGCGTTTGGTGAAGGAAGGTGTCACGTTCTTAGCCATAGACAGCAAAATCTAAGCTGGTACCCGTTAGTATTCAGCTCAGCCTGTGTGCACACAGCAAAACCCTAAAGAGCTTGTGTGGTTTGTGTTGGAGAATGTGCCTTTGGCTTCTGGCACTGCTGTTCATGCTGGCCAAAAACATGATGATGCACACTAAGCTTGAAGCCTGAGACCATGTGGGTGAAGTCTGATGATACATTGAGGACAGGGAGGAGTACCAACATCATTGTACTGTGACAGTGAGGGGAGCAACGTCAGTATTGACGTGCCCATTAGCACCTCATCTCATTCCAGCATGTCCAGCAGACACAATTTGTCCAGAAAGAAAATGTGAATTCGCAGATCATGTGCAGGGAGCGCTAAAGAAAAGATGAATCCTCCATCAAGCGTTCCATTTAGAGGAGCTTGAATCTGGTTAGCCTGTAGGCTATTAGTACATATACTAGGGCGAGCATGCTGAAGCTCAAGCAGTTTTGCTTTGTAGCTCCTTCTGCAACATGGGCCTCCACTGCGGGGAGTTGAAGGTGAACAGGCCTGCCACCAACACTGCTGTTCCCAGCCAGAAGTTGGGCCCCAAGGGGGGTGCAGGGGGCAGGTAGGGCAAGCTCAATGTGAAGGCAAAGATGGTTGTGGGGACGATGCTAGACATGACCAGCGTCTGGACAACATTGCCTGCAGGCTCACACCACTTGTATGCATTTGAGCCTTTTATTGACAAGGTAGCAACAGCTTTTGCAAGCTGTTGGTACCTTACCATGATTGCATGTGGAATGCAATGCATGCAAAACAACAGCCAAGGCCATGCATGTCATTGTGTGTTGCCATGCACACACAGCTGTGATGGTCCAGCTGAAGAAGTGTGTGTCGCATGATCATGAGTTCTATGGATGGTGTCACAGAGACATCCCTCAGCCAATGCAGTGCAACTGCAAGGCATGTGACATTGCCTTGCGGGCAGAAGAAACACACCTGCAGTCTTGAGAAGGTTCAGAGCAGCAATGTTGAACCCCAAATTGCAGGCAATGTATAGCAGAGGCAGCATTGGAGCCCCTGAGCAATCTGAGCCACAGCTTGGCGAACCTCCGAGTAAGCAAGTTGTGCCTGAAAGAATGCACATGTCAAATGGCAGCTCTGCCTCCAAAACAACATCACCAGTACCACTACCATTACCACTACCCTTAACATTTACACTCACCACTTCTGCTCTTACTACGTCAGCCATGAACTCCTGTTAGGCTCTCTATGAGGAGTCACAGCAAATGTGCATTCTCTGACAGTGTGTAGCAAGGCTTTATGTCATGATGGCCACTGCAGGCTGTGCAGGGGACTCCATCACAAGCTTGCCATGACATGATACCATGGTCTTCACATGTGTTTCACCAGGCACACTAGCAGCAGGACTATTCAATCCCAAGACGTCTAATTTAATTCAGAAATGTCATCCCTACACTGAAAATCTAAACTCAGAAACATCTGGGGACAGTGAAAAACACGTTTTTAAACTCGGGAGATGTTTGAGGTACATGCTGGGGACCAAGAATAATGGCGGGGAGTTCAATGACACATGTTGTATAGTGGTGTGTGTCTTACACCTGAAGAGGATCCTGCATATGTTATGATGCTGGCACAAAGCCACTGTCAATGCATCATATATCATAAGGCGTATATCATAATGCGGCATAATGCTTGTACTTTGCTTGTGGTAGGCACCAAACATGAGTCAACACCGCCTATGCTGCCGCCACAAACCCTGACATCATTTAATGGTCAGTTATTCAGTTGACTATGCAAGAGAAAACAGCTGACAATAGTGCTACTCATGCATGGTCAACCCACAGGGTTTGGGATCCGCATGGAAACCGAAAAAGGGATGCTACTGCAGAGATCAGTATGAGCACACAGACCTGATCTTGTCATTCACATGGAGTATGGTCTGTGCCACAAAGGCACGCCAGTGCAGCATGTGGACTCACCTTCTTTAAGGTAAGCTGGCAGCTGTGATAAGGGAATGCCTTTCAAGCTAGACATGACTGGCAGCAGCAAGAAGACGAAGAGGGCCTGGGCAGCTGAGCCAAAGGAGTTAACCACAAAGAGATCCAGGGATTGACCGTTCAATCGTTTCTTGGAAGCGCTGAAGAGCTTCTCCTTGAAGATTGTGGCAAGGGCCGGGAAGAATAGGGAGCCCACAAAGATGGCCGCATACCTTGGGCTCACCTGCATGCAAACAACAATTGTTGCGTAGTTGTATGTATGTGAAAAGTTGACCAAAAAAACACTCAAGCATATGTATGCACCATAAGTTATAAGTAAATGTGTACTTCTCACACACATACACATGCATATAGTATATATATATATATACACACATATCACAAGACACATATACATGATGATTTGTGCTGAAATCAATAGTACCAGCAGATTGACATGTTTGACTCAAATATGGAGTAACACAGTGTTGTTGTGATTGCATGAGGTATGTGAAGCACTTGCAACAGCAAACTCAGAATCTGGACATGAGCAGACAGTAAGTCACCACTTCATCAGTCACCAATGTGTCACCACTACATTCCAAGCCCATCAGTGAAGCAGTCATGCAGTTGCCAGAGGGCAGAATGAACAAGCAGATCCAGGGTGGCTTGATACCCTACATGGAGACTGGTTGCTCCACAGGTCCATGTCTGTGTGAGTGTGCAGCCTGATGACATGCAGTGCAGCAGTGCCTAAGGCAGACAAGCATGATGGCAGCTGCGTTTGCCACATGTAAAGCTGGAGAGTGCATCACCTGAGTAAGGACTCCAGTGCCTGCCTGGCTGGGCCAGGCTGCAGTGCACACCCCGGCTGACACTACAGCTGCCCCCACAAACTGCAAACATCACCACATTTGATGTGGCTTGCTTACAGCATGGTCGGTGCAATAGCCAAACCAGTTTACCATGCACTGCAAGACAGGTCGAGCCAGAGACAGTAGTCAGTCAGGTCTGTCAGAGGCTAGATGGACACTGGATATCAGCACACGGGAAAGTGTGGGGGTTGGTAGCAGATCATGTAATGGTGAGTCAAATCATGAGATGCCATGCTGACGCCAAACAAAGCAAAAGCAGAAAATGAGGTTTGAGACCCCAATGAGATGCATCTCCACATGGTGCTGCTTCTAGACTGTCTGCTGGAACACTGAACTTCTGCTGCATGGCAACACAATGAAGCATGCATGATGTAATGATAGTTCATTGTGAGGCCTCCTTAAGAGCATTACTCTGTGTGGGGAAGCTTACCTGTATTGGGGCAAGGCGCTTGCCAAGGAGCAGGTATCCCAGGCCAATCTGCCAAAACATCATGGACTGCGACAGCAAAGGCAAAGAAACACCTGCACTGCACCGAGGCTGTGTTCATCCTTTAGCTGCAAAGTGTGCACAAAGCCACGCATAAGATATTCAAGATCTTGTCTCGCCTCAAAGAGCATGTTGTGAAAGCTATATTGCATTAGAAATCTCACACGAGACTTGTGGTGCAACTAGGACTTGTGGTGCAACTAGGACAAGGGTTCCAGGGCGCATGCTGTGTGCAAACTTGACCTCTTGTACGTCAGCATTCAGATCACCAGCTCAATCTGAGCATGTGTTGGACTTGACCAGCAAAATGTGACATGGACAGGACGTCTGACAGCTGAATACAAAAGAAAAGCTTTGCATGTACAAAGGACATGCTGAGAAGTTATGCAGACAGGCGTGCAGTGTGAAGCAGAAGATTGACAGCCACCTGGAAGCTTTGCAGCTCCAATGAGTCCCAGGATTTGAGCTGCAGCCTCCAATGCTCCTATCAGCAAGAACTGCTTCTTTGGGGTCTCCAACATTGCCTTTGTGACAATGCCTGCCCTGCAAATGCAGTCTAGCACTTCATGTATAGCTACTGTTGAAGGCATGCGTTGGTGTAGCAATTCTTGCGTGCTAGAGTTTGTGTGCTGGATAAGTTACTTGCCTGTATCGCCACAACAGTGCGCCAAAATAGACAGCAACATAACCAAAGGTTTGCAACTGAGCCAGGAAGAATATGTAATTCCCCAAAGGAACGAGAGCCATCTTGTACAGAACTCTGTTTGCTACTCCAAACACAAAAACTGCCAAGATGCTCAACTGCAGCCAGCCAGAGTCAAGTAGCTGCTGCAGTCCGCTTGCTTGCTGATGTGAACGCTGACAAGCACAAGAACGCTTACAGCTATGTACATGATCGAGGGGCGAATCTCATTTGCAGCTTGCTCGGCAGCTTTGTCGCTGTTGGCCGCTGATGCAGCAAAGGAGTGGCGTTTCGGCATCAAGCAGAGATTTTCAGAGCTAAGAAAGCTAGCCTGCAGAGGTTGGCCCCTGTTCGAGATGCTGACACGTGCCGCCTGGCACTGATTCCTGCGAGACGCTACATGACCAGCTAAGCTCGACACTACCGCACGCCTGCGATGACCGACCGGCTGCACCCACAACGACGATCTGCGACTTACGCACAGCTCAGAGCGAGTGAAGCGCAACAGCGACATGCGAGGCAGTGCCTGCACACCAGACATCGCTGGCCGAGCGGCTCATGCAATGTAGGCGCAACTAAAGTCTTAGACTGCAAGTCGATTGCCTGATGCAACAATCTCGTCATCAAATGACTTCGAAATTTGCAGTGGTGTCACACCACTGGTGTGATCAGAAGCCGTGTACAGCTTGAGTCAGAAGTTTAGGTCGGAGCAAGCACACCTGCACGCTTTGACAGTGATATCAAGCAAGTCGCTCAATTAGCTCTGCTGCGCGATCAAGCACAGCAAGTCAACCGGCACACC
>JAABUK010012426.1_pt1 | contig 10844 bp, 15 predicted proteins | sample 5559141 | NCBI WGS metagenome assembly JAABUK01 (sample SAMN10711869, study PRJNA513367) | rock metagenome | isolation source: Antarctica rocks | place: Antarctica: Victoria Land, Pudding Butte nord | collected 2016-01-03
CATGTGTGGATGTGACAGGACTGCACTGTTGCAGCTGCACCGCGCATAAAAACACTTGTTTGCACCATGACTTGTGCAAAAAACTCAAAGCTATCAGTCAGGATGTGACATGCTATCAAGCATGGCTATTGTCATCTAGACAGCAGCTGTCAGCAGGCCTGGAAACAGCCAGTCACAGCTTTGAAAGTTTGATCAAACAATGCATCGATGGTAACACCAGCAATGTGTGCACATGCGTGCTTGCCTGACAGCAATAGAAGACACAAAAGAAGTAAAGCTACCTTTGGCAATCTCATGACTTCCCCAAAGGGGGTGAACAGCAGTAAAAGACACGAAAGAAATAAAGCTACTTTTGGCAATCTTACGACTTCCCCGAAAGGTGTGAACAGCAATAAAAGACACAAAAGAAGTGTAAAGCTACCTTTGGCAATCTCATGACTTCCCCAAAGGGTGTGAACACAAACACGCCCTTGCCAAACAGCTCGTCTGTGACGCAGTTGACAAACTCTCGCGCGTCCAGGCTGCCCAGAAAGTCTTGCTGCCACTCACGGATTGAGTTGAGCCAGTTGACTCGGCGAGTCATGACCTGTGAGTCCAACTTCCTGCCTCCAAATCGGGTGCTCTGCACAGCAGACAGAAAAGGCATGCTCAGAAACCAAGGCTGTCATCAGTGCTGTGATTATCACTACTGTTATTGAGTACAAGCCTCCTGTTGCTGTCATAGACCTTACAGTTGTTTTGACCAATCCTGCTTTGGCTTTGATCAATGCATTTGCATTGACACCTTGTATATTAAATGTCTGGCTCATCTGGTCTGCCCATATTGATTGACAATGCTGCATGCTGTTGCAACCAGAATTGGTGCGTGTTTGCTTGTGCAACAAGATTGCACGTATGGAACAAGTTGACTAACATCCAATCCATAGAAGGAAACGACAGCATTATATGCTGTTGATAACATTGCTTGGAACATGTATTGGAGCTACTCATGTGGTCATGATGCTTCCTCCTGGTATAACAGCAAACTGCAGGTCAGCAGAAATCCTTGCTGGCCAAGGCATCTGCAGCAATGCACACACAACGAAAAACCTTCTGTTGCCAGCTTTATTTCTGTCGAACTTCTTATGTTTGCTGTACTGATTTGTCATACATTCTGTCATTAAATTTGTAATGTTGCATGCCTACCTGTCGCAGCGGCAGAGGGGTATCGACAGGTGGGACAGACTTCCCATTGTTTAGTGTTTATTGACAGTATCATTGTTGTCGTCATTATGTTTGATTATTACTATTGTCACTGTCAATATCACTATTGTTCTGACTAAGGATGCTGACCTGCTGCAGCGGCAGAGGAGTATCAACAGGAGGGACAGACTTCCCATTGGCTTTGCCCTGCCACCGGATGGGGCCCAGCTGCAGGCCCCCAATCCCACTCATCCTCAGCATCTGCTCAGACAGACCCATCAAACCCCTGCAATCAAGCTCCATGAGTGAATAATTTGGATGGACACTGGCATTGTAGCTTGCATGCAGAAAGACTGAGTTTCTGTGGCTGGTTCACACTAGAGGCTTTGCTGTACAGACCAGTCATCCTCAGCATCTGCTCACACAGACCCATCAAACCCCTGCAATCAAGCTCCATGAGTGAATGAGTCAAACATCAAGTGTACTCGAACATCAAGTATAGACTGCATGCAGACAGACCCATCAAACCTCTGCAGTCAAGCTGCATGAGTGAATGATTTGTATAGACATTGAGCATAGCTTGCATGCAGAAACACTGAGGTTTTGTGGCTGGTTCACACTCAGGGCGTTGCTTTTCAAAGCATTGATGGTCTGACCCATCAAAGCCCCAAGACTGAGCCCCTTTACTGAAAAATTTGGCAGTGGGTGTCATGTGGATGCAGAGCCAATCGGCCTTGACATGCAGCCCTACGGCGCTGTTGCTGATTCACTGTGCAGGTCCTGCTGGGACAGATCTAGGATATAGATCTTGCATATGCATGATTATCGACGCTGACTTCGTTCTCAAATGTGTTGCTGCGCTGGTGATATCAGCATAACCAAGCCATAGCACATGAGATGTTCTGCTGAATGCTGACGCAACATGAACAAACCTTGAGTGCTGCAGCTGCTACTGCTTCAATACTTTGAACCCGAAAATATCATGAGTGAGCTGCGAGCGCAGGAAGGTGCTATTGCACTTACATTCTGGACCTGAGAACAGCACAAATGTCTACTATAAGCGCCACAGCTATTGCAGTACCAGTCAGAAGGTGAGGTAGCACCTGGCATATCTAGCCTATACCAGCACTGCTTGTAATGAACAACTTGTTTCAGGAGAGAGACAAACGAGACTCCTAGGATTTCACCTGTTGCTGTCTGGCAACCTGCGGGTTTGTCTGGTGCCAGTGGCCGGATTCCCGTTGCCAAGGCTGCTTGCGCCAGTGCCCTGCATGGCTGCCCCAAGCTCACTGAACTGCCCCGCGCCATCCCCAGTGAAGGAGGGGGCCTGCATCATGGGGGAGCCCAAGCGGGGGTCCACGTTGGCATCACAGCCCACCTTGTTTGCTGCCACCCAGTTCTCGCCTGCAGGGCAGCCACAACATTTAGGGTTCATGTTTAGGGTTTAGGGTTCATTTAGGGTTGGTATTGTTGCATGGTCTAGTGACTTACATGACAATAGTGCAAACGAGTCCAACAGGAAGGAGAGTACATGTGCCTGAATCTGGGCAGAACCCATGTGGCAGCTGCCACAGAACAAGTCAGCAGCGGCAATTCCTGCATCTTTGCATTTTCTTGCAGTCCAGCAAGGAACCAACAGTCCCTGTGGCTGCACAAAGAGTTGCAGGGGACTACAGCAAATATGCTCTTTTGAGATTGTACGCGCTGCTCCTGTGGAATCAAAAACGTGTTTTGCTGTTTTGGCGATGTCTGTTGCACAGCCCAACCCTGAACCCAAGTTAGAGAGAGGCCTACAGCTTGACTCCTTACACAGCCGAGATCTGGACCCAGAACCAACTGCATACAGTTCTGAAAACAAGAAAGAAACGAAAAGACGACGCCATGAGGCGTTCAATATAGAGAAGCTTGAGATGATCTAAAATCGGGCGCAAGCTTCCCTTGGCCTCTGAAAGCAACCTGAGGAGATAGTAGAGCTATACCTGCAATGCCATACTCTGCCAGGCGGTGCATTTCCCCAGTCCGGATGTGCAGCTCCAATGGGAACAGAGGATTCCGCTTGGAGGTGGTCCCAAGAGGCAGCACAGTAGTGTGCAAGCTCTGCAGGAAGACAAAGGAAATGTGAAGAAAGTGAAGGAAATGCTGCAGGAAGTAAGGATGACAATACATATGTCTTTACTGATCAAACATGGACCAGTATTGGAACCTGCAATCAGGCATTGGCTACAGGGGTGCCAGCTCCAGGCTGGAGCCTCCAGCCACATTCTCAATCAATCAAGCAAACAATTCACATTTCTGTGTTTGATAGTTGTCAGGAGACTCAACAACTTACGAATGGGAGAAGCTGCTCAGCATGCACAACATTGTGCTACATGCACACAAAGTGCCCACACAGACTTGAATGGACCAAGGACGAGCGATCAGTGCCAGGATGAGCACATGCACTTTAGGGCTAGTGTTTGCTTCCTACCATGCATACACACTGTCTTGCATGCATACATGCTGTCTACCATGCATGCATGCTGTCTTGCATGCATACATGCAGTCTACCATGCATACATGCTGTCTGGCATGCATACACACTGTCTACCATGCATACATGCTGTCTACCATGCATACATGCTGTCTACCATGCATACAAGCTCTCTACCATGCGTACATGCTGTCTACCATGCATGCATGCTGTCTTGCATGCATACATGCAGTCTACCATGCATACATGCTGTCTGGCATGCATACACACTGTCTACCATGCATACATGCTGTCTACCATGCATACATGCTGTCTACCATGCATACAAGCTCTCTACCATGCGTACATGCTGTCTACCATGCATGCATGCAGTCTACCATGCATACATGCTGTCTACCATGCATACAAGCTCTCTACCATGCGTGCATGCTGTCTACCATGCATGCATGCAGTCTACCATGCACACATGCTGTCTACCATGCACACATGCTGTCTACCATGCACACATGCTGTCTACCATGCACACATGCTGTCTACCATGCACACATGCTGTCTACAATGCACACATGCTGTCTACCATGCATACATGCTGTCTACCATGCATACATGCTCTCTACCATGCATACATGCTGTCTACTTTATGCATGATGCCCACAGTATGTACGCGGTTTCAGCACGTCCAGCAGGAAAACCCACCTGATAGCCATTTGTCTTGGGCGTGGCTATGTAGTCCTTTATGGACCCGGGAATGGGTGCCCACTTGGTATGTACCAAGCCCATGATATGGTAGCACAGCTGTGAGCCCGTCCCATACAGTGTGGTGTCCTGGTCCTTGTGCAGATGGATGATGACTTGCAGCTGCGCCACATCGTGCACCTCTTCAATGTCCTTCTTGTTCACAGTCCCAATCTTGTCCACCAGTTTCCTGCAGCACAGCAGGTTTCCTGAGTAATGCTGGCAGGGGGTGCGCAGCAGAAGACAGTAATGTGAGAATGACGGCCAGGGTCCAGATGTAGATGTGCATGATGATACATCACAAAGGGGAAGGGGTTTGGGGGTGGGGGACGGGGAAGAAGCAGATGTACCCAGACATATCCGTATCACCACACAAGCATCACCACACAAGCAGAAAATTCACCATGCTACATACATATGAGCTCTGTGACTTGGTTTCTGCAGTAAAGACGGATTGCCAAATGGCTGTTTGCTCTACTTACATCACATTGCTTCTGCACAGCTGCTGTCACAGCTGCTGCACAGCTGCTGTCACAGCTGCTGTCACAGCTCACACACTGGTTTGAGATGTTGTAGCCGCCGCCATGTCCACATGGTATGAATGGTAGCAACAGTATGCAGCGGGCTTAACAAACAGCTGCATAGTAGGTGCATGGTGGCAACAGTATGCAGCTTTTTGTCAGGCCAGCTGCATATTGTTGCTACCATTTGTACTATGTGGACATGGCAGCAGCAACAACACCTCAAACCAGTGTGTGAGCTGTGACAGCAGCAGTGACAGCAGCTGTGCAAAAGCAATGTGATATGAATTGAGCAAACAGCCATTTGGCAATCTGTCTTGGCTGCAGAAACCAACACAATGCACACAGGATGCTGATGCCGCAGGCATGTCCACATTCTGTGAGTGGTGGCATCAGTATGCAGCTGACTTGCCAAAAACAATGCACACAGGATGCTGATGCCGCAGCCATGTCCACATCATGTAAATGGTGGCATCGGTATGCAGCTGACTTGCCAAACACAGTGCATACATGATGGTGATGCCGCAGCCACGTCCACATTCTGTGAATGGTGGCATCAGTATGCAGCTGACTTGCCAAACACAGTGCATACATGATGGTGATGCCGCAGCCACGTCCACATTCTGTGAATGGTGGGATCAGTATGCAGCTGACTTGCCAAACACAATGCACACAGAATGCCAATGCCGCAGCCTTGTCCACATTCTGTGAATGGTGGCATCAGTATGCAGCTGACTTGCCAACCACAATGCACAGGGGACTCAAGAGTCCAAGTGACAATGTCAGCCACAGACCAAGTAAGCATCAATCTCAGCTATAGACTGAGTAAGTAACACTCTCAGCTATACACCGAGTCAGCAACAGTCTCATATACACACCAAGTAAGCAACAGTCTCACCTATATACACTGAGTAAGCAAAACTCCCAGCTATACACCAAGTCAGCAACAGTCTCATATACACACCGAGTAAGCAACAGTCTCACCTGTACACCGAGTAAGCAGCCTTTTGGGGACTGTCAATGCTGATGCGCTGCACTCTGGTGGCGAGGTACTGGTCCTCCTTCAGCACCTGCTCCAGGCTTTGACACGCCTGCAAGCCGGCAAAGACTGAGGACCACAGGCTATTCCAAGAGGTGCAACAATCATAGGACAATCAGTAGAGAGGCTTGGGTATGCTTTGCATGCTTGAAGCAACTGCCTGTTGCTGAACAAGAACAGTGACTATCCAGCATCTTGGGAACGAATTTCTGGTATAAAGCTCTTTTCCGAAGAGATCTTGTCGATTTGATGCAACCTAACAAGAGCATCCTTGCCTCCCAATCTCATGCAATCTCAGGCTGTAAACTGAGGCATGATGTGACTGATTTGTCTTGAGGTCATCGTCATGCTCATCCAAGGAAGGCATTATCATCCAGTACAGCAATGCAGGGTAAGAACGCTCAAAGAGCTCAATGACGTGAGTGAGTGAGTGAGTGAGTGAGTGAGTGAGTGAGTGAGTGAGTGAGTGAGTGAGTGAGTGAGTGAGTGAGTGGGTGAGTGAGTGAGCGAAATGAGTGAGTGAGTGCATGTGTGTCAGTGAGTGCAAGAAAGGGCTCAATGACAAAGCAACTCTGGTGAGAGTGACTCACAGCTTGCACAACGTCATGCTGAGTCTCTGAGAGCACACGGATCCTCTTGACCATCTGGCCATGAGCCTCAGGGTTGCTGAACTTGAAGGACAGCTCCTCCAGCTCTTCCTTGATTGAGTACAGCCCAAGCAGGCGCGCCAGAGGTGCAAAGATCTACACAGGCAACGTATGTCTGATGAGCAATGCTGTAATTGTTATACACAAACGGACAGAAGCATGTTTGTGCTTCAACAGGCTGATGACACACAGGGGGACAGAAGGAGTTTTGTGCACCCAATGACTGCTGACAGAGCTGCTGTAGATGGAAAGCAACTTCTGCAGCTTGACAATGCTTGATTGCAGCTGAGAAGTGCTGCGTTAAAGGAGCAGATGTCTGTGAAGTTACTGGCAAAATCAGTCGTGACGATGCTGGTGCAAATGTCACAGCTGATGTTGACCGTAACTTCACAGACATCTGCTCCTTTGGTCACTGCGGCCTGCACGACTGCTGACATGTGCTCTGAAATCACATTTGCAGCTTCACACTTCACTTCTTGCTGAGTGGAGAATAGCTCAAGCAGCTCCAACTGGAGGGAAAATTGAGATCTTAGGATCAGATGATATGATCAAGTTTTGAGCAGTCAGGACAGCCAAGCTGAAATAATGCTATGTTGCTTTCACACTCCCTGACCACATCACACTACAGGAGCCAAAGTTTGCAGATGAGCGACAGCGTGTCAGTCTGCATGCAGCCCATTGAAACATTCTTGTCTGCACAAGCAGAGGTACGCTGTACGCAGCACTTGCTGCATGCCATCTGCCTGTGCATCTGAGTGTCTGATGCAAGGAACCTGCAAAGCCCACCTGCAATGTCTCAGCAGCAATCTTCTTTTGCTTCTCAGGCTTCATGCTGCCCAGCGTGCGCATGTTATGCAGCCGGTCTGCCAGCTTCACCACAATGATCCGTACTTCTTCAGTCATGGCCAGGAACAGCTGCCTGAGGTCCTCTGCCTTCACATCTGCCCCCGGAGTCATGCCTGAGATCTTGCCAATCTTGCTGAAGCGCGTTTCGCCCTCCACAATCCGCCGCACAGCTGAGCCGAACCAGTTGCCGATCTCCTCGAAAGAGACGTCATTGGTGTCTTCCACTGTGTCATGCAGCAGACCTGTGGGGTGTGCATGGTCAGTTTCAGAGGCTGTATGCAACTTGGTGTTGACTTGCCTTGCCATTCTATGAGTGGTGGGGGAGATAAAATCTCCGATCCTCATAGGCAGATGACAGCAGTGTATGGTGTAATATCAGGCGCAGTATAGCTGAGCCTATGAGGCAATGTGGTACAGTACCTCAGAAGGTGTTTGCAAGCAGAATCGGAGGCAGCAACTCAGCGATAGGCATGCCCGCAGGCAGTGAAAGAGCCTTAAAGAGTTCGTGGCCTTCAGGGGTACAATAACCCATAGGGTACCACGCACATGCTTGGCATTATTGCTGCATAACGACAGGTTTGCTTTGACGCCTCTTGCACTCACACCCGCAGCACTACGCTGCTGTCAGGGCACCTACTGAAGAAGCTGCATCATATGCTTCCTCAATATGTGCTTGTGTATTACACTGCTCTTACGGCGACTACAGAAGAAGCTGTGTGGTATGCTTTTTCATTATGTGCTTGTGTGTCCAGGCACTGGCAAGGGCTGAGTCCCTGCTAGTGCCTGCACAATGTGGTGCTCGCTTGCATGATGCTGAGTTCGACTGGCATGCATGCGGGAATCAGATACAAGTAATGACTCATGCACAAGCATAGCCACAATCAACAGGCTGACCTGCTGTGTCAGAATGGCCTTATACATGATGAATATGCATGATGAATGCTCCTGGACTTGAATTGCATGTTGGCAGGCAGAGATGATTGCATACACACCAGCAATGAGGGACTCATGGTCCATCTGGAGCTCTGCCAGAATCCTGGTCACCTCCACAGGGTGTGTGATGAAGGGCTCCCCACTCTTCCTCTTCTGCTGGATGTGGGCATCATAGCCGAGAGACAGAGCTTCTCTCACTTTGGTGCGATGATCTCCTGACAGGTACGTCAGCAGAGGCTCCAGGCGCTGCTCCCACAGGTATTCCTCGTTGATCTCCTGGTAAGGGATCTCCTGATAGAACTGCAGCAATGCACAGGCACATTGAGTTGCGACTAGAAACAGCGCACGTGAAGGCTGGGAAGTATTGTGACAAACATGCAGCAGACTTGACAGCGCAAGCACAAGCATGTACTGTATGCACGTGCTCGTGGCAAGTGCTCAAGCTGAGGATGATACATGCATGCATGCATGCATGCATGCACTGCTGCTGCTGCTGGCACAGATGATGCAGGACGTACTTGTGTGTGCCAGGTGCAAGCACTGTACTGCTACTGTTTGCGAATCCTGGAATTATAGGGATGAACAGCTGCTTGACAATGACAAGGCTATCACAAGCTTACATGCGCATCATTCTCTGTTTGTGCAACAGGCAGCAACTTAAAATGTACACTCATATTGCGCAGCAAGGCGTGCAGGCAAGATCGCCTGTGCACACCCAATGTTGAGGAGATCAGTGTTGAACTCACTGTGTAGTCAATTGCCTCGAGAGAACTGGCATTGACAACGCAGCTGTTCCTCTTGCGCTTGCCCTGCACAACATGAGAACGTGTGGTTGACAAACTGCCGACAGCTGAAGCCAAGCTACCGATGCAAGATGTCCAGCTCGTCACCTGTTTTGCGCGCCGTTTCGAGACTACAGGCAGCAGATGGCTGTACGACCCGTCTTCAAGAGACAGAAAGGCTGCTTCGAATGCTGCCTGCTGACGCTGTGCGGCAAGAGTATGTCTCGACCTGTGACCCTTGCAGGCTGTAGCCGCTGTCCACGGCTGTCGTGATGCTGAGAACCGGGCATTTGAGCTTTCTGCAGCACAAAATTGGCTCAATGTAGAACACGCTGATGCTGGAGATAGTCCAACACCCAAAGGTGAGAAATACAAATTGCATACATAGGCGCCCTGTGAACCCACCCTGAAGGGTGCCTGCGCTGGAGTGACTTGAGATGCGGTCTGCCAAATAATGTGAGAGCCCACCAGCCATGATTTTCAACCCTACGGAAGAAGCATACCGAGACAGCAAGCTTGCTAAGAAAAGCAGTTACTGAGTGTTCACGCGACGATCCTCGGACACTCTGGTTAGGCACAACACCTGCACAGCTGAGACATAAGTAGCCCGTATGTTGCAAGCCAGCGATGGAGCTGAACGCGGATAGTGGTCAAGGCGCAAAAGAGAGCAAGCCGACCACGAGATGCACATCAATTCTGCTTCTATTCGTCATTTCTTCACCCGATCAACGATAATCTAATTTCGTTGATTTCGACCAAAAATCAGTAATTTGCTTTCCCACACATTTTAGCTACGAGAAAGCATTTATAATGACACACATCGCGTCCGTACGTTCAAATACTCAGTGACACAGCAATAAACGATTCCGTTCTAGGTTAAGAGGCCAGCCACATATACAGCTTTTTGCAGTCGCTATTGTGACTTGTGCAGCGCCACAACATCACCTGTACAGGTGTAATGTTGCAAACCCTCAGCAGTCTTGATCACTACCATTGCTGCAGGGCACGTTGCAATCATGTGAACAGCTCATAATGCCACGGCTGGTCATGCCAGATTGGTGCAGGCCAATTCATGCATAGCCACAGTGATTGTGAGCAATCCAAGCAATAATTGATCCAAGCAATTATGAGCTGATTTTGAGCAATCCATTATTGATATTGAAGCAAACACAAGACTAATAATTATAAGCAGTTGCAGTTGTGGATGCAGTTTGTACTCGCATCTCAATCAGCTGTGCCATGAGAGGATCCAGCCCTATGGGCTCTGCCACAATGCACTTCACTCCAGGATGGTGCTCCTGCGCAGCTGCAACTAGCGCAGGTATGTCTTCCTGAATATGTCTGCCCCGTGAAAGAAAATATGGAGCGATGACGATGGTGGTAGCTCCTGCTGATGCACATTTGCGCACAGCATCAGCTATTGTAGGTTCTGCAATCTCCATATGTGCACCTTCCACTATTTGCCTTCCTGAGGTTTCCCTGATAGCAATCACAGTCATGTTCAACATCAACAGTGCTTTGCACATCTACATTTGCTGATGTCCAGGACATGCAGCAGCATGCAAAAAGCTGACCTGTACAAGTTGACAAACTCCTCCAACATACGGTTTGATGCCTCCCTTCTAGAGCCATGATCCACCACAACTACGGCCGTTGATTCTGCTGAGCTTACCATTGATTCTGCCTGCT
>JAABUK010012427.1_pt1 | contig 10844 bp, 11 predicted proteins | sample 5559141 | NCBI WGS metagenome assembly JAABUK01 (sample SAMN10711869, study PRJNA513367) | rock metagenome | isolation source: Antarctica rocks | place: Antarctica: Victoria Land, Pudding Butte nord | collected 2016-01-03
CACCACCAGGTGCTCACCTGCTTGCCCCCCTGGATGGAGAACCTCAGCTTTGCGGCGCGGTGGGAAGGTAATGCTTGCCCCACTCTTGCCTAGCCTGCATGTGTGACCCTCTGAGCATGCCCCGGCGATGTGACTCATGGTCATATGCTTCTGCCTCTAGCACTGTTTGCCACTTGCAAGGTAGAATTTGTGACAGCTGTGGACTTTATTTGGTGATGAGCCTATGCTGCATGCAGGGAACTGGAGTGAGAGACTGCTGCAAAGCATGTACTATGTCACTGCTCAGCATGGCACTGTCTTTCCTCATGAAATAGAGCGCCTGTGGAGCACTGTGGCGGGCAATAAGCGCAATATTATCCCTATCCTGGACTATGTAATCTCAAAAGGCCAGCTGGAGTGTGGGCAGGCAAGTGTTGCAACAAGCTTTGGCAGCTGATGTTGGTTGAAGCACAGGCTATTGAATCAGTTGTCTGCCACATTGGTTCCACTTCATGATGCATTATGTCTGCTAGGAGTGTATGTCTCTCCCGCACCTGGTGACAAAAAATGCAGCTTGTATGCAACAACTGTCCAGTGTGACCGCGCACGAATCCACCTATGTTAGCATGGTGGCATGATGATAGACCAGCTGCAAGTCTGGCGTGAAGGCAATTTGTTGCATTGCCAGCTGCAACACTCATAATATGTAAAGCATACATGGTTATACTCTGTTACAATATCTCAGCTGTTCCACATGTTGCGTATGCTATGTCTGTGACTAAACTGCACACATTCTTGCAGGATCTGAGTGCTGTGGAGCGCTTTTTCACAGTTGCCAAGCGCATAGCATTGTTCCTAGCCCGCACATCTTCTCAGCAGACCATTGATCACCTGGTGTATGAGATCAGTCAACAGATCAGTGAGGATGGTGAACTGGCCCCTGCTGCGTTGAGTGCTGAAACAGGGGTGAGATTTCTATCGCTCGTTGATTCACATGGAATACTTACCATTCAAGCAGCTCTCAGAGCAGATTCAAACAACTCTCACAGCAGATTAATGTCCTGTTGTCATGCCTTGTAGTTACCAGACAAAAGACATCAACCTCCATGGGCTGCAGGCATGTTTTCAGCCTTCAAAATGGTCAATGGTGTCTTATGGCTCATAGTTGCCACTGTGTAATACAAGGTTGCCCCTGACAGCCAGCACTGCTCAGGTGTTACTGCCTGAGACACAAACTGTCACATGCATCCTGTGTAATGTAGGCGTCAGAGTTCCAGCATGTGAGATGGCCATCTAACCACTCTAGGCATAGCAGTGGTGGCTTCAGCACTGGAGAGGCTCTGAAAGGGGAGCCCAGGGCCCGCACACCCACAGGTCATTCACACACCTTCATCTTGTGGCCTTGTAATTGCAAAGACCAGAAAACCAAAAGGGTCAAAGGGATGCTGCCTTTTGTTGGCTTTGCTGGATATCAGGCTTCTGCATCGGCAATCTCATCAGGCACTAGCTGCCAAAGGAGTGCTCATGCAGTACATACAATGGCCAAAGAATGGCTTGTGCAGTACGTACAACAGCCAAAGAATTGCGCATGCGGCACATACAACTGCCACTGGCTTAGGTTCAACTCGTTCTGTGGTGTAGGCGGGCCCATGCGACGCATAGAGATGTTGAAGACAAGCAGTTTCCGGAGCGACCTGTCTTCCTCTTCCCTGTCTCCTTCCATTGCAGACAGCGCAATGACTCATCAGCGCACAAGCGGCGACAAGCACTCACCAGACAACAGCAGGAGGAACAGCAGCATGCAGGTGGCATCACCTCTGGGACCACGCCCTGACAGGCAAGCATCCTGCTCGCCCACTATATCTGCTTCTGGTGTTGCGGCGGCTACTGTTCACGCGCTACAGGCTACATGCGCAGTTGCATGATGCAATGACGAGCAGTGTGGCATTGCATCGTACTGTGGCTGTACTTGCAAAGCTATTGTCTGGCTCTGCATCATCAGCTTGTGGTGCTACAGGGGAATTCTGACTAGGCCACAGCTGGCCATGTGCCTGCTGGCTGAGGTGGCATATGAGCATGATGAGGACTTCCGCAGTCACCTGCCCCTTCTCTTCCATGCAATCATGATTGCCATGGACAGCCCTGAGCCCCTGGTGTACCACCACGCCCAGCAGGCCTTGGTCAACCTGCTGTACTCTCTGTCTGCACGCCATCTGGAACTGCACAAGAACAGCGGCGCGCTCCTGACTGAGCACCACCAAGTCACCAGTCTCATCAAGTACCTGCAGTCCATGCGCAGCCGGCGGCTGTGGGCGTATGAAGACATCACTCTCAGGCATACATATCTCGCCAGCAGTACTGCACTGGCGGCTCTTGTGAACGCTGTCACAGAAGCAACCTTTTTTGAGAGTGACCTGCGGGAGCGGTGGGCTGCAGAAGCGCTCAAGTGGATGCTGGAGTGCAATAGCCGTCACCTGGCTTGCAGATCTCATCAGGTATGCACCGTAACTCACCCAGAAGTCTTACTAAGAATGGCTAGCATCAAATGTTTGGCTGGGATAAAAACTCTTGTTGCTGGCTGTGCACACTCAGAATTGACTCAGGCTGGCAAATTCTAGGAACGAATCAGGAAATAAGCACAGCATGCCAGCTGCCTCAAACATCTTGTATGATGCAGGCTTGATCTGTTGCCGCCACATAAGTTGCGACTGAATGTGAGACCATTTGCAGGTCTTCAGAGCATTGCGGCCAGCTCCTAGCAGTGATGCTTGTACAGCACTACTGACAGGGCTTGCTAAATGCTTGACCAATCCTTCCAGACTCTCTCTGGAGGTGGCAGCAGACATTATCCTTACCTTGCAGGTCAGTAGCACCTCTTTTGGCCACTGCATGGCCATACCTCATCATCAAACCCACCCATGCCCCTGTCAGCTGTGAACACCCCATACATTGCATTGCATCTGTCCTACCATGCCAAACCTGATACCAGGTGCACATCATTGCTTTTATAGCACGAGCTTGCACCAGATGCCGACAATGCAGCATGGAACACACTGTTGGCGTGTATCAAGTGGTGACAGTGACACAAAGGGGGCAATGCATGGCATGTGGTACAGGTGGTGGTGGATGTCATGGAGCCTGGCAAACTGGTGCTGTACCCGCAAATTCTGCTGGCCTGCACAGCTTTGCTGGGCATGAGCTTTGTGCACCTCTGGCGCTTGCTTCTGGAGCTTCTCAGCAAAGTAAGTCCCTAGATTTGCTAATCAAACCTGGAATGCCAATTGTAGCCATTGCATCTGGATTTACATGAGACTGCCTGCCTGTTCAGACAGTCGAGCAAGCACAGTGATTCTGAAAGCATTTGATTCAAGGTTTGAAGGCACAAGTGTCTGCCTTACAGGTGCTGGACAAGCTGGACCTGAATGATGGCACCGTACAGCATGTGGTGCTTGCTAGCATTCCCCCACAAGAGATTGTGCCTGCAGAGGTGAGGGGGGCACATCAGTGCCTGCATGTGCCATACTACTTGCCCACGTACTTGCTGTTCTTGACAAACATCGGTGATGCACACTGTGCTTGCGTGCAATGCCCAACCAGTGGGTTTTAGCAGTTTTGCATCAACCTGTTTTTGTATCATGCTGAACATCATGTAGTGTTGCATGCAGCAGTTCAAGTGGCCTGACAGGATCACAGCTTACCTGACGGCAGCTGAGTGCCTGCTACACTGCTTTGACACACTTGCCCAGACTATGACGCAGCTTTGTTGTTGGTTTCTGCACAACATCACCCATGCTTGCTTCTCAGCTCACCTGTACTGACAGACTTGAGAGGTGTTGCAGCCTGCTTCTCCTCTTCACAGAATGCGGGTGACGGGGGAGGGGTGGTTGCTAGGGGCAGCCCTGCTGCAGAGGCCTCACCTGCTGGCCCTGCATCAGCTTCTCATCAAAGGTCTCTTCAATCAAGACACCCAGCTCATTACTGTTCAGGTGAATGCTCCTCATGCATTGAACACTTCTGCCTCAGAGCGCGCTCTGATGCCCTGTATTGTACCTGTCAAATGATCAACCTAGCTTCATCAAGCCTCTTGCATGACCCAGCAGCTGCAAATGTCTGCCTGCAGCAGCTTTTGTGGCCATTTGTGGCTTGCAGTGAACACCTATTGACGCTTCAGGTCAGTCTCATACAGTCCTGAACAGCTTCCTAAATCAGGTCTATGTTTGCAGATCACCGTACTGACAACCACATAAGTTGATATGTTCTAGATCAGACTGGACAATTGTGTGGTATTGGCAGGTGATGACACAGTTGGCTGATCAGATTGCAAGCTCAAGGCCGCCCTTTAGAAGCAACAAACAGCCGCAATATGTCACCAGTATGAGCATAGTGGGGGAGACTCAAGGGCAAGGGGGCACCTACAAGGGCTTGGCAGCCCTGTTTGGAGACCCCAAGGACCAGCTGGCCCTCTCTATCTTCAGCTTGCTGCCCTGGCTGTGTCTGCACTTCCAGCACACCCCTTTCACCCCTGTTGCTCAGGCCTGTATCAAGGTGCGCTGCAATGAAAGCGCCGCAGTGAGTCATACGTATTGGTGTCATTTGCTTAAGCATGAACGCTATGCAAATTGGGAAGTATGTTATCATGGCAGTTCCAGCAATTCACAACTCAGCTGTTTTGTTGCCCAGAACAGCCACTAACGCTCATGACAGTCTCATCACCTATTGCATTTGCAGGCACTCAGATCAGCATGTGATAAACTGAGGTTGGTACATGTGGCAGATGGTTTAGCTGCCCTGAGTTCCCATGCGCAGCAGGACCTGGCAAGCCTGCTGGCCATGCTATGCCCCCCTCTCTGTGCCGCCTTCTTCCCCAGGTACTCCAGCACTCCACTTTGTGTGCATGCTGACCAACATCTGTGTGCATGCTGAACTACCTCCAATACACATGAGACGTCTCATGTTTTGCAAGCTGTGGGCTACTCAGTCCGTTGCTGCTGATGGTGACTGCATCCCTCACCACATAAGGTATGGCATACTACAAACTATTACACAAGTAATGACATTGCAAGGCTCATCTACTGACTTGTGCTTGCAGGTTTGCCAAGGTGGCCTTCCAAAGAATGATGGAAGTGTTGCAGCGAGGCTCTGCCACACGCCTGCCTGCTCTTGCAATTCTCCGAGCCATTTTTGAGGTACGCCCAGCACACTGTCCATCATTATTACAGACATGCTTGGTGGCATTGATGACTCTTGTTTGGAGGCTGTATACACGCTTGCAAAGCCTGACGGCTCCACCTTCTCTGTCCAATCTGTAAACATGCATGCATGGGCATGCCAAGGTGTCTAGATGTCTACATGTCGTCTACATGTTGCCACAGTACGAAAATGCAAGCCTTGTTAACAAAGAAGCGGCCCTTGCAGGTGCCAGGTTTACAGCTGGGCCCAGCAGCTCCTTTTGCCAACGACAGTCAGCTCTTCTTCCCAGTAGCTGCTTTGTTGGAGAGCTCTGTCCCTGAAGAGAGCAAAGCAGCTTTGCAGGTGCTGCTGTATGTCACTGTAGCAGCAAGCCTGACATGCTTGTATCACCCATTGTCTCCACTTCCTGTCTGTTGTTGCACTGTGCTTGCATGCTAGCCTGGCGTGTGCCTGGGCAGTGCTGTACAGCTTTGTTTTAGGGGGTAGTTATGTGAATTGTCCAGTCTATGAGGCATCAGCAGTTTGCATTAGTTGTGATATTGATGATACAGGTGCTGGATGCTGTGATGCAGTACAGTGACAGGGGAGCTGGGGAGGATGCAGAACAAAGGGGCATGCAGGTGGAGGTGTTGCATTGGGCAGCTGCCATAGATGATACTGGTCAGTGTATACCCTCTGCATTGCATCATCTCTGCAAACCTGACCTCATATTCCATCTAGATCTTGGCAAGCAGGTTGCTGCTGAGGCTTTGCTGCAAGGGGGTTGTGTTGACCTGAGCAACTGAGTGACATACGCTTAAATCACTGATATTGTCATGGAAGTGTGCTGATTTTGCTTTCTTATAATCCATCGAGCCCAGGTCTGCATTGCAGTCTAAACGCAAAACTGCGAGGTCATAGGACCTGCATGCATGGTTGCATGAGACACCCAGCCATTTTTCAACATATGTGATTTTGCTGATGATGTAAGCCTTGTATGTATCTTGTGCAGGGTTTGAACGCGGCATGGTTAATGAGGCATTAAGCAATACTATAGACAGCTGGCCAGGCCATGCGCGCAAAGCAGGCAGAGCAAAACTAATGCCTTTTATTGACACAGCTGCTGAGCAGAGAGGGGCCAGTCTTGAGCTCAGGTCTAAAATCCCTTAGTATCAGCATCATCTCTGAAACACGTCCTTAGTTTGAAAGGGGTTTAGCTTGTTTCCTTCAGACTGAGATAGTGACTACACGTATTCAACTTGCAACATGGTCATGAGTTTAGGTTCTTCGTAGGTTCTTAGTATAGGCCCTGTTGTCATAGCTTCAGAATCTAAGGGTTACTTCCGCCACAGCACGCAGGCAGTTTGCCTTTACCATAGGGCCTATGCCTGGGACAGGAGATCATGCTGTTGTATAGCTGCAATATGCAGATTGTTTGTTTCATCAGCTTGCTTGACATATTGAGTTTCTGGTAATGTTGATGGCAGAAGAACAGCAATACTTGCGCCGTGATGACTGAAAGACTGACAGACCTGGAATATTCAGTTTTGATAATGTTGATGGCAGAAAACCAGCAATACTTGCGCCATGATGACTGATGGACTGATAATACGTCAGTGATGAGCATAAAGATTGTGGAAGGAGGACATTGCCCTGATACAAAATATGAGGGGGAAATGCAAGAAAAGGAAGCACAGCAGAGAACAGTAAAGGTTTGTGCAACTACACTCAAAGCCATCAGCAATTCTACAAGTATATATAGGCTGGTACAAATGGTTGGTTGGTTTGTCTACAAGAGCCCTGCAGGTGTCTCTGCCCCAACATGAGTGCACAAGATTATATCAATGCTGCAACAAGCACCTCCGACGTAAGTTGCTTGTTGCCAGCCTATAGAGCTGAGGCAGCATCTCCAGCTTTATATTGATTCTGGTTGTTTCAGCATGGCAGCAAATTTGCAGAGTTGAATCAATGTTGCATGTGAATGCGCCATGCAAGGTGCATGCCAGAGCAGCAGAACACTGTTTAGAAGCTGCAGCACAGCTATAGCTGTAAGTAGCTACTCACAGCGTGACTGGATTCCTTGCTGCTGTAAAGTTCACTGCTGCCTTGTGCAAGTGGCAACAGGCCTGGCAACCGACATAGCTGCAAGTCTCACTCGCTGCACAGAGCAGTCACTCAGCAACAACATTGCCTTTGGTGGTCACAAGTCCCTGTTGATCAAGATACAGAACTACGCCATGTGTGCTAAATGTATCCTCACAGCCTGCACTATTCTGCTACAGTGGATTAAGTTGGATCTACCAGGTAGGCAGGTGACTGCTGCGCAATACACACACTATGATTGTGTTGATATACACAGCACAGTACTCATTGGCAGCGGTGTTAGCAAGCCATACCAGAGCTGTCTTCTGCATGCATTGATGCAAGGCTCATTGCAGCAAGTATGCAAGCTGTTTTGCAGATTTGAGCAAATGACTGGTGGTCGGTGGGAGCTTGCTGGCATTCATTTCTGACTCCATACCATGAGCACAACTGCTTGCTGTCATCCAAGGAAAGCTGCAAATGCTGGTCTGAGCTCCCATGCTCTGTGACTGGTACCAGGAGGCCTGAGCTGCATGCAGAGACCTGCAGTCATGACACACAGAAGCTGAAACAAGTGCAGCCTTCCAGGTATGCACATCCAGCATACAATGATTGCCATACATGCTCACAGCTTATGCCTGCTGCAGACATGCAATGCTGCACATCGAAGCTGCTGTGCATTGCAAGTTCCGTTTCGTGATCCAGCATGACAGTGAAACTGCAAGGCTACATGCAAGCTGTGGGGCAGCCACAAATCAAGTAAAATGACTGCTGCTGTGACTGCCTAGGTCGTTGCAACTGCTGCTACTAATCATAACATCTGACAATCAATGTAGATAACAGTCACAGACCTGAATTTGCTACGACTGCCATTCTGGTCGTGCACCTGACAAAGCTTCAAGCTGTGTGAACCATTGATCGATCACTGCTGGTGCGTTTTCATGAAGCAGAAAGCAATGGCCTGCAGCAACATGAAGCAAGGCCTCAACTCACAACAGCAGTTCACTGCAGCAGGTTTCAGTGCGTTGTGCATCATTCAGCTCAAGCAGGCTTCACAAGGCTTAGCATGATACCAGCAATGCAGCAACAGGGTGCCAGCAAAGCAGCAAGAAAGCAGCTTATATGGGTCAGTCAGCATTCCACATGCTACATCACACATACCAAGCGGCAACCCAAAGCAGAAGTACCCGATCGAGTAGGCAGGGGACTTGGAGTTAAAGTTGCTTGGGATTGGGATAAACGTTAAATGATGCAGTCTAAGCTGTCATGCGTTTGTTGAAGGGTTTACTTGTTGTGCACATGGGTGCTACTCATAGGTAATCGCGTGGATGATTTAATTGACATTCATTGATGATCCTTCTCAAGAGAAAAAAGTTTGACTGTTGTTCTTTGTTGCTGATGATCCTTGCCATCCTTGCCAGTCACTAGTGAACACAATGTAGCTGCTTGTCCTAGATCAAGGTCGTTCTGACTGAAGCTTCGGGTTGGCTTGTTGCATTCAGAGGATAATCATCTCACTGCAAGTATTTATGAGCCCTTTGTCCACAAAGCTGTTGACATGATAAAAGACAGCATCATTTCGATCGTGCGTGCAGAGTTTGGAGTTCAAGCTTTGGTCGTTGTCAATAGACATGAGTGGGTCATACAGGCATGACTGCCGATCTGTCGCTTTTGTCTGTGACTAATGACATGGTGCATTGGCAATCAATATTGCCTACATGCTTGCCATTCTTTCACTTTGAATCTGGAATGTCAGTGACGAATGACGTAGTGCATTTTGATTCGAGAGTGATTCTTGTAACAATTGATCCACAAATTCAGTGATGAATTGCAGTAGTGCCGTTTCATCTTGAAACAGCCATACCTGTCATTCTGTCACAAGGTGTGGGTCTTAGTTGCCCAAAAGCACAAGAAGCTGAGTCCATTTCAGCATGAATGATGATGCAATATACTGCAGATCCCAGTTCATCAGATGCTGCTTCATGTAAACAAGTACACAAAGATCTTGTGACTGTGCACAATGAACATCATATGTGCCCAGTTCAAGTACAGCGCTCAGATGTGCAGAACATCAACGCAAGCACAACTGTGTGCTTGATGTGCTGACACTTGTTGCTTATGGTGGCTGCTGACAGAGACAACATGGTCATAGAACATCATCAGTTGATGATGAATATGCTGCGCATCCCAGATCAACAATCACAGCTTCAGCTGAGGATACAGACCTTGTGACTGATGTGCACTGGAACCACAGCAGCAGATGTGCTCAGTTTCAGTACAGCGCTCAGACGTGCATAACACCAATGCAAGCACAACTGAGTATGCTCATCAAACATCATTAGTTGATGGTGAAGTAAGATGCAGATCCAAGCTCACCAACCACTGCTTCATCTGACTCGACACACAAGCCTCGTGACCGATGTGGACTGGAACAAAGTGCAGAAAACACAAGTTGGTTACACTTGCTGCGTATGGTGACTGCTGACTTAGAGATTCTGCTCAGAAAACATCATCAGCTGATAATGGAACACGCTGCGCAGCACAGCTCCAGGTGACTGATGTGCACTGGGACCTCAGCAGCATATGTGCCCAGTTCCAGTACAGCGTTCAGATGTGCATAACACCAATGCAAGCACAAGTAAGTATGCTCATCAAACATCATCAGTTGATGTTGAAATATGATGCAGATCATATTTCACCAAACACTGCTTCATCTGACTCCACACACAAGCCTTGAGACCAATGTGGACTGAAAGTAAGTACAGCGCTCGGTGCAGAACATCAATGCAAGCACAACTGGGTGACACTTGCTGCGTATGGTGGCTGCTGATGGTCATAAAACATCATCAGTTGATGATGAATATGCTGCACATCCCAGATCACCAATCACTGCTGAATCTGATGATACAGACCTTGTGACTGATGCGCACTGGAACCACAACAACATATGTGCCCAGCTCCAGTACAGCAATCAGATGTGCATAAAACCAATGCATGCACAAGTGAGTATGCTCGTTCAAACATCATCGGCTGATTTTGAATCATGATGCAGATCCCAGCTCACCAAGCACTGCATCATCTGACTCGACACACAAGCCTTGTGACCGATGTGGACTGGAACAAAGTGCAGCGCTCACTTGTGCAGAACAGCAATGCAAGCACAAGTGGGTGACACTTGCTGCGGGGGTTGCTGACTCAGACATTCTGCTGATATAACATCATCAGCTGTTGATGAAATATGCTGCGCAGCCCAGCTCATCGATCATTGCTTCATCTGGTGATACAACAGATAAACCTTGTGACTGATGTGCACTGCAACCGCAGCATATGTGCCCAGTCCAAGTACAAGCACTCAGATGTGCGAGACACCAATGCAAGCATATCTGGGTGCTTGATGTAGTTGGGTCTCATGCACACAGCTTGTGACTGCTTACTGAGACATGACGTTCAATAAAAAATGCAATGCGCTGCAGATCCCAACTCACCAATCACTGTTGCATCTGACTAGACACACAGACCTGTACAGTGGAGTCTCAGGCATATGTGCCCCAGTGCAAAACAGTGAATACACACTCAACACACAAGCGTTCACCAACTGTGCTTCTCCACCTTTC
>JAABUK010012428.1_pt1 | contig 10843 bp, 12 predicted proteins | sample 5559141 | NCBI WGS metagenome assembly JAABUK01 (sample SAMN10711869, study PRJNA513367) | rock metagenome | isolation source: Antarctica rocks | place: Antarctica: Victoria Land, Pudding Butte nord | collected 2016-01-03
CAGTTTGTGACACAGGGGTGGGGGGGGGGTTGCAAGAACGCGCAAGCAGAATGGCCCACCAGCACTTCCACACCACCTGCATGGCACTAGCAGTTTGTGACACAGGGAGGATGCAAAACCAGGCAAGCAGAATGGCCCATCAGCACTTCCACACCGCCTGCATGGCAGAAGCGGATTGTGACACAGGCAGGATGCAAGAGCAGGCAAGCAGAATGGCTCACTAGCACTTCCACACCACCTGCATGGCAGGGGCAGTTTGTGACACAGGGAGGATGCAAAAACAGGCAAGCAGAATGGCCCACCAGCACTTCCACACCACCTGCATGGCAGAAGCGCTTTGTGACATGTGGACAGGCAAGCAGAAAACAGTCATGATGCTTTTTGAATCGTCTGCTGCAGGATGAACCAAAAGCCCTGATAGCAGACGCTTGGTCCCATTCATTCATGCATTCACTCATTCATCCATTCATCCTCCATCCGTCCATCCATCCATCCATCCATCCATCCATTCATCCATCCATCCATCCATCCATTATGTGTTTTTCCTCCAAGTCAAGTATGTTCAGTCCTGAGTGAATTCCCTGTATGAGGTCCTTGTCCACTGATCTTGGCACAAGCAAAGGAGGCTGCGCTTGACTTGCAATCAAGGACAAGACAGAAGACAACACTAGCTTCAATATGGATTGATTTGGCCCCTGGCTGGCAAAGTTGCGCTTGGCCCCACCATCGGTGTTCAGTGGAGCTTCCAGACAAGCAGCGCCACAGTGACAACCTTTTGCTATCAGACTTTAAACGCATGGGCAGAGCCACTTAGTTTTGGATGGTGGTTGGGTGATGCAGGCAGTTGCGCACCTGTTGTTACAGGTGGGAACATCACCATATTGTCCTTCCTAGAAGTACTGGAATCCACCTGCTCATCGCTAGGTTCAAAGGCAAAGCATCTCAATGTGAAAGCCTCAGGAAACGCCCTGAAAGCACAGATGCACACACAACACTTCTACCAGCAGCAACACTGGGATGTCCAACAGTGCCTGTATCCGACTCAGGCAGTTGCAAAGCTGACAGCAAACAAGATGGAGGCTATAGTCGTGCTTCAAGCTGTGAAAGCAAGATGTACTGTAATCAGCATGGATGGTTTACAGTGCCATCACGACCATGCTGTGCAGCTGCAAATGAGGAAGTCAGCGTTGCCCTGCCATGCTGCACACACCTGTGCAAATGTTGTGCTGCATATACCTTGAGCAGCATTCCATGGCCATGCTCATTAACTCAAGCTGTAACTGGGCACAAAGCAATGCTGAGACACCATGCCTTCTGGCATGAAGCACATGATGACACACATGGTGCAGTACACGCACCACAGGCTGGACCAGGTTTCACGCTGTGGCAAGCAAAGTTGGATCACTTGATATGTCTTGGTGCATTGAGCACACCTGCAGAGCTGCTGAAAGTGGCTGTAGGCCTTTTCAAAATCCTTGGCTGCTGGGCAATGCAAGATGCCGATCACTCCCAGCACTCTGCGATGCACATGCAGGGATGCCAAAGGGCTAGCCTTTGTTGCCACTTCCTCCTATACACAGCTTTGCATTGTTGGTGTGTCATAAGGTTAGATTTGGCTGCATGTGCATGCTAGACTGGTGCAATCGTCTGTTAGGTAGACAATTTTGCCAGATTCAGCATTGTCCATGGCCAATAAAAGCAGGGCAGACTGGATGAGCCAGGTTGCTTGCACTTCTGCTGCACATACAAGATCCCCAGGCACGACCTGTTTTGTCTGCTGTGTTTGAGCAAGCAGTAAGCAGAAAAGACCAATATGTTGCGACAAAGCAAAAGAATTTGCTTTCATGCAGCGAGTGATGCTTGGCCTTACAGGCAAAAAGCGGAAGTGCATGGCGCCTGTCTTCCATGGGAAAGACTTCAGCGGGCTTTTGGATTGTGTCTGCACAATCGATTGGAAGCTGGACAGTTCTACCTGCAGTGCTGATTGGTTTTGACAGAGATTGTGTGATTGTTTGCTGTATATACTATGTTGGGTATCACAGGCTAAGTCTACATGAAAAGTGTTTGGTAGCGGCAACAACTTACCTGCTTGTGAGTTGCAATCAAGCTCACATACCGCTGCATTACTTCTTCAGGTATGGAACCGATGGGCACCACTGCCTGCACAAGTGAGCACTGCTTGTTATGCAGGGTTGCTTGGCCATGTTCACTTGCAGAAGCTGCAAGCATGGATGGACAGGGCAGACTCATGTTGCTTGTTTGCTGCAGCCTGTTTGCTGTGGACTGAAAAGTACTTACAACACGGATCTCTGCAGCACTGAAGACAGTCAGCCCGGGCTCTATCAGCTTGGCGGGTGTTTGCGACGAGTGACTGCCCATATCTGCTGCCTTCGGTAGCAAGCCAGATGTACGTCCGCGCAAGTTGCTAAAGCGGGTCGCAAGTGGCTCTGATCGAAAACCGAGATGCAGTCAGATCAGGCACTTGTCACACGGGTCGCTTTGACCTTCGGCGGTAAACGTGCGACATCGTAAACATCATTGCATCACTTGCTTTTGATGGGGTATAGAGGTCTTGACCGGCAGTGTACAGTAGCAATCCTGGTGACACATGTGACGATGGCTCACGAGACCTTGCTTTTGTGTTGTGCGCCCATGCGCTGCTATGCCCAGGTACTAGGCGAGCGGCTGCGAGTGTCGCAAGCTGGAAAGCGCAGGTTCACCAGGCAACATTCTCCCTAGCTCTATTCCACATCACATGCCCGATGACATGCCTGCCAGCCAACACCTTTAAGGGCCATCAGAGTTTCCTACTTTACCAAGTGGCACTACCTAGTGGTAAATGTGCTAGTTGCAACAATTCTCTGCGGTTATTCCAATCAAATGTGCAAAGCCCATCTGTCAATGGAATGGCATCAGGCAATAACATTTGCCAAATGCTGTGCCAAGACATGTCTGGGCACACAGCAAGAAAAGTACCTCAAGAAACCAAAATACAAAGATGCACCCAAACCACAATACGAAAGGGAAAGGAAGATAAAAGGTCTTTATTCAAGATCAGCTTGGCTTAATGTTGGACAGCTTTTTGAAGTCTGCTGGCTTGAGCTCCCACTCAAACACACCCACATTTGCACGGTCAATCTCCTTGCCTGCTGCCTCACAAACAGCTGCCACTCCATATTGCAATACCCACCTCAGCAACACCTGCACACACACAACATGAAAATTGCACAGTAAGCATTCAACGGCTGGCAGTAGTGTAGCAGCCACTGCCACCTCTCCCTAGCAGCATGCCCTGCTTGGGGCACTTGCCCTTGGGAATATTGCAAAAGCCAGCCTAGATATCAAACTGGGAACCATTCCACCAACAAATGTGCAGCAGTCAAATCGCAATGGGCACGCACATGATCATTGGATGAACATTAGCCAGCACTTGCGCACTGTACACACACTATGCCCTACATGTGCATGTTGCTGTCCTGACAGGGCCCTGCTTGCATAGAGGCAGCAGTGTTGTCACACAAACAACCTCAGTGCATACCTGCAGACGATGCTGGTTGAGCTTCTTGTTGGCCTTGTTGATCTCGTATGCAATGCCAGTGACGACTGGGTCAGTCAGCAGCTTGCTGCGCTCCTCTGACTTGCTCTTGCCTGTCTCCATGCCAGATGGTGAGTGACTGATAACGAAGATGTCCTGCAACAGTGCACACAATGATCTGCAGCAAGAATATGTCAAGTGAGTGGGTGGCTCGAAGTGAGTGGCTGATGACAAAGATGTCCTGCAACAATGCACACATCATTCTGCTGAGTGAGAATCTGTCAAGCGCAGTGGGCAACAGCAAGCATCAGATGATCAGTGAGTGACTTGCGAGCTGAGTATGAGATTCTGCCTGGAGAGCATTATCAGGTGACCACAGCACTTGTGATTCAGCAAGATAATGCGATATGACTCTGAGGCAAGATAACAGTAGCCAAGCAGACTGCAGTAAGACATGCTTACAAAAAGACATGCTTTACTGTTGAGCTGTTGAGAATTTACCTTCTTCTTGCAGAAAGATACAAGCTCCTCGTTCTTGTAGAATGGGTGGACCTCCACAGAAATGACTGATGGCACAATCTTGCTGCTGGCCATGAGCTGCTGCAGCTGGTACACAGTGCAGTCACGAAGCCCGATAGCCTGTACCAGGTTGTCATGGTACAGCTGCTCAACCTGCTCCCATCGAGTCTGCAGCAGCATAGTGGCACGGTTAGTATATTGTCTGTCATGAGCCCTATGTTAAGACACCTGTGTGGTGAACTGGTGTGAAAGTCAACAAGTGTGGCGGCTGTGGGCTTATATGCCATAAGTTCAAGGGAACAGATGGTGTGCGCATCTGCTCCAACAAGAAGAACCCAGCACCTCATGACAGCATTGCCTATGGAGGTGCAGGGTTCTTTTTGTTGGGGCTGATGCGCAAACCATCTGTTTCCTTTGAACTTATGGCCTGCAAGCCCACAGGCACCACAAAATAAGACATTGCAAAAAGTGCAAGCTGCAATGTTGATGACACACACCGTACAGAGTGCCGGGCGTTACAATCTTGAACCCAGCTTGCAAGCCAGCAGGACCTCATCTGCTAGCATTGTATGGCATGCAGCTTATTTGACAAACTCATGCTCTTACAACTGGTGGATCCTGCTGCAACAGTCGAGCTCAAGCAACCAATGCTGTTTGCATGCCTGTGCAAAACAGAGCATATCCACTTGACAGACATGGTACCGGCTGGTACAAATGCCTGTTACATTTGACTCAAGCTGTGACTTTGCATTGAACTGAGCTCACCCTGATGGTCTCCATGCTTCCATCAGCTGGCAGCAACAACAAATTCAAGGAATCCAGGGCCAGATCTTTCAGAATCTGCCTCACGCTGCCAGCAATGTCCCAGTAGTTGCGCACCTGCAAAGAGCAAACTCACATCAAGCATGCATCAGTGGAGTGCACTGGGGGGTGCTGCACACAACAGGCAGCAGCTTGTGAGGTCTTGCGCCTACCAGGGACATGCAACATGTGCACGATAGGCAATCCAACAATGGACCGCAACAATTGGTGCACATTTTCAGATGCTCACAACATGTCAGAAATCATGATCAGCAGCATTGGAAACAGTGTTGCTTGTTCTACGTTTGTACTGTCTGTGCATTGACAGAAAGATGCAGTGGAGTGTATGAATGCAGTTGCCAAACATATAAGACACAGTATGCACTGACCGTGGCAGTGATCCAGAGCTCATCTCGGGACACCATCTTCTCCAAGAAGGCCAGAGCCAGGCCCTCCTTGACCTCTTCCAACATTCCAGTTGTGCTGACGTCAAAGTGCCTGCAACAGCATACAGTTTGTGACCAGAAGCAGCTGTCACTTGACGTCAACTTGTGGCACATGTTGCAGCTGTCAATGACTTGGGAGAATGCTGGCAACACAGCAGCACAGAATGCTGTTTGCAGAAGCACAGGCTTCAACCTGTCAGTTTTGCTGTTAACACTATGCTGCATACTGAAGACGCAGTGCACAGCGTTTACACAGCAAGAATTCGTGCAGTGTAGTGATGCATGCAGCAGATGACTTGAATTCAAGGTACAAGGAGGTGGGTGGACCTGTGACCAGCCTGGATTGCCTGCTTGATCTCCCACCGAGTCTCATTTTCGACCGCAGGGCCAGTGCCAAAGGAGATGAGGGGCATCTCATCTTCGTCTCCCACGGTGATGGTGGGAATGTCCACAAAGTTGTACACCTCTGAGATGAGGTTGTTGCGCTCCCTCTCGGTCTCACCATCGTCGTCCCACAACTCAGCGAAGGTCCTGCAGATCAATCCAACTTAGCTGCCTTGTGTTGCTGACAGCACAAATGCGTGGTGCTGTGATACTCATGATGCTGAAGGCACCACAAGATGTCTTCAGTGACCCTGAGGGTTGATGAGAATGTCCTTGAAGTATCACCCTAAGCTCTTGTTGGATCATGCTGCATGTTTTTGCTAAGCTTGAAGTAGGGAAAGCTGTACCTGTATGGTCCAACCTCATGCAGCCAGGGGCAACCATCCAGAAGCCGCAGCTGATGCTTGATGGTAGTAATGGCTTTGTACTCCTCGTCACTTAGTGCCCAGTTTGTGGTGTTGTCAATGTTGCTCTGCAGCAAACACAACTGGGTCAGTGAGGTCGCTTAGAACGTTGCAGCCACAGACCTGGAGTCATGTCTAAGCAAACGTGATGACCAGAACCCCATCCCATAGAACACACCAGCCCATGGAACACACCAACATACGCATGCTGATTTGCAAAGACTGCATGTCAGCGCAGCTGAAACACATACGGCGCCCAAGCATGCCACAAACGCATACAGAAACAGCATGCAGGCCTTTTGTAGCTGGACCATGCAGGTACCTTGATGTGCTTGGGTGTTCCAGACTTGACAAGCACACTTGTGCCGTGCTGAACTCCCCATCTGATGATGACCTCTTGCGCAATGCGCCCGCGCTTCTTGCCAATCTCCCTGATGATGGGGTCCTACACATGCACAACAGCAAATCGTAAACCGCCAGTGACATCATGTGTAGTTCTGTGGCAAACTGTGCCTGATTGTGCTTAAGTGGCAACAACCATGCCTGTGCACTTCTGCACAGCGTGACAATGTTGAGTTAGGATGCAAAGTCCAAGACTGTCTGACCAAGCGCCTCCTGTTTGGTCACAGCAATACAGCTTTTGCTATGCTATCCATATAAACGCAGTGCTCGGCAGGAGAGCATAGCATTCAGCAGACTGACAAGGGAACAACGTACATGTGATGGGTTGGGAGCACTCTTCTTGACGAGGTGACCAGCAGAGCTGGGCGTTCCCAAAGAGGAGTATGCTGTGACATGCACGCCCTCTGAAGCACAGTACTCAATCAGCTCCTGGTTTCTAAAGTAGGGATGCACTTCCACTTGGTTCACAGCAGGCTTGACCTTGGCGTATGACAACACCTCCTTCAACTTCTTGATGCTCATGTTGCTGACTCCAACATTTTTGGCCAAGCCCTGTACATTGAGGTCAGTCAGACAGCATCCCCAAGCTAACATGCTTCCCTGGTTTTGCACTTTTTAGTGAATCATATTGGCAGCTGATCAAAGCAGCTTGAAATGAGAGCACACATTACTTGGGACCCGATACAAAACACATCTACTTGTTTGCAACTGGGTCCCTGGACACATGGAAGCTATGGTACTTGCTATACATATCCAGAAGGTTCACACCAGATGCAAACACAGCACAAACATGACAACAACCTCTGTGTACTAAGAATGCAGACAGAAGACAGGGATTGTGACAGATATGTGTTGTGTCAACATGTCTGCTGACCAACTTGCATGCACACACATATTCATTTGCCCATGCTCAGCAGGACTGTTTGAGTAACATCAGCCAGCTGCGCACCAGCTCAACAAGCTCCTCCATTGCTTGCCAAGTCTGCTTGTAAGGTGGCTCCAGCTCCTTGGTATTCTTGTCTGTGAAAGGCCAATGCACCTGACACACACACAACATTGAATCAAACGACGGCGCAACATACTAGCTTTGCTGAGATCCTGAGCCTGTTCCAGGCAACCATGATGTTACAGTCGATTGCGGCACTGTAAGTGGTGAACACAGCATTGGTGCAGGACATGTACCAGGAAAAGGTCAATGTATTTGAGACCCAGATCTTTCAAGGTCTTCTCCAAAGCTGGTTTGACCTTGTGTGCCTCATGGTCATCATTCCTGTGGACAGCATTGCATGTCAGTCATTTGACATAGTTGGGGGACAGCTGCCTGACCCAATATACTCGGAAGATTTCATACCAAAGCTTGGAAGTAATGAACAACTGCTCCCTCTTGATGACACCCTCATTGATAACTTTGGTGAAAGCCTCCCCAATTAGAGGCTCATTCCCATAGTGACTTGCGCAGTCTATGTGCCTGTAGCCCGCCCTCAGGGACGCTTCCACAGCACCTCCAATGTCCTGACTCTTGTATGTTCCCAAGCCTGTACTTGCATGGCCAGATATAAGTAACATCCCAAAGTAAATGCAAGAAGCGTTGAAGGAAATTGACAGGACGCAAGACCGCACTAGTAAGCTACAGTGGGTGCTATGATCAAGCTATGTCAGGTTGACCGTGGGGACAGCGGGCGCGCAGAAACCTCACCAATCAGTGGAATGTAATCTGCGGAAACAAACAATATATGTGAGTATGCAACATGTGCTATAGCGTTGCACGAATCGATAGCGATCGCTGGTGATGCTTACTTCCGTTCTGAAGTTTTGCGTATGGCAGTTGAACGAAGCTGTACGAATCATAATGCTCGTTTCCCTTGCCAATTTCTATAGCTTGCTCCAGTAAGGCTCTGGAGTACTCTTTCAACTCGTCGTTGGTCTCTGTCGTGCTAGCAGGCTTGATGTGTTCAGTGTTTGCGAGAGCTGCCTCCACCGCCTGGTCTTTCTTTGCAACAGCACTCATCGCGCTCTGCTCTCGACTACGTTGCCTGTCTGTGCGCAGTCCCGCTCAAGTATGCGGGTTATTCTGGTCAAGTACAGCAGATATCCACACAACTTCGCCCACTGATATGGCGCTTTCTGCAGGGTATGCTTGACCTAATGTACTACCCTTACTAGTTCAGGCCCATGTGGAACCCACATCTGCATTCTAGGCAGCCGTGTGTAGGAATCTTTGAGTAGGGCCGCCTGCTGCAAAGGCAAGCTGCTTGTATGACTGCCAACAGCTGCAGGCTGTACATGGCAGGCTAAGAATACTTACAGATTGCAGGCCTGCCATGACCTGATCATGACTTGTCCAATTGGAAGACAGTGTAAAAGCTAGACACATACAGTATTTGCAACAAAAAGACAGAAATGTATGCACAAGCTTAATCTGTGATATAGCCACATTGCTGCATTTGCTTGCAAGCAGTGTCAAGTGAAGGTCAAGATCACAACCCTGCACCCGGCCACCGTAGTGTCAACAACAGGAATGCTATAGCTTGAACATGTCATTGTTGGAACATGTTCATGATATGTTCAACATGTCACCCCGCCCCTTTCAGATACTTTGATGAAGCACAGCATTCTCTTTGTGTCCGTATGGGCACAGGTTCAAAAGTAAGACCACTGCAGGTTTCACTTAAAGCTGTCAAGTTCTTGTCACGACCGCCGGCACGTGTCTGCTTTGCTGTGTTGAATCTTGCAATGAGTTTTGACCGTGCTGGTTTCCATATCCCCTCCTAAGTTCTGACAGTCCAGCAAGTGTGAAACAAGCAGCTTGAATATTGAAACAGCATCGAAACAATGTCGCGAGAAGGCATGCGTGTGCGTAATGAGCTCAAGTGTGTACAGAACAGGCTGCAATTGCACCAGGTCCGACATGTTATAACGTTCCCCGATAGATAGTTCGATAGGTCAACGACATCAAGGATACAGAAGGTGATCATAAAGTCATGACAGCTGAAATTGCTCCCAACCTCCACCGTTCGACGTCCATAGAAATCTCACAGAACGATCGCGTGCTTGGCTTCCGGGCTTGCAGTCACTAGACCGTGTAGTCTAGACGCACTGCACACCGATCCCACTACCGTAACCCCGACCGTAACCATGAGATATATGTAACGTACATGTTCTCACCGACGCACAGACAACTGCCTGATCATGATCTCCATGCGCAATTTGCGCACCGCAAAAGCCCAAGTCATGGTCACGATACCAGAAGAAGGTGCATGGCACCAATAGCATTGCCGGTGGAGCATGCTAGGATGCCATAAGCTGCCTCCAAGCTTGTTGCCCCATGCCTATATCAGCGACTGTTGTCGGGGACAGAGGCTACGTATGGGACGCCGAAGGCAAGATTCGGTCTCACAGGCAGTTCGCAGGGAAGCGTGATCTGTACTCAGTAAAGCTGCATGTGCAGGAGCGACATGGTTACGTCGCATTTGCCGCATTGTGGGAGCCATGTCGGGCAACTCCGCAGGTCCAATGCAAGCATTGTCACTTCAGCAAGGATTCCTGGGCAGGCGTGCCGTTCAATCCATGAGACGTTTCTCTGTATGCAGAGCACAAGCAGCACAATTCTGCTGGGGGTCTGCCTTGTGAACTCAACCCAGAAGAATTTCAGCTAGCCCTACGCCAAGGTGAGCTGACTTGTGCAGTGCTTCTCCAGCATCAGGACAATATACTCATGGTCTGAGCATGAGCTGCAGGATGGGTTGTTCAGCAGCAGACCGCCAGCCTCCCAGAATCTACTGCCAATGCTGCTGCTCCCTCTGCAGTCCTTTCAATTGAGCACATACAACCTGAAAGGCACGTCCCTGCCTGGTTGACAGCAGTGCAAAGCAAAAAGGCTGTCATGCTGCCAGTCACAGCTAGCCAACCAGAACATGCAGCACTGGGTAGGCTTTTGCAGTTTGCAGGTTGCCTTCTTCAGTAATTGCTGCCTGCAGTTGTAGCATTCTGCACCTGCATTGCGGTGTTTTCAACTCATCACTCACACTTTAGCTGCTCTGCAGGATCTCCGGAGAACACCAGTCCTCACAGACGTGATGCAGCTGTCACTGCTGTACACTGTGCTCAACACAACATTGCTGACACAGAGCATGCATGCTCAAAGGATGCAATGCAAGCTGAACAGCCCATCTTCTCAGAGCTACATAGTAAGGGGTAATGCTTGTTCTTGCCATGTCATGCTTGACCGTGGGCTTTGTTGCAATCAGCCAAAGCAGGAGTATATGTGCAGGTACTACATCACAGATGGCGCCAAATTTGGAGCAGATTATCTGTTGTATCCAGGGGATCCCCTTCTGTTTCATGCCCAGTTC
>JAABUK010012429.1_pt1 | contig 10843 bp, 15 predicted proteins | sample 5559141 | NCBI WGS metagenome assembly JAABUK01 (sample SAMN10711869, study PRJNA513367) | rock metagenome | isolation source: Antarctica rocks | place: Antarctica: Victoria Land, Pudding Butte nord | collected 2016-01-03
ATCTATAATAATAACTTATAAGAGAGTAGTTATCCTTATCTTTTTTATAATAAAAAAACCCTTAATAATAGTAATATAATTTAAGATCTTAATTAAATCTTAATTTATATTAAAGTTTTTTTCCTTATTTAATATATTATTAGTTATAAGTTTAATAAGATTATTTCAAGCTTTAATTTATAGCCTGTTTAATTTACCTATTACTCTTATATTTATAAAAAGATTCTTTACCTTGATTTCTAAATTATAATAATGAATAGCTTACTTAAATTCATAAAAGTTAATAAGATATTTTTATATAAATCCTACCTTCTTCTTATCCTCCTCCTTTAATTAATAGTAAAGTTAATTAAGCTAACTAAAAAATATAAAAGATCTAAAAGATATAAATAATATTCATTAAAGAGTAATTATAATATATTATTATTATTTATTTAAAATCTAACTAGAAACTTCCTTAATTTAAAAGAAGAGGAGGAGGAGGAGGAGGTATATCTAATTATAATATATTAAGAGGTAATATATATTAAGAGCTAAATTAAGGATCTAATATTTATAAGGTAAGTTAAAACCTTATATATAATATTAATAATAGTATCTTTATAATAGAAATAGCTCTCTTAATTAATAATAATTTAAGTATATTATTAAGCCTTAAATTACTATCCTTGAATTTAATAATAATACCCTTAAACTTATTATTAGAGGTATACTTATAAGTATCTCTTCTTAGAATTAAAGCCTAAAGCTCTCTTATAAACTATAAATTAAGATTAAAATAAAATATCTATATAAACTTTAATAGCTACTTACTTTTATATTTATTAACTATTATAAGGATAATAAGGATAATAATAAGGAGAGCTTTATAATTATAAAATAAGGGATAATAGAAGATTATATATTAATAAGTCTAATCTTATAATAAATTATATAAATTAAGTCTCTATACTATTATAAGATTATTATATAAATAGTATATTAAGGCGTATTATAGAAGTCTTACTACTAAGTAGGAATAATAATAATAGGGATATAATAGTATTATAATAGTAATAAGATAGTAGACTAGGCTTAAAGGTTTAAAATATAAAAAATAAGATATAAAAAATAATTTATAAGATCTATTAAGAGGTTTATAAACTATAAATATAAGTATATATTATTAAGGCCTTACTACCTATTTTTAGTAGGGGAGCTTCTATGATTTACGGCCTACTAGTGCTAAATCAACGGATTTGCAAACTACTATATCTTATCCAGAGTAAAACGGCTATCGCTTACCTTGGACCCCTAACATCAGCCCTATTTCTTTCACCCCGCAGTCTCTCGACTCCGGACGAAAACAAGCTTAAGCTCCGCCATCTGGCCCATCTCAGTCGATACATTCACCTAACGTATTTGCACTATGCACTGAATTTCAGATCTGTGTCTGAGCTAGCGCTTACTACTCATCCGTAAAACATGTCTCCTGCTAACTTCAAGGCTTCAACCACGTCTCCTGAAACAAGGACGGAAGGAGAGCCGGTGCGAGGAGCTAGATCTCATTCACTCGTCATGGCATGGACTCTTCTTAGAGCAGCCTCATATCTCGCCGTATTCGCCGTCATTGTGTGGGCTTTGGTTCGTCACGGAGAGAGATCTCCCACTGCCGTAGACGCCGCATGTGACAGCAGATTTGGGCACCCTGTTGGTTTTGAAGGTGATCCAGATTTCTACGGCCTTGGCATCCGTCTCGGTGTCTACTTCCAATGGCTTACGGATATCATCACTACCGGCTACTTGGAAGAGGAGCGCCAGAATGTGCTCATAACGTATCACATCTTCAGCATCTCGATCACTGTTGCTCTTTTTGTGAAGATCTTTGCCTCTGCCTGCACATTCTCAGCAGAAATATTTATTGTACTAGTACTATTCTGGGGCAGCTACAACATTGTCCAAATTCCGATGCTAAATGCAATGGAACGGACCGAGAGTGATCGACTTCTAGGAAAGGCTGATTGGTACTTCAAAAGGCTGATCCCATCCAGAATGCTGATCTCATCCAGAAGGCTAATATGGATCATGCGGCTGCTCAACTTCATGATGTCTCCAATCATGGTCTGGTTTTGGGCTCGTGTCGCTGCTGCTGAGGGTGTAGACTTTGCTTCCACACCTGGCGGAACCGCATACTTCTTCTTTGCCCGAATCTACGGAGACGCTTTGAAACCTTTCAGTCTGTTCATGGCGACTGCTTCCGCGATCAACTTTTTGTGGAACATATACGTGCTGTTGCCGAGGCCGACGTTATTGGACCTTGAAATTGGTGACGTAGCATCGTGTTTGACCATGATCGCTTGGGCACCATTATTTGCCGTATTCTACCTACCTTCACATATAATCTCTTATTTGGAAGTACTCCTGATAGCTGTCTTCAGCCAATGTGTCAAGGCGTTTACTTGGTTTCTGCGGAAATTGCATCGCCTAATTGTGGTCGACCGTGGAGCTGCCGTTTCTCGGGTACCCACTTTGGAGAGTGTAGAGGACGGAAGATCAGACTTTGAGCCAGAATTGGAGGAGTTGAGGTCAAGAATGAGAAAGTAAGTCTACTTCACGGATATCAAGTCATCAAACTTTCACCAACGGGTCAAACACTAGACTCGAAGGAACATTTCCGGTCTTAATTGCCGTGTGGTGTACCATCGCTATTGAATTAACCCTGCACTGGAACTCAGTCTCTCACGTCTATGACGTTAAAGGCGCAGGCCAAATAATCCCTCTCGTGACTGGTATAAGCGGACTACTGGATACAATTTCGAAGAGGCAGATTTTTCAGGAAAATCCAAAGCAAACGAGCACTCGAGAGGAGACCCATCACAGCAGCTTAAAGGCTGTGCAGCAAGATGCTTCACCTTCTACGCCAAGTTCGCCTCATTAATCTCTGAAATTGGGAAATTGACAGTCATTCCACCTAGAGAAGAACCGATATGGATTGTTTGATAAATGATCCGACGTTGCAGACCTACAAGGAGCGCAAAAAGGGGCGGCGGAAGGGTAAAGTGATATGTTCTCAGCACGGAAATGTTAAGAGCTTTTTGTTGGAGATTTTACTAAATATTGTGAAGGCTTGAAGAATAGAGGGGGTGGAGATCAAGAGCACTAGTCGAGAGGGAGAATAACGGTACGCTTACGGCGGTGGAGAATGCCAGGAAAACTCTGGTGGTATGATGCTTGTGGCGAAGGAAACGGAGGAAATTTTGCATATGGCGGGGCACACAATGAAGTACTAGGCTAGGAGCCCCTTTTTATACTCGGAGTGGTGTTTGAAGGACTGTCGGAGCTCCTGAATCGCACAACGCGGCCGGCTTCGGTCGGCCACTTCCTTGGGAGGTAATTGGCTTGTGGAGTTAGAGGTTGTCATCATCGTACAATGAGGATAAAGCCTTGTAGATGACATAGGATTGCTTCCTGACTTCCTGTGGCGCCGGGACCGCCTTTTAAGGTTCTTGTACACGATTATTGATGATGGATTAATACAGTACTATACCTACCTAGTAGAATACTGGCAGATCACGCCTTCCTTCTTTAGTCTAAGTGTACAACATAGCGTATCCTAGATCTGCGCGCATCGCAAGTCTTCAACATCCCCAAAGGCTAAGAATTGCTCTCCACACATCAGCAGAGAAAGATTCTCTCATAAGTAAGCGAACCATTCCCTCTGTTGCAGCAGCTCCACTTCACGAGATCGATCCAAGAATGCTGTCAATCGAGCTGCAGCCCAACTGGGGTTTCTGGCCAGACCTGTTCTTTGGCATATTACAAAAAGGACTGAAGTCATAGAAAGCTGACGTTTGATGTTACAACAGTGACTTCAGGCACTAATCCCCCGGCTCTACCTCCGTCGGTAGAGGAGGCTTACCGCAAAAAATGTATCGAGCTCAGACGCCGTACGATCGAGGTCGAAGAAAGCAACGACATCTACCGCCTTCGCAAAGCTCGTCTAAATCGTGGTATCCGCAAAATGCGCCTGGAACGAGCATATCTTCTAGAGATTCTGGGCAAACGTATGAACAAGAACAGCGACAGCGTTGACGCATATTTGGATCCGCACGATGAAGACAGCGAAGGCAGCAGCGAAGCCCCGCCGACGGTATTTTTATCATCGTCCTTGCATATTACTCCCAGGCACTCTAAGCTTTGTAGCGCTAACAACGCTCATCTCGTAGCCAAATGAAAAGCCTCTCCGATCCAAGCGCAGCCACCGTCGCCCAGTGAGCTCCCCTCCTCCAACACTCGGACATCAGCAACACAGACCCCTCGCACCCCTCCAATCACAACCAACTTCCGCTTTCGAGCCACCAAGAGACCCATTTCGTGAGTCTCTGTACCAACATGTCCCAACTACCAATGGTCACCCACCCATACAATACCCACCTCCTTCCTCCCCGATTCCAACCAACAGCATGAGCCCAGGTGGCCAGTCCTTACGTCAGGCTCCCGCAGTTCCACCTTCCGCATTCCAGGAGTTACTCCATCGGCATATTCTCCCGCAGCGGGATCGTTATCAATACCGTAATGAAGACGACGCTATCAATATCGCACGACACGTTTGGCAGAACTCTGCACCGATCAGACAGGAATTCGACGACATGTATATGCTGAATCTGGGAAGGTATAATCATGAATTGCGACAGTTCAATCTGGTGAATGGCGGATCATCGTATGATAGTATACGTATGCCGACGGGACAAACGAACATGAGAGGGGGTGGGGACGGTGATGATGATGATGATAATGACGACGACGACGATGATGATAAGATGGAGGTAAAGAGTGAATTGCAGCCCCCACCGCGGTCGAGGGATGGTTTGGAACATGCATTGCCAAAAGCAGGGGGTGCAGGTGGGTTCACCAGTATCAATGGCTAAGATCTAGACAGCTGTTTCAGTTTGGGTGCATGAACGTTTCATGGATGTGGGTGTGTGGGTACTCATTAGAGACTATGGATGGACAGCGGTAGGCGGATCTACTAAGACTCTTTTCGAATCGCCACGCGGCGTTTATGGATTGGCAAGCATTGCTGGCATCTTTCGGGTGTGGCTGGGACGCGCATGCGTTTGATTTCATGAAGGATCTGTATTCCCAGGGCTAATAGTTGGTGCCAGGCTTTGCCATTAGATGGAAGTGCTCTTCTGATAGACTAACTCGTATACTGAAAAGCGTGCACTGCAGAGATTTTTTTGCCATAGTGAACCAATGGCAATAGCCGTTGGACTTGTTTGCTGTAGTGTGCTACAGAGTTATTGTTTGGAAGTCTAACATGCGGATTTGGAAGTTGTACCATGACTGTGGTTTATGTCCCCAGTCACGGATTGGGATGTCGATGTTTTGTTGAAGGGAGTGATGGGTCTGTATCATTGACATATGTTGTAGATTCGTTCGACATGATACACCAAAAGCCGCGGCTAAAGCTATAAATTTTCGATAATTGAACGTCAGAGTGTCTATCTGGTTTGATTGGTGAGTGAAGGATTCGTCTCATTATAGGTATAAGAGGAAAAACTTTGCTTTCGCCACGAAGATGATTACAGAGGGGGTTTGAGGCGCAATTGAGCAGGGGAAATTCTACTGTTATGTTTCATTGTATTATGTCGATGGGATGAGTGGCAAAGGCGGTAATAGTAGCAATAAGGAGACGGATTGGCGTCGAGGGATCAACAGCTTCTAGCTTTATGTGATACTTCATTGTAGGTTAATGTACACTCGGGAATATCAGCCTATTTATGTAAGCCCTAGCTCTGACAGCCCGCTGACCACCTCATCCAATCCCTCCTTGTCGTTTCCATTGAGATCCTGTCTATTGAGTAGAGTCCCGGCTGTATTCAGCAGCTTCTGAACATGACTCCGATACCTTTTCCTTGACCCGCGAGAACTCCGAGCGAGAAGCTCAACTGCTAATTGAGCTACCGCTATTGATAATTCAAGACGTGGGCTTTGTGTCGTGGGGCTTAAGAATTCGTCGACTAGCGTCACCATGGCCATCCATTCCTGTCGTGGCTCGCCTGAGACTTCTGATTCGGCAATTATGAGAAGGATGCGAACGATTTCGATGCCGAGAGCTGCATCGGAGGATGGTTGCTGTAGGGTTGTGGTGAGGTCTTTGGCTAAAGGAGCCCAGCCTTCGTCTTGTAGGAATGCTTCGACTCCTTCTGCACATTGGGTGATGCCCTGGGTAGGATCTCTGAGTCAGTGTTATCATTGAACGAAGCGTAGTGGATCAGCTACGACATTCTACACGAGGGCTATGTGTTGGTGAGACGCAGCCCGCTTCGCATGTTTTGGGCTAGAGAGAGAAGGCAAGCTGGTGAGACATACCTCCAAGGCAACTAAAACAGGGTACCGGAAGTCTTGGTCACCATCATATTGGTAAAGGGCAAGAAGAACGTCCATGACACCGGCTGCTTCCTTGCGGAGACTGTCATTTTCTTCATCGCGGAGCCAAAGGGATAGAGTCCGAAGCTGCGAAAGGGTCAGTGGGTCGGCGAATATTCCATTGGAAGTGTCCCAAGCGATAGGGAGCGGGGAGGATCGGTCGATGGAGGTGCGGGCTGCGGGATGGAGGCCAGCGGCTCCGGCGGTGGAAGAATCGTACCGATCGCGCAGATGGTCTATCGTCAACGACATTGCTTCTGATATATTTGTCCGCAGTTTCAGAAGGAGGTCTACGGGCATAGGGCCCGCATATGCAGGGTGGTTGAAAGTGATGTCGTCGCTCGACATCATGTCGAGGCTTTGGATCAGGAAGCCAATGAATGCGGATACGATGTCATAGGCTCTACCTAGACGCTCAGACGTTGCTAGATAGTCGTTCGAGTGCAGCTTTTCTTGGAGAGAAGGAATTGTCGACCGGATGTCGATTACTAGCATGGTAATGAAGAGGTAAGAGTCTGGCTTCTGATCTAGATCGGTGCTGTGAAGTTGAGGCTTGAAGAGGGCCTCAGAACCTTCAGGCGTCATGGCCAGCTTATGAAAGATTTCTATTATCGATGTTCTTATCTGTTGTGGGCAAGAGCGTAAAATAGTCAGGAGGAGAGGGACCTACCGCAGTCCAGAGTCAGCATATCCTACAGTTAACGCAAGGAATTCAACAATAGCAATCTTTGCGAAACAGGACCGCGTGATGACAATAGTCATGCTCGCGGGGTATGCTACTATCTAGCAGTAGTGAGAGTTGACTACCACCTAGTACTATCCCGGATTCCGGCTGAGAGATTTGCCTTACCTGACCAATAAACTTCTCATCTGTATGAGGAGACTCAAGCAGACCCATGAAGACGTACATAACAGCCACCGCCAACCCAAGCATACTATGGGCCTCCTCCTTCGATCTTCTATCATTCGCTCGAGCTTTGAGTAATCGATTCAGGAACTTGACAGGTATGGCACCCCAACATCGCTGTATAAGTGAGAACCTTTCACCGTCGTCCGTAGTGTTTTCGTGGCTCAGCTCTTGCTCAAGAACCGGCTTCAAAAGAGCTAGACCCACAAATCGAGAGGTATCGTCATGTTTTCTGAGTAGAGTCAATGCCGCTTCGAGGTCTTTGGGAGTCTGCTTTGTGTTCTTTGAGGGGCTTGAGTCCTTGGGAGCGCGGTGTTTCTCCGGTAGCTCGGCCATGTCATTTATAAGAACTGGCTCGTCGTTGATTGTTCCAGTGGTCATCATCCTGGCTGAGCAGGTTGAGCGTTTCCCTCAAGATCCCATATTGTGAACCGATTCCAGACGGCGACTGCGTTCTCGGTAAATTCGTCCCAAGTCCGGTAGACGTGCCAGGAACCCAGGACAATGGCGGCGATATGGATGATACTGACCTCTTGTCTTGAAGGATTGATTTCCATTTTGGCGGGATGCAATTATCTAAAGAATTCAGAGGGACAAGGATTGATGCACTCTGCGGAACGTTCCGCCTCCTCTCGCGCTAAACAAATATATGAATCCTCGATTGAAGGACCAATCTTCGCCTTTGCATTGTCCATAGGTCATTCATTTTGAGCCGCTATGTCTTTATCCACCACAAAATTTGCAAGGTGCTGTGCGCGGTCAATTCGTAGCTCCTCGAGAACAACCTCGTCTGCCCCTATAGCATACACACAGCGCCAAAGGAGACCGCCATCGCGGCGATGGGAGTCCACAGCAGCTGCATCAAACCCCAAAATATCTACTATCGTTGACCAGATAAGTCAATTGACACTGCTGGAGACTGCAGATCTGGTGTCCACCCTCAAGGTCGGTTCTCTAAGCCATCGGTAGCTCCACGGACTCCTCTACTAGCTTCCTTGCGCCATCTTGCTATGCGTGATGCTGACTTCCTTGTCCACCAGTCAAAGCTCAATATTCCCGACATGCCAACGGGCGGCTTCGCCGCTGGTGGAGCGGCACCTGCAGCACCCGTGCCAGTGGAAGAGGAGGAAGCCGCCCCAGCAGCGCAAGAAAAGACGCTATTCGCCCTGACCCTCAAATCCTTCGATGCAGGCGCTAAACCAAAGATTATCAAAGAAATCAAAAGTATGCTGGGCCTGAGTCTGGTGGATAGTAAGAAGTTTGTGGAAAGCGCGCCGAAGCAGATGAAGGAAAGCGTGCCGAAGGACGAGTCGGAGAAGATTATCGAGACGATGAAAGGGCTGGGCGCTGTGGTCACTATGGACTAAAAGATATTCTTTGGAGTAAGAGGGGAGGAAAGATGTGAATATTATGTCACTGCATGGAGTTCGTGTACAGATACATTCGGTTTTAGAACATTGGAGAGGTGCTCCACAGTTCCCGTGAACAGGTACAGCATTAGCCTATAGGGCTACTCACTCCCAGCAAAGCACACTACAGAAGATACTATTGAATGGGGTTGTACTTTTCTCTTTTGCTCTTCTATGATATGGTTTCTTTTCCCTATGTGCGACTGTTGCTTTCCACCTTGTCTGGAAGCCATCGTGCTGGTGCGAGTGCAAATCATTTCATTACATATCACGATGGAAAGTTAGGATCCTATTTAGGGCAAGACTCTGATGAAGCATCTCTATGCGGTTTGTTACTCTCGGCTGGTGTTGGACCGGCGGTGGCTTTCTTTAGCGCTGGGAGGATCTACCGTTGCTAATATTGCCATCAGCCTTCACAAGACGTGGTGGATTACTTCGATAGGAAGGTGCATGCTTTTCGCCTGGACGTGCCTTATTCTCGACCATGGCTGAGATGTGGACGGGTACCCATAAAAGCCTCTTGTGTCTGAGTATGAATGGATTCCCTGGGTTCGCTCGAGCTCTTGCTCGAACTTACCCAAATACGAGTTCTACAGCAATGAAGGTGGAATTCTTCCAGGTTTGGCAGCTGGAAAGCGCAAGCATCGTGTCAATGGATCCTCATAAACCGGCGTTTTTGAAAATCCAACAAATAGGTCGCAACTGAGCTCGAATCTTCCCAACCTAAGGTCATTGGGCAAGCGTTTGACAGCGACTAGGAATCCTATCAAGCTTGGCTAACAGCCAAGAATGAGGGTATGGTACTATTATATCCAGAAGCACAGTTGGAAGTTCCGTTGTCACGACTAGAAGTCTTCGAAGATCCTTGTGCTTGCTAGACTACTTTGTGATCCCACCCAACAGATAAGTACGGGATATCCGGATTCTGATAGGGTCCAACAGGTATCTGTCCTCCAATTCCTGCTACTTGAAAAATATGCCAGCGCGTGATAATAGTGCTCAGCCTCCATCTCTCCAGGAATATTTATAAGAAAATGAGTTATTCCATCATGCTATATCCATGAGCACAACTGCACAACACCAGGGCTACCTTGGTTCGTCCTCTTTCAATGCCGCACCAAATTCAGATATCGAAAGCTCTCCCTTCCCCAGCGACATTCCCCCTTCATCATCCTACTGTCCTCCCATCGACCCACAACCAAAAAGTCAAAGTCCCATGGACCACCACCCTCCTCGCCGCCACTATAACCATGCCCACTATAACCATACCGTCTCTTTCTCACCTACTGCCACCACCTCTGCAGAACATAAATACTTACCCCAGCTCCAACGCCAAAATCAATGAAACCCTCACTACCATATTCTCCATCAACATCAAAGCAGATCACCGGCCATGAATGGAGCCACAACGCCAGCTTCCAGAATACCATAACGATGCTACAGGATCTTATATTTCCGCCAGCCCTTTCTAAGCGCTCTCCGCCAGACGAGCAAAACAGAATCTGCATAAATGTTTGCAAAGACGACGATCGACACTCTCACGGTCTTCAGAGTATAGAGGAAAGCGGAGTAGTAAGTACATAGCTAAGAAAAGCATGGCAATTTGTCGATGTCATGAGGGGAAGAAATTCATGCGTTGGCCCGTCTCAATCGTTTCCGGCGCCGCGAGACAGCCCCTGATGCGCTGAACATACCCGTTGAGAAATTCCGACCACGTATTGGAGTCGGCAGATGACTGTTCCCTGTCCCTGTCTCTTAGATCACAGCCCGTAGGAGCATGAAGTCGGTTGGCATAAGGATGCACTTGACCGCTCGGCTCAGATAGACAGTCCTCATTGATAGGGCGAGGCGATGTGGAGGCTATCGGATGGGTGGATCCAAGATGTTCTTAAGTGCCAAAATATCCATATGCTGGGCTGTGCAGGATCTTGGGGATTGGGTATGTAAAGGGGCTGTGGTGGGGTGAAGATCAGTTTCTGGGGGAGGTACGGAGACGATAGAAACGATGTGGATTTTCGATATTTTTCGACCTCTGTTTCTCGACATAGATTTCCTCGGTGTGGAGATGCCTCGCAGGGCTTTCAAATGCCAGAAAGACCGTCTCGAAGCCGCAGGG
>JAABUK010012430.1_pt1 | contig 10843 bp, 10 predicted proteins | sample 5559141 | NCBI WGS metagenome assembly JAABUK01 (sample SAMN10711869, study PRJNA513367) | rock metagenome | isolation source: Antarctica rocks | place: Antarctica: Victoria Land, Pudding Butte nord | collected 2016-01-03
CCGCCGACGCCGGTGCGGTGGTGCTCGGGGTGTGCGGCGGGTACCAGTTGCTGGGTCACAGCTACCAGCTCGGTGAGGAGGAGCTGCCGGGAATCAGCCTCGTGGATCTCAGGACGGTGCGCGAGGAGGGCCCGCGCTTGATCGGCAACTGTGCGATCGAGACCGATGTGGGCACGGGCCCGCGCACGATCGCCGGCTTCGAGAACCACGGCGGACGGACCTACCTCGGCGACCCGTCGCTGGCTCTGGGCCGCGTGGTCGCGGGCCACGGCAACAACGGCGACGATGGCTACGAGGGAGTCCACGACCGCAACGTGATCGGCACCTACCTGCACGGGCCGCTGCTCCCCAAGAACGTATGGCTGGCCGACCGGCTGATCGAAATGGCGCTCGGCATCGAGCTCGAGCCGCTCGACGACCGACTCGAGGACGCCGCGCACGCCAGCGCGAAGCGCGCCGCGGGCGTCTAGCCGCGCGAATGCTGATATTGCTGGCACCCTCGGAGGGCAAGTCGGCTCCCGTCTCGGGACCGCCGTTGGATCTCGCCACTCTGGCTCATGCGGACTCCCTCACACCGGCACGCGAACGTGCCCTGGCGGCGCTGATCAAGCTCTCGAGCGGCCGCGAGTCCACTGCGCTGAGGTCGCTCGGCCTGTCGAGGGCGCAGGCACCCGAGCTGGTGCGCAACGCGGTGCTGCGCGAGTCCCCGACCGCCCCCGCGGCCGAGGTCTACACCGGCGTGCTCTACCAGCATCTGGCGCTCGCGGACATGAGCGCCGAGGCACGCGCCCGAGCCGGCGATAACGTGCTCGTGGCAAGTGCCCTCTGGGGCGTCGTGGGCCTCGATGACCACATCCCCGCCTACCGGATGTCGATGGGCGCCGACATCCGTTCTCTGCGCCGCGGAATGCCCGCGTTCTGGCGGCGGGCACTTGCCGAAGCCCTACCCGACTCCGAGGGCGAGTTGGTGCTCGACCTGCGCTCGGGCAGCTACGCGGCGGCGTGGAAACCGAAGCGGTCCACGGTGGTGCAGATCCGTGCCGTCACGCCAGAGGGCAACGTGATCTCGCACATGGCGAAGGCCACCCGCGGCTGCGTGGCCCGCGCCGTGCTGGAGTCACAGACCCAGCCACACGACCCGGCCGCCATCGCGGCGACGGTGGCCGCGGCGGGGGTCGGAGAGGCGGCTCGGCTATCTGACCCCAAGAGAGTGGGCGCCCCCTGGGTGCTCGAAGTCGTCGATTCTGTCTAGCGCCCGGTCCTCGCTAGCGCCGGCCGGTCGAGCCGAAGCCGCCCGCGCCGCGCACCGTGTCCCCCAGCTCGGCGCGCTCCACCAGTTCCGGCGCCTCGTGGCACACGATCAGGAGCTGGGCGATCCGGTCGCCGGACTGTGCCTCGAAGAGGTTGTCGCGATCGGTGTTCAGCAGCAGCACCCGCACCTCGCCGCGATAGCCCGCGTCGATCAGCCCCGGCGTGTTCACAAGCGTTATGCCGTGCTTGCGCGCCAGACCCGAGCGCGGCAGCACGAGCCCGGCGTGGCCGGTGGGAATCGCGAGCGCGATGCCCGTGCCAACGTCTGAGCGCTCCCCGGGCACGAGCGTCACGGGCTCGGCGGCGAACAGGTCGAAGCCGGCGTCGTCGCCGTGGGAGCGCGCCGGGGCCACCGCATGCTCCACCAGCCTCCGATATTCGAGCTGCACTAGGTGCTGCTGGCGCCGTTGCCGTTGAGCGCAAAGCGCTCGAACCGCGCCGCGGCAGCTGCGGGCACGCGCGCATGGACGTGCACTCCCTCGGCGGTGTCCTCGCGCTCGACCTCGCCGGCCACATCGTGCAGGTCCGAGAGGCTGCCGCCGTTGGCGTAGGGCACCAGCAGCTCCATCGGCCGCAGCGCGGCAAGGAAGCGCTCCTCCACCGCCTCGCGCAGCGCGTCGAGCCCGTCGCCGCTAACGGCCGAGACCTGCACCGCCTCCGGGAAGCGGAAGGAGAGCTCGCGGCGGCCTTCGTCGTCGACGGCGTCGATCTTGTTCAGCGCGAGCACCACGGGCCGCTCGCCCGCCCCGATCTCCTCGAGCACGTCCTCCACCGCCGAGAGCATGTCGTCGAGCTCCTCCTCGGGCGCTGAGGCGTCGGCCACGTGCACCAGCAGGTCGGCCCCGAGCGCCTCCTCGAGGGTGGCGCCGAACGCCTCGACGAGCTGGTGGGGCAGCTTGCGGATGAACCCGACTGTGTCGGTCATCAGGTAGGTGCGTCCGGCGATCTCGAACGAGCGAGTGGTGGGATCGAGCGTGTGGAAAAGCCGGTCGCGTACTCCGACCTCCGCCCCTGTGAGCGCGTTGAGCAGCGTGGACTTGCCCGTGTTGGTGTATCCGGCCAGCGCCACGGTGGGAAGCCCGGCGCGCTCGCGCTCGTTGCGCATGGTCTGACGGGTGCCCGCGGTGCGCTCCAGCCGGCGGCGCAGCGCGGCGATGCGCGAGCGCGCAAGACGGCGGTCGGTCTCGATCTGGGTTTCGCCGGGGCCCCTGGTGGCGATGCCGCCGCCGGTGGCCCCGCCCAGCCGTTCGAGGTGGGTCCACAGCCCCCGCATGCGGGCCATGTTGTACTCGAGCTGTGCCAGCTCGACCTGGAGCTTGCCCTCGGCCGAGCCCGCGTGGTCGGCGAAGATGTCGAGGATCACGGCGGTCCGGTCGATCACCGGCGTGCCGATGGCCTCCTCGAGGTTGCGCTCCTGGCGCGGCGCCAGCTCGTCGTCGACGGCTACGAGGTTGGCGTCGGCGGCCTTGATCGCGGCCTTGAGCTCCGCCAGCTTGCCCTTGCCGAAGTAGCGGTCGGGATCGGGGTTCTGACGTTTCTGGGTCATCTCGCCGGCCACGGCCACACCGGCCGTGCGCAGCAGCTCCGAGAGCTCCCGCAGGTCGGGCTCATCCGGGCCGGCAGAGATAAGCAACGCGCGCTGCCGGGCGCGGGGGTTGCGGATGCTCTGGCCTTTCTGCACTGTCCCAGTCTAGGCGGCCGACAGGCTGTCGCGCAGCCGTTCGACCGCCTCGCTCAACCTGTCGTCGGCGATCGTGAGCGAGATCCGGAAGAAGCCCTCGCCGTTTGGACCGTACGCGCCCCCGGGCGAGACCACCACGCCCGACTCCTCGAGCACCATCTCGCAGTAGGACGCCGAGGTGTGGCCCTCGGGCACCGGGGCCCAGACGTAGATCGTCGCCTGCGGCGTCAGCACGTCCACGCCGATCTCGCGCAGCGCGCCGACCACCAGGTCACGCCGGCGCTCATAGACAGCGCTCATGTCCCTCGGTATCTGGTCGCCGTCGTCGAGCGCGGCCACGGCAGCTAGCTGCACCGCCTCGAACATTCCTGAGTCGATGTTTGTCTTGAGCTTCCAGTAGGCCTCGACCGCCTCGGCGTTGCCCACGATGGCGCCGGTCCGCCAGCCGGTCATGTTGTAGCCCTTGGACAACGAGAAGATCTCGACGCCGACCTCCTTGGCCCCCGGCGTCTCCAGGAAGCTCGGCGCCACGTAGCCGCCGAAGGTGGTCTCTGTGTACGAGGCGTCGTGCACAACGAGAATGTCGTTGGCGCGCGCGTACTCCACGACCCTCTCGAAGAAGCCGTCGGGCACGATCGCGCCGGTCGGGTTGTTCGGGTAGTTCAGGAACATCAGCCGCGCGCGCTCGGCGTCCTCGGAGGCGATCGCATCGAGGTCAGGCACGAATCCGAGCTCGGGCCGAAGCGGCATCAGCACCGCCTCGGCGCCCGCCAGCAGCGGCCCGCCGGTGTAGACCGGGTACCCGGGATCGGCGGCCAGCGCCGCATTGCCCGGATCGAGGAAGGCGAGATTGATGTTGAACACGCACTCCTTGGCACCCAGCGCCGGCACGATCTCTGACTCGGTGTGAAGCTCCACCCCGAAGCGGCGCTGGTAGAAGCGCGCGATCGCCTCGCGCAGCTCGGGCCGGCCTCGGTTGGACGGGTACTGGTGGGTGCCGCCATCGTGGGCGGCGGCAGCCAGGGCGTCGGCCACCAGGGTCGGGGTCGGCGTGTCGGGGTCGCCGATGCCAAGGCTGATCACGTCCACGCCGGCGGCCTCCTTCGCCGCGATCTTGCGTGACAGCTCGGCGAACAGGTACGGGGGCAGTCGGTCAAGGCGCTCGCTCGTCTTCATGAATCCAGCCTCTCGAGTCTCTCCAGGAAGTCGTCGCTGAGCTCGCCCGTGTACACGGGCACCGCCCAACCGGTCAGGTCTACGTGCAGGTCCTCGCCGACCTCGACCTCGAGGTCGCCGCCGTCCAGGTGGACGGTGACGGGGCTGTCGGCGCCGCGCAGCACCGCGGCGACCGCGGCGCCGGTCGCGCCGGTGCCCGAGGACATCGTCTCCCCCACCCCGCGCTCGAAGATGCGCGCGCGGATCTCGTTGTCTGCGGTCTGCTTCCAGAACGACACGTTGGTGCGCTTGGGAAAAAGCTCGTGGCGCTCGATCGGCCCCCCGATCGGTGCCAGCTCGAGCTCCTCGAGGCCGTGGCTCCATTCGATCGCGCACTGGGGGTTTCCGATCGAGACGTGCTGGAACCGCATCTCGCGGCCGTCGATCACCAGCGTGCCCTCTCCGTGGGGGTCGCCCGTGGGGAAGGCCTCCGAACGCAGCGACGCGCGTCCCATGTCGACCGTGCACGTGGTGGGGCCGGTGATCTGCGGGCGCACCTCGCCGGCGGCGGTCATCAGCGAGAAGCTGTTGGAGTCGGTCCAGCCGTTGCGGCGCAGATACATGACGGCTTCGCGCACGCCATTCCCAGACAGCTCGGCCTCGGAGCCGTCGGGGTTGAAGATGCGCAGCGAGGCGACGTAGCCCCTCTCCCGCGTGCGCGAGAGCAGCAGGATGCCGTCGCTGTCCACGCCGCTGTGGCGGGCACAGAACGCCTCGATCCGGGCAGGCGTGAGCTCGAATGGGAGGGCCTCCTCCTCGATCACCGCGTAGTCGTTGCCAAGGGCGTTCCACTTCTCGAAGCGCACGGTGGAAGACCCTAGTCGAGGTCCATGTCGGCCGCGCGCGCGACCGACGCCGCCAGCGGCCCCGGCGCACGGCCGGTCACATCGGTCAGGCGTACGCCGTCGAGCTTTCGCATCCAGGTGAGCTGGCGCCGGGCGTAGTTGCGCGTGCGGCGCTTCATGCCGTCGATGTCGCCTGCCAGCAGCTCGTGGAAGCCCAGCGCGTAACGCGCGGTGCGTGAGATCCCGGCGGCCTGGGCCGCGCGGGCCTCGCCGGCGGCGCCCGCGGCCACCATGGCGTCGACGCGCTTGTCGATGGCGGCATAGAGCGCCTCGCGATCCATCGTGAGGCCGACCAGCAGCGTCGGGTGACGGGTATCTGAGGTCCACAACTGGGAGTCGTCGGCAGGCGCCGGGGGGCGGTGGCCCATCTCGAGCAGCTCGAGCGTGCGCACCAAGCGCTTGCCGTCGCCGGGCTCGATTCGCGCCGCCAGCCCGGGCTCGGCGGCCAGCAGCTGGGCGTGAAGCGCAGGCGCGCCTTCGTCGAGCACCCGCTGCTCGAGCCGCGCCCGCAGCTCAGGCGGAGGAGCGGGCGCCAGGTCGAGATCGGCCAGTGCCGCCCGCAGGTAGAGACCGGTGCCGCCAACGACGATCGGCGTCCGCCCGTCGGCCAGCGCAGCGTCGATCTCAGCGTGGGCGCGCTCCATGTAGCGCCCGGCCGAGTACTCCTCCTGCAGCGACACGTAGCCGATCAGCCGATGCTCGAGCCGCTCCCGGTCGGCCGACGACGCGGCGCCGGTGATGGTCTCGATCCCCTCGTATACCTGGAGGGCGTCAGCGGAGATCGCGACGGGGTCGCGCCCCCGCTCGCGCAGCCGGTCCGCCAGCTCGACGGCCACGGCCGTCTTGCCGACCCCCGTGGGGCCGAAGATGGCGATCACAGGGATCGGCACGACGCCTAGCCGAGGGGCGAGAGGAGGCGTTCCTTACCCAGGAGGGTCTGGCTGGTGGCCGACTCGATCTGGACGTCGACCATCTTTCCCGGCTGGGCCACTCCGGAGAAGTTCACGGCCTTGTTGTGCCGGGTCCGGCCGCGCAGGCGCTCCTCGTCGGTGCGCGAGGTGCCTTCCACCATCACCTCCATCGTGCGCCCGACGAACCGCTGCGAACGCTCGTGGGCCCGCCGCTGGACCACCTCGATCAGGCGCTGCATGCGTTCGCGCTTGACGGGTTGATCGATCTGGTCCGGGAGGTCGGCGGCGGTGGTGTCGCGCCGGGGCGAGTAGATGAAGGTGAACGCCGAGTCATAGCCCACGGCCTCGCACACCTCGAGTGTCTCGGCGAACTCGGCCTCGGTCTCGCCGGGGAAGCCCACGATGATGTCGGTGGTCAGAGACACGTCGGGCAGCGCGTCGCGGATCATCGCCACACGATCCATGTAGCGGCCGCGGTCGTAGGTGCGACGCATGGCCTTCAGCACACGGCTGGAGCCCGCTTGGAGCGGCAGGTGGATGTGCTCGCACACCGACTCGAGCTCGGCGTGGGCCGCCACGACGTCCTCGCGCATGTCCTTGGGATGCGGGCTGGTGTAGCGCAGCCGGTCGATGCCCTCGACGCCGTCCACCATCGCGAGCAGCTCGGCGAAGGTTGCCTTCTGGTCGGTCGGCAGGTCGCGGCCGTAGGAGTTCACGTTCTGACCAAGCAGGGTGATCTCGCGTACGCCGTCGGCCGCCAGGCGCCCGGCCTCGGCCAGCAGCTCGGCATACGGGCGCGACACCTCGCGCCCGCGCGTGAAAGGGACGATGCAGTAGGCGCACCTGCAGTTGCAGCCGACCGAGATCTGGATCCACCCCTGGAACTCGCGCGCGCGCCGCATCGGCAGGTGCCCGGTGAAGCCCTCGAACTCGAAGTAGCCCTGCGCGGTGAGCGAGTCCGCTGTCAAGAACTCCGCCAGCTTGTGCACCTGGCCCGGTCCGAAGGCCACATCGACAAACGGAAACTGCTCGAACACTTTCTCCTTCATCGACTGCGACCAGCATCCGCCGACGCCGATCACCGTGCCGGGCCGCTCGGACTTCATCCGCTTGGCTTCGCCCAGGTGGCCGACCAGGCGCGTGTCGGCCTTCTCCCGGATGGAGCAGGTGTTGAAGAGGATCAGCTCGGCATCCTCGCGCGCAGGGGCCTCGAGGTAGCCGAGCGACTCCAGCATGCCCTTCATGCGCTCGGAGTCGTGCTCGTTCATCTGGCAGCCGAAGGTCGTCAGGTGGTAGGCCTTGGCCGGGCGCTCCATCGGCGCGAGGATACAAGCCCTCAGGGGTCCTCTACCTTCCGCGGCTCCCGATGAACCGGTTTCAGCGCGCCACCCTCCCCCTCGCACTGCTCGCGCTCGTCGTGGTCGGCGTGGTCGGGGCCCTCTGGCTGCGCAGCCACGATTCCGGGAGCACGGTCCACGTGACCCCAAAGACGCCGGGGCCCGGCCTGCCTGCCACCGTGCCTGTCGCGCCACCACGGCCCGGTCCGGCCGCGGCGGTGCAGCGAGTGGCAGACACCCGGCTGGCCGCCCTGGGCAAGGCGGGACCGCTGATCGGGCTGGCCGACAACCGCCCCGAGACCCTGTCCGACCCGCGCTTTCGCGCCACCGGGATCAAGCGTGTACGGGTGGCCGTGCCTTACGACGACGTGGCACTAGGGGGCGAGCGGATGGCCGTGCAGGACCGCTGGTTCGCGGCAGCTCGCGCGGAGGGAGTCGAGCCGGTGGTCACCTTCTTTCGCTCGAGCCGCGGTCCCAAGATCCTGCCGACCCCCGCCGAGTTCCGCCAGGCCTTCCGGCTGTTTCGCGCCCGCTACCCATGGGTGCGCATCTTCTCCACCTGGAACGAGGCGAACTTCACCGCACAGCCAACTTCACGCGACCCGCGCCGGACCGCCGCGTTCTACCGCATCGCCCGGCAGGAGTGCTCGGGCGCGCGTTGCTTTGTTCTGGCGTGCGACTTCCGGCCCGACGGCACCCGGCGATCGGCGCGTTGGCTCGACACCTTCCAGGAGGCCATCGGCCCGGGGCCTCATACGTGGGGCCTGTCGTCCTACGTCGACGTCGACCACCGGTCCACCCGGCTGACCCGCGACTTCCTGCGGCGCACCCGTGGGCGCGTCTGGGTCAACGAGGTTGGGGCCGTGAATTTCTTCGGCAAGGGCCTGCCCCCCGACATCAACCGCCAGACTCGCGTGATGGCCTTTCTGCTGAGCCGATACCCGCGGGTCTCGCGGCGGATCCAGCGGATCTATGTCTACCACTGGCGCGCGGCGCCCGGCGACGACCTGTTCGACTCGGGACTGCTCGACCTCCACGGCCGGCCCCGCCCCGCCTACTACGAGTTCGTGCTGGCCATAGGGCGACCGGTGCCCTAGCCATGACCGTCGGGTTATCCGGTTGGTCGGCGTGACTGCCCTCGCCGGCTGGCTTCACTTCAACAATCACCGCCGCAAACACGGCTCCCTCAGCCACCAGCCCCGATCAGCCGACTACACCAGCTGAGCGGGAACAACCTGATCGGTTCTTACAGCTAGCGCGCGTAGTTGGTGGCGCGGCTCTCCCGGATCACGGTGATCTTGATCTGGCCCGGGTAGTCCAGCTCGGCCTCCACGGCCCGTGCGATCGTGCGCGACAGAAGCGCCGCCGAGTCGTCGTCGACCTCCTCGGGCTTGACCACCACCCTGATCTCGCGGCCGGCGTGGATCGCGTATACCTTCTCGACGCCCGGGTGGCGCGCGGCGAGGGCCTCGAGGTCGTGCAGCCGGGTCACATAGCGCTCGAGCGTCTGACCCCGTGCACCGGGGCGGGCGCCTGAGATCGAGTCGGCCACCTGGACGATAACCGCCTCGATGGTCTGGGGCTCGATCTCGTTGTGATGGGTCTCCATAGCGTGGGCCACGGCCTCGGTCTCCTCGTAGCGCCGCGCGAGGCGGCCGCCCACAATCGCGTGCGGGCCCTCGATCTCGTGGGAGACGGCCTTGCCCATGTCGTGCAGCAGCGCCGCCCGCGAGGCGGTCTTCGCGTTGGCGCCGAGCTCGGCCGCGAGCAATCCCGCGAGGTGGGCGCACTCGACCGAGTGGCTGAGCACGTTCTGGCCGTAGCTGGTGCGAAAGTGCAGCCGTCCTAGGATCTTCACGAGCTCGGGATTCAACCCGCCGACGCCGACGTCGAAGGCCGCCTGCTCACCAAGCTCTTCCACCCGCCGGTCGAGCTCGCCCGAGGCCTGCTCGTAGGCCTCCTCGATCCGGGCCGGGTGGATGCGGCCGTCCTGGAGCAGGCGCTCGAGGGTCATCCGGGCGATTTCGCGGCGCACGCCGTCGAATCCGGACAGGAGTACCGCCCCGGGGGTGTCGTCGACGATGAAGTCGATGCCCGTGAGGGTCTCCAGCGCACGGATGTTGCGCCCCTCCTTGCCGATGATTCGGCCCTTTAGCTCGTCGGAGCGCAACTCGACGACCGAGACCGTGGTCTCCACGGCGTGACCGCCGGCGACGCGCTGCATGCAGGCAGTGATGATGCTGCGGGCGCGCCGGTCCGCCTCGTGGCGGGCCTCCTCCTCGGCCTGGCGGATGATCCGGGCGCTGTCGTGGCGCACCTCGTTCTCGAGCTCCTGCAGCAGCGCCTGGCGCGCCTGCCCCGGGCTCAGCGCCGCTACCCGCTCGAGCGCGCGAACCTGATCTGCGCGAGCGGCACCGACGGCCTCGCGCTCGCGCTCCAGCGCGCGGGCCTGGTCGGCCTGGGCCTGCTCCCGCTCCTGCAGCGCGGCCTCGCGAGCACGGACTTGCTCCTCGAGTCGCGCCAGCTCGGAGCGCCTGGCCCGTAGCTGTGACTCGGGCTCAGCGTCAGGGTCGCGGCCGTCGGGAGCAGGCGCCGGCAGCCCGATCCCGCGCGGCGGCCGCGCACGCTTGCCGGCGTGGTAGCCCGGTCCGAGCGCCACGGCGCCCGCGCGGGTCCGCAACAGGAGCGTCACGACCACGGCCGTCACGGCCGCCGCTGCGAGCGCTATGAGCACGACGTCCACGCTTGATCCTCCTTCGGGAGCAGCGACGCTGTCCCGTTTCCGATGACCGGGCGATCGGCTGCAGCCGTGATCCAGCATGGCGCTGACGTCTGCGCGCTAGGGCGCATACGAGTCTCGTGTCGTGGGGCCCTACCGGTCCTCCGGGGCGGGGGTTAGGGTACTTGGCTCAAAGTTCACGGGAAGAATCGGGTGTCAGCTGCCCAAGGGCAGAATGCGCTCGTTCGATGGCTCACGGCGGCCGCGACGACCGCTCCTCTTGAGAGTAGGCCGCGTTCCCGGTCAGCGCAAATCCGGCTGGAAACTCTCAGCCCGCGTGGGCGCGGACCGCTTCGTAGGCCAGCTCGGGCTCATAGCCCTTGCGTACGAGGATCTTCCAGGCCCGATCGCGGTCCTTGGCCGACTCGGGCGGGTCAACCTTCTGCCCGAGCAGCTCGACTGCCGCCGACAGCTCGTCGTCGTGGTCGACGTCGGCAAGCGCTTCCTCGATCAGCGGGCCGGGAACGCCGCGTCGGCGCAGCGCCCGGTCGATGCGCTCGACCCCCCACTGGTCGATGGAGCGCCGATCCTCGGTGAACAGCCGTGCGAAGCGGGCGTCGTCGAGCGCCCCCGAATCGACCAAATCCGCGAGCGCGTACTCGATCAGCGACTCGTCTAGCTCCTTGCGCTCGAGGAATGCGCGAACCTCAGACACCGTTCGCTCACGGGTGGAGATGGCGAGGTAGGCAAGCTTTACCGCCCGTTCCTGCTCACGGTCCTGGCCGAGGAACGTCTCCTGATCGGAGGACCAGGACGGCACTTAG
>JAABUK010012431.1_pt1 | contig 10842 bp, 8 predicted proteins | sample 5559141 | NCBI WGS metagenome assembly JAABUK01 (sample SAMN10711869, study PRJNA513367) | rock metagenome | isolation source: Antarctica rocks | place: Antarctica: Victoria Land, Pudding Butte nord | collected 2016-01-03
CCACAACCATAACAACCCCAGCCAGAACCCACCCCACGTCCCCGCCCTACATCCCCGCCCTCAAACCCCCCATAAGCGATCCTCAAGGCGTCCGTCACAAGCCCTTACCACTTCTCAACCCACGTCCACTTATTCCCATAGCTATTCTAGATACTGATATATAAGATCGGACACCCCGTGCCGCCATTAGCAAGATTGGTGGAGGAGTAGTGCGAGGGGTGGTGGGAGAGAGTATCCCATGGTTACAAGTGAGCTACTGTGCTCCTTTGACGGAATGGTTGATGGTCATTAGAATATTTGTGATAGTAACCCGTCCAGAAACAATCCCGGCGAATTTTGACAGATGCTAGCAGACCATAACGAGAGCGATAGGAAAAGATCGCGACCGAGCAATTTGCTCCAGTGTTGTATCGTAGGGCAATCTCCTATTTGCAAAGCAGATCATTCTCAGTCTTCAGCTATCCAAAATGTCACCATTCCGCTCCACAAGCAACACAGGAAACCGCAAGTATCTTCATCAGTCGTCGAGCACGATACGCCGAGAATCTGGGTCTGGCACAATGAGACTCTACCTCTTTCTCGCGTATGGGCTATGATGGACGATTTTCCTGCATCCTTGGTTAGAAGAGTTGAGTAAGGTTGTTTTTGACGTCGCCAGGAGTCCGATTCTGCTCCATTGAGACGTCAAATTCGATATCCTAAGTGCTATTTGACGAGTCAATGAGAAAATATCAACATCCTCTTTGCTAAATGAATTGCGCACGACTGCCTCATAGTATTAGATCGCTGGCTGCAGACGTATAGGATGCAAATTTCGTTGCATAGCGAAGGTTATCAACGATGTTCTGATAGAAAATGATATCAAAATTAATTAGTCAACGCATGCCTCACCCATCAAGTACTCTTTTTCTCCGCCGCATTTTGCTCGATCCCCTCAGTGCTACCATTTGTAGCATCGTTGCCATCAGCACCCAAGTTCGCTTCTGCATCCCCCAATTGCCTTCTCCTCTTATCCTGTGCGAGATCAGGGGCAGGCGCAAACGTGCTCTTCGCCCTGATCTTCTTTCCATATAATAAGAAGACCACGGGCATTGGTGCCAGCACCACCGCGACACAGCCCAACAGTGTAGAGGCCCACTGTATACCCATACCATCAAACATGTAGGTCGCAAAAAGCGGAAACACAGCTCCGAATCCCGAACGCATGAACGTATTTCCCGCAATCGCCGAAGCTGCAAACATAAGATAGGCGTCCACGATGTAATTGAGCAGAGAAAAGAAAATGGAGAAAAGTCCAAATCCTGTGAAGAGCCCAGACAGAGTAGGTACGATCCATGGAATTTTAGGGCCTTCGAATCCGGTCCAGCCGAACCAGAAAAGCCCAGCTGCAAAGACGACTCCACCCGCGATTGCCTGAGGAAGACGCCATTCGGGAACAGGAATATTGTTGTTGGCTTCCAACTTGCGCACATAGCGTCGATTGGTGATGACAATAACAATGAAGGCGATGACTTCGCCTAGGACCATGCCGAAATAGGGCAACCCGCCGACGCCCTCGTTAAATCCGTACTGGCCCTGGAAAACTAGCGCGTATGCGGTAAGAAAAAGATAGAGGAGACCGTAGATGAAGGACATGTAGAGACTGACGAGCAGGACAATCGGTTCCATGAAAAGGATGCGCATTGGGCGGGAAACATTCTTCGTGATCAGCTCTCTGAAGTTGACTTCAATCTCTTCTTGCTTGGCGTGGATGCCCCAATTTTGCGTTCGACGCCGGAGTTCAGACGCTTTGTTGACCAGGATGATGGGGGGATAGGTCTCCGGGAAGAAAATGAGGAGCAAACCAAACGCTGAGAATCCCATGATTCCGGAGATGTATTCGGTCCATCTCCAGCCAAGATAAGATATAGAAATGAAGCCACCGATCTGCCAAAAATTTAAGTCTCAGCATTGTCTTCATAACTAAGAACAATAAGCAGAAGTGGGGTTAGAGAAAGCTAAGCAGTCTGATTGGGTGTAAGCACGTCGCTTCGCAATGTTATACAAGCTTGCCCTTGATGAAAACTCCGGAGAGCATGAGCTAGAGCAATACGTACGAAAGGAGCTAAGAGCGGACCCATGAAGACAGTGGTTGCGAACACTGCGATAGCCAAGCCTCGGTCTTTGTTATTGAACATATCTGCAAAGGCTGCTGCCACAACAGCCAGAGGACAGGAACCAAAAAAACCACCGAAAAAGCGGCCGAGCAAGACTGTCTGGAGATCCTTTGCCACTGCAGTAGCGATTGCAAATATCGAGAAACCAAAGGCAGCGATGACAAGCGGCAGTCGCCGCCCGTAGAGTTCCGACATAGGAGCCCACATTATGGGTCCGAAAGCAAGGCCCAGCACGAATAGTGAAGTCCCTAAGGTCGCAACCTCCTGACCGACGTGAAAAGTCTCCACCACGCCCCTAGTGGCTGCGGAAAAGATGCTGCTGCCCATGGTGGCGGTGAGGGCGTCGTAGGCGAGTACCGCGCCCATGAGAAGCTTCCGTCTCATTGGCCAATTTTGTGCATGGCGTGGATCGTCTACACCTTCAAACTCGACGACATACTCCTCCTTATCGGGAAGGGGGGCCGGATATGGTTTTCCCGCTCCCATCTCCGGCAAAGGCGCTTGCTTGGTGGAGGTGCGTGATTTCAAGCGTGAGCCGACAGTGCCGGAGTGCTGGCTGCGATGAGTCTCGATACGGCTCAAGGCTTCCGGGTGAGTTTCGGAGCGATTGATACGATTCGTTGCAGTCCTGCTCATCCGTGCGGTACGAATCGCCTCCAATTCCAGAGTAGAGGAGGAGGAGGCTGAAGCGATCGATTCGGTGTCGGCTAGGTCATCTTCCGGTTTGGTAGCAGTGGCTTGGTCGTGCAGAGCTGCCTTTTCAGCGGGAGTAAGCTGGTGGTACCGTTTGTAGAAATCATCATTGGGGTCCCATTCGGAGTATCGGCGGGGATTGGCATCACGTTCTGCACGAATCACACTGACGTCTTCCTCATTCAGGGTCATCGTCGCGCTGGATGAACAATTTCAGAAATATGTGTTAGAGCATGCAATGTCCCCCGCACTTAGAGATATGCAAGGTGAGGTTCAGCGACAAGCTGTTCATATATGCAAAAGCTGGTGGTCGGAGATTCGGCATGCGAAGGAGCAAAGCGGTTGACACGGCTCGCACGGCTCGGCATCATCTGGATTTTCTCGGCCGCTACGGTAGACGCTAACGAGATTGGATGATGAGTAATCAGATATTGATCCGCCACTAGCTGCAGGTTGAGCCTGTACCGGAGACCCTTAGCCTTGTTTGTATTTTCCGCCCTCTTCCGCTTCAAACGCGCCAAGTCGACCCTAAACCATCAATCTTGCATATGAGAGCGACGGATGCGGAGCTCATAGACGTACCAAGTATGAACAGCTTCTGAAGAGGAATATCAACTGATGGGGGGAGGAATATGAGCGGAGGAAGAAGGATATGGTGATGATGGTAATCATGTAGGTTTTTCTCAGCGTCATGACATTCAACGTTCTATGCAAATGGACACAGCAATACTACCTCCCATATTGCAAATCACTCCGGAATCAATGAGCGTAGACTGGACCTTGCCTGGAGGCCAGAGCAAGCCATTAGCAGACTTGGCGGACACTGTGGTCGATCTGTGGCTGGGGATACCTTTCTTAGCAGGACAAACTACGCATCCTATCGCCGTGATCAATATTATTTTGGGGCAACAAACTTGTCCCGCGACCAGTCGCTTCACTGTCTTAAGTACGTAACGTTGGGCGTTGCACAATAAGAGAAAATTCGCTGCATCAGGTGCCGCACGCTTATCCATCATGTCACACCAAGATTCCTATCCCCATCCCGGCCCTCCTGCCAATGATCCACTGCTCTCTTGCAATATCAAGCAGTCATGGCTCTCGACGCGAATTTACAAGCCTAGTACAACACATAGATCTCCTGACAATACCTCATCCACTCTACATCTGGAATTCGAACCAATAAGATTGTTGTTGTGCGTAACTCTCCTGTACACAAAGTCACCTTGTATTATCGTGCGACGCTTTGACATCAAAACTAAGCAAAACCGAAGCGTTACAGAACGGACTCTTTGTACAAATTCTTCCCACCACTCGCCACGATTCATTCATGATCTAGAACCTCCAAATATCAACCAACCAGATTCAACTCAACGGCTCAACCTTCGCCCACAGCAACAAATAAATTCAATCATGGGACTCTTCGACCACTTTACCTAAACACCAGCTGAGCGACAAGCCGTGAAAGAGGCAAAAGAGCGTCGCAAGCTTGAGGAGGAATTCATGAACTCGGCCAAGGCAGCAGACATTTACAAGCGATTTGAAGAGTGCGTAGGCGGCACGTACTCTGAACCCAAAGGGCGTGGTGGCCACATCGTCTGGAAACCGAATTCATCCAAAGCCGGTGACCACACAGAATATCAAGAGCGCGACAAGAGCGGAGGACTCGGCGATGGAGCGACTTCATCAGAGACTCCCCAGGATACATCGAGGACGAATCCTACTGTGACGGCTGGGGACTCCGTGGTCCCAGGGAAGCTAGGAGAGGAACATGGTCATGAAGCTGAGGGTGGTGAAAATCCGGGAAAGGGAGATGAGAAGCGCGGATGAGGTAACGATTGAGAAAGAGCAGATTGCTATGTGCAGGGAACCATAACGATGGACACAGTTGATGGAGCTTACATTTTGGCATGCATACGGACGACTTACGATGAAGGGCGTTTGTTTCTGGCATGTATAGTTTATACCACATAACACAAGAAGCAAGAACAAACGAAGAAACTTCCTTCCATGCCTCAAGACATGAAGGTCTCACCACACCCATGTCTCTACAATCAGCCTCTAATACCCTAGCATAGTCTTATATCCGCCAACACGCGGACGAAGAAGCAGCTCAGCGTAGACCAAACTTGCATCTATGCCCCATGATTTTCTGTTCATCTTCATCGCGTCATGAACATGCACCATATCACACACTTTCATCAATTGCACTCCCTCTTACACAAATAAAACCAGAAAAGCCTCCTCCAACCCCCCTTCACTTCAAAAACTCCAAGCCATCCACCTACCCCAAACACCTCGTCCACTCCCCCATCCAGTCTCAAGCTCTTGATACCAGAATCCCGCACCCTACTTTCTCAAGATAAGAAACTTCTCACACCTTGAGAGTATGCTAATACCACAGGTGCAGGATGTTGCTGCGGATGCTCTTTGAAAGTAGGTAGCAGAGTATATTGCGGGGGCTTGTCGTACCAGCTGAGTTGGTAAGATACTCTGTGGTGATGAGTCGCGAGCTGGCTTTTGTATATGTTAGAGTCAGCGTGTGGTTTCTGTTTATAGGATTGGAATGCGGAGGGAGGCGTATGAAGCTCAGAACGTCGCCCGCCCAAAATCCTTGTCGCCCACCTCATTATCGCCCACCCAATAACCCTGTCGCCCACCCAATTTATCGCCTACCTAAATTATCGCCTACCCAAATTATCGCCCACCTAAAACTGTCGCCCACCCAAATTATCGCCCACCTAAAACTGTCGCCCACCGAATCAGTCGCCCACCCAATTTGTCGCCCACCAAAGTTGTCGCCCACCTAATTTGTCGCTCACCTAAAATTGTCGCCCACTAAAGCTGTCGCCCACCTAAATTGTCGCCCACCAAAGCTGTCGCCCACCTAATTTGTCGCCCACCCAAATGTCGCCCACCCAAGTCGCCCACCTAATTTGTCGCCCACCCAATCGTCGCCCACCCAGACTTATCCCATTGTCGCCCACCTCAAAATGTCGCCTAGCGACCGAGGACCAGGGCTTCACAGGCAATCTTTTTAACAGATTGCCCTGGCTGGCTTCAGATACCATAGATCCCGCCGTATCTGAGCTTCGATACCACTACGTGTCGGCCATTGTATTAGGAGACCTCCACCATCCTTAGGCGTCATTCAGTCCTCTCCAAAAAGCACATCTCTGAGACCACATCTCAGCTTCGTTCTATCCAATCTCATCCGCACCCTGATCAATCTTGTAAACATGCACGGCTTGCCTTCTTGATTGTGGCTTGGGAAGCTTGCTTGTCGATAGATGACAGGGGCCGGAAATTATCCTTCACTTTCCGCCTCGTTGATTGGAAGGACCAGCACTAAGCTCTGACGCGGATATCAAGAATAGTCTGCCACTTGTGCAACAAGAGCAGTATCATTCGAGCGCTCAACGTCTATCATATCCACATAGATGCTAGTTCGTCGAACTTTCTCCGGGTGCTCTGGTTCGATACCACCCGAATCAAAAAGGAAAGGCATCATTAGTATCCAGGACCAAAATAGAGTCAGATGATGTCAAGATGCCGAAAATCTCGCATAGGAAGCGCTCGACCAAGCGGTTGCGGAGGCCTGAAAGTGCAGCATGATTGCACGGAGCACGATAGGAAGAATCTGGCAGCCTCACTTGATGATTGAAGCTACAACTTCTGTCCTGGAGGCCGTACTTGCAGTGTCTTTTCATTGCCAGAGACGTCATCTGAGTGATATTGGAGGCCTTGTAGAATCCGGAGAAACATTCTCAAGCTGCGCTTACATCTACTAAGCCTTGCTCCGCTAACATTATTAAGGTCCGTTCCGAATTGACTCTGCCTTGTTCAGAGATTGCATATCCAAGGCTATCGTGTCCAGTACGTCAACACATATCATGCAAAATCTCATGTCTTGGACCTTGAGCTGACTGAGCCTATCGCTGAACATGGTGGTCAGCAGCAGCCATGTTTTGTAGGCCAGCCCGCGTGAAGAACATCCTTCTCACACTCCATACCTGCAGATCATTGCGCCAAACTACCCTGTTTATCAACGTGGTCTGCTCACCAGTGGCCCACAACCATGGACAGCAATACGAGCATTAGGTAGTTGCAAAACCTCATGCATCAGTGCTTACTTTGGTAAATGAACCACCCATCAAAAGGTCCACCCTCTCTGCCAGGCGTTACCAATAATCTAGGATCTTTGTCAATAAGTCGTACTTGGTCAAGTTGGAAGCGGTGTGAGGCCCAGCACAGGCGTGTCTGATAGTTGGTCCATATTTCTTCAACCGAAGCCTAGCACCCTGACATGTTCATCTTTTCCACGCGCGAGGAAAGCCACATGTCAAAAATTTGTGCTGGAGTTACTTCCTTGATTCGAAGAAATCAGTCACCGATCTTGACTCGTCACTCTCAACACAGCTTTCTTCGACGGAAGACGCAATCCACCCAATCAGTTGCAGTCTCGCAATGTCAAGATGTCGTCTGCCAGGGTCGGGCAAGGGCCCAGTAGGCCAACACCTCTTTAGTACTGACCGCTATCGGACCTATCAATAACTAGGCAGAGCCATAGGATCGTGCTTTGAGTGCCGACGTCTAAAGATGAGATGTAGTAGATCTCAGTCATGCCAGGACTGTAGCTGCTTCCGGATGGATTGTGCGTACCTCTCATCGCCAGATTGGCCGGCTAATCCTTCTCTAGATGCCGGCAGTGAGTATAGTCATTCTATTGGCCAATCGAATACCAGCTATCAGGATCAGAATCCTCGACACGAGTACACAACGATCCGAAGTCGCAGTGGCCCTCAAAGCGAAACGGATCCGCGGATGGAATTGATCTCGGAGCAACACATGACGGTCTTTACTGTATCAATGCTGATTATAACAGCCTTGAAAGAGGGTTGCAGATTGGCAGGCTAAGAGTCACTGAAAGGATTGGAGGACTATTCGGATTCCCAGTTTGGAGAAAAGGTAAGAATGAACTCTTTACATTTGACTACTACAACCTTGGCATTAATCAGGTCGCTGCTAGCTCTCAACGCTTCTGGCTCCAATCAATGATCTATTTTGACCACGCTAATTACATCCAACCAGTGCTCTCGCCATCTCATAGAATTACGACAATCTGCAATCTACATACAACGTTGTGATTCATGATACTCACCAAGAAGCGTCCATTTCTCGCTCATTGTCAGCTTCTCAACTTCCCGACCAGAGCTGGGAAAGCTACTTCCCATCTAGAGAGGAGGGCAATTTGCTCTACTACCAGTACTTCGCTGCGGTGGACCCTCTTGCCCACATCCTTCACGAGCCATCTTTCGCCCTTGAACATTATCATTTGACCTCACACTCTTCCAGACCCAGTTTGAACTCCTCATTAAAGGCGCTAATACTTGCTGTCTACTTTACTACTACAATCATTCTCTGCCTATACAAGGCGAGATGCAATTAGGTACACAGCAGCAGATACTGGCGGCCAAGCTTAGAGCCGCGAAGAAGAAGCCTCTCATCGATGCTAATCATATGAGGTCAGTCAAGCTGCAGACGCTGCAAGCTTTCACAATCTACCTGGTGCTAGTCATGCATACTTACTATGAACTCGGACGAATGGCTGATTCAGGATCCCGCAGTGTCGAGACGAGGTGTCAAGGCAACATTGCATACTTGTCGGCATGCTCGTCCGTCGGGCGGAACGAGCTGGCTAACATTGCGGTGAAAGCAATCTCATCAGCAGCCCAACGGAGACCCAGGTGCGAAGATTACTGTAGCACCAGATCTGTTTCTTCGACATACGAGCAGCGGAATCTCAGGATTTTCGGCCAACAGCATGGAAGGATGAGGCCGGAACCCCACCTCCTTGGGATGTCAACGACACGGATCTTCGTGATGCTTCTCGACGGGCATTCGATATTGGCTGGACCGGAGTCACTTTCTCTCTGATACGATATGAGTGCTGCATGGTCGACCGACTGACAATCCGACAGAGAGTCGCAATAAACAACAAGACCGTTGATCTGGCCATGGTCAGACGTCAAATGGACCAACGCAGACTTTAAAAGCAAATCTCTGTCTTTAAACGAACGCATCCCAGTCCAGCGCTGTGCAAAATTTGTGGGCAAAGTTTTGAGAGTAAAACTTGACTCAATGTTACTGCAAAAACACCTTCAGGAGACCAAACGGGACGGGATGTGCAGCATGATGGCGGCCATACTCGAGACTGCGACCCATCTAGCACCCTGGTGTTGGTATGCTGGTTCCTACCAGTAGTATCATCAAGCGATCTTCTTCTTGGACAGCATTGGGAGGGACAGAAATGCACTACGGCTCTTGGCCGAGCAATGCACCATGCCCATAAAGCATCGCAAAGTCATTATCCTGACATGCCATTCCATTAGTTCTATAGTGCAAGCAATCATGTAGAAGATAGAGGCCTTCTTGCTATGGCCGATTTGGTGGGCGACAAATTTGGGTGGGCGATCAAAGGATTTGGGAGGGCGACAATTTAGGTGGGCGGAATTGGGTGGGCGACAGTGATTTTGGGTGGGCGGTAAGGATTTTGGGTGGGCGACGAAGAAATTTGGTGGGCGACAGCTTGGTGGGCGACAAGTCTTAGTGGGCGACAAGGATTTTGGGTGGGCGACAAGGAAATTTGGTGGGCGACGAAGAAATTTGGTGGGCGACAATTTGGTGGGCGACAGCTTTGGTGGGCGACAATTTTAGGTGGGCGACATTATTAGGTGGGCGACAGCTTTGGTAGGCGACAACATTATCGCACCTACCAAATTGTCGCCCACCTAAAACCCCCGTCGCACACCCAATTGTGGGCGACAGATTTAGGAGGCCGACGTTGGGCGCATCCTTGTACCTTCTGCTTCTTGTCCCTCCACAGCGTCGCCTCTACAACTCTCTAACAAGCTTGGACTACGGAGGTAGTTCAAAGATTCTAGAAAGATCAACGCCTCAACACATCATATTCACGAACCTACAGCACACCACACCCACAACCCACCCCAACACATACCCAAACCCGCCGCAGACCACACCAGCCCCGCATACAGAGGACGCAGATCATGGAGCCTTTGACATACCGCTAGGAATGGATTTCGAGATCAAGTCTACGTAATGCTTTGCTGCACCAGATTTGAGTAATTGGATGAATCTCTCTATATACCACTCACGTTCAGGAAACTCAATCAAATTCAATGGGCGGGTATCCCCGGACTGACCATTGCCAGCAAGCCTCGGGTATTCTTTGAGGCTCCTAAGCCTTGGATATTGTACGAGTACTTGAGATGCTGTTGAAAGAGGGAATCCTCGTACAAGCGGAAGGGCTTTCCTAGATTTCATCTGCTATTTAAGTAATCGCGTAGGTGGGACCCCGCACCTATAATGATTCCAGAAAGCAGGAGGGACTGTAATGTAATATTCAGTATGTAAACTAAGCAGCGATTCATATTCTGTATACACAACGCCACGTCACACCGCCGCCGCTGGCATGATAGCTACTGAACATCGCTCCTCTTTGTTATTCGAGGCTCCGACAGCAATACAATTGTGGTCTATGACTTGTCTTAAACCCGATCAAATTCAATTATATATCCACAAATAGGAACATTTCTTTCACATACGATCACAGACTGAAGAATACTCGGCATCCCGTCCGCTCTGCCATTGACAAGCTTCAGATCGAACAATTAGTAGTTGGGTCGGTGACGACCAGCGAATACTGTTTGTTGTATGTTTTTGCTTTTTTGAACATAATTGGCGGACGAGATTCGACTCTTTTTAGCATTCCCCTCATCGTTTTACTTTCAGTGACTCAGACCACCCATGCAGGACGAACATCGTACCTCACTTAAAGAAGCCTGTCTATGTTTAAACCCCTCGTCAGTATCCCGAGTTTCACACAATAGCAAATTCCCAGTACCCCAAATCTACCCTGCATTCATATCCCCAAGCTCTCCCTCCCTCTCTCCCCCTTTCCCCCATCCCCCTCAAC
>JAABUK010012432.1_pt1 | contig 10841 bp, 14 predicted proteins | sample 5559141 | NCBI WGS metagenome assembly JAABUK01 (sample SAMN10711869, study PRJNA513367) | rock metagenome | isolation source: Antarctica rocks | place: Antarctica: Victoria Land, Pudding Butte nord | collected 2016-01-03
GCTTCAGTTTAGACACTTGTGGGGACACAATAGAGTGCTTCGCTGCAACCTGGGATGGGCTGTTAGCCATGCTTGATATCCACTGCAATTATACTCAATATAAAAACAGTTGGCTAAATGGGCCTGGAACATATCTCGCTTTGTATGTCATGGCCCACGCGCGCTACTACCTGGCTTGCCAACATCATGCAGGGTCATCGGGGCAAGAGGCTGTCAAGCATTTGCAAGCCGCCAGCAGCATACCATCTGTTCGTAACATGTTTGCATACATACATGCATCACCATGATCACAAAGACAAGGACCAAGTCTGACCTGCAGGTTCTCCTGTTGCCCTTCATTACTGACGCTACCAGCTACACTGCTGCGTGCTTGTTGATGCTGACTGGGACTTACGGCCTCCTTAGGCACCTGTGGGTGACCACTCCCCATGTGACGCACTAAGTCAGACACAATCTGCTGATCATCCAGCTCATCCTGGCTGCTCGCATCCTGATCCTGACTCAGCCTGATGAACTGCATCTGCCTGCCCTCCAGCTGCAACTGAGCTTCTGATAGCTGCGCTGAAACCTCATCATGAGCCTGCTGTGCTGTGGCCACCTCAGCATGCAAAGCGTGCAGAGTCCTCTGCAGGCTGCTGAGCTCATGCTGAGAGTCAGCCACTTTGGCTCTGAGGGTTTCAGCGATACACTGCTTGTGTTGCAGCTCCTCCTGCGCAGCTTTGAGATCAGACTGTACAGTTTTGAGCTCCTCACATGCCTGTTTCTGACAACTTGCAGCAGCTTCAGATTCCCTGTTGAGCCTGATCATCATCTGATCCTGCACAGATGATCAGAATCACGTCGTCGCTCTGCTGGCAATGTCAGAAAAGCAGACATTGCTGGTGCCAATTCCCCTAGTGTTGCTGCTGCAAGTCAGGTTTGCGTTGCTGGTGCAAACGGGCAAGCTGATGGCAATGTTTTTCACGGCAGTATGTGTGCGTCTGCCTCCTTCAGCATGTTGCAGTATGTCTATAACAGAGTGATGCTCAAAGCAGCACAACAGGTCATGTGTGCAGCAAGTTTATGAAGGCTAACCTGGTCCTTCTGCTGTTCTGCATGGCGCTGCCTGCTGGCCTTCAGAGCCTGCAGCTCTGCCTGCACTTCTGCCATCTGGTTCCTCACATGTGTCTCAGCCTGCGGTTACAGCTGCCTTTGGTCATGCATGCATGCGTCCTCTAGGCAGCTTCCAAGATGGGGACATTTGTTTCAGAAACGCTTAAGAAAGTGCTGGCGATTCTGAGTGCATCAGAGTTGTGTGTTTGTAGCCATGCTAGGATGCTCTGATGCCCTGTCTGCTCATTGGCTCATGCTGTTTTGGAAGCAAGTGCTGACTAAGAAAGCAAACATAAGGGAGCCTTCAGATGACCAAAATTTGCTACCAGGATCTTGCTCACAGTCATTGTACCTGAATGCCAATTAAGACTGGCAAGCAAGAGACTTTGCTCTTGAGTACGATGCAGCAGCAGTCGTGCAACTCTGACAAAGCATACTTTCGAACTTTTGACAAAGCATATTTGCAAGGTGTGGTCACGCACGACTTGTACTGAAGCTTGCTGCAGCTACAAGTCTCGCATGACAAGAGCAAGCTCCCACACAAGTGCAATCCAAGAAAGCTTTCTTTGCGCAGCGCATTGCTCTCGGTGTGCCAGTGCACTTGTCAGTTATGAAACTAAAACAATGCAGCAACAATCAACTGAATAGTACATATAAGCAAAAGTTAAGAAGAGGCACCTGTAGTGTATCCTCATGCTGATGCTTGAGCTGAGCAATCTTCCAATGCTCTTCTTGTTGCTCATGCCTGGCAGCCCTCACTCCCGTCAACACGCTGTGCAGCTCTGCCTGCATGCCGCGCACCTCCTCTTCTTTCTGCAGGCACATCGTGACCAGGTGTTGAACACAGCAAGTTTGAGGTGAGCAGGCACACATCACCCACCTGGTAAGACTTAGCCATTAGCCCACAGTGATTGCACAATATAGAAACAGATTGAAAACTCCGATGGGATGGGAGCATCATACCAAAGGCCACTGATTGCTGCAAGGTAAAGCTTCTCATGCCACCATCTAGCATGGACAACACACCAAGTTGAGCTACACCAGGTGGCGCACAATGCATGCTGAAACCCACATGGGTTGATCCAACACACTACATCAAACACATGCAGCTGCACACAGAAGAAGGGTGTGAAAGCGTAGGCCGGGTGCACCTTCTGCAAGGTCTTCTCAGCAGCTTGGGTGTGGTGCTGACACGCCCCTGCATAGGAGGTAATGCAAGACACCATATCAAGCACATACAGCTGCACACAGGAATAGACTTGAGAATAAAAGCAGGGCAAACCTTCTGAAGGGTCTTCTCAGCAGCTTGGGTGTGGTGTGCCAGCTGTCTGACACGGCCCTGCAGGTCCAGCAGCTGCTGCGTGGCGCCGTGCACCTCACTCTCAACTTGCTCCAACTCCCCTGATGCTTCTTCTATCAAGTCATCATACTTAGCCACCTGGCTGGCACCTGCAGTTTGGGGTATTTGATTTGAGGGTATCAGGTTTGGGTCAGGATTTATGCCAATGGGTTCTACGTCGAAGAGTGGGGAATGAATGATCAAGACAGTGTTGGGGGTGTTTTGGTGTCTCATGCTCATGTTGATGGCTGCAATACACAATGGAGGCTGTGTTGACACCTTTGGCATGGCCCTTACACTTGCATAGCTTCTCCTCTTCACTCATGCAAGCAAGCATGTAAGCAAACACGCAAGCACAGCTCAACACAGGTGTGACTTCTCTCACTGGCAGACATGCTCCTCATGTGGTCAGCGACAGCGCTGCGCACGCTTTGCTTTGCGGCCACAAGCTCTGCCTGCTTCTGATGCATGGCCAGCTGGTGCTCCTGTGCTGCAGTCATGGCAACCTGCTGCAGGACCTCCAGCTCAGCGATGCGCTTGGCAGCTGCCTGATACTGACCCTTCACCCTGCAGCATACGGCGCAACTTGTCATGGTGCTGCTTACTGATGCTTGGGGCTGCTGAGCGCAGCTGATGAATCAAATCAATTTGATGAGTCTAGCTCAGTGAAGCGCTTGGCAGCAGTCTGAGACAGCCTCTTCACCCTGCAGCCCATGATGTACCATGTGACGCCATTGCTTGATGTTGCTTTGGCAGTGTTGTTTGTGATGGAAAGCTTTTTGAATGTTGGACGATGCTTTGCACTGTCGATTGCGCCTGATGCACAATCCCATGGTCGATCATGCTCTGCACTGCTGACTGTGCGTGCAGCGTTCCAGGTGTTTGATGATGCTAGGCTTTGCTGATGACTAATGAAGTTCAGTTTTTGGATATCGCTCTGCACTGCCATTTGTGAAATGAGGCGTGGATTGGGCTGCTACACTGACTGGGAATTAGGCATTTTGCAACCTCCTGATGTGTCCACAACAGTATGAAGCCAGACTATGGCTCCAAAGGAGTCAGTGCAAAAAGGTGCCTGCACTCTGTATGGGTTTTGACTATTACAACAGGCACTTGGTTTGTTGGGCAAGCACTGCATGAGATGAGTCATCTCAGTGCACGTCATTGAATTGTGAACAATGACGGCTAGAGTTCCTACAACAAGCAGTTCAATGGAGACAGGAACAATGACGGCTAGAGTTCCTACAACAAGCAGTTCAATGGAGACAGGTAATCAAGGGATAAGGGAAGGCGCTGTGTCGCACCTTGTATATGCAGCTTGCAGCGTTTGCCTTGCATTTGACTTCAGCTCTGTTGTTGATTTGTAATCCAACCCAGCTGAGGGCACTTCAGCTGGTGGAGCTTCATCAAGAGACTGCCTGCTAGCCTCCTGCCAGAGCCCTGCTTGCAGCCTGCAGAAAATCACATTAGCTCTGTTTCTGCACTTTTCATGCTTCACCTTGGATTGTCTTGGCTTCCAAACAGGAGGAACCCTGTAATTGCTCATGCATCAAAGTGCTCCTGTGATACGTACATGGTAAGGCGTGCATTCATGCACTTTGGTACAAGGTTTGTGGTCACTGCCCCTTCAGCCTTGGTTGCCTTCAGGACTGACAGCTTGGAATGAGACCATACCTGTGTAGATGGTGCTCTTCCTCCTCTTTGGCTGCACACAGCTGCTGCAGTGACTGCTGCTGATCCTTCAGCTGGGCCTCATTACCTTGTAGCTGCTGCCTAAACCCCAGCCAGTGCATGATGTGTTGTGCCTTGCATGGTCAAGATGACTTGACACAGGCAGTGTGAATAGCGTGAAACGTTTGGGGAACTGTAGGGTGAGTGATGTGAAGCAGGGCTTGAAGCAGATCTATCCTTGCAGTGCTGTGAAGGGGAGGGGATGGTCGGGAAGTTGTGATGTTGGTCTCAAAGAACTGTCATGTGGTCAATACATGGCATCTCAGACTGAAAGCAGGCTGTTGCTCAAAGAGTGCTTGTTTCTGAGCGATTGTACTTGTTGAAGATATCTCCCTGGGAACAAAGTTTGTGGAGGAAAACCAAACTGGGTTTTATAGCCTGTTTGACAGACCAGCATCAAGAATCTGGAAAGCATGATTGTTACAATGTAGACACATTACCATCAGCAGCATGCAAAGCATGACTGTCACAAGGTGCGAGATGGGGAATGCAGCAAGGTGGCTTCAAACTTGCACCTTTGGGCTGTCAGCCGCCTCTGCAGCTCAAACGCTTGCTCCTGCAGCACCTTGACAAGCTGCACTTTGGCGTCTGCCTCATTGCTGAGTTGGGCAGACTGTCTCTCGTGCTGCTTATGCTGCTCAGCCAAGGCTGTCTGCAGACTGGCCAGCTGTCTTTCAGTGTCACGCACCCTTTGCCTGCGGCACATAGTGAAATGAAGTTGAGACTGTAGTGATAGAGAAGCAAAAGAAACATGACGACTTAATCTTTTGATAACCCTGAATGAAAAGAACATCTGGACGTTCAACTGCTTGCGTTTTGCTCTCCTGTTACATTGCACTGTTGCATTGTAGTGGCGCGTGGACTATCCATGGACAGGGCTAGATGGGTAAAGCAGTCTGGAAGGGTTGCAGGCAAATGCAAACAGCAGTTGCACAAGCCACAGCATGAGTACCTGCACAGACAAACGGTCAGCAACAGCAGAAGAAGCAGCTGGGAAGCAAGCAGCCAGGCCAGCAGGCCAGCTTGTAACAGCAGTACGAGCATCAGCAATTAGACCTGTAATCATGTCAACATGGGGCAAACAGGTCACAGCATGCATAGAAGGGTAAGAAAACCAAAAGGACCAAGAGTGAAATTTGTACAGTATGGCATGATCCCTGACTCACATGGTGTCAGCCTCCTGCTGCTTGGCGGCTGCAAGGCTCTCTGTCAGGTGTTGCAGCTCCCATTGCATTGCTGCAGCACCATATGTAAGTGAGACAGGCACATCCTGAAGGCTTGCCGCAGGGTCTGGCAGGTGCTCAGGCTCCAGCACTGCTTCAGCAAACATCTGCATGCAAAGACGTGATACAGACAATTGATAGTTCACTCTGAAGCAAGACAAGATGAACATGTTGTGCTTTGAGGTCAGCCACAGAGAAACACATGATTCTGCTCAGTTTTGACCAAGGCGAATGCATGGACTTGATGTGGTAGTCAGCCACAGATGGATGCATGGACCTTGCTGTGAAGTCAGTCATAGACAAATGCACCATGCATCATCATGCAGAGCGGTGTCAAAAGCTGCAGGCAGAACAGTTGACCAAACAAACAGATTCAGCCGTGTCAGTGCAGGCAAATGTGCTCCAGCCTCTCAGCATGCCACTGGCCAGGCAGCTGTATGCAAGACCACAAGCGAAGCAGCATACAGGCATAAGCAGCACGTCTTTTGTATGATCCTTGTTAATTTTTGGGTAGCAACAAGGTTCGCAGACAAGCATACCCTTTGCTGCTGTGCTGCTTGCAGAAGCTCCCGGAAACTCTGTTCCGAGTCCTCTGTCATTAGTACGGCACTTCCGAGAGCCTTCTCAGCTGCTACTGCAGCTTTCAAGCCTTCTGGCTTTGTGCCAAGCCCAACACAACCTAGAGGGGGAAGACCACCTACAGCTGTGTGGTAGACAGAGTCTGTTTCATGAGCAGTGGAATGGTGGGCATGGTTGTTTTGGCCACGGGGAGGTGAACCAAACAAGCACTCGTCTGCAGGCGGCTGCCTAGACATCCCTTGAGTCATCCTGTCACTCTCAAACTGACTCGACAGCTGACCAAGCAGGTGATCAGAAGAGTGACTAGGATGAGCAGCCAATGCTGAGGTGGCGGGCTCTGGCAGCAGTCTGACTGGCGTCTGTGTGTCTGTAACCTCAGCTTCTGACCAGCTGTGCACTGCTTGATGAGGTTGCAGTGGCTGTGTCATCACAGGGGCACTTCTATTAGCCCTGTTCATTGGCCCAGGGCCGTTACTTGATGCCTCATCAGGTGAGAAACGTCCAAACTCATGTCTAGGCCTGTCGATATTGCCAATGGCAAATTGGCTCTTCAAGCAGGGCTGCAGAAGACTGTCTAAGGGTGCTACATTCTCCTTGGTATCATCCAACGCATGAGCTGCCTTTAATCCTGACATGGGGATCATCAAGCTGTGCAGACTTCCTGTGGGGCTGTCAGAGGCTTCTGGCGAACTGTACAATGCATTGCAGCAGATCTCTACATTGTGTTTGCTGCCCACGAAAGTCTTGTCTGACTCGCTTGCCTGCTGAGCGCCAGATGGCGACACACTACTGGACAGATCTCCTTGCACAGCATCTGTGATGCTGACTGACAGAGTATTCACCATTTGTGAGGGTGTAGTGGTTGAAATCTGGTTTGCTGGTAGCCTGTCTGGATGAATCTACAACACAGCAGATGTACTGGTTGAAGAGAGTGATCAAATGGGGTGATATGGGCAACAATCAGGGGTGGTTGAGTCATGCGCACTTTACAGGAAGAGACACTGTTTCTTTGAACAAAGTTTGACTCGTACACTGAGCTCACACACAGACAAAATGATGCTGACTGCCAAGTTCATGGTGACCTTGGCAAAGGCTATGATCGCAACGTGACTTCCATGATGATAACATGCTGCAAATACACTCAACAGAGGACTTTGTTTCTATGTTTGCTCTTGCTGCAGAGCTTGGCGCAGTGCGTGCTGCCTATTGCAAACTCTGTTGGTTCCTACCTGTTTGCTCAAGTCAGCCAAAGCCGATCTCAGCTCATGAGCTGTTCTTTCATGCTCATCCCGCTGCCGAGTCACATCCTGCAGCTGACTCAGCAGCTGCTCCCCCAACACATCCTGCAGCTGCCCACGTTGCCGTGCTTCTTCCTCTCTGCCATGACTCAGTGCGAGCTGACTTTGCAGCTCTTCTGCTTCATCGCAGCTCTGCTCAAGTTGGATCTGCAGTGTTGTGGCAACACCCTGCTGCTCCCTCACGCTTTGCTCTAACCTCTCCTTAACCTCCTGCTGCTGCTGCAGCTGCCCCTGAAGTTGATCAGCTAAGACCTCATGCAGCTGCAGCCGCTGCTGAACATCTGTGACCTCATGTATGGTGTCATGATCAGCTGACTTGAATTCGGAGCCAACCAGCCAGTCCTCTTGGTTCTGGCTGCCTCTGAAGGTGTTGACTACGTCTGGGCTGGTGCCAGAGGGCGGGAGAAGCTCCCTCAGCAGCCGCTCATCCTGCAAGAAGAGGCATGACACTGAACTATGCATGAATATAGCAAGACATGCTCACACACACTAGCGTGCTCACACATACAAAATTGTCATACAGCAATACATCTTTAGGTATACTGGCTGAGTTTGTCACTCCTGGGGAACCGCAAAGGGTCCACTGCAGCCCTTCCAGCAATGTTGTTTAGTCAAAATCTGCATCACAATGATTTGACCCAGCCTTCACAATGCCTGCTCAGAAAATAGGTGCAGCCTTGAGAGCTGTGTGCCATGGATGCCCTCCCACACCAGCAAGAAGAATGTACCAGAGTGCTTGCAGTACACTTGGTGCACCAGCACTGATGTGAGCATCACCTGCTGACCATATGCACAGAGCAAGCTGGCACTGATGCAAGAGAGACAGAAGCAAACACTTTGCATTGGTCTCAAACACTCAATCTCAGTTGTGTTCAGGTTATGGCACAGAGCATGTAGCACGTCAATCGAGCAACAACATGTTTTGTCAGCACATCGATTGAGCAAGGACTGTCAGCACACCTCCTGCTGGTCCAGCCGCTGTTGCAGGGCTTCAATGGCATCTTTGGTCTGCAGCTGTGCCGTCAGTGCGCTGCAGTCCTGGCATTGTGCCTCAAGCTCTTGAATCCTCTGCAATATCAGCTATAGAACGATTTCAGCTATGAAATATTACAGCACAAGTGTTATGAAACAGCTTGTGCTTAACACATTGTTTGCATGTGTGCTGAAGGTCACTGCCTTTGTATGTGCAAACCACTCAGGCTGGTCTGGCCAGACACCAACGATAACCTGCACCTGATCCGCATGGCGCAATCCTGGTGTAGCATGTGTGTGTTTTGTTTTGAGTCTGTCAGGCTATTACACCAGTTGCATCGTATGACAGGTCTATGTCGACACTGTGTGTGACAAGTTTGACGTGCAGCAATCATGCATGGCAGGTTTGGTACACGAGGGGGGTGGCCAGTGTTGTGATATGTCATTGAGCAGAGACGCAGGAAGCATGTGGCATGAGCTTGCCTGTGTCTGCTGCTCAGAGGCAGACTCACACTCCTGAAGCTGCAGCTGTAGGAACTCATAGTCCATGTGCTCAGCATGCGCTGCATCCAAAGCTTGCTGCAAATCACTGACTTGCTTTCTGCACAAAGCCAAGCGATGGCAAAGTTAGGTTGGCAGAAACGTAGCATGCCGGTAGACTAAGTGTCCAAAATGCAACAACACCACTTTAGAGCATGTGCTGGTTATTGGGCATTCACACTGCTTTGTTGTCACAGTGTTGTCCAGGCCTCACAGGGAATGGCTGACATGGGCAGTTCAGCAGCATGAATCCTGATGTGCTCTGTGATAAGACGCACCTAAAGATGCCAAGCTGATCACTGTGCTGCTGTGCATCACCAGATGCTATACGCTGCTCTGCGTGCAGATGCTGCTGCTGCTGGACAGGCAACTGAGGGCCAGCCTGAGCCAAACATTCATTGTGTGAGACACACTGCCTGCAGCCTGTTGTGATATACTGCAAGAGCGACTGAGACAACCTCTGGGACATGCTCATCAGTACAAGCAGCATCATCATTGTCGCTGACTCCAGCAGATTGGTAGCAAGCAGCTGGATTGTTGGCTGTCTCAGATGATGACAGGCATGATTGCAGCCTTGCCTTGCGCAGGTATAGGGACTGCAAGATCTCGCATATTTCTGACAACACACGGTTGTTGAACACACAGAGCAGTGTTTTCCTGCATTGCTGAATCTGTATGTTTAACTTTGCTTGCTCTGCAGCTTGCGTGGACTTGCTGTTTGGCTGCTGAAGAAGCTGCGCTCTGATCTGGAGAAGGCTGATCAGATCAAGGGCAGCTTGTCTTGAGGAGGTGTTGGAGCTGCTTGCTTCGTCATCTTGCTCGACATGACGGAGCAACGCGCCCTCAGCATCAGCAATATCACACAAGAACTGCTGCGACGCCGCTGTTGCAAGACCCGACTCAGGTGGCTTCTGCATACCACGCCGGTCCTGGCTTAGGGAAGACTACATTTACCATGTCATATATGCGGTGTGAGTGACACAGCAGATCTTTTTGCCCATGATGTACAGCCCAGCGCGGCTGACCGTGTCCAGATGACCGACCCAGATGAAGCAGCGAACATCAGTCTTATAAGGTGCGACGGTCTGTCTCCTGTGAAGTTTCAATGAAGGATGATGCTATGCTGATGTCCGTAGCGGACCCTCTGAACGCCCCTTGTATCATCGAAACATCTGTTAGTTCATCTGAAGCGTGTTGCAAAACGTGCGTGACAAACCAGCTACACTTATTGTGCTTGTGTCTTGTGACAGGACACTGCAGTGACTGCATGCGTGCGCATACACTGCCTCAGCCATACCTAGCTAGGTAGCTCAAACACATTGCTGGGCACAACTGTAAAATGCTACTCTGTTTCTTGAAGGTCTAGATCCTGTGCTCAAGCATGGTGAGTCTTTTCTTAGGTCTTAACCCAAAGACAGCTTTTCAAACATGCGTTAGCGCATCTTGCAATACGTCCTTCCAGGCTGCTATGCTGAGTGCTGAAAGCTGCTCGACAATCAAAGCACCCAAGTCTGAGCCCCAGTCAAGCCATAGAAACGCTGCGAGTCATGAGCGCAAGAGGATCTAGACCTAGTCATCTACAAGAGGATGGTCCCATGTACATATTGGAAAAGCCAGAGAGACAAACTGTCTTACACAGGGCCTCAGATCAGTTGAGGCATCTTGCAGGCACAGACAGGAGCCGGTTCCAGGCACAAAGCACACAAGAACTTGTGACCGGCTGCTTCTGTGACACCATTCTCAGCGAATGCGCATCTGTCTCCATGTTGTGCTAGTGTGAAAGCCGCCTGTAATGCTCACCAAAGCCAAAATGGTGATGCAAACTTGCGCTTTATATTTAAAGGGCACCCAGCTGGGTATTTCTGAGTAATAGCTGCAAATACTCATGAACATGGAACATGGCTCACGGTGTCAGCAGTGCAACAGGACATGTGATGCCAATGACATAGTTGGTATGCATGCAAGACAGAGAAGGTGCATGCAGTCATGTTACAGCTCAAGGAAAAAACTGCCATGTAAGCATAGAGGAGGCAAAGAGATATGCACCACCAGCTAATTGCTGGTTGA
>JAABUK010012433.1_pt1 | contig 10839 bp, 8 predicted proteins | sample 5559141 | NCBI WGS metagenome assembly JAABUK01 (sample SAMN10711869, study PRJNA513367) | rock metagenome | isolation source: Antarctica rocks | place: Antarctica: Victoria Land, Pudding Butte nord | collected 2016-01-03
AAACACCGGACGGCTTAACGTCCGCGCGAGAAACGTGGTCGCGTCCGCGCTGCGCTGGACGCTGTCGGCGACCTCGCTCGGTCGCGGGCCAGCCTGTGCGTAGGCGGCCAGATAGGCGCTGGTAAGGCTCTGATGCGACATTGCACAAGACCTCCGGTCAGGTCCGGCGACCTTCCCGCCGGCTGGACGTGCACCTCGACGTGCACAAGAAGAAATGGCGACCTGGCGGCATACCGAATCAGGGCGGGACACCACCGCAAGGAAATTCAGCAGCGGCTGCTGCCGAGCAGAGCGAAGGCGTCGAAGCAACACAATAGGACGGAAGGATCTGACCGGGCAATAGCCGCTACGCCCTATTTCCGCACCCGGTCCGCCGGCTCGTCGGGACGTGGTATTGAATAGCCGCCAGCAACTGTCGGACAGCACTTGGGCCCACTGTCGGACACCTGTCTCCTGCCATAAGAAAGGGCGGCCGATGTCCGAGCGCAGCTACGATCTGGTTCTATTCGGTGCCACCGGTTTCACCGGCCGGCTCACCGCCGAATACCTGGCGCGGCACGCTCCGGTGAGCTGCCGGTGGGCGCTGGCCGGGCGCAACCCCGCCAAGCTGCAGAGCCTGCGAGCCGAGCTGAGCGCCATCGACGGCCGGCTGGTAGAGCTGCCGCTGCTCACCGCCGATGTCACCGATCCCGCGTCGCTGGCGGCGGTCGCGGCCAGCAGCCGGGTGGTGGCCACCACGGTCGGGCCGTACCTGCTGCACGGCGAGCCGCTGGTCGCCGCGTGCGCCGAGGCCGGCACCGACTACCTCGACCTGACCGGCGAGCCGGAGTTCGTGGACCTGATGTACGCCCGCTATCACCATCGGGCGGTGGCCTCGGGAGCCCGGCTGATCCACTGCTGTGGCTTCGACTCGATACCGCATGACCTGGGGGTGCTGTTCACGGTGGGCCAGTTGCCCGACGACGTGCCAATCACCGTCAACGGGGTGGTGCGCGCCGGTGGCAGCCCGTCCGGTGGCACCGTGCACTCGGCTATCACCGCGCTCTCGCGCACCCGCGGCCCGGCCGCCGCCGCCAGGCAGCGCCGCGACCTGGAGGAGCGGCCGGCCGGCCGCCGGGCCCGGGCGGTGCGCACCCCGCCACGGCGGGCCGACGGCAGGTGGCTGCTGCCGCTGCCGACCATTGACCCGCAGGTCGTCATCCGCTCCGCCCGCGCCCTGCCGAGCTACGGCCCGGACTTCAGCTACTCCCACTACGCCGGCGTGCGAAAGCTTCCGGTGGCGCTCGGCAGCGCGGTCGGGCTCGCCGGACTGCTCGCGCTGGCGCAGCTGCCGCCGGCTCGTCGGTTGCTGCTGAGCCGGTTCCAGGCCGGCACCGGGCCGTCGCCGCAGCGCCGGGCCAAGAGCTGGTTCACGGTGCGGTTCACCGCGACCGGCGGTGGCCAGCGGGTGGTGACCGAGGTGTCCGGTGGCGATCCGGGCTATGACGAGACGGCCAAGATGCTGGCCGAGTCGGCGCTGTGCGTGGCCTTCGACGACCTGCCGGCGACCGCCGGCCAGGTCACCACCGCGGTCGCCATGGGTCAGGCGCTGACCGGACGGCTGATCGAGGCCGGCCTGCGATTCCGGACCGTCGAGCACTCCCAGCCGAGGTAAGCGGCGCTAGGCCGCCGGCATCGTGCTGAGCAGCTCACGGGCCCGCTCGGCGAAGCGGTGCTCGACCAGCACCTCGTATTTGGTGGCCACCACCTGGCTCACCGACGAGAAGTCCCGGGTGCCGCCCCTGGTCACCGCCGTGAAGCCGATCTGGCTCCAGATGAGGCCGAAGATCGCGCCGAAGATCGGCGTGCTGATCAGAAAGCCGAGCTGGTTGCCCTTTCCGAAGATGGCGAAGGCCAGTCCGACGAACAAGCCCATCCAGAGCCCGGAGATGGCACCGGCGGCCGCCACCTTGGCCCGGGTGACCCGTCCGGTAACCCGCTCGACAGTCTTGAGTTCGGTGCCGACGATCGCCACGTTCTGAACCTCGAACTCGTGATCGGAGAGGAAGTCCACCACCTTCTGGGCCTGCGCGTAGTTCGCATAGACCCCCAGCGACAGTGGAAACTCCAGGTCCAGCCCGGGCCGCGGAATGTTCGGTGAGACGTTGGATGACATAGCCATAGTGCAACTCTGCCACCTCTCGGCGGCCCGCGGTGGGCTCAACCGACGGTGGAACGGCCCCAGATCCGCCCGCGGCCTCAGATCCAGCCCGGCAGCCACATCCGCAGCTGCCACTCGTGGTTGGTCAGCAGTCCGCCGGTGAAGATCGGCCACATCCAGACGAAGTCGGCCACCACCGCGCCCAGCCACAGCGCCACCGCCGCGGACCTGACCAGCCGACCGGCCGGAATGCCGTGCAGCGCGATCCACTCGCGCAGCCCGACGCTGCGCACCCCGTCCTGGTCCTCGTCCGGCGGCTGAAGCTCGACGGCAGGTTGGGCGCCGGACGGTTGGGCGCCGGACGGTTGGGCGCCGGACGGTGGGGCGGTGGCCGCGGTGTCCCCGGCCGTGCTAGACAGCATCGCGCCGACGGCAAACGTCAGTCCGAGCACCAGAAACGGCATCAGCGGCGTCATGTAGAAGAGAAAGCCGGTCCGGCGGGTGTTCTGCAGCCACACGCCCCAGCCGGCCAGGAATGCCATCAGCACCGCACCGGCCCGCCAGTCACGGGTCGTCGCCCAGTGCCACAGGCACCAGATCAGCGCCGGCACGAACGCCCAGTACATCAGCGGCGTGCCGATCAGCAGGATCTCGCGGGTGCAGCTGGTGGCCCCGCACCCGGTCACGTTCGACGGCGCGTAGAACGAGGTCGGGCGCCCCAGCACCAGCCACGACCACGGATTGGCCTTGTAGGCATGCGGGTCGTAGAGGTGGCTGTGAAAGACATAGGCCTGGTGGTGGTAGTCCAGCAGGCTGCGCAGCGTCGAGGGCAGCAGGCTGAACAGCCCGGTGCCGGGATGGCTGTCGCCCCAGTGCCGGTTCCAGGAGTTCTCGCCGACGAACCAGCCCGTCCAGCTCAGCAGGTAGGCGCCCAGCGGCGCCAGGCCGAGTGCGAAGACGGCGGCCGGCACCGACCGCTTGACGGTGGCGACCCAGGGCTGCTCCACGCCGGCGCTCTTGAGCGCGCCCCGATCCCAGAGCACCGACAGCAGCGCGAAACCGAGCCAGTACGACAGCGCGCTCCATTTCACCGCCAGCGCCAGCCCCAGCAGGACGCCGCCGGCCAGCCGCCACGGCCGCGGCCCGAGCCTCGGCGCGCCGTAGGTCATGTCGACACCGACGGCATACAGGTCACCCAGCCGGCCACGCACCTGGTCACGGTCGAGCACCAGCGCCGCGAATCCGGCCAGCACGAAGGTCTGCAGGAAGACGTCGAGCAGCGCGACCCGCGACATCACCACCGAGATGCCGTCCAGGGCGAGCAGGACGCCGGCCAGCACACCGAGGATTGTTGAGCGGAACATCCGCTGCGCCAGCCGGATGAGGACGAGCACGCTGATGGTGCCGGCGATCGCCGGTGCCGCCCGCCAGCCGAATGCCTCGTTGCCCGGTAGCAGGCGGTGCTGGTCCATCGCCGAGGTGAGCGCGATCAGCCACTTTCCCAGCGGCGGATGCACGATGAACATGTAGTCGCGGTTGTCCTCGTAGCCGTAGCGCAGCAGTTCGTGCGCCTCGGTGGCGTAGTACACCTCGTCGAAGCTCTTGGTGCTCGGAAAGCCCAGCGCCCAGAACCGGGTGCCGGCCGCGACCGCGGTGACCAGCAGCGCCCACAACCAGCTGATCAGTGCCGAGTCCGGACGCCACCGGCTCAGTGCCGCCGGCACCTGCAGGCTTGGCGGGTCCGGCACCGGGCTGGTGCGGGTGCCAAGCAGGGTGGCGGTCACCGGCTGATCGTAAGGTCTTCGGTTATGGAACTCACGCCATGACCGCCGGTGACCGGGCTCCGGCCGGCCGGCTGGTGCTGGCCGGCGCGCCGCTGGGACGGGCCAGCGACGCCTCGGCTGGCCTCGCCCAGGCGCTGGCCGGCGCGCCGCTGATCGCCGCCGAGGACACCCGCCGGTTGCACCGGCTCGCGGCCGATCTCGGGGTCAGCGTGTCCGGCCGGGTGCTGTCGTTCTTCGAGGGCAACGAGGAGGCCCGGGTGCCGCAGCTGATCGCCGCCCTGCGAGAGGGCCAGGACGTCCTGGTGGTGACCGACGCCGGCATGCCGTCGGTGTCTGACCCCGGCTACCGGCTCGTCGCCGCCGCCATCGAGGCCGGCCTGGTGGTCACCGCATTGCCCGGGCCGTCGGCGGTGACCACCGCGATCGCGGTCTCCGGCCTGCCGGTCGACCGGTTCTGCTTCGAGGGATTCCTGCCGCGCAAGGGCGGTCACCGGCGCCGGCTGCTGGTCGAGCTCGCGACCGAGCGCCGGACGATGGTGTTCTTCGAGTCCCCGCACCGGATCGCGGGCTCCCTCGCCGACCTCGTCGAGGCATTCGGGCCCGACCGCCCGGCCGCGCTCTGTCGCGAGCTGACCAAGACCTATGAAGAGGTGGTCCGCGGCTCGCTGGCCGAGCTGCTGGACTGGGCCGCTGGCGAGGTCCGCGGCGAGATCACCCTGGTGGTGGCCGGCCAGCTGGCCGAGCCGGCGGCGCTGCAGGCCGGTGAGCTGGCCGAGCGGGTCAGTGCCCGCGAGCAGGCCGGGCAGAGCCGCAAGGAGGCGATCGCCGCGGTGGCCAGCGCCGCCGGGGTCGCCAAGCGGCTGGTGTTCGACGCGGTGGTGGCGGCCAAGGCCGGCCTGCCGCAGCGGTAGCCGACAGCTGCGGCCGCGCCGAATTAGCATTGTCGCCGATCACTAGGCTTGACCGCATGAGTTCCCCGACGAACATCCTGACCGCGGTGGCCTGGCCCTACGCCAACGGCCCGCGGCACATCGGCCATGTGGCCGGCTTCGGTGTGCCCTCAGACGTCTTCAGCCGCTATCACCGGATGGCCGGCAACAACGTCCTGATGGTGTCGGGAACCGACGAGCACGGCACGCCGATCCAGGTCCAGGCCGAGCGCGAGGGGGTGTCGCCGCGCGAGCTCGCCGACCGCAACAGCCTGGTGATCGCCAAGGATCTGCAGCAGCTCGGGTTGTCCTACGACCTGTTCACCCGCACCACCACGAAGAACCACTACGACGTGGTGCAGGCGCTGTTCCTGGGGTTGCTCGACAACGGCTACATCTTCGCCAAGACCGAACTCGGCGCGGTCAGCCCGTCCACCGGCCGGACGCTACCCGACCGCTACATCGAGGGCACCTGCCCGATCTGCGGTTACCCGAGCGCGCGCGGTGACCAGTGCGACAACTGCGGCAACCAGCTCGACCCGATCGACCTGATCGAGCCGCGCTCCAAGATCAACGGCGAGATCCCGAAGTTCGTGGAGACCGAGCAGTTCTTTCTCGACCTGCCCGCGTTCACTCAAGCGATCTCGGACTGGTTGCGCAAGCAGGACCACTGGCGGCCCAACGTGCAGAAGTTCGCGCTGAACCTTTTGGCTGACCTCAGGCCGCGCGCGATCACCCGTGACCTGGACTGGGGCGTTCCGGTGCCGCTGGACGGTTGGCGCGATCGCGGCGACAAGCGGATCTATGTCTGGTTCGACGCGGTGATCGGCTACCTGTCGGCCTCGATCGAGTGGGCCGCGCGCAGCGGTAATCCGGACGCCTGGCGGGCGTGGTGGCAGGACACTGGAGACGGCAGCCGCTCGCAGGCCTTTTACTTCATGGGCAAGGACAACATCGTCTTTCACGCCGAGATCTGGCCGGCGATGCTGTTCGGCTACTCCGGCATCGGGGCCAGGGGCGGCAAGCCGGGTGAGCTCGGCGCGCTCAACCGGCCCTTCGACGTGGTGTCCTCGGAGTTCCTGACCATGGAGGGCCGCAAGTTCTCATCCTCGCGCAACGTGGTCATCTATGTCGGTGACCTGCTCTCGCGCTATGACCCCGACGCGCTGCGCTACTACCTGACCAGCGCCGGGCCGGAGAACCAGGACACCGACTTCACCTGGGCCGAGTTCGTCCGGCGCAACAACGACGAACTCGTCGCCGGCTGGGGCAACCTGGTGAACCGGACCATCTCGATGACGGCGAAGAACCTCGGCTCGATCCCGGCCGCCGGCGAGCTCACCGGCGCCGACCGGACGCTACTGGCCTCCTCGTCGGCGGCCTTCGCCACGATCGGCGCGCTGATCGAGAAGAACCGGCAGAAGGCCGCGCTCGGCGAGGTGATGAAGCTGGTCGGCGAGGCCAACAAGTACCTCTCAGACACCGCGCCGTGGAAGCTGAAGAACGACAACCCGGAGCGGATGGCCTCGGTGCTGCACACCACGTTGCAGGTGGTCGACGACGTCAAGACGCTGATCACCCCGTTTCTGCCGACCTCGTCGTCGAAGGTGCACCAGGCCCTCGGCGGCAGCGGGGTTTGGGCGGCGATGCCCGAACTGGTCGAGGTGGACGAGCCGACGGCGGCCGGCTCGCCGTCCTACTCGGTGCTGACCGGGGACTATCAGAGCCAGGCACGCTGGGCGTCCCAGCCGATCGAGGTGGGCCGGCCGCTGGCGCCACCGACGCCGATCATCACCAAGCTCGACCCCTCGGTGGTGGACGAGGAACTCGCCCGGCTAGCCGAGTCGTGACAGCCGCCGACCAGCCGCCGCCGGCACCGGAGCCGCTGGCCGGGACGGTGTTCGACTCGCACTGCCACCTCGACGCCATGTCGGCGCGTTCCGGGCGGTCCAGGCGCGGCGAGCCCGCCAGTCCGGACTTCGTCGCGGCGGTGCTGGAGCAGTCGGCCGCCGTCGGCGTGGCCAGGGTGGTCAACGTCGGCTGCGAGGTCAGCGAGTGGGCCTCGGCAGTGGACTCCACGTCTCATCCGGACGTCTTCGCGGCGCTGGCGGTGCACCCGACCGAGGTGGGCGGCCTGACCGAGGCGCACTACCGCCACCTCGAGGAACTGCTCGGGCACCCGAAGGTGGTGGCGGTCGGGGAGACCGGCCTGGACTACTACTGGGATCGCACCGAGCCCGCCGAGCAGCAACGGCACTTCCGGCGGCACATCGAGTTGGCCAAGCGGGTCGCGAAGCCGTTGATGATCCATGACCGGCAGGCGCACCAGGACGTGCTGCGGATTTTGCGCGAGGAGGGCGCCCCGCCGGCCGGCGTGATCTTCCACGCCTTCTCCGGCGATGCCGAGATGGCCCGTGAGTGCGTGGCCGCGGGCTACGTGCTGTCCTTCTCCGGGGTGTTGACGTTCGGCAATGCGCCGCGGCTGCGCGAGGCGGCCGCGGTGACCCCGCTGGACCAGTTGCTGGTCGAGACCGACGCCCCGTTCCTGACGCCGCACCCGTACCGGGGCCGCCCGAACGCGCCGTACCTGATTCCGCAGGTCGTCCGGCGGAGCTGAAAAATACGGCCGAATCCGTGGTCTGCGCCACTGTCTGCGGCACCGGAGCACGCCTTTTAGGAGTGTGATGTCCGGTTCGAGCAAATAATTTCAAGATCGGGTTTGGCCCTACGTCCACCTGGCCGTTACGGTGCTGTGACCGAGCAGGACGCGACAGGCCACGGGGCCACCAACGATCAAGGGGTTTTTCTTGCGTCGCAGCGTGAAGTACGGCCTGTACGGGCTGACGGTGGCGGGAGTTCTGGGTGGCAGCGCCACCTGGGCCGTCGCTCCGGCGAGCAAATCCGTCGAGCTGAGGATCGACGGTCACAATCAGCAGGTTTCCACCACCGCAAAGCACGTTTCCGACATTCTGGCCGGCGCCGGCGTCTTGGTCGGCAGTCACGACCTGGTGGCTCCCGACCTGGCATCGTCGGTGACCGACGGCGCCGCGATCGTGGTGCGCCGAGGTCACCTGCTGCACCTCACCGTCGACGGCAAGGTTCGAGACGTCTGGGTGAACGCCGACTCCGTCGATGAGGCACTGAGCCAGCTGGGCTATGACTCCGACAACCTGGTGTCGGTGTCGCGTTCGATGCGCCTGGACACCACCAAGCGTGGTGCCACCAACCTCTCGATCGCCTCGCCCAAGCGGGTCAGCTTTAAGGTCGACCACAAGACGGTCGACGTCGTCAGTGCCGGCCGGACGGTGTCCGACGCCATCGGCAACGCGATGATCTTCCTGGGGCCGGCCGATCGGCTGTCCGCCCCGCGCGGCAGCGCGATCCACGACAACCAGGTAATCCGGGTCCAGCGGGTGAGCTACCGCGACAGTGTCGTGACGGTGCCGGTCGGCTTCCAGACCGTCACCCAGTACGACGCCAGCCGTTACCTCGGCCAGCGCGAGCTGGTCAGCGCCGGCCGGCGTGGTCAGAACCGCATCACCTATCGGCTGACCTACCTCGACGGCAAGCTCGCCGGCAAGGTCGTCAGCGGTCGGGAGGCGTTGTCGGCCCCGGTCGACCGGCGCACCCTGGTTGGCACCAAGCACAGGCCGGTCGTCGTCGTCGCCCCGGCGCCGCGGCCGGCTCCCAAGCCCGCTCCCGTCGTCACCGCTCCCGTCGTCACCGCTCCCGTCGTCACCGCGCCTGCTCCGGCACCCGCGCCGGCGCCCGTCGTCACCACGCCGGCGCCCCCTACGAACACCGGCGTCACCCCGCCGCCGGCCGCCGGCGGGCTCAACTGGGACGCCGTCGCCGCCTGCGAGTCCGGCGGCAACTGGCACATCAACACCGGTAACGGTTTCTACGGTGGCCTGCAGTTCGACTCAGGCACCTGGCTTTCCAACGGCGGCGGGGCCTACGCCCCGCGCGCGGACCTGGCGACCCGGGAACAGCAGATTGCGATCGCGACGAAGCTGTACAACGCCCGCGGCTCCAGCCCGTGGCCCGTCTGCGGCCAGCGTCTCTGATTTCCATTTTTCGATGAGCCACCCCGGGCCTGGCCGGGTGCCCACAAGGCATCACACGGCTCACCCGGGGGTGCGCCGCATTCCTGCCATGAGCGCGACCAGCGCCGGCAGCAGATATGAGGAGTTTCGTTTTGCATCGCAATCTCAAGTTCGGCCTGTACGGCCTCGTACTGGCCGGCCTGTTGGGCGGCACCGCCAGCTGGGCGGCTGCCGACGGCAAGATCGTCGACCTGCGGGTCGACGGTCAGGACCACCGCGTCCACACCTCGGCGACCGACGTCCGGGGAGTACTTGCCGCGGCCCACGTCGCGGTCGGCGTGCACGACCTGATCGCTCCGGACCCGGCATCGCCGGTCGACAGCGGCGCCGAGATCGTGGTCCGGCGTGGCCACCTGCTGCATCTGGCGGTCAACGGCAAGAACCGTGATGTCTGGGTGAACGCCGACTCGGTGGACGAGGCGCTCGGACAGCTCGGCTACGGCACCCAGAACCTGGTGTCGGTGTCACGATCCACCCGCCTCGACGCCTCCGCCACCAGCGTCGCCGTGACGTTGCCGAAGCAGATCGTGTTCGAGGTCGACGGCAAGACGATCCCGGTCCTCAGCTTCGGCCCCACCGTGCGCAGGGCGCTCGACCAGGTCCACCTGCGGCTGGCGGCGCACGACGTCATCTCGGCAGCCGTCACCAGCGCGTTGCGCGACCGCGAGGTCATCACCATCCAGCGGGTCGTCTACAAGTACAACGTCCAGCAGCAGCAGGTCGACTACGGCAGCGTCCGGCAGGACGACCCTAATCGGCTGGTCGGCAACGACGTGGTCGCCACGACCGGCAGCAACGGCCTGCAGAACGTCACCTACCAGTTGCGCTACGTCGACGGCAAGCTGGCCGGCAAGGTGCTCTACCGCAGCGATACGGTCCGTCCGGTGGTGGACCGGCAGGTGCTGGTCGGCACCAAGCCGAAGCCGCGGCCGGCCCCGGTGCAGGTCGCGCCGCAGGTGAGCAGCGCTCCGGTGGCCTCCGGCACCGCTCAACAGATCGCGGCCGGCATGGTGTCGGCCCGTGGCTGGGGCAATGACCAGTTCTCATGCCTGGTCAGCCTGTGGAACAAGGAGAGCGGCTGGCGCACCAACGCGGCCAACCCCTCCGGCGCCTACGGCATACCGCAGGCCCTGCCCGGCAGCAAGATGGCCTCGGCCGGTGGCGACTGGCAGACCAGTGCCACCACCCAGGTCAGCTGGGGACTCGGGTACATCGCCGGCGTGTACGGCACGCCGTGCTCGGCCTGGGCGCACTCCCAGGCCACCAACTGGTACTAAAGCGCCAGGCACCCGGGCCCGACAGATCGATGACTGAGCTGCTGGGCCCCATTCAGGTACGTGAGCTGGCCGAGCGCCTTGGGATCCGTCCCACCAAGACGCTCGGCCAGAACTTTGTGCACGACCCGAACACCATCCGCCGGATCGTGCGCGCCGCGGAACTCGCTCCGGACGAGGCCGTGCTCGAGGTCGGCCCGGGGCTGGGTTCGCTCAGCCTGGAACTGCTGGCCGCCGGTAGCCGACTGACCGCCGTGGAGATCGATCCCAGGCTGGCAGCGGAGCTACCGGTCACCGTCGGGCGATTCGCGCCGCAGGTCGCCGACCGGCTGCGGGTGATCGAGGCCGACGCCCTCAGCATCACCGAGCTGCCCGATCCGCAGCCGACCGCTCTGGTGGCCAACTTGCCCTACAACGTGTCGGTGCCGGTGCTGCTCACCCTGCTGGCGGCCTTGCCGAGCATCCGGCACGGCCTGGTGCTGGTGCAGCTGGAGGTCGCCGACCGGCTGGCCGCGCGACCCGGGTCCAAGGTCTACGGGGTGCCCAGTGCCAAGCTGGCGTGGTACGGCCCCGCCGCCCGGGTGGGCGTGGTGCCGCGCTCGGTCT
>JAABUK010012435.1_pt1 | contig 10839 bp, 9 predicted proteins | sample 5559141 | NCBI WGS metagenome assembly JAABUK01 (sample SAMN10711869, study PRJNA513367) | rock metagenome | isolation source: Antarctica rocks | place: Antarctica: Victoria Land, Pudding Butte nord | collected 2016-01-03
TTTGCTGGAAATCGGAAGGACGACGGACGAATGAGAACGTGCTTGATACAAGTATGCTGGCTTTATGATAATACCAACGTCTGAATAAACACTCGTCATCACCAACCGGCATCCCTCCTGCTCGTCCCCACCAAGGCATAGCGCTCGCTCAACGAGTCCGCGGTGCCGCCATCGACCAACGACCCAGCACCGGAGCCGAAACGGCACGTCTGCCCTCGTTGACCACACCTAGCAGAACGTTGAAGTCGACAGTAGCGACGCTTCGAAAGCTCTTTCTTCGCTCTTCGACATCCTCCAGACTCGGTTTTGGCATCTGTCTGAGGAATGTAACTTTGGCCAGCAGCGTCAAGGCCTGTACCATCTTGGACAATTCCTCACTGTCGTGTAATTCAAGATGCGTCAGCTGTGGGCATAACTGTACAAGTGATGCGAGGAAGGGTCGATATACAGCTTCCCAGAACGCCGGCTGTCCGTTCGTTGGAGGAACGATCGTCATGTGCGATAGAATGGGTAATGCTCGAAAACTATGCTGCAGCTTGCGAAGCTCGCTCTCGCAGAGTGTCCAGATGGTTGTTCGACGTTTAGGGTCGCTAAGGGCTCGTGGGTCCATGAGCGGTGAGAGGTCGATATCTGTCAGGCTGAGAGACAGCGTCTTGATCAAAGCAAGATTGTCGGGAGGGCTGCATTCGATCCAGGCGAAGAAGTGTGCTTGCGAGGTGAAGGTGGCTGATCGTTGGTATAGGTTCCTTTGTGCGTCGTTGTTGATCTGTTGACAGGTTTGGAACATCGTGAAGGCGTCGTTGCCGTCCATGTTCAAAGCAGCGTCGTAGACGAGGGAACGAAGTTCAGGTGGTAGCTTGGAGAATAGGATGCCTTGCTGAAGAGACGGGGGCATGGGTTGTCCTCCTGCGGGTAGTGCGATCGAGGGTGGTACGTGTTGTAATGCTGGCAATAGAGGAGGCGGTACTGAAACACGAGAAGTCTGTGGAGTATATAACGGTGTGAAACAACTCTCGACGATAAGTGTAAGAGAAGCGTAAGAGAAGCAGCAGAGCAAGTACTTTGTTCGAAGGCAGTGGTGTGGTGGTGGAGCTCGATCATCTCACGATAGCCTACCTTTGCTTGGTATACATATACCGCTCCTTGAACAACCCAAGAGCTGTGCACTTTGGGGACTAGCTGGATGGTCAGCCCGGCAAACGACACACCTCCCGAATGCATATCCCACCAAGCCTATGACACGAGCGGGTCGAAGAGTTTTGGTTAGCCTCGAAAAGCCATCTGCCGGTCTTGATCGTCATTTCCTCTTCCTTTAGCGTACGATAATGCCTGCTCGCCATGTGGTCTGCACATTCGGCGAAAGGTTGCGGGAGCATTTCGTCTCACTTGACGAATATGAGCTAGGGTGATTGGGCACAGGAAAGAGGCTCAAGCAAGCTCATTGCATTCGAGAGCCTCACAGCTCGTCTGCTGCCCGTTCTGAGTAGTAGCAAACGGAGGCATATTGGCTCACCACCGAGCTTGTCCGCAGGAGTTCGTCTGCAGCGTCGAAGCTCGCAGTGGACCGAGTCATTGCGGTCAACAGCAAACCGTGCTTTGCCTTGATCGAGGCAAGCTGGACAAGATACCTGACGTGGCACGTGGAGAAACTGCCCAGATGGCGTTTCGTGAAGATGAAAACGGGACAGGTGAGGTATCTGGTTGGATGCATTGAACTCGCAGTGGCCAATGGGGTGGGGAGAAATGGTGTCATTTACCAGACATCTGCCGAGTCAACCTTCCCCGAACATGTCCGGAGAGCAATCCTACTCAACGTGGGAAGTTCCTTCCCCGAGCTTTCGGGAGCGGACATCGTAGCATGGCGTCAGGTAGATTGATCAAGCAATGCAGATTCGGCAAAGAAGAAATGGAAGGTGAGGTGAGGTGAAGCTGGTTGTGTGAGACGAGAACAAGAAAAAGGCGGCGTCGGGTGGGTCTCGATCCCACGTGTGCGCCACATGTACTGTCGATCGATGCCAAACGACACCTGCAGTGCGACAGATGCAGGTCGAGAAGGTCAACGTTGGCGACAGAGACTACAGATAGGGTGGTGAGGTCAGGGTGGCTTCTGCAACGCCTTCCACATCCTTCCAAGGGTTCCATGGGTACCTCGCACCTTCGGAATAGGCGAGCCACTTGTGGTATGGAGAACGCCTCATATGCGCGGCAAGCGATGAGAAGCATCGCGAGCAGTCGCGCTCAACAATGGTACGGCATGATCCGCACGTGGGAGACACGTGCGCGTACCTACATTTGCTGCAATACGTCCCACAGCAGTGGAACAGATGTGGTGGCTGACGGCTTTGGAATCGTGGTACGGAGTAGCGAGACATCAGTCTGCCCAACGAGCTGGAAGAAGATCCAACAAGGATCGAAAGGTACAATTGGTTGACGGCCCACGCTATGCCCTGCGTGGAACTCCTAGATACACACCCGGCTGCCCACTAAAACACACAAGAAGTCGATAGTACACCATCGGAGCTAGGTCCAGGTCCGCGTGGGTGTTCCTGCACACCCGAACCCACGTGTGCGGCGGCCACGCGAGCATGCGTGGCATGGCTTGCAGAACACAACTTTTGAATAGGGCATCAAAAGCCTCCTACACCTTCAGAAGCTTCGCGGCGTAGTCGACGATCAGCTGTTCTGATGGGAAGGCCATCTCCTCGAGCTTCTGCGCATATGGCGTGGGCACTTCGGCGCCCGTTACACGGATTGGTGGCGCATCCAGATAGTCAAAGGCGTATTCGCAGGTCAACGCGATGAGTTCGGCGCCAACACCGAAGCTTGGGAAGCCAGATTCCACCGCCATCATCAGACCTGTCTTCTTGACTGACTTTACGATGGCTTCGACGTCCATTGGCTTGATCGATCGCAAGTTGATAACCTCTGCCTCCACGCCGTATTTGCTCTTGAGCTGTTCTGCAGCCACCAAGCATTGTCCGACGCAGCGGGATAGTGTCACCATTGTAATGTCCTTTCCGGGACGCTCGATCTTCGCTTTGCCGAACTATATGCATGGTTAGCCTGGCTGCCCAATCTCGCTTATCCATAGGCTAGAGATACTCACAGGAATGACAAACTCATCACTTTGCGCCTCTTCACTCATCTCGAACTGAAGACCGTACAGTAGCTCGTTCTCGAGGACGACCACAGGATTTGGGTCTCGAATGGCAGCCTTGAGCAGCCCTTTCGCGTCCTCCGACGAGTACGGCGCGACCACCTTCAGCCCAGGGATCGAACCATACCACGCCGTATAATCTTGTGAATGCTGTGCTGCCACACCGGACGCGAATCCGTTTGGTCCTCGGAATGTGATGTTGCAAGGCTGGATGCCACCCGACATGTAGTGTGTTTTTGCGGCTGAGTTGATGATCTGATCGATAGCTTGCATGGCGAAGTTGAAGGTCATGAATTCGCAGATTGGGTGGAGGCCAGCGAGCGCAGCACCAACGGTGAGACCAGCGAAGCCTGACTCGGTGATGGGGCTGTCTATTACCCGCTTCTCACCGAACCGATCTAACAGGCCTTTTGTGACCTTGTATCTGCAGTCCTGTGTTAGTCTGACGGTGGCCTGACTTCTCTTCCTCAGATCGCGCTGCGCGCACTCGAGCGCCCACAGTGCCGGAGACACCGCCGCCGTACACAGAGCCTTCGCAGTACGTGCATTCCGAGAACGATAAGTGATAAGTGGTAGACTCACGCGCCATTGTACTGTGCAACCTCCTCACCGAGCACGAAGACCTTCGAGTTCTTCTCCATCTCCTCGGCCATAGCCTCGTTCAGCGCGTCTCTGACAGTCATCTCTTTGCTCCCGCTCGCGTACGTCCTCCATCGTGATACCGCTGGCGCCGAGACTCTCTGGAAGCTAGATCGGGGGAGAGCTGAGGGGGAGGAGCGGAGGAGCTGCGCAGCGGGACGAGCAAGGCGTGAGCCGACCATGGCGACGTCAATGTATTGTAAAGAGGATGGTAAGGAGAGTAGGAAGAACTTCAATGCTGTAGCTGATGAGTAGAGAGCCGCAATGCATCTGGTGAGCCCAAAAAAGCTGGGAGCTCTCAACCCGATCTTAGAATCGATGCGGTTAGCTCCGGTGAACGGGCCGGCGCAACCCTGACACGTGAACGTCTATTTTCACCTACACCTTCACTCCAAACTCACTATCTCGTGCCGGATACATGTCGACATTTAAGAAAATCATAACGAAGGGAAAGAATGCCTTCGCAAAGCTCTCGAACAGTATCGGTTCATCGTGTATGCCTGAGCGGCGCCACCAAGAGCCTGGCTCTTTCTGACCGCTCTCAGCTCCTCCTGCGACGCGCTTTTCAAACTTCCGAACAACTTCACGTCCACTCAGCCCGGCGTCCAAGGAGCCGGTGATCTGGTGCCATGCAAGAGAGCCGCCCAATTGCTTGTCGTAGCTTCATGTCAGGTCTTAAGGCCGCCAACGTCTCCTGGCACGAGGCTTGTAGCGCGTCCGAAGGGCTCAGCGCTATGTCGATGCTTCTGCTGGCGAGAGGCATATTATCGTGAATGACCGCAACATCATCAATACTGACCTGTGTTTTGCAAGGTGGTAACGAAACTCTTCCTTTTCCATACCTCCCCCTCCATCATATCATATGCAGCATTCCCGTCAGATCCTGCGACGTGTTTGGTCACCCGAGGGCTAGTCGTCCGTACACATACCGTATGGCAGAGAGTTTTGTTCTCCGTGCATGGTCAGCAGTGCCCAGCAAGCACAACTCGTTCGCCACAAGCTCAGTGGTCCGAATTTTCTCCAACCAGCACACAACTGAACCCTCAGGATTGGAATCGAAATGCTGGAAACCTACGTGGTTGCGAGCGGCACCGCTGCTTGGGCTTGCAGCTCTTGGTATTGCTTTCACCAGCATATTCGCTTCTTTGGCAGTGTTATTACTGTCACAGGATAGCCCAGTCGCACACTGGAAGTTCTCGCCATCGACCTACCTAGCAATAATCACTGCAGTTACGAACCAAAGCATACGCTATTCCACCGTGACAGGAACTATCATTGCCTGGTGGCTGCGAGCTATAAAAGGCTCAACAATGCTGAGCCTGCACTGGGACTGGGCCATGTCTGTACGCTTGACCAAGGCGCTGTCTTCAGGCAAACGATTCAACATTCTCGCGAGGGCTTGCATTTGCTCGACGTTGATTGCGATTGACGGACCACTCCTGCAACGTGCTTCGAGCGTGACGCATGTCAGCTACAGAAACCCAACCACACTTGGCGTCACTTTGAGCCCGGAAGTGCCACATGGCTACTCTGGCGAATACAAGGCAGTTCGCGCGTCCTTGATTGGTGTACCTGAGAACTTTGGTACCGCAGATGCTTATGAGCTGTTAATGAATCCCGACTTTAGCCCCATATTAGCTGAGTGGGCAGGTGGCGATCCAATATCGATAAAGCTAGACTCGGGGAGTCCAGACCAGATCTCTGCACATATTCAAGCCCCCGCTTTGGCGAGAAGACGCTGTCGAACCTCACACTTCTCTGGTGATTATACTGAGCTCCAGAACGGACGGCCAACGAATGTAAGTCAAGCCTGTGGGTGAGAAGCGCAGTGAAAGTGTTTGACTCGAATATCTGCCTGCGGACTACACCTGTCATGTTCTCATCGGTGGGACAAAACACAGAAGCTGATGGTAATTCGTTCAGGTCTTCAACCAGATGGGGGTTTTCGTTGACTTCGGTCTTCTGACTGCACCACGCGAAGGCATCAACATGACCGTGCTCTTCTCCACGAATCGCAACTGCAACGAAGACAATATTACTCAGGTCACTTGCGAGCTAGAGCCGTCCATAGGGCTCTATCCAGTCACTCTTCAACGCTCGGTTGCGACCCTGGTCTCGCCTGAAAATCCGGCAATAGTGGCAGTCGCGAACAACACTGGCGTTAGACCAGGCGACAGCATATCTGAAGGGTTCACCGTGTCTACGATGGCGGGTATTGTTTCCGCGGCGCAGGACCGCTACAACACTGAGGTCTCCTTCGGCCGAGTTCGTAGAAGCCCTCAATCTGGCAGTTTTCAGACTGGATTCTTCAGCCTGGGCTTCTCGGACTACAGCTCAAATACATGTCACGGCTATAGAGGTCCCACCGAGGTTCTCATGGCTGGACTGAACGACCTGATGTTTCGCGTTGGAGCCAAGGCAGCGACAGTACTGAACAATACCGATCAAGCTGCCGATCTGGACCAAGGTCTGTCGATGCATCAGACTGTTGACGCAGCGCAGATTGGATCCCACAACGTCTATACGGCCAACTACTGGTACTTCCTAGCTGCCGCGTTGCTCGAGTTCCTCTGCATAGCGTGTATTATGCCTCTGTACTGGGGTTATTGGCGGCTAGGCAGATCCGTATCATTTTCTCCGCTGGAGACCGCAAAGGTATGTCGATCACCAGAATTTGTCAGATGACCGGTGTGCTGACAGTATCTCTCAGGCGTTTGATGCACCAATCTTCGCGCATTGCCACTCCAATTCGCTGGCCAACAAGATTGCCTCTGACTTCGGAGAGCGCCGTGTTCGATATGGCCCGATTGCTGACCCCTTAGAATCTGGTTCTGAAGATTCGAAGACGGCAGAGAAGCTATCGTTTGGGCTATCGTCCGCACGGAGATTGTTGGCTTCGGATACCGTGATCTTGCGCTGACGGATGTGGACCTCTCAGCCTCGCACTCTGCAACGTGTTCGTAGCTACGTGGATGGGTATCACATATACATAAGCGCCAATGCGGTACAACGAGTTCTTCTGCCATTCCGCCACCTTTCCTTCACAGGAAGGCGCACCATCCGATATACATTCGAGCAAGGTTCCACGGGCTGGTCGCTTCTCGAATCAATGCATCAACATAGCCTTCCACACCAAGCGGAACCGTCTCGCCTCGAAGTAGGCCCTTCAGCTTGCCTGCAACACTGTCCAGGATTTCAGGTGGTGTCTCTGGCACGCCATCCGCTGACTTTTTCTTCTTCTTCAGTTCGACGAAGTCGGTCGTAGGGTCGTAGAGAAACGTCTCAAGAATAGTCATGAGCGTGTCTTTGCTTTGCCTAAGTAGTCGAAGAGTGAGCTCACTCGACTTGCGGAATGGACCTTCGTACCCATATGGACCCATCGCGTCCACCATGTTGTGCGTCAGCCGGAAAGGCACCACCTCCGGCTTCTCGAATGTGAGACCTTTGTCGAAAAGGCAGTTGAAGTCCACATGAAACACACCACCGGTACTCTCTTCGAGCAAGATGTTCTCGCCGTGCCGATCACCAAGGCCAAGGACGTGACCGACAACTGACATGACAGCGGCAGTGCGCGTGTATCGCAGGCGAGCAGCGAACCATGCATCGGGCTCTGGATACACCTCAGTGAACCATTCATGCAGGCACGCAGGGAATGTTGGTAGAACCTTGTCCAGAAAGACGTGGCTGGTTTGAGCATCAGCAGATGCTTCGTCCAGTAATTTGCGAAGATCGCCATAGTTAGGTCTGATGCCCCTCCGACCGTAGATGCCCAGGAGGATGTCTCGCATCGGCTTGATGCCTTCCACCCACTCAATCGTACCGGACTCTTCGCTCAGCGGTGTCACGGCGTATGTCTTGATATATAGCCGGCGCTTGCTACTTTCAGCGTCTCGCTTGAGAGCGCGGTTGATGATGCCGTTGAACTCCATGAGTCGTTGGTCTTTTCTGAGATCGTCTTTCGGCTTGCACAGTAGACCATATTGCTTCCCGTCGGATCCGCGAACTGTCAGCTTGCGAGGGCGCTGCAGTGAGCTTAGCACCAAGACATGATCGGAAAACGAGTTGATCGTGATCTTGTCCTGGACGAATGCTCGGTGCTTTCGAATAGTCTCAGACCCAGCACCACTAGGCAGACTGGCTGTCAAAGTTGTCTCGATAGGCACCACGAGCGGATTCGGCGCTAGCTTGTGGTTGAAGCCAAGGTCTTTAGATAAACTCACGTTCGTGACACGCTGTTCCACATGTGCTTCGCAAGCTTGCAGCAGTCCCTCTGACAGCTTCTGACTCTGGGCTATGAGCATGCGCAGGTCATTCGCGACGCCATCAGTCTTGGCAGATGACTTTCGTTCCTTCAGGCGATTGAGGATCTCCATGCCTCGATCAACTCTTGGCTGATCCGACGCTTTGATCACTGCAAGCAAACTCCAAAGAGCTTGGCTTGGGTGGCTTGCTACAAGGCGGGTAAGGATGTTGCAAAGCTGTCTCCATACTTCTGGGTTAGAATGGGTGATTCTTGAGATCATCTGTGGCATGGCCGAGTAGAACACAAACGGTGGCACCCGGTCGAAGTACTTCTGCAGTTGTCTGGTAGCTTGTAAGGAGGCCTTCATACGCTGTTCGGCCACACTCCGATCTTCACCACGAACAGTTTTGGTTGCCTCGAGGCCAAGATCCAGCCAAAGTGTCAACAACTTCGGTATTGTCTCGTGCCAGTACTTGTTGCCGAAGGGGACCGACCGAAGCAGATTCTCGATCACCAGCCTTGTGAGTTCTCCGCTCTTGTAACGGTTCGTCTGCTTGTCCTTGGGCAATGCTTTCTCCGACTCGAGTAACTTCTGGTAGTGCTTGCCAAGGTAGTAGTGACCCTTTTCCCATCGTTGGAAGTGCCTAGCTGCAAACTGGTACTTATCGGTCATGTCCTTCGCTTGGTTCTGTCCGAGCGCATCGAGCCATTTTGCAAGCAGCAGGCTAGCTTTGGCTGACAGCATGTCCTGCTTGGTACCATGTAGATTGGAGCTCACGCCTGGGTCAGCAGCGGTGGTATCCGACTCAAAGACGCCGGATGTAATTGACGATTCCAGTGCCTGGATCGCGTGTCGTTGGTGCCCATCACGCCAGAGGAGACGCGCTTCCTCCAGTTTCGCCGTCTTGTCTCCACATTCATTGGCTCTGAGCACGGCGTTGTAAGCTTGTTGCGTGTTCCTTGATTGCCTCGCAAGCTTGGCGGAGGTCAACCATGCAGTCCCAAGGTCGCTCGCATCGAACTGATGCGGTAAGCATTGCATGACAAGTCTGCGAATGCCTAGGATATCTTGCTTATCAGCGACGTAGGAGCCAAGGATCGAGAGTCTTCTCTCCAGCACTCGGGCATTGTCCTCCTTGTTAACAGGCTTGCCACTGCTCAGAGCTTCGATCTCGTAGAGGACGTGAAGCTTCTTCAGATCGTCGTGACTTGCTTGGATAGAGCTCGTATTGGCTAGCGTAAAGCCTTGCGTGATCTGTCTTCGCAAGTGCTTTATGGATTCGAGTCTCGTCTCGTTACGCGTGCTGCTCAGGGAGCCTATGAGCTTCGCGATGCCGACGTTGAAGTCCACCGCGGGTCCAGATAATTCAGACGCAAGCCGAGCTTTGATACCAATCAGGTCTCCTGTCATCCAGTGCGCTTCCACGGTGACTGGTAATAAGCGCTCTTGGGCTAATTCAACGTCCCCCAAAGCCGCGTGAGCAGCAGTGAAGCTGTCCACATACCGCAGCAAAGGCCCGTATTGACCAGTCACCCGCAAACAACGCAGCAGACTATCCTCAAGCTCGACGTTCCCGGGCTTTTCAGCCAGCTCTGATTCATACCACGTTTGCGCAGCCGTCCATCTACCAGCTTTGGCATGCTGCATGGCTTGTTGCTCTTCGCTTAAGAATGGCAGGTGTGCTGAGATGCCCTCCAAACCATCTGGCTCGTCGATCTGCGCATAGATGTCATGTAGCCTGTTGTAGAGTGCTTCGTCCTCGGAAGACTTCTGTGGAGGCTTCGAGGAGGGTATGAGAGGTCGCTTCTGACGGATGTACTGCTCCCAGTTGAAGAGCGCTCGAGCGTACGACCCGCAGATCACAGCCTGAGTGGCAATAACTTCAGCGGGTATAGAGGCAAGGAATTGCTCTACGATGTCGATCTGTGCCATGTCCTTCGCCTCATCGAATTCGCTTGGTGACTGGCCGGTCCGGTACGCTGCCGAACGTGTCTCGCCAAGTTGCATCTTCTTTTCTTGCAGCCAAGTGGACATGTAATCCAGGACGCTGAAGATGCTTTCGCTACAGAGTTTGACGGTTTCCTGCTGCACAGTATCGGTTGGCTGAGCGCCGAGGACAGCTCGCATTTCGCTTGACATGTCGTTGACCTCTGCTACAGTCCCTCCCAATACGATGTTGAGCATAGCATATGGAAGTAGGAAGCTTGCGATCGCCAAGTCGTGTCCGCGTATAACCCGTGCAAGCAGAGGAAACACCATCTGCGCATTGTCGCCCTTGGCCTTCCACATCAGGTCGTACACCAGAGAGCGCAACCACTGGGTATGACCTTGGCCGACGGTAAAGCCGGGATAGGTACGATTAGGCGGGATCGTGTCGACGTTGCTTCGCACAACGTAGCGAGACTTTACGAATGGTGTCAGAGTGATCCTCACACTTTCCGGCATGTTCGCCCATTTTTGGTGCGCTGAGGGCGCCTGCGATGCTCGTGGTCTGAGCACATTGCTATCGTTGAGGTTGCAAAATCGGAGCAGCTCCTGCAAGACGTATGCAAGGAAGCCTTGAGCGCGGGCGTTATTGACGGATTTGAAAGCCTTGACAAGAACATCCTCGAGCAGAACTATCACCCAGTCGGTGGTTTCATCAGCTTTGTCAAAGTTTGAAAGCACCAAGGCCTTCCTCCTCTTCCGTGTCGCTTCTATGCGATTCGGATCCAGACAGCCAATTATTCCGAGAGCTTTTCCCACCAAGTCAGCTGCCTCTTTGGACTCTGCCGAATACTTTGTCCCGGCGTCCAGCAA
>JAABUK010012436.1_pt1 | contig 10837 bp, 6 predicted proteins | sample 5559141 | NCBI WGS metagenome assembly JAABUK01 (sample SAMN10711869, study PRJNA513367) | rock metagenome | isolation source: Antarctica rocks | place: Antarctica: Victoria Land, Pudding Butte nord | collected 2016-01-03
TCTCAGTACAATGACGAGAAAGTTCTTCATTCGATGATCTTCTACAGTAAAAGCATGATTCTCGCTGAAATCAATTATCACATCTATGACAAGAAATTGCTAGTCATTATTCAATGCTTCAAGCACTAATGACTCAAGCTGAAATGCATTGAACTACTCATTCAGATGTTCATCGATCATCAGACTTTAAAGATCTTCATGAAAAACAAACAGTTGAGTTGACAACAAGTCAACTATCTGAACATTTTATCGAAGTTCAACTTTCAGATCATTTTTAGATCAGGCAGAATGAACACTAAAGTCGATGCTTTAATCAAAATGTCTCTAACGAACGCTTCTGAATCAGCTCAGCATCTTGAAGATTGTTTTCAGACTATTTTGACTCTTGATAAAGTCGATGTTCTATCTATTGAATCGAAAGCAAATCTCTATCAATGAGTATGAATAATCAATCAAACAGATGAGTTCTGCAGCGAATATAGACAAGCTATGAACGAAAACAAGCTCACATTTCATATCACTAAACTGAAGAACTGCAAAATCATTGATGACGTTCTATTTAGAAAAGATTTACTGTGAGTTTCTGAGAACATGCACACGAAATTACTACAAGAAGTGCATGATCAATCTTTAATCTCTCACTTCGACAATAAACGAATCATTGATTTAGTTCAGCGTTTTCACTATTGGTCAGATCATTGAGTTACTATTCAATGATACATTCAAAACTGTCATGCTTGTCAGCGAATCAAAGCTTCTAGAAATAACATCAATAAACTTCATCATTCTTTCTTGATTTCACAGAAACGCTGAAAAGATATAGTTATGAACTTCATCACTGAACTATCTCTGTCAGAAAGCTATAACGTCATTTGCACAATCATATGTCATTTCATCAAAGAACGTCACTATGTTTTCTGTCATTAAGAAGATGATGACATCTCAGTCAAAGAAATAATTTGAATCATGCTATGAAACGTTTATTGACTGCATAATCTACTCAGTTCTATTGTTTTGAACAGAGACTTTCAATTCATATTAACTATGTGAAAAAGTCTTTGCAAGCGACTGAGAATCTCAGCTAGTTTATTCACAGTCTATCATTCTGAGATTGATGATCAATCAAAACGAGTCAATCAAGACGTTGAACGCGAACTTAGAATCTACTGCAATTACATGCAGAATGACTGAGTCAAATGAATATCTATGATAAAATTCAGCGACAATTTCAATATTTTCTCAATTACTTCAATGACTTTCTTTTACTTCAATAAAGAATTTCACTTTCGAATGAGTTTTGATTCAGATACGACTGACTATGAAACAACTTGTGAACGACTTAAAGCTAGAAAAGTAGATGATATTATCATTTGAATGAAAGAGTTACTGAACTTCAATTGTCAACAATTAAAAAAGACGAAGCTGATCATTGAAGTTCAGATCAATAAATATAAATGAGACGTCATTTATAAAGTAGATGACTGAGTTTGACTATCTTTCAGAAACGTCAAAACAACGAGACTCTGCAAAGATTTGAAAGACAAACAGCTAGACTTTTATCAAATCACTATCAAAGTGAGTATCTTTTATCATCTTCATCTATCAGTCAGCATGAAGCATCTGCATTCAATGTTCAGCTCAAAGCTACTGTGATCATATTCAGAAAACTCTATATCAGAACAGCATTCAGAATCACTCAGATCAATCACTATCAAAGACGATGAATATTGAGAGATAAATGATATATTGAACTTCAGATGCTATCGAGATCAAATACAGTACAAAGTCAAATGAACAGATTTAGATAAAGACGACGAATGATACTATGTTGATAAAGAAAAATTCAATGATTCAGAGAAAGTTTTGAACAAATTTCATAAGCTATATTCAAACAAATCGCGCTAAATATCAGAATAACTATCAACAAAAGCGAGCAAATGAACTACATTCATGCAAACATGAATTTTCGAAGAAAAAAGTAATGTTATGAGCGTATCAAGACTGATAAGACTGAACAAGACTGAAGCTTTAATCAATTTGCAGTGAACGCTAGCAAGTTCTCTGCGTAATGATTAGAACTAATCAGCGAGCTAGTCAGATATGACTCAGATATGACTCAGATATGACTCAATCTTTTTTTCTTTCTCAACATTCTTTTCTTTCATCAACATTTTATTTATCTACATCACATTCTTTTCATGTCACAAACACATTTCTTTTAAGTTTAGCACAGTCTTTGAACATTACATAAATAGAAGCTTTTGTATCAATCTTCTTCTGTATTTTTAATATTCAGTTATAGCTATTTTTAAAGATCAAGCACTATCAATTCTGATTTTCATTGATTGTATCATTTAGACACAATTCTGACACTTTTCTTCATGACTTTTCTTCATGACTTTCTATTATGACTCTTTATCATGACTCTTCTTCATGACTTTCTATCATGACTTCTCTTCATAATTCTCTATCAAATAATCTTCATGTTTCTTGTCATGATTTTTTATCAAAAAGATAATGCAAAAGCAAAAAATTGAAAAAAATTCTATATTTAATTCTCTTAACATCAAGCTTAAGTTCTTGATGAATTGAATCAAATTGACTTGATCTCTAGTTGAGTCAAATCGCGTCAAGTTTAGACTGATCATGTCAAGTTAAGTCATTAAGATTAAGTTAAGTTTTCAACTCATTAAGACTCAATTCAAGTCAGAATTCTTGACTTAAGTATTCAAGTTGAGTCAGAAGATTCAACTCAAGTAATTGAATTGAGTTAGAGAGTTGAAATTGAGTATTGACTTGAAATTTTCGACTCGACTCGTCAAGACATGAAGATAGATAGATAAATATTCTATTATGACTTTCTATTATGACTTTCTATCATAACTTTCTATCAAATAGTCTTCATGTTTTTCCTTCATGACTTCTCTTCATGACTCTTCTTCATGACTTTTTATCAAATGATCTTCATGTTTTCTCTTCATGACTTCTCTTCATGACTCTTCTTCATGACTCTTTATCAAATGATCTTCATGTTTCTCTATCATGTTTCTCTATCATGTTTTTCTATCATAGCTTTCTATCATAGCTTTCTACCATAGTTTTTCTTTATGACTTTTCTTCATAGCTTTTCTTCATGACTCTTCTTCATGACTTTTCTTCATGACTTCTCTTCATGACTCTTTATCAAATAGTCTTCATGTTTCTCTTCATGACTTTCTATCAAAAAGATAATGCAAAAAGCTAATGCAAAAGCAAAAAACCGGAAAAATTTTCTATATTTAGCTCTCTTGACATCATATTTGATTGCTTGACGAGTTGAATTGAGAACTCAAATCAAACTTTGACTCAAGATCAATATTGAGTTGAGTCAGAATGTAAATATGAAAACTCAACTTAACAATCAATCTAGTTAAGTTGAAAATATGCTTAATTCAATTCAAATTGAGTTGAAAATGTAAATAACTTAACTTTAAATTAAGTTGAATTCAAAACGAAACTTAACTTGATGATCAATCTATTTACATGAAAGACAATTTTCACAAAGATGAGATAAATGTATTCAAAGATAATAAAATCAGAAATAATGTTTGAAGCATTAATTTAACATTAATGCAATAAAGAAGAAAAACTGATGAATAAAAAATAAAGACTAAAAGTCTTTTAAAATCAGATGCTGCATCATGTTGCAAACATTTTCAAAAGAGTAAACATTGAAACATTAAAGATTGAAATATATACATCTTCACTTCATGTTCATCTGAACAAACTACAGAATCAGATCATATTAAAAAGTTAAGTTAATGATAGAATATAAAAGACTTGATGAGCATGCAAACTTATACACACTCATCTGATAGAAATTAATCATTTCATTTCTCATTCTTTAATCATCAAGAAAGCAATGCTTCTAAATGTTTCAATTCATGAAGATGCAAAGATATAGTTTAAATGCAGATGATTCAATCTTTCAATGCTTATTTTAACAAATGAACACATTGTAATAACATAGTATTACAAAAGTCAATGAAATCTTTGATGAGAAAACTACAAGAAACACATTGCAAACATTAATGCAACATCAGCTTAAAGATTTTATCTGTTCAAAAAGACAGTAAAAATGCGTAATGATTTTCAGAAAGTTGAAAGCATTCTTGTGATCTACATCAGAACTGAATGCATAGATTTAAATGTTTATCTGCATTTAAGAAATATTTTGAAAGCGAATAGTTCTTGATGTGACTGCAAATAAAATCATCAGATAGTTAAGCATATTTTAATGCATTGCTTGAATTGAACGCATTTTCAATCAAGAATGCTACATAATTAGATTAACTGCATTAAGTTGAGTTATCAAGATTGAGTTGAATTTTCAACTCATCAAGACTTGATTTAAGTCAGAATTCTTGATTCAAGTATTTGAGTTGAATCAAGATGTTTAATCTGAATATTTGAATTAAGTCAGAAGATTGAAATCAAGTATTAATTCAAAATTTTCAACTCAATTCATCAAGACATGAAGATAAATAAATAAATATTCTATTATGACTTTCTATTATGACTTTCTATCATGACTCTTTATCAAATAGTCTTTATGTTTTTCTATCATAACTCTTCTTCATGACTCTTCTTCATAGCTTTTCTTCATAGCTTTTCATCATAGCTTTTTATCATAGCTTTCTATCATGTTTTTCTATCATGACTTCTCTTCATGACTTCTCTTCATGACTTTTCATGACTTTTCTTCATGACTTTTCTTTATGACTCTTTATTAAACGATCTTCATAGTTTCTCATTATGACTTTCTATCATAACTTTCTATCATAGTTTTCTATCAAAGCTTTCTATCAAATGATCTTCATGTTTTTCTTCATGTTTTTCTTTATGTTTTTCTTCATGTTTCTCTTTATGACTTTCTATCAAAAAGATAATGCAAAAAGATAATGCAAAGGCGAAAAATCGAAAATTTTTCTATATTTAGTTTTCTTGACATCATATTTAATTACTTGACAAGTTGAATCAAGAACTTGAATTAAACTTTGATTTAAAATCAATACTAAGTTGAATCAAAAGATTCAACTTAAGTATTTAAGTTGAGTCAGAAGATTCAACTCAAGTAATCAAGTTAAGTCAGAATGTAGATAATAATAATAATAATAAATTCATACATTCTTGTAACATCAATTATATTGACTCATGAAAGACTTTATGCTATTTGTATCAAGTGAACAAAACTCTTTGAGATAGAAAATCACTCGCAGTTTATACAGCTGTTTCACGCAGTCAAAACAGTGAGTTTTGAGACTATATATCAAATTTGTTCACGTTGATCACACGTTAGAAAATGAGTGTTCTAATCACTTTAAATTGCTTCAAGAGTTTTGTTTTTATCATCATCTTCATTACTGCTCTGAGATTCTTCATGATGATGATGATTATTTGATAATTCAAGAAGTCAGCATTTTGTAGCATTCTTGATCGCAGATGCAATCAGTTCAAGCAATGCATGAGTACATGCTTCGTCATCTGATGACTTTATTCGCAGTTGCATCGCAAGCTATTCATGTCTGAAATGTTTCTAAAGTGCAGATAAACATTCAAATTTATGCGTTCAATTCTGATGTGCATTGCAAGAGTGCTTTCTGCTTTCTGAAGATCATCACACATCTTTATCATCTTATTGCTCAGATGCAATCTTTGTGCTGAGATTATGTTGATGTTTGCAACGTGTTCTCTGCACTTTTCTCATCGTTGATTTCATTGATCTTTGTGATACTGCATTATTGCAATGCTATTGCTTGTTGAAATCATTGTGAAGAAGAAAATGCATCATCTGCATCTTGACTGTATCTTCACATCTTCTTGAATGAAAACATTCAGAAGTACTATTTTCTTGATGATGAATAAGTGAGAAATGACGCGATTAACTTTTGTCAAATGAGCATATATTAGTTTGCATGCTTATCTGATCTCTTGCGTTCGATTGTTGATTCAACTGTGTAGCGTGATCTTGTCTTGTAGCATGTTCAAATAAACATGTAGTGAACTCATGTATATTTCTGTCTTTAAAGTTTCGATGTTTACTCTTTTGAATGCTTCTGCTACATGATGCAGAGTCTGATTCTGAAGTGTTTCTAGTCTGCATTTTTTGCTCAACAGTTTATCTTTCTTGTTGCGCTGATGTCAGATTGACGTTTCAAATGCAATTTCTGATCTCACTACTGCTGAGTATACTTGTCTCGCTTTTGTAAAAATAGTTTCTCATGTGAAGACTTTAAGATGACTAAGTGTCAGCATTCTTGTGACGTGATTCATCTTTATTTGTCGAAGATGCGCATCTCATTGCAGTTTCATGTTCAGTTGCATCTTTAAAACTCGTACATCTGATTTTGATTTAATAACTGAGCTTTCTATTTATATGCTAGTCATCATGTTGAATCTCTTCGATTTTCTAGTGAAATGCGTAAACTCATACTTTTCTGATGCAAACGTTGCGTCATGAATGCAAGCTCATTTTGCACAGACGTTGTATGCTTTGCTCAATGTTCTGCAAATTTCTTCAGTGAATCTGTTGTAAACTAGAATGTTAATATCATTTATGAAGTCAAGCACTTCGATTTTAATTCTCAATGCTTCGCATTTTTCGATTAAACTTGCATTGAAGAATAGAAAGAGAATCGATGAAATGAAGAATCTCTGCAATATGTTTGCGTTTATCTTGCGTATGTTACTCGTTTGTTCATCAAATATTAGCAACGTTTCTCAATTCTTTAGAAAGCTGCATGTTTCTTTGATTATGTAGCTTAACATTCTTTTCATTTTCAGCGTATGCAGAAGTCTGACGTGTGAGACTTGATTGAATGCTTTGATGATGTTTAAGCTTAGCATGAAGATCACATATTTGATTTCACAGTCTCATACTGTGTGAACTTGATCTATTAGTAAATCTAACATCAAGATCATGAATCATTTGCATCTTGCTCTCATTTGAGCATTTGATAGCATGCAATGAGTCTCGACTATGTCACTCAGTCTTTTGATCATGATCAACTTCAGCACTTTACTCATGATATCAAGCAAAGCAATGAATCAATACGTCTTTGAATCAATATAGTTGCTTTTCTTTGATTTGTGTAATACTATTGTCTGAGTCTTTTTGAACTGCTTCAAAGATACTTGTATGTTATGCATGCATTGAATAAACTTGTCAGTACTGAGATCAGTTTTGCAAGACTCACTTGAAGTGCTTTGTTTAAAATATCTGAAGCACTCAACGCTTTGTTTGCTTTTACTCATTTGATTGTCTGATTCACTTCATCTTCTGTGATGCGTGAATTAAATGAGACTGTCAAAGATATGAATGATTCTGCGATGTCATTGACATTCACTTAAGAAGATAAGAGAAAGAACTTTTCTTGCAGTATCTCAGTTTTTTTCTCGAACGTCATTGTTATATGATCAATGTCGCTTTGCTTCAGTGACGAAAGCTGAGAAAGCTTTTTAGATAGCTGACTTTTGATTCTAGCTCATTTTGCAAAGCATCATATCGATTTAAGTGCTTTGCTCAACTCATGCATTTGTATTCTGAAGTGTGCGCATTTCGTTTGTTAAATGATCTTGTTTTTATGATCGTTGTGCTTCAGATATTCATTTCACGCTTCTAATGTGTCTTATGTTTTTCATATAATTCGCAGTCATCTTGATTTTATTACTACTTTGAAGCAGCTTTGATTTCAAAAGTCTCTTGCTTAATTTGATGACTTTGTTAAGAAGATAAATTTCTTGATGATCTTCTGTAACACTCTGATAATCTTACACACTTTGTCATTCATCATAGTCTTATTGTCTAAAGAGCATTTCAAAGATCAGAATGTAGATATGAAAACTTAACTTAATGATCAGTTTATGCACAACATTAACAGTATAAACTATTAAATTGTTATTTCAATTATGAAGAATTTCAAGATGACAGCAAGAATGATGATGAAAATGAAACTTTTAAAATAGTTTAAAATGACAAGAACACTCATTCTTTAACATGTAATCATCATGAACAAATTTGATACATAGTTTCAGTCTTATCATCTTAATTGCATGCAGCAGTTTTCTATCTCAAAGAATTTTGTTCACTTAACACACATAGCATAGTTATTTCTTATAAGTCAATTTAATTAATGTTATAAAAATGTATAAATTTATTATGATTTGATTTGATTTGATTTGAATTCATACACTTTTGTGACATCAATTTAAGTTCAACTTATGAGAAAAACTATGCTATGTATATTGAATGAACAAAACTTTCTGAGAAAGAAAATTGCTCATTGACTACATGATGACTTCACATCATTGAAACAATAAAATTAACATTATGTTATCAGTAATGAATCTATAGCTTCTATTCAGCGCATGATGCTTAAGTAAACTCTTGATGAAAGTGTCTGTGCTGTTTAATTATGATGCATCATCTTTGCTTTGCTTTTCATTAATAATATTCTACACAACGATGCTTTGATTCTCGATCTTTGATCATGAAGTTGATTTCATTGCACTCATGATGCTCATGATTATAGTGTCAAAAACTGCGTTCTCTTGCTTAATGATTATTACTCATTGAGTAGAGAAATATGTGACAAAAGAAAGATATGCATGATGAGAAGATAAAGTATGATTGTATTAAATAATTCTTTTCTTCTCTTGACTTAATTTATATCATGTAAACGTTGAATAAATTGTTAGTATAAACATGCAATTGCAATCATTCAATGTTTGACTCTGATTAATAAAAGAGAATGCATTCTGATTGTTTTCTTGCACTCTTAATTTTTCATGCAGATAGATGTATGACTTAATGTCAAGTAAAAAAGATGAGTTTAAGCTCTTTCAATATATCAGTGTGATCAATGAGTCATTACTTCTTTAAGCACATGTAATTTCAATTCTCAGATTTATCATTTGAAATCATTATTCTATCTAATATCTTTTCATCAATTACTTGATGATATTGTCAATGTGATGAAAATGTTTCAGTATATTAATGTGATCAATGAATCATCACTTCTTTGATCACTTGCAATCATAATTCTCAGACTATGCATCTGAGTTGTTTAATTACTAGTAATATCTTTTCATCTTTTACTGACATTAACATGTTATTAATCTTTCTCATAAATTGATTATAACTGTTAGAGAAAATGTTGTTGCATGAGTGAAAACTCTGCACAACAATTTATCAAAAATATGTTGCATATATTGCATGCAACATACATAAAACATGATTTCTATGCTGATTTCTCTCTTAGAAAGAGATAGTTTCTCGCAGCAGATTCACAGTTTAAGATAAGCAAAATCTCTCACTGCTCAGATTTTAACAGTTTACTTCTTAAGCATGAGTCACAGATGTTTCGTCAGCAATATGCATATGTATCACAGTTGATTTCTTCTTTAATCACATTAACATGCATTACTGTTCTTTCAAACTATACAGATGATATTTTCAACTAAAGATTGACTTTATCATCAAGACATTCAAGAATCAGAACTCAGTAAAGAGATGAAATTCTTAAGATTGACAGTCATCATCATTGTATATCACGTCTTGCAGACACTCACTTCACTTGAAAGTGTGCAATTTATCTGTTTCATGTTATTTGTAAAGATTTTTCTCATGCAGATTGATCATGTTTTGCAGAAATGTTCATATGCTACACTTTTAATCAGACAGTGTAGTTCAATCATTCTCTATTAATTTTCTTGTGTTTCTCTTCTTTTAATGAAGTTTTCTCATTAATATATTACTCATGTATAAAATGTCTGTGTTTAAACATTTATTAAACAATATTAACAAGATTTTTGAGTTTGTTCATGTCAAAATTAATGAATCTCATGAGTTGCTTATGTTGTAGTAACAAACACACAGTCTTAACAAGATTTATACATAGTTAGCATGTAAATTTAAAAAATGTTCATGATTCAAGTTCTTTCTGCTAATCATTCTCAACAGATTAAATGCAAGAGTATTTTGTCTCAATTTTTATCATTATGATGATGAGATACTAAATTGAATGATTTTCATAAGCGATTTTTCTTGTAGTTCTGCATTCTATTTGACTTTCTCATTTGCATGCAGATTGCTTGTAATATGCACATTGAGGTTATCAAAGTCTGTGCAATCGCGAAAATTCTACATGCAATCAATGCACAACAAAAAGAAAACATCACAAAAAAAGAGATTTTGCATTGTGAACAGCGATTTATCGAAGCATATAATACATCAAATCGATTGACAAGTTATAGAGCACAATCATATGATCAAAACAAGCTTTTATTCGACTCAATAGCTTCATAGATGACTGCGTCGCAAGTCAAAAAGTGAAAATCGAAATTTTTCGCGCTCATGCAGATCAAAATCGACGGCGAAATGAGAGTTCATCAACGCAGAAGAAAGAATCATCAACTCAGACAGTAACTTGATTGATAAATCGAAGAGCAAACTCACACGAAAAGAACAAGTCATCAATCAACTTCAGAACAGCACAGAAGACTGCGTACTGACGCAAAAATCGAAATCAAACTCTTTTGTGTTCAAAGATCACACAGAGAACAATCTTGTTTCAGAGAAGTACAGCATTTCTTATCAATTCACTATCTGTTTTACCTTTTCTTGATGTGTAAGACAATAAGTCGAGATCAGTCGTTACTATTCTGAGCAAGAGCAAGAATTCAAACCGAATTTGCAAAAAGCGAAACTCGCGAAACGGTCAATTCGCACTACAGGGAATTAGAAAGAATTACCAAAAAGGCGAAAAACATAGTGATGTATATCGACGCATCGCAAATT